>ERZ773248.88-NODE-88-length-127087-cov-10.992262_pt1 | contig 127087 bp, 119 predicted proteins | sample MGYA00580518_ERZ773248 | MGnify/ENA primary metagenome ERZ773248 (study PRJEB29015, sample SAMEA2737762) | human gut metagenome | biome: human gut; feature: human-associated habitat; material: faeces | place: China | collected 2012 ...
TATTCACAAATCTTATATCAGTTTTTAACGTTTACACAAAACTTGAAACGGTCTCGGTTAAAATAACCGCCTAGTTTTGTCAGGACTGAGGGCGGTTATTTTTGTGTCTTGCTACTATCCTTGCCTAGTGTATATCCAATACCGAAGCAGGACAAGCCGAAGCTGATCACTGCAATGAAGTTAATAATACTCATGGCTCAGCCATCCTTTCTAGTTGGAATCCTTTACGGAGATTCCTTATAAATTGTGTCGTAAAACCCACTGCTTTAGCTGCGGGATATAAGACACGTCCATCAAAGTTTACGCAAGTAATTGAGATGGACAACTCTTTTCTTCTATATCTTCTAATTTCTGCTTAACACCCTCGACTTCTTCCACTAAATATGTTACTATATATTCAGAACATTTGTTCTTAATATGTAAATGTACAACAGGTGGTCTTATGGTCAAAGGCGTGAAATTCCGGGCTTACCCAAACAAAGAACAACAAAACCTCATAAATCGTACCCTCGGATGTAGTCGTATGATCTACAATAAAGGGCTGTCCATGCGGAATATTGCCTATGCCACCGGTGACAAGATCGGTTACAACCAAACTTCCTCAATGCTGACGGAACTCAAAAAGCAGGAGGACTATGCCTTCCTGAAGGAAGTAGATTCCGTTGCACTGCAGCAATCCCTTCGTGACCTGGACCGTGGTTTCAAAAATTTCTTTGCCAAACGTGCAGCACATCCACGGTTTAAGAGTAAACATGATCATCATCAGTCCTACCGGACCATGAATCAGGGCAACAATATCAGGATCACTGGTCGGTATATCAAACTTCCGAAACTCGGATATATAAAAATCCGTCAGTCCATGGAAATCGGTCATATTAACCATGTCACCATCGAACGAACACCAACAGGAAAATATTTTGTCATCCTCAATGTGGATTTCGACCCGGAACCCCGACCAAATGCTGGTGGAAAGATCGGCATTGATGTCGGCATTAAAGCATTCTACTCCGATAGCAACGGCAATACGGTCTCCAATCCAAAGTATCTGGAGAAATCAACCAGAAAACTTATCCGGGAACAGCGGAAGCTTTCCCGGAAACAGAAAGGATCCAGCAACCGTAATAAGCAACGGATAAAAGTAGCCCTTGTCCATGAAAAAATCACTAATCAGCGGAACGATTTTCTACAAAAGCAGTCAACCATGCTGGTGCGCGAAAACCAAACCATCTGCATCGAAGACCTGCATATAAAGGGAATGCTCCGTAATCATAGACTGGCCAGATCGCTCTCAAGTGTATCCTGGGCAAGTTTCTTTTCCATGCTCGAATATAAAGCTTCCTGGTACGGGAATGAGATCATCAAAGTGCCTACCATGTATCCAAGCAGTCAGACATGCTCATGTTGTGGGTATAAAAATCCACTTGTGAAAAATCTGGCTGTCCGCCGTTGGAAATGTCCCACCTGCCATGCCGTACATGACAGAGATATCAATGCAGGGCTAAACATCATGAATAAAGGGCTGCAGATGCAGTCAGCATAAATGTAAATACAGACTGCACCGTAGGGCATACGGGAACAGTATAATCTAGCTTGTGGACACTGTGTAAGTCATTGCAGTACCTTCAGGTATCGGTCAATGCAGTAGTGGTAGAAGCAAGAATCCCACGGCTTTAGCCGTGCGGAGTGTCAAACTGGCATAGGCGCACGGAAATTGCAAATTTCTCATCAGATTCCCGAATTTCCTAAAATGCATCAAAATCGGGTAACTTGATTGAAAAAATGCAAAAAGTACACTTGAATTTCTGGAATCTAAAATATAAATTTTTTCTAAAATAAATTGTACAAAAGTGCTTGTAATAAGGAAATCTGTATTGACTTCTATAACGTGGTAGTATATATTTTATATGTAATTTTTTTTAGTTTTAGTATTGTTTAGTTGATCTGGTCTTTTTATAAAGTAGGACTGGTGAGACAGGGTGCGTTGCATTTGTGGCCCGCGTGAATCACCCAATAAAAAGGGAAAAGCGCCGGTGAAGTACACATTTGGCACGAGATCGTGGTAAAACCTGAAATATTAAGGGTGTAGGCTTGTTTTCTGCGCCTTTTTTTAGTATAATAGGGAAAACGCATCCGTCAGATAAAGATTGAGCGGGGCATCAAATAACTTGAATAGCCTCCTTTTTTTGCGACGAAAACGGGCTATAAAGGTGAATCATCCGACACAATTTTTTTGAAATTTGATGTCCCGCTCAGTCTTTACATCACTAAAATATCTATGTAAATTCTGGAATGGCTTAATCCCCGAAAATAAAAAAACTATAAAGTCTATTTTAATTTAAGGTCTTGTTTGTTATGATTACATCACAACATACAAGGCGCTTTGCAATACAAAAAAATAGAAAAACACCAGGGAGGAAACAGAATGAAAAAGAAAGCATTATCATTCCTGCTTGCGATCTGCATGACAGCGGCAATGGTCACTGCCTGTGGCAGCACCCAGGAAACAGCACCGCAGGAAACAGAGGCGGTGGAAGAAACCGAACCGGAAGAGGAAGCACCGGTGGAGCCGACCTATGAAACGGTCAACTATGAAGTCTCCATTACAGAAGTAGATGAAGAGGCTGGAACCTATAAAGCATATGATGCAAACGGCCAGGAATACATCCTTACTGCAGCCGACACCTTATCCGATGATGAAAAAGCACTCCTTACCGCAGGGGCAAACGTAAAGATCTCGACCGAAGTGGAAGTTACCGAGGATGCAGCTGAGGAAACCACCGAAGCTGAAGCTACTGAGGAAGAAGCAGCTGAAACCGAAGAGGCTGGAGATCCGGGAGAGGAAGAAGCAGCTGCGGAAGAGACCACAGAAGAAACCGACACCCAGGGAGAAGCAGACGAGCAGGAAAAGCTTGCTCCGATTGAGATCACCGTTACCGCAGTAGAAGCACTGGGAGAGACAGAAGGATATGAGCTTAACCAGAAAGTACAGGAGCTGACTCTTGGCTACAGCATCGAGGATATGGCAGACACCCAGATGTATGCAAAGTCCAGCGTGAATGTAAGAAATGGTCCGTCAGCGGATGATGAGAAACTGGGAAGTCTTTCCACTGCTCAGGAAGTCACCGTTACCGGTCTTACCTCAAGCAACTGGTACCGGATCAGCTACAATGATGGCACCGCTTATGTATCAGCGGAATACCTGCAGAATGAAAAGCCGATAGTCCAGACCGCAAAGAAGTCCAGCGGTGGAAGTTCCGGTGGGGCAAGCTCCGGTGGAAGTGCTGCTGCAGAACCCTCTATTGAAGATGCATATCTCGTATATTCATCCGCACAGTTGGATGAGGCATATGCATCCGGTGATATGGCATTATACAATCAGATGTTGACAGCGAATATTGATGCAGCAGATGCGAAGTATGGTACTCATTGGGGAAGTGCATCGGCAGAAGCTCCGGCAGCATCCGGCGGATCAAGTTCTGGTGGAAGCAGTACAGGAGGTTCTTCAACAGAGAAGTCTACTTCTACATCTGCAGAGTTTGTAGATTATCTGAATCAGAAGAGATCGGATGAAGGAAAAGAGGCAATGTCTTGGAGCAGTTCACTTGCAAGTGTAGCTGCTGAAAGGGCAGAGGAAATTGTAGATGATTTTTCACATAATGGATCAAGAAATTGTTCAGGTGAGATTATTCAGAAGACTCCTAGTGGAGATGTGGCATCATGGTTTACTAACTTTTATAATTCTGGAGCACACAGAACAAGCATGATGGGAAATTATCATAATGCAGGTGCGGCATATTGTAAATCAGGAAGTTATTATTATGTTGTAGTATTATTTGATTATTGATCATAAAAGAACAATGTTAAAAGAGGAACTTAAAAGGTGACAATGGCCGATCAAGGTTGAAGAAACTTAATAACTTGTAAATAAATGATTGAGAGACGGAAGCCTCGAACAGATAAAACTGTTCGAGGCTTTTTCTTTGCCATAAATGTTGAATCGCTTGAAGAGACGGTTGTTAAAAAAACCTTTCCAGATCGGTAAATACATCTTCGATTGGACGTCCTTCGCCAGCAAGAGCCTGTTCGTAGCTGTGTTGAAGCATGGAATTAAATTCCATCTCTGATATGGTATCGCTGGTCTTCGGATCAGCGTAGGTGATAACTGTTGAATCTATCATATGAAAGCACCTCCTATTAACAATAGCGTAATGCATTGGCTTGCAGATTGCAAGATACAACAAAGGGGAAAAAGAAAAAATAATTGTCCTGTTACAAGGAATTGACATAGATATCAAAAGAAAAGGAGCGAAAACATGAAAAAGTTGAAACATGCAAAACGATTGCTGAGTCTGATGTTAGCGATCACGATGGTAGTTACGGCACTTCCATCAACCTCGATCACATCTTTGGCATCGCCTGTATCCGAGACTTTGGAAACACAACCAGAACCCACGACCTCTGGCAATGGGGAAGATCAGACCCAGGATAATGATAAAAAATCTGATTCCACGGTATCTGATGAAAGTACCCCCACAGCTCCGGAGGGAGAGAATAAAACACCAGCTGGTGATGAATCTAACAAGGATGAGTCTAATACGGTTGATGATCAGGGGCAAGGAAGTAATGATGTGAAGAATCCAGATACAGAAGAAACAGATTCGGATTCCACAGATCCGGCAGATGAAAAGAAGCCGGATGGAACGGCAGATGAAGAAAAACCTGGTGAAATGACCGAAGAAGAAATTCCGGCGGAGGAAGTGACAGAGGAAGAACCGGAAGAGGAGATTGATAACTCCATGTATGAAGGGGTTGAAGTTTCTATTGAAGATCTTCCAAGCACTCCATACTGGAATTATTACTTTGGTGATCCTGCATACAATGAGAATTATTATGTGCAGAATGAGAAAGGGAAGATCCTTCCAGAATACTACTGTGATGATATAGAAGAGATCTTGTCCATGGTAGAGGAAGGTATGGATCTCCAGAACTTTTTCCGTGGCACCATTTTTGCCGGATTCACAGAAGAGGTCCTGCAGCAGATGCTGGATGAAGGATACACTCTTAATTATGCAGCACATCTCTATATCTATGACAGGGATATGCCAGACTGGTTAGGAGAAGCCTTTGCAGCCGGAGCAGATGAGGATGCTGACATAGCTCCGATGGATCTTGACGACAGAGGGGCACCAAGTGGACCTACTTCTTTGACAGGTTCCGGTGTAACGAGAATGTCCATATCTGAACTTGGCCGAATCGATTCCCTTGGCAAGACCATGAGCCATGGTTATGTGCTCAGACTTCGCGCAAGAGGAAATGACGGACAGACCTATGGTGCATTTTGTGCAAGCTATGGTGGATCCTACAGAACCGGATATTCTTATTCACCGGTATCCTATAGTGATCTTGGAATGACCAATTATCAGTACAACCTGCTTCGTACTGTAATCAATACGTATTACAAAGCTACAGGACAGCAGGATACGGATTTTACTGCTGCACAGATCATCATCTGGTACATCATCAATAACATGCCAAACGACAGCCATTACTTTGACCCGGACTATGCCTGGGAACATGGTGGAATGAAAGAGGCAGCGGGAAAAATAGCAGGCCCATTGTTTGTGGAATTTATAAGAAGAACGATTCTTTCCTATTCCAACTATATTAACCAGTGGTGGGACGCTGGACATGATGATTCTGCATTGGAGTCGGTTCATTTTACCCCGGATAATTATCCCGGTGTACTTGCAAACATCCATTTCTGGAGATGTGGAACGGCAAACTCTCAGTTCATTATCACTTGGGACATTAGTGATATGCCGAGTACGACTTACGATAGAGTCGAGATTCCGTACATTGATAACTACTATCTGGAAAAAGAGGCAACTGCCAAATATCACGTAGAACTTACCAAGGAGTCTCTGATCACCAATGAGCTTCTTGACAACGTTCAGTTTGAGGTTGTTGAGTCAGAAGCATCCGGACATGCCCTGGATTATGATATCTACAAAGGAACACTTTCTTCCTATGGAACAGATTATCCAGATTCCACGATCACGACCTTTGGCCAGTCTACTACGGAAAATGACCATGTCCCGTACATGGATGCTGATGTGGAGCCATCCGGTGGAGCACACCGCACAGTTATTACGACTGACAAGAACGGATATGCGTCTACGACCTTCAAACACAGCCATACTTTCCGAGAGTTTTATTCGGAATGTAAGAATGGAAGTAATGCTTTAATTGATTACGCTACATATCAGGATATGTGGGAGCAGGCATTGAATACTGCCAAGAATGCAGAAGAGACAGAAGAAGGGGCTATGATCGAAGTCCTTTATAAAGGAAGCATGGTTGAGATGACCTACGATGAGATCAAGGCCATCAAAGATTCCCAGACCACTGTCTATACGCAGCCGCAGGCAGATGCCCAGGATACCATCGACACCATGTACTCCGAGTACATGGATCGTACCTACACCTATACCGTGACCGAGCTTGACCCGTACAACCGTCCGGCATCGTCCGACTCCAACGGCAAAGACCTCTCCGAGATCAACCTGCCGAAAGAAGGATACCGTAAGGACGTAGCAGATACGACCACCATCGGATCTTATGTGAAGGTACTCGAAAACGGACAGACCATGGTAGCTGGTGGAACCAATGACCAGGACCCGAACAGCACAGAGAGAAACGTAACCAACGAGCCATGGCAGAACCAGATCTTTATCAATAAGACCGACCTGGAGAGTAATAACCAGATCCTCTATGATACCGCTTTTGATATTTTTGAATACTACCAGTATAAAGTAACCTTGGAAGCAGCAGAGAAGAAGATCCGGATCGAAGATCTCCTGATGCAGTTTGAGCAGGAACAGAACGGCGGCGTTGCCCTGGACTATGACACCATTGAAAGCGCAACATTGAAAGTCCTCGACCATAACGGAACCGAAGCTCTGAACCAGCCGCTTGATACGGCTGCTATTAAGGCGATCAAGACCGGTACTCCTTATGAGGTCGGATTTACCCCGACAGCAGCAGAAGAGTACACGATCCGCCTGGAGCTGAAGCTGAGCCAGAGTTTAAGTACCAATAACCTGCAGACCGAGAAGTTTACCGGAAAACTGGAAGATATCACGGATCCGGGAGTGACGACCGGTTTTGCAAAGACCTATAAGTTATTGAAACGTGTCCGTAAGACACTGAATATCACCGAGAACGGTGAGAACAACTGGAACGTGGAAGGCGGCGGAACCGTCACCATGACCAGTGCGATCACTTCAAGCGGCAGCGGAACCAGCCAGATCGAAGGCCCGCTTACCTATAAGTATGTGGATGCGGATGGAGTGGAGCATATCTTTAATTCCGCAGACGACCAGGCAGGCATTGATGCAGACATCCATGTAGCAGAAGGAACCGTATCCTATACATTCAGCTATACCGTATATGAAGACAGTGGATACCGTTTCTACACGGATGATGATACGACCTATACGGCAAAGACCACGGCCGGCACCCCGGTATCCTATACCGAGACCGATGGTGTCTATGAGGTAAGCTCCCATGTAGGCACTTACCCGGCAGATGGTGACTATACCGTAGAAAGACCGTATGCGGTTTCCGCAAACGACCTGACCAACAGAACCGTTGACACCAACGTGGCAACCGACATCAACGATTACACCACCTGGGGTATGGATAACTACGAGATCGTCCGTGTCACTCCGGAGATCGCACAGCTGATGGGATGGTCTGATACGACCATCGGCATGTATACCGTACACAGACTCCATGCAACGGATGCTTATTGCGGTACCACATTTACCAGTGCCACCGACCATGCGACCGGAGAGAAATTTGGTTATCAGGAATATGGAACCCTCTACTACACGCAGTCCAACTTAGGACATTTTGCAATCGTAGAGAAGACCGCACCGGCAGACGGGGATAAGAAGGGATACCTTGGAAACTACTCCGACAGGGATGATTCCAAGCTGACTGCAGAATCCTCCAAAAAGAATCCGGACGGTGCCCCGTATGCGACAGATGATAACCTGTCCGTCGTAAAAATGGTACATTACCTGCACCTGTGCAAAGATACCAACCAGTACGCAACCTATATGCTGGTGGATGGCTACAAGAACTATGACGCAGAGAAATACACCAACTACGTGGCGAACCTTGATAATGAAGAGCAGACACCGACCGAGGACGGCTACGATGCAGCCGGATGGTATGAGCAGTCCGGAATGCGTCCGAGCATTTCCCTTGAGAAGTATACGCTCGATGAGCAGGATACCACCAAGCAGAAGAGGGATAGCTTAAATGAGTGGGTGGATAACCTCCTGAACATGGATCTCAGGGACAGAAGCGGAATCCTGACCCTGAACCGGAACAGCCAGAAGCAGGATACCTACTATGCATTGAAACTGGCAATGGACTATCAGCTCAACTATGTAGGGACAACCATCAATAATGATTCCTTCAATGATGGATTATCTTCAGAGAGCGATATTACTTTTAACGGAACATACACCAAGACCAAGCTGAACTATAACAGCTATGCTGCAGACCAGGCAGAAGCCCTGAATGCAAGACACGGATTTAATGATACCGAGTTTTTGCAGGTGGGTGTACCTACCTATGATAATGCGGCAGCTGAAAAGAACAACCGCTACTACCAGACAGAAGCGGATGTGAACAAAGAGCAGGGATATAGCTTTATCGACGAGCGTACCTATGGCTACATCAGATTTACCAAGTATGACTCTGATGCAGAGAGATATGTGGATGGCGATATTGATGCTGCTTACCCGGATGGCACCCACCATGGGGATGCAGATCTGGATGGGGCGATCTATTCCCTCTATGTATCCGAAACCAATAACTTTACCGTCCACTATTACGAAGGAACCTTGAATGGAACCCTCGTATGGGCTCAGCCACTGAAAGGCGGCGGCTACCGTGTGATCGAGGATAAGGACGCTGATGCATCCAACGGCTTTACCGATGCAGGTGACAATACCTTTACCGATTATCCGCATGGCTACATCCGGGATAATAAACTCTACCTTGATTATACAGACCCGGCATGTGACTCCTTTGACGTGGCTGCCAAAGAGCAGACCTATAAAGGTATCCAGCATCCGGACGGCATGTATGGCGGAGCCAAACATAACGGCTGGTTTGCAGTCCTTACGGAGCAGCAGGTATTCGTGGACGACGACCAGAACTGCTATGGCGATACCTGGACACTGCAGGATGTGACCCTGGAGAATGGAGCGAAGGTCGCAAGTGCCACGATCGAGAATGGAGAATTTGAAATCGATGGTCTGTACCTTGGTGACTATTATCTGGCAGAGGAGATCCGCGATGCCATCGTGATTCACTCCACCAGTAATGATGACCGTGAGACTTCCGAAGTCCGGTGGCTGTCCTTTGCACCGGGATATACGGCAGCAACTGATGAGCATGGCAATCCGATCCATTATAACTATTCCTTCCCATATGAAGGACAGGTAAGAAATGGGGACACCTACCAGGCCGAGCAGGTATATCTGCAGAAAGATACCGAGCAGGTATCCAACCAGCAGGTAGTCAAAGGTGCCGGATTCCAGATCAAGAAAGAGACCATGAAAAACGAGTCCGCCGGATCCGGAAATACCGAGTATGAGGATCTGGAGGGAGCCGGATTTACGGTCTACCTGATCAGTGAACTCTCACTTATCAAGAACGGAACCATCCAGCCGGCATTTACGGAGAAAGATGGAAATGCGCTTGTAAAAGACAATAAGCTCATTGCCCTCTATGATACCACCGGCAATATGGTCGGCTACCAGTTTACGACCCAGTACATTGATGAGAACCATCCGTTTGAAGCGAAATACGGAAGTGACTACGATATCCGTACCGCAAACCGGATCGTCTATGTAAAGGGCAGAGGCTACTACTACCTCAATGATATCCTGGCAGCTTATAAGGACAGTTATTACAGCAACGAAACGAAGAAGTGGGATTTCTCTGCAGAAGCAGCTGCGATTGCAAGGACCTATGAGGATAATGCGACCACCATTGCAGAGATCAACCATGATTATGCATACCAGAACAATAACCTGAACAACGGATCTCCGTGTGAGTGGTACGGACCGAACGGCATCTCTGATGGCTGGGTGGCAACTGGTGTCAGAAACGAATACCGGTTATCCGAGATCTTCACAAACCATTACGGAAATTTACGTTCTCCGGAACTTCCGTGGGGTGCTTATCTCGTTGTCGAGACCACGACCCCGAAGGATGTCTTTACTGTTGACCCGATGTTTGTGACCGTCACCGATTCTTCTGCCTCTTCCAATAGAAGCAGATCTGTGACCCTGACAGACCATCCGTTCAAGGCATCTCTTGTGATGGTGAAGAGGGATGCAGATTCCGGCCAGGATGTAATCCAGGCAGGCATTAGCTATCGGATCTGGGATTACCAGAAAGAACGGTATGCCCGCCAGTTCCTGTATGGACCGGACGGAAAGCTGACATCCATTGCACAGGATGTGTTCGTGACCAACGAAAAGGGACGTCTGGATGCAGTGGCAAACCTTGAAAAAGGCAAGTACCGCATCGAAGAGATCAATGGACCGAAGGGCTTCTATAACCTTTACTGGGATCAGGGAAATGAGCATGAGGATGAAAAGCATGGCGGCTTAGGCGAGGATGCTTCCCGTCCGACACGCGATAACCTGTTCAAGTCCTATTATGGAACCGTAGATTTTGAAGTAACCACAGACCGCAGATACAAGAGCAGTGGAATCACTTCCAATGGAAATCTTGATTACATCTACATTGGCGAGACCTACTTTAACAAAGAGGCAGTCGGAAAGGTCAATATCTTAAAGACCGGTGAAGTGCTGGTTGGATATGCCAATACCGACGATATCGAGTATGCCGATGAGTATACCGATAAGTCAGATGCAGCGTATAACGCACTGAAGGCATCTGCAAAAGACAGATCTGTATTTGAGAATATCAAGGCGCATTATGACCTGGGAACCGATGAGGTTACGTACCGGGATGTGACCGAAGATATCAAAGTGGATGGTATCCAGAAGGTTGACTATCTGGCAACCGACCGGAATGGAATGCATCTGGCAGCCATCTATACCGGAACGGACGGAAAACTCTATACCATGAACGGCGGCACCGTATACGACTATGGTGTATACCAGACCGTAGATGGGGAAAAAGTATTCTATCCGGGTGTGACGGCAGTCTCCCAGGTATCCGGCAAATATGTGTACACCGATGGATTTGGCAATGCCACCATCTACACCGAGGATACCAGTACCGGAACAGCCGTTTATAAGGATGAGAATGGAAACATCCTCACGGATGCAGCTGTGATCGCAGCCCTGGAGCCGTACTGCAGCATCACCGATCTGAACGGCAATGAGGTATTTGGGGCAGAGAGCAGCTTCACTACCTTTGACAGTACCGACAAGATCCTCAATATGGTCTACGACCTCCGGATCGACACCTATGAGGAAGCGACCCTTGCGGCAGCAGCCAACATGAGCATCTACCATGTATCCGGCACCAAGATCATGAACACCGATTACCTGGTAACAGATAATGGCGGCGTGCTGACCACCGAAGATGGCGGCGTGCTGACGCTAAAGAGCGGAGACACCTACACCATCACATGGACCGAAGCGATCTATGACCCGGATATCAACTATGATTACCGTGTCGAGTATGCGGACGGAACGACCCTGGATGTAAAGTATGTGACCTACGGTGTTTACATGACATCCGATGGAACGATCGTAAAGAGACTTGCAACCGGCGGCTATGAGACGACCAGACCGGACGGAACCGTATCAACAGATGCAGCAGCATCCCTGATCCGTGTAGGCACCGATACTGGTGAGACCTGGGATTTTGTCTATGAAGAGCGTCCGCTGGCAGGAGCGACCTATGAGATCACTGCAGCTGAGGACATCCATACACAGGATGGCAACGGCGGCACCTGGTTTAAGAAGGGTGATGTGGTAGCGACCGTCACCACCGGAAACGATGGCGAGATCGTATCCTTTGCACCGGTCTATAAGACAGGGGCAAGCGCAGGATCCGGAAGCTACGATTATACCTACTACTATGATGCAGAGGATGGAAAGAGCGAATCCCTGACCGATAAGAAATACTATGGCGGGGAACAGTTCGCAACCTCCGGAAGCATCGCAAACAAATGGATCGATAATGGTGCAGATGGCATGAGCCAGCTGGATAAGGAGCTTTACGGAGTCCCGGCATTCAATAACAGCACCATCTATCCGAACACCTTCTACAATGAGCAGACGATCCGTGTATTACGCAGGGTAAACCGTGGAACCGGATCAGCAGCAGGAACCGCGACCGATTATGTGACCCGTCTGGAGGATGAGGGCGGTATCTCCACCCACTCTTCAGGAGTCGTTACAAAGCTCGATAACGGATTCCGTATGACCTATACCTCTGTCAATGACTACTCTGGTGCAAACTTAGAAGAGCAGAGCGAGGCAGGTTACTACTTATTAAAACTTGCAGATGGGAACACCATCGAAGTAAAGAAAGACAAAAACACTTACCGTGTGGTATCCAGTGCATCCGCACCATGGGCTGCAGGTGACATTGTGACCCGTACTGCAGCAGGCTACCGGGTAGAGCATATAGACGCATACGAAACTGGTGTTGACCAGGGCGCAGGCGTTGGCGGTGCAAAGGATCTGGGATACACCCATGTAAAGACCTATGCAGATGCAAGCCTTGTGGAAAATGCTGACGGAACCTATACCCTGTATGACAATGCAGGCGCCGAGATCCTGACCATGGAGGGCAATATCCTCATGACCGAGGCTGGTGCTTATGTGGAGAAGATACTGGGCGGCTACCGGGTAACGACCGTGAAGTCCGAGGACTATACGGACGACAAATGGGTAACACCGGAGCTTTCCGTCCATAATGCGGTACTGACCGTGAAGGATGAGACCTTTAACCTGTTATGGGATAACATGGCCGGGGAGTTCATCACCACGAAACGGAATAAAGTTACCTTAGCCGATGATGGCAGCCAGGTAAGCGTGGACATGAACGGACGTACCGTGACATACCAGTCCTTTGATCTGGTGATCAACTATGATTTGCATTACGCAAACCAGTCACAGATCGTAAAGGTGGAAAATGACGGAACACTTGGAGAGGTATCCGTATACCTTCCGCTTGGTAAGTACAACATCCAGGAGATCGCAACACCTTATGGATTCCTGATCAACGATCAGGTACAGACCGTAAACCTGGAATATGCTGACCAGACTAAGGGCGTTGTCTTTAACACGGACGAGGCATCTACAGACTGGACGGACAAGACCATGCAGATCTGGGACAGCAAGGGACTTAGCTGGTTCATCGGAGGATTAAATACCATCGGTGAGAAGCTGAACTCCATGTTCAATACCAACTTCTTTACATGGCTGACCTACTTCCATGCAGAGAAGCCGTACTACTCTGATAAAGAGGGATTTGTATCCTTCTACGACCTGCGGGTGAAGGCATGGAGCCGGGAAGATACCCCGACACCGGACAACCGGAAGGCAGTGATCAGCAAGCAGGATCTGACGAACCTTAAGGAACTGCCGGGAGCAAAACTTGAGATCCGGAATGCAGCCGGTGATCTGGTAGAAGAGTGGACCTCCACCAATGCACCGCATATTGTGACAGGCCTTGCTGACGGAACCTATACCCTGACCGAAACGACCGCACCGAACGGATATGAGGTGGCAGAGAGCATCACCTTTACCGTGACGGACGGAAAAGTGGATGGCGGCACTGTTGTCATGTATGATGCCCCGACCGAAAAAGGCTTTGATATCAGCAAGAAGGATATCACCTCCGGGGATGAGCTTCCTGGAGCAAAACTGATCCTGACCAATGCAAACGGCGATGCCGTGAAGAGCTGGACATCCAAAACAACACCGGAGCATATCGAGGAGCTGCCGGATGGCACATACACACTGACAGAGATCACAGCCCCGGGTGGATATGATAAGGCAGAGAGCATTACCTTTGAAGTGGTGAAGGGTGTTGTCAAAGGCGGCACTGTTACCATGTATGACGCACCGGATGAGAACAAGACCTATATCTCCAAGCAGGATATCACGACCAGCAAGGAGCTTCCGGGAGCAAAACTGACCGTGACCGATGCAAGCGGCAAACTCATTGACCGCTGGACTTCTTCCAATGTAGCCCATGTGATCGATGGTCTGGCAGACGGAACCTACACCTTAACGGAAACGACCGCACCGACCGGATATGAGAGAGCCGAGTCCATCACCTTCCATGTAGTGAATGGCAAGGCAGTCGGCGGCATCGTCACCATGTATGATAAGCCGCGGGACGACCAGGGCGGACCGGAAGGAGACAGAAGGGAAGAGACAGAGGAGAACCAGTGGAAACTGGGTGTCGGCATCTATAAAGCTGACAAGGATTCCAATGCATCCCTTGGCGGAGCCAAATTTGGTCTCTACACCAAGAATGACATTTATAACGTGGACGGAAAGCTCCTTGCAAAAGCCGGTACCAAGCTGGCAGTTGCGACCACCGATGATACGGGACATGCCAACTTTGCGGTAGACATTGCACTGATGAGCAAGTACCTTGACCCGGCAAGAAAGGATGCAGACCTGATCCACAAGAAGACCATCACCTATACCTACCTGTCCCTGACAGACGGACCGGAACCGGATACCTACTATCTGGAGGCATATGGTGCTGATACCATCCTGCTTACCAAGGTGGGCAGCGATTATGTAACGGATGATGGCAGACACTTAACCATTGATACGGCAGCCAAGACCGTGACCTATACGGTAGAGCAGTCCATTGATGGCAACACCGCGATCAACAGCGGCAAGTATTACATCCAGGAGATCACACCGCCGAAGGGATACCTTATCGACGATACGATCTACGACGTGAAATTTGAGTACGATGATGATAAGACCATGTACATCCCGGTCTATGCAAAACACAGCAATGAGCAGACAGAAGTAAGCCTTACCAAAGAGGATATCACTGGCGAGGCAGAGATCCCGGGCAACGAGATCAGCTTCTACAAGATCAAAGATGTGAACGATGTGGATGAGGATGGACTGATCAGCCATGCAGATGATAACCTCCTGCTTTTAGACCAGTGGGTATCCGGAAGCGGTGCGCATGTGGTGAAGGGACTGGAGCTGTCCAATGACGAGTGGCCAAGACTTAATAACCAGGAAGTCCGCAAAAACATCTATGTATTCCGTGAGACCAATCCGGCGGCCGGATACGTATCCGCTCCGGACATCGAAGTAATGGTATACCAGATCTGTGATGAGACCGGAAGCTGGTTTGATGCATCCGGAAACCTCTATGGTTACAAGGTACTGACCGCCCATGTAGCGGCCGACCAGGACTATAAGAACGGAAGCCTGCTGATCCCGAATGCACATGCAGATGACTGGATCGCAGAGGGCAAGGCAGAGAGCGACTGGGATTACAGTACCGTCCTTAAGGGCGAGACTGCAGCCAAGTGGTTACTGGTCAACAAAAATCTGGTGCTGTTCGTAAAAGACGGTATCACCCAGCAGACTATGGATAAGGTACTTAAAGAGTCTGATTTTAAAGACCTCGAATTTGATACCGTTTACTTTGAATTTGCTGGCACGAAGCTTGATGTATCCGGCTTCTTCCCGGACAAACAGGTGAATACCCGTCCTGCAGACAGCAAGATCACGTACACGAAGACATGGGTATCCTTAGAGGATATCGCCCTTCATATGTACGATGATACAACCAAGGTGAAGATCAACAAATACGATATCACGACCGGAGAAGAGGTTGTCGGAGCACATTTACGTGTCGTTGACAAAGAGACCGGTACCGTGATCGAAGAATGGACCACCGGAGATGATGGATACGACGAGAACGGAAAAGCACTGCCTCATTACATTGAGGAAAAACTGGATGTGAACCATCCGTATATCCTGGAGGAGACACTTGCCCCGACACAGAACGGATATGTAACATCCAACTCCGTAGAATTTACCCTGAACGATTCCGGCGAGATCCAGAAGGTAGACATGATGGATGATTACACCAAGCTGGAGATCTCCAAGGCAGACATCGTGACCGGCGAGGAGATCGCAGGTGCGAAGCTTCAGATCTGGAGCCTGGATGCAGCAGGAAATAAAGCTGCGAAAGTGGCAGAGTGGATCAGTGGATCTGACGGCTACGATGCAGACGGAAAACTGATCAGACACCGGATCGATTACCTTCCGACTGGCAAGTACGTGCTGGTGGAGGAGAGTGCCCCAAGCGGCTACTTAGTAGCAGAAGATGTGGCATTTGAGATCAAGGATACCGGACTGATCCAGAAAGTACAGATGCTCGATGCAACAACATCCTTAAAGATCTACAAATACAAGACAGGCACTACCCAGTTCGTGAGCGGAGCCGTGATCGATGTGTATGAGATCCCTGCAGAGTATATCAATTACCTGACACCTGATACCCGGTTTGAGGCAGAAGGATCCATGGTGGATGCAGCAGCTGATCCGGATTATACAGTAAATGATACCGAGATTGGTGAAACGGATCTTGGAGCATACTTAACCGGCATGAAAGCGGCAAGCGTGGAACACCGGAAAGATTACCGTGGACACCTGACATTTGAGTATTCCGCAGTGAAAGCAGACCTTGTAAATGCAGGCTACACCATGAGTCAGGCTTTGCCGGAGGGCATCTCATTGGATACGACCATGGGAACTGATTATGAGGCATTTGACGGAACAACAAAGGCATTCACCTACCGCTTTGACAGAAGTGCTTCTGGTGATCGGATCACTGTTACCTTTGAGCAGAGCTACGTAGATGATAACGACAGCTTCAACTTTACCGTATCTGCAGATGCAGTCCTTAAGAATGTCACTGCCCTGGCAAATGGCAACATCCGCATGAAAGTGACCGATGGCTATACGCTTGAGATCGCTAAGGATAATATCACCGAGGTAGGCAGCAGTGTAGATGCCCCGGCAACGACCATCCGGCTTACGGACGCAGACAGACGTGCAACCGTAAAGACAAACGGTGGACCGATGACCATTTCCGGTCTGACACCTGGCTGGTACGTGGCTATGGAGCGTACCGCACCAAGCGGCTACATCCTGGATACGACCCCGCAGGTATTCCATCTGCTGGCAGCGACCGGCGAACAGGCACTGTACTTCTACAATGCGCCGAAGCCGAACCATCATGGCGGCGGCGGACATAAAGGCTCCTCACCGGAGACCCCGCCTACACCGGTAACACCGGGCGAGCCTCTGATCGGTAAGCTGACACTTAAGATCAATGGCGGCTACATGTGGAACAATGTCAAGACAGAGGATAACGGAGAGGACGGAAGCTCCATCATCTTTGAAGTGGAGCATACGAAGACCTTCCCGTACATCTATGTGGTTGTCGGCCTTCTGGCAGTGGCAGCTATCTTAGGTGGCGCAGGCATCGTCCTGTTTGTACGGAGACGTAGATACGATTATTAAAACCTGATCTGGCAGACACCCTCCCTTTTCAGGGAGGGAATGCCAGTATCGAGGAAGGGATGCATGAAGAAAAGAACATGAGTCAGAAGAAGAAAGGGGGAATGAGGAATGAAAAAGAAACGGGCACTAGCCATTTTGCTGGCGGTAAGCCTGCTTCCTAGTGCGCTGGCTGGCTGCGGGAAAAAAGAAGAACCGGCAGCTGTGGAGGAAGAGACACAGGAAGAGGCAGAGGAGGACTCTGTCTATCAGGAATTTGATTTTTACTCAGATGATGAGAGCCTGATCATGTACAATTTCCCGGAGGAATACAGCATCTCCGGAAAGACCTATAAACTCATGGAAGATGTGGACTATGAAACCCTGGGGACACGTGATGTTGTCCAGATGAAAGTAGACATGGCAGTGGAGGATATGGATGAGATCCCGGAAACCTATGAGTATGAATCCAAGTCCGGAAAAACCTATGAGCTTGCCAATGAGCAGGTCTATGTAAAGACCAAAGGTATCGTACAGATCCCGGTCACGGAGGAAGTCCACTATGACAAGCAGTATGGACGTCCTTCACCGGCAGCGACCAAGATGATCACCTATTATGATAAGGATGCTGGGGAGGATAAGGAGATCGAGGGTACACTGAAGGATTTCCAGGAAACCACTCCGGGACACTGGGAAGGCGTCCTTTCGGTGGATGGTACGTTTGCAGCTCCGGCGGACAGCGTGGATACTTATACCCTGGCAGGATCGGACAACGTAGTTGTATCAAGGGCTGCAGAAACACCGGTCTGGGGCGGCTATGAGAGTGACGTCCTGAAGTCACTGGGACTTTCCAGCAAATACTTCCGGGTAACGGGGGCAGCATGGAACGGCGGACAGTATGAGCAGGACGGATATATCTACCGCAATGCGACCTTTACGGGGGACGCATTCGTGTCAGATTATACAGCCACCTACGAAGCTATGAGGGAGGCGGAAGGCTATGACACCACCGTATTCTACCGTGTGGACGCAGAGGATGTGGACGCTCCGGCAGAGGATGTGTCTACAGTCTACCATATCAAAGCGGTCGTGAAATATTCTCTGGTGGAAAATTAAGCTCTTCTGCTGATACAGAAAGGTTTATGATCGGATGGGGCGTTAAGTCCCCATCCGGATCGAAAAGGGTGAATTTGATGGACGTGTCTTATATCCCACGTTTAAAAGCGTGGGCTTTCCGCCAGAAGTTTGTAAGGAACCATACTGCAGATGTCGGAGGTTCAAATCCTTCCCGCCACATCAAAACTGACTTAGGAGGTGGATGCAGAATGTGTATGTTGTCAAGAGATGACATAAGAAAAACGAGTTACCTTAAAGGATATGTACAAATAGAAGGAGATTCTTCTCTTATAAATTCCATAGAACATGAGGTCAGAAATTATATATCAATAGGTAAGGATTTATACGAAACACAAGAGCAAATAAAAGACTTTTTAATTCATAAGTATGGAAAAGATTGGTATTTAAAAAGCGGTAACGCAATAAATTATATCATCGAAAACGAGTATTCTATATATTTTTACAATGAGAGTTTGTGATTAGAAATGATGGCAGAAACAATTAAACGTTTATTGAAGGAACAGAAAAAAACGAAGACCTGGCTTGCCAGGGAACTTGGACGGAGCAGGGGAAACCTCCACGTACGCCTGGAAAAAGATGATTTCAGGGAAAGCGAGTTAAAGAAGATCGCGGAGCTTCTGGATTGCACCTATGAAGTTTCCTTTGTTTCCAAAAAGACCAGAAAGAAGGTGTGAACCATGAGTGTAAAGAAAATCGGCAGACAGATATATGCGAGGATCTGGTATTATCTTCGGTGCTTCCGGCTGTTGTTTGTGCGGATTCCGGAAACACCGGATGGGAAATCACAGGAGCAGCTGCTTCAGGAAATCCTTGACAGAGTTCATGAAGAAGACAAGAAAAAAGAGCAATAACAGAAATTTTATCTGTAAAAAAATCACAGGAAAAGTGAACGAAAAACCAAACGATTTTCAAGAAGGAATTTTATGAAACGAATGATATGCCTGATCCTTCTTGCCAGTCTGATGGCCCTGTCAGTGGCTGGATGTGGGAAAGAAAAGGATACGGGAGTTGTCTCGATACGGCTTATCGAGGAATAGCAGAAAAGAGGAATTGATATGTTACAGCGAAACGGCATAGCCCTCTTCCGGGGGAAGAAAACATGATCAAGATCAGAGTGATGGGCAAGGATGAAGACCTTGATTGGGTCTTAAAACTGCTGGAAGCACATGCGGATGTGGAAGTCAAAAGCAGTTCTCCTACCTATATGTTAAATGGAACAACACAGTACCGCCGGAGGTATATTGAGATCGAGCGGGCAGAAGAGAAAAACGGAAGGGGCAGATGAAAATGAAAATTACATCGAGAAATAAGATCATAGGCTGTGCATTTGTTAAATGGCATGGCCAGTATATAGCACTTGATTTGTATGAAGGAAATATGGTCCGGTATCCGGATGGTAATATAGGAGCGATCAAAGAGGATCTCTATAAAAAATATGTAAAACAGTATGAAGACCAGGTAAGGAACAACAAGCCAATATCAACAGCTCATGAAGCCAATGCAAAAATGGGAGTCAAGTTTAATTTCATGGTTCCGGACACGTCCGTTGACCCGTTGGCTGCAGAAAAGGAGCTGTATATGCGGCGCCACCCGGAAGAGTTCCGGGATCCTTCAGAAACGGTAGTAGTCCCGGATAAGAAAGGGCTGTTTGGTTTTTTCGGAAAAAAGAAAAAAGAGAAGGAGTCTTTGATCTGTCCGAATTGTGGAGCAGCGAACGATGTAGGGAAAAAATTCTGTGGGGAGTGTGGTACGGCTCTGGAAGAAAAGAAAGAGCCAATTCCGGAAGGTCCGATTGACTGGACTGAAAAACTGAAGAATGAACCGCCTGTTGAAACACCAGAAAGTGTTCATAAAATCGTTCATAAAATCGAACAGAAGAATGAAGAGGAAAAACCGGATGAAACACCTGCTCCAAATGCGGTTTCAGAGCCTGTTTTAGAGACCAAAAAGGAAGAGTTTGACGTAGAAGTGGAAGATGCGGTTGAACTGGATGAAGCGGAAGAGGCGAGATCTGTGAAATCTCCTGTTCAGACGACAGAAGAAGAACCGGAAACGGCATCAGAACCAGATACAACGGTTGCACGGCAAGTCCCGGTTTCCAAGGCTGCTCCTGATGTGAAGAAGAAACCGGAAAAACAGAAGAAACCGAAGAAACAAAAAACGGCTCCAGAGTCAGAGGATGGAGGTGCTCCAAAGAAAAAATCAAAACTTCCGCTCATGATCGTCCTGTTTTTAGCGGTCATCCTCATCATTGCGGCCGCAGCCATTGCGCTTCTCTTTTCCGGAAGACACACTGATATAACGACCACCCCGGCGCCGTCTGCAGAAACATCTGACCAGCAGGAGCCGTACATGGCGATCATGTTTACAAAGGATCTGGACGTGGACAGCGTGATTGAGAAATCAGATCTGGATGGATGCATCCTGAACGAAGACCAGTATGAGAAGTACACCAATATCTCCACATATATTGACGAGAACGGGGAGGAAGTGACACCGGAACTGATCTCATGGGATGACGTGGATTCTGTGATCGGAAAGCGTGTGACATCCGATGTGAAGAAGGGAGCCCTTGTATATGATACGACCATCACAAGCCAGCATGTTATCGCACAGAAAACGTATGTGGATGCTACTGTCAATGGAGAGGATGGGACTTATGAGGTGGAAAATGGGGTGCTGCCAGGAAACACCAAGATCCAGATCGTAGCCGTAATCTCCACGGATGGGGCTGACCCGGTACAGGTGCTGCTGTCTGAAATGACATTGAAAGACCGGTCTTTGGAATCAATCTTTAATTCTGCGGGTCAGGATGTCCTTGAAAAGCTGGCAGGAGGAGAGGTAAAAGAAGATGGCTCGTCGGAAGGTGATGGAGCAGCTGCAGATGATAATACCGAAGAAAGCCCAGAGGATGCAGAAGAATAGGGAGGAAATGTCATGAAAAAGAAAATTGTGATCACAGTGCTCGTTGTAGCGGTAGTTCTGATCGGTGTAGCACTGGGAGGCTTCTTCCTGCTCCCAAAGGAGAATAAAGAAGATGCAAGGGATGAGAAGGGCGAGGCGAAGCCTTCTTATGCCATGGACATTGTAGAGGAAGAGTTTTCCGGATCCAGTAAGATCGATTCTTTTGTCGGGACTTCCAAAGCCAAGGGACAAACTGATCCGGTAGCATACATGATCGAAAACAGCACGTTCCTGCTGGACCAGTCCAGTATTGAAGAGCTGGTTGCGGATCAGCTGGCAGGTGCGGAGTCCACTGCAAATGTGCAGGGTGTGAGTGTGGAGGAATACTTATCTGACCAGGGATATGATTCTGTGGACTCTTATACGGAGAAACTGACGGATGATGTGACAGAATTTATCAAAGCCCGGATGTGTGTTTATGAAGCGGCTAAGGAGCTTGGAATTTCCATTACCGAAGAGGAATACAAGGAACTGCTGCCAGAATATGCTTCCCGTTACGGATATGATGATCCAGATGAATTTTCCTACGTTTGCCGTCCGGGAACGATTGCGTGTGAGATGCTTTACGACAAGACGGTTACAGCCCTCTCCGGGGAGCAGGTTGAAAACCAGTAGCCAAATGGAGAAGGGTATATGATTAAACAGGAGATCATTGACCGGTTGGCCAAGAAGCACAGGCTTAGCAACAGGTACGCGAAAGAGCTTGTGGATTCTGTCTTTGAGCTGCTGGAAGATGGAATAAAGCGGGATGGGAAGGTTACGATCACAAGGTTTGGGACTTTCTATGTCAGGGTGTACAAACCGAAACTTGGACGGGATCCGCGGAAAGGGGAACTCTTCCGCACAAAGGAAACTCCTGTCACAAAATTCCGGGCAAGCATACAGATGGCAGAACGGATAAAAAGGAATTATGAGGTGGGACGGTGTGAAAAAAAAGGCTGCAGGGATCTTCCTGATCCTGTTATCGGTCCTTCTGACGGTGGCGGCAGTGCTGCTGCTGAAGAGGGGACAGGAGAGCGTTTTGGAAGCTGAAGAAAAAGAAACTGTGGAGCAGGAAGCGGAAGAATCTGCACCTGTAAAGGCATATTCTGTTATCGCGGATGATATGGAACTTTTGAAGAAATACCAGGATTACAATGCGGATGTGGTTGGGATCATCCGCATTCCTGGCACCGTGTTGAATCACCCAGTTATGCAGACAAGATCTGATGAGGAGTATTACCTTATGCGGGGATTGGATAAACAGTATAATCCACACGGCGTCCCATTTTTGTCTGCCAGAAGCGAGATGGAGGGAAAAGGTGGGAACCGTATTATTTACGGCCACAACATACACAAAAAGACCAGGGATATCTTTTGTGATCTGGCAGGTTATGAGGACCTTGCCTTTTACCAGGAACATCCCATAATCGAGACTGTCTCTGAAAGTGGGACAAGGCAGTGGCTGATCTTTGCTTACTATCTGGTGGATAATGCGGATGATGAACCGTTTAAGTATTCGGATACGGTAGACTTCCTTTCCATGGCAGCCTATACCGCGTATATGGATGAGGTGGGGGAGAGGAACTGGCTATGCGTCCCTTATGAGCACTCCATCGACGATACCTATCTGACACTCTCCAGCTGCTCCAATGAGCTTGCTGGCAGTGGGACAAATCGGATGGTCGTTATGGCTGTCCAGATCCCATATGGGCTTGATATAAGTGCGCAAGTAGCAGATACGGTCATGGCGGAAGAACCAAGGCTTCCGGATAAACTTTCAAAATAGAATATACTCTGGCAAGGGTCATGGAACTGACTGCCAGTAAAAAAAATAGATATTGCATGACGGAAAAAGAAAGGAATCAAGGGTAAATTGAAAAAAAGTGAATTGATCAATGAAGTATCAGAGGCCACAGGTTTATCAGAGATAGACTCGAAGATGGCAGTGGATGCGGTCTTTGACAGTATCATAAAAGGGCTGAGGGAAGACAAACAGGTGAAGGTATTTGGATTTGGAACCTTTTATGTGAGAAGATCAAGGCGTGGAGCATGGGACTTTCAAAATGAGCATAGAACGGTGTGCAAGAGTGTCAATATCTGCCTGCGTCCAAGTAAAGCGCTTCGCAAATCAATTGTTCCTGTGGATGAAGAACTGCAAAACAGCATGGAAGGATAGCGGAGTCAACAAATTACCTGTCACGGGAGGTGGAATATGAAAATTATGGTCAAGGGGGAGAGTGATCCTGCAAGAGCCCTTCACAGGATTGCAGATTATATTTCAGAGAACTACCCAGAGGGTACGGTTTTGCCGGGGTCCCTTAGTGCCTATTTTAACCTTTATTATAGTGGGGAATATTTAGACCGGGAATTAGAAATCACGATCACGGGAGAATCTGGCGGGGTCGAGGTTTCTTCTAAGAGGGAAGAAGCAAAAAAACAGGCAGTAAAGAATCTTGAGGATCTGTGGAAGAATTACCAACAGACCTTAGACCGGGAGCTGGAGAAGCATAACTATCAGAAGATCCTGGCAGACCGGTACATAGAGAACGCGGAGAAAAAAATTGCCCATCTGGAAGGTGATCTGCGCCGGATCGGGAAGGAAAAACCGGCTGATCAGGATAATGACCGCCGTTCCGGTGCATTAGGAAGTGATGCATCTGCATGGCGGTTGGAAATGAATGCATGGGAGAAACGCTACCGGAAGGTGGCGAGCGAAAAAGCCGGTGTTGAAGAGCGTCTGAAGAGACGGAGGCTTAACCTTATCAGGATAGGGGAGCAGATCCGTTGGACGCAGGACAAAATGGTGCTATACCATGCCCTAAAGGATACTTCCTACCGGGAACGCATCCGGACAACTTCCGGAAATCAGAATTTTCCAAATGGCTGGTCAGTGCAATTTATATTTGACTACAATGGACGGACCGTTTTCTTTGACGATTCTACGGGGATGCCGGAATTATGGATAAAGACAGAGAAAGAGAACAGATCGGAGGGATAAGATGGTTAAGCGTCTGATGGCTGACGGGAGCAGGCGGCTCAATGAGATGATGGATGATCCGGATTCCATGCTCTACAAGCTGATACATACATCCAAAAATAATGCAGAGATGGAGAGGATCATAGAACGGAATTATATTGCATTGATCGCAGTGGCGATACTGGAAATCCTTGCATACCTGTTTTGCGTATGGAACTTATATGGTGGGATACTGATCCTGACGTCACCGGTCCTTTTGCTGCTTCTGGCGCTCTGGGCATGTGGGGTGTTTATATTTTCTACAAACTATGAAAAATATAATTTCTGGAAAATAAAAAAACGGAATGTCCGTTTTATTATCCTATATTTGATGCTTGCATTTCTTTCTATCTTTTCCAGGTTTTACTGCCAGGCATTTCTTCCAATCATTTTTATGATCCCGGTAAATTATGACGTGACGGCTGGTATGATCGTGCTCCTTGCGAGGGGCTGCTATCTTATGTTTACGGCTATCCCCTGCTATCTTATCAGCTGGAAGATCCTGGCGGAAGTTTTTTCAGAGGTCAACTGGAACAAGATCGAAAGCTTCAAGCTCCGCAAGGTCGTGGACATGCGGAAAGACAAGGAATTTAAGTATGACCTGAATGTCATCAAGCACATGGAGGATGGGCGTCCATATCTGATCAAAGAGAAGGACCGGCAGAGACATATGCTCCTGTCCGGTGTGACTGGTACTGGTAAGACATCCAGTGCCCTTGTGCCATCTGTGGCACAGGATCTGGATCACAAGGCACATAATGAGGACTATATAAAAAAGCAGCTCCTTGGGCGTATCCTGTCAGTAGGAGATATCCATCCGACCAAAAACATGGGAGTTGATGATTTTGATATCAAATATTTCCATGCGGATACTCCGGAGGGGCAGCAGTACATTGATGAGCTTCTGAAAAAAGCTCCATCTGCAGGTCTTACGGTCATTGCGCCGAATGCTGATTTTGCAGATGCGGTATACAACCTTGCCGTGAGCCGTGGGATGAAAGTAAACCGTGTGGATCCGATACCGGCTAATTCAGCAACTGGAGAGATGAAGCAGGGATTCAAGGGGTTCAACCCGCTTTACATATCCCCGACCTTATCCCCAAGACAGAGAAAGCTGGAGATCTTCCGGAAGAGCCGTATGTTTTCCGATGTACTGCAGGCTCTTTATGACCAGTCCGGTAAGTCTGATCCGTATTTTGCAAGCTTGAACCGTAACTTAACGACCATGCTTACGATTCTGGTGCTGGTGACATTTTCAAAAGTAAATGAAAAAGGGGAGCGGCAGCAGCCGTTTGCAACGGATATCCAGGAAATCATCAATGACTTTTCCTGTGTCCGTAAGTACCTGCTGGCATTGGCACAGATCGTCGGTGTGGATGATGGGGAGATAAACGAGACAAAAGTGGATGCTGCGTGGCTTGCAAAGCGGAAATTCGGGGAGTATCAGTTTATCGTGTCCCAGATTGCCGTAGATCTTCTGGGAGCAGGACGTCAGGATATGGAAAAGCAGGCAAGAGGTCTCCGCGTGATCATCAATGAATTTCTGACTGATCCGCTTATCAAAGACGTCCTGTGTGCGCCGGAAACAGTGGATATTGATAAATGTCTGGAAGAAGGACAGATAACCGTCGTGAATTATGCCCTGGAGCTTGGTGTTTCCCTGGCAACCGGTTTTGGTCTGTTCTTCTGTCTGTCCTTTAACCAGGCAGTATTGCGTCGTCCTGGCAACGAGGATAGCAGACGGTACCATTTCTATTACTGTGATGAGTTCCCGGTACTGATGCACCGTGACATGGAGCAGATCTTCACCCTGTTCCGCCAGTACAAGGTATGCTTTACCTGTGCATTCCAGACCTTCTCGCAGTTTGACCGCAATGATGTGACCAAGTTCCTGAAAAAAGTTATCCTATCCAATGTGGGACATCATATCGTATACGGCAACTGTGCACCGGAGGAAATGGAACTGTATGAGCAGCTTGCCGGTAAAGAACTGCATTTTGTGGAACAAAAGACGGTATCGGAAAATGCAATCTCACTCCCGGATACCAGCCGATCCTTCTCTACAAGGCTGACGCCTACCTATGAGAATGCGGTGGACGGCTACAAGATGCGTAACAAGGATTTCCAGGAAGTGACTGTCTTTGGTATCAATAATGGAGACCATGTGGATCCGTTTGATGGAAAGTTAAGCTTTCTTACGGAAGAGCAGCGTGTCGGTGAACCGCGATGTGAGATCGACTGGTCTGTGTTTGTGGAAGATGACCGGTCGGAGGATGCTGTCTTTATAAAGACTGGAACGGCCGCTAAGATCGAGATTGACAATATTGCGGAAGTCCTGGATGAGTTTGAAAGGGAAACGGTAGATGATATCAGGGATGCCCGGAATAACTTAAAGAAGGTCGTAGATCTGGAAGAGAAAAAGGGGGATGGCAAAGGGGAATGCATTCCGCAGGATGGCCGGATTCCGGCTGCAGAAGATGCGTCTGTATCAGGAGATCCAGAGTCTGAATATGACAGCGAGTTTGATGATATTGATATTGGATGATCTTGTGAAAAAAAATATACCATGTTCGGCTCCCATTTGATTGACAATATAAAAAATAAACAGTATACTAACTTAAAAGTTGCAGTATTACTGCAACCCCTGAAGAGGGAAACGAAGATTTTATATAATTCTGGCATTGGAGAAAAGGCAAGAGTAAGTGTCAAAGAAAATCAATTTACAATGGGGAGCGGATCGAGCAATGAAAGACTTTAATGTTAAACAGAAGAAAAGCAAATGGTCAATACTGGTAAAGGATTTTTGCGAAAAACTCCTCGTTTTTGTGGCTTTGTCATCGTCGGCACATATGTTGGCATTTATGGTGGCATATGTGCACTTCAATGAGAATCCTCAGTTGCTTTTGGCTTGGATAATGGATCACTGGTATTTATTTGTTGTCGGTGGGCTTTCTATCGTTACTGGTATTTTGATCTTACTTTGTGATCTTTTACGTGGTATTTTATACAAGATTTATAGGTATATTGCTCATCTGACATTTTTGGCATACTTACCACTGACCATAGAAGACTTAAAGAATAATCATGTAAAGAATCAGAAAGATTTTGTAATGTTTCTGATACTATACAAAAGAAGAAAAGTAAAAATTTTAAGCCAATCATATAATACGGAATATGTATTTGATTACCCTAACGAAGATTTTAAGATATTGCGGGATTTATTCCCACAGTTCCCGGCCAGCGATTCTATGTCTAAGGAATTTGAGCAATTTTATGAGGGATATTTGAAAAAATATGATATGGAAATAAAGGATACAGATATCAGCAATTACAGCCGCAATTTTGTTCATAAATGACAACCTAAGTTCTATTTAATGACAGGTATCAAAAAGTATTAAAGGGAGATATCCATACATGAAGGTCATGATATTATTGATGAAAGCAACAATTACACTTACTCTTGGATTTTGTGCATTGGACGAGCTGAATTCGGATAGGCGGAGAGATTCCGAGAGCATTAAAAAAAGAAGGAAGCGGTTAAGAAAACTTATCTTAAAAAATTTATTGTTTTCGATTCTCATTACAGGTGGGATTGGGCTGCTGCACTGCTTAGTGATGATTCAATTTTAAAGAATAAAACAGAATCAAAAGATTCTTAATGGGGGGAAGATATGGGGAATAAATTCATAAAAATTTGTAGGCAGATATATGCGAGGATCTGGTATTATCTCCAATGCTTTCGGTTATTGTTTATACGGATTCCGGAAACGCCAGATGGGAAATCGCAAGAGCAGCTGCTTCAGGAAATCCTTGACAGAACACATAAAAGAGAAGGCCGCTGATTTTTTCTAAAAGTTTTTATGGCAGGTAGCAGCTGCCAAAACTTTGCTTCCTGAAAGATTAAAAATAGAGAAAGGAGAGCTGGCCGGTATGGGATGATGCCGGGAGCCAGTCGGAGGAAATGAAATTATGAATAGATCTGTATACGAACTCACTGATATGTTTGCATTAGTAACCTGTATTGGATTTGTGTTGTTATTTTTAATTGTACTTGCATACCGATATAGCATCAAGAGGGAAATTAAGGATGATAGGCGGCTTGAAGAAAATGAAAAACGGTTGCAGAAGGCAAATTCACTGATCCTCATGGTGGCTGCATTATTTGCTGTCACACTTATCGGTACAGTAATTTTTGATTATATGGAATACGGAACCATAAAATCTGAAATCATGGAGAGAGGACCGCTTACATATACGGATGATGAGGATGCCCTGGGTGCAGTATCGGCAATATGTGAAAATGGACTCTTAATAGATGTCACGAATGAAACAGATCTGGATACGGAGGAGTACGTGAAATTAGCGAACCTGCAGTATGAACAGTGGAGCAGCCTCACGTTTACGGACTTCATGGATTGGAATATAAAAAGTTTTCTTCACGAAAAGTGGGAAGATGGAATTGTCACAGACGAGGATATGAAGGGGTTATGATAGAACTCCAAAAGTGAGGAAAGCTCCCGGAGCAATGCTACAAAAAGTAAGGATACCGGACACACCGGATGCAAAGTCAGAGGAGCAGTTGCTTCAGGAGATCCTTGAAAGGCTGCAGAGAGGAGAATATATGAAATTTCAGATCACAGCAAATAGTACGATGGTTATGAATCTGTTTGATCTCGGAGAAGAAAAGGAATATGACGAGAATGCGAGGCGTGAAGAGGCGGCACTTCATTTGACAAAGAACATTGCCATATTAAAAGAACTTCTTATGGAAATGATCAAATTCGGTAGTAAGAAGGAACCGGATTTCGAGGAAGAACTAGCTATGGACTCGATCATTGAGGAGGTACTGGCGCATCTGTTTGAAATACGTGGCATCGTAGATGGGGATCCAGCTAGTCTGGATGTAACCAAAAGTGATTATACGTCTGAAAAAAAAGAACTGCCTATCATCTATGAGTTTTATCTTGAAATATTAAAAAGGTGCCGGGAAAATACGAATCCGCACCATGATAAAGCTTATTCTCTTATCGTAGATGGTATGAAGATTTATGTGCGTGAGCTTTATTATGTGCCAGAAGCGATGACAGATGCTTTAGCAGAGAAAATGGAAATTCTCGCAAAAGAGGCAGAAAACTCAGATTGTATATGTCAGACAAAAAGTGAAAATAGAATGTGAGAAACAAGTAATGAATAATATAGTAGAACAGTATGCAGAAGGTATGATGGGGAATGAGATTCTTATTTCCATGAAGATCCTGAAAATCGAAGAAAATGTTTTTGATTCAGATGCTCTTATGTTGTCATTTCAAAAAGAGTGGTCAGACTACATAAAGAAACTGGAGAAGCGAATTGAAAAATTGAAGAAGAAAGCCAGGGAATGTTCGCATAGAGCACTGGTGCAACCAATACATACATTTGAAGGTCACGACCGGATCAACCAAAATAAAAAGAAAACGCTTATGGAAGATGCACAGCGGTACCGGAAGTGGGAAGAGATAAACGGGAGAAATTTACGTCTTGCGCATATGCTGGACAGGCTCGGAAAGGTAGTGTGCGTAGATGCCAGGGAATACACGTTTCGTTCGGATAAATCATCAAGGTATTGGGTGTTTTTGTACCAGGATGCTCCGGTGACTTATCATGAGGGAGAATTGTATAAAGATTTTCCAGAAGTCCTGTCAGAGCAGGAGAAGATGGAAGTGAGGCAGTTACTGAGCTAAATTTAAAAAACTGGAGGTATGGTAGTAAAATGGAATTTACGTATCGGTCGAAAATGGAAACAGGTGAGGGCATCATCCTGAATCTGTGGCAGAAGGCATTGGGGATTTTTGGAGTGCTGCTTGCGGCTCTTACAACAGAGGTCATGTTGCTGCAGCATAGCACAAAATTCATGTATGTCATGTCACTGCCGCTGGTGATCTTGATTATTGTGATGGGTACTGCAAAATATGGGAAGATTTACAGAAAATGCAGGTGTACCGTAAAATTCTGGGATCAGCATTTGGAATATTATATCCCGGCAATCAAGTTTTCAAAGAGGGACTATACGGAATATATGCGCATAGAATACTATTTGATTGATTGCGTGGAATTTGATCCACCGACACTACAGCTCCGGATCACAAGCAAAGATTATGATATTAAGTGGGAGAGGGCATCTGATGGCGAAGATCTCCTGAATGACGACTGGGGAGTGGATGATCCGATTTATTTTAAGTTCATGAATAAGAAGGATGCAAAACATATGCTGGAACTGGTGAGAAGGTATATAACGGAAGATTATTATGTGAATGGGATCGATCTTGGTTGATTTGCGTGAGCATTACGGATTAGGATGATCTGAAGTCACATGGCATTGACACTCCACCTGCTTTAGCTGTGGGGAGTATCAAATGTGCAATAAAAATGAACAAAAATGAGTAAAAATCAAAAAAGAGAAATAAAAAGGATCGTCAGAAAAAAAAGAGATGATCGTGCCGTAATTCTCCTGTGTTGATTGTCACTGGTTGAGGTTTTCATGTTAAAAGAATAGATGTTGGAGGAAATGATGTGAAAAAAGAGATTAAAAGAATTACATGTATGTGTGGTTTGTGTGGAAAGACACACGATATTCCTGTGCTGCAGTATGAGGACAACATGCAGGTAAAGGATAAAGAAGTGTGGTATCTGAAAACTGTGTATTACTGCAAAAATATGGATGAGGAATATTGTCCAGAGGAGATCATGGACGAGAACCTTATGAGTGCGAGGGAAGCTTATCGGCATGAAAATGGTCTGCTAAGTGCGAAAAGCATTCAGCATATTCGTGAAAAATATGGATTGAGCCAAGAAGAGTATGATAAGCTTCTTGGATTTGAAGATGGCACGACTAAGAAATGGGAAACACGTACAGTGCAGCTCCCTGAGCAGGATGAGATGATTCGTAATAGCTGGGATAACAGGTATGCGAAAAAAATGCTGGAGGAACATAAGGAAGCATTTGATCAGGCACGATATGAGAAAATTATGGAAGATGTTAAAAAGGAGGATCTTTTATGAATGGAAAAGGCATTAGCAGGATAGCTGTATTAAGTATGTCCTTATTGTTCCTAAACCTGCTTATTGCTATATCTGTATTTGGGAATGGCGGTATTGAAAATAAGAAAGCAATAGTAATTTGTGGAATAGTTATGGAAGCTTTTGTTATGGGTTTTTTGGTGTTTTGCAATATATATATGTACATAAATTTTTGGAACATTGAATCACTTGAGGGTTCAATAGTTAGTAAGATATTGAGAATAGGTTTCATATGTTTAACCTTAGTATCGATTGGCGGAACCGGATGGGTTGTTTCTTTATTTTATAAAATGATAATTTATTTTTGGTGAATATGTGCTTCCTGAATATGGGGTCCTGGTGGAGACATCAGGACCCCATTGCGTATATGCAAACATGACAAATATGTCGTATTGACATATATGCCATATAGGGATACAATATAACTATATGATAGTAATTGGGATGCACAGAAGAAGGGCATATTGCCGGTGATGAAGGATGAGAAAGTCGGGGTGAGCGTACCATAACGGTACGGCTGCTGCCATATAGGAGGTACAATATAACTATATGATAGTAATTGGGATGCGCAGAAGAAGGGCATATTGCCGGTGATGAAGGATGAGAAGGCCAGGGTGAGCGTACCGTAACGGTACGGCTGCTGCAAACAACTGAAAGAAGAAACGGGGGATATGTAAATGGCGAAAGCAAGTCTGTATCTGAAGTGTAAAAAATGTGGGAAAGAGTTCTGCCACGAAAAATATTTTTCAAATAGTAAGGAGAGGAACTCATATGAAGAATGGGCGCGTAATGTAATCGATCTTTGCCCGGACTGCTATAAAGCAGAGAGCAGAGAGAAAATGCGCGAGGAAAACAAAAAAGTAGGGCTTATTCTCAATGCATCTGTTGTTCCAGGTATCAATCCTAAAAATGGAGAGATTCTGATGTATCTGTGGTTTTCCGGAGATACAGAGACATATAAAGAAGAAATCAAGGGTCTTGGTTATCATTGGGATGAGTGTAAGAATGCGGATCGGTATTATTCACTATCACTCAAAAGAGAGATGTGCTGGGGGAAACGCATAGAAGCCAAAGATTTTGAAGAAGAGATTAAAAAGGCAGAAGAAATTGGTGCGAAAAAGTTTGTTCCGGACGCTGGGCTCTTTGGAAGCATCCATGCACAGGTTGCAGCCAAAAAACATCAGGAGTGGTTGGAGATACAGGAAGAACTTAAAAAACTGGAAAAGCCACAGATGCCAGATTTTCTCAAAGAGATGATAGGGGACAAGCCCTGGAATCAGAAGGTGTATGGAAAGAGCAGCGGCCGCTACGTGATCTACTTAGATAACGAGCCGGTTTCGCTTACGGATGAGCAAGCATCCTCCGTCAAGCAGTATTTGAAGCAGGCAGATAAGTATAATGAGGAAGCAGGGGCGGTCAGAAAAGGTAAGGAGTATTATCAGGAATACCTTGATCGGAAAAAATTGCAGGATCAGAACAAAGAGAGGCTTGGAGAGGAACTTTCAAAGTTGGAGAAACCGGAGGAACCGGATTTTCTCGAAAATCTTATAGATGGAAGGTACTGGAATGGCCGTGTATACGGGCAGAAGAAAGGCAGTTATGCAATTTACCTTGATCGGGAAAAAGTTTCGCTCACGGATGATCAGGCAGCGGATATCAATGAATATCAGAGTGCCATGGAAGAGTACCTCCAGAAGAAGAAAGAACTAAAAGAGAAATTCGCAGGTAAAAGTGAGTAACAGAAGGGAGAAAAGAAAATATGAAAAAATATGCAGAAATGAACAGCGAAGAAATTCGTCAGATCGTAAATAGAGGCGGGGATAAGCTTGTAAAGCTCAATCAGCAGGTTGGTGACTATTTAGATAGTCTGGAATTGTCAGAAAGAGCACGGGGCATTATAGCGAACACAGACGGGAACTCTATTGCAGAATGTTTCGGTGGTTTAATGTCGGCTCAAGAAGTAGAAAGCTTTATCCGGGAAGAATACCCAGAAGAATAGAGAACAGGGAGAAAGAAAAATGTATAAATGCGAACTTATTAACGAAAACGGAAGCTTTGACATAGAAACAGGATTTGAGACTGTGAAAGATGCTTTTGAATGGGCAACTGGACGTGGAACCCATTACAATGCACTTGTTGAGGATGAGGAAACGGAAGAGCTTTGGAAATTTCCAATTCTATCATCTAAGAAAGATATGTTTGCAAAAATAAGTGCGAGAAACGGGGATATATATACTGTAAATAATGAAAATTATGATAAAGTTATTGACAGCTTTAAGTGCAACGAATATGGCTGCAATAGATATGATAGGGATTATATTAGTTAGACTCGCTCACCAAAAAGACGTCGAAGAGGATGTTAAGTAGAAAAATATAGAAGAAAAGGGGTTGTCCATCATCGATCACTTGCGTAAATTCGATGGACGTATCTTATATCCCACAGCTAAAACAGTGGGTCCTACGACACAATTATAAAGGAAGAGACTATGAGGGTAAGAATACATAAATTGGAGTATTTAGGAGCGATCAGGGCTGCATCCCTGGATGAGATTGTTGAAAAATACTGGGAAGATATCCTGGCGGTGGTAAGTTGGCAAGCAGGCTCATTAACCAGACTTATGCCGACAAGAGTCTGGGCAGACTATGAAGATACAAAAGGATCAGCATACCTTCATGTTATGTGTGCTGGTCGTAAGTTTAATTTGTACCTGAATGGTATTGATGAGAGAGATCTGCCAGAGGCTCATGAATTTGATATAAGAAAAGCTATAGCTCCATATGATCCGTATCATCCAAATGATGATAACGATGTAATGGAAACGGTTGGCATCCTTGAGGGAGCTGTTGACTTCCTATGCGACCATTATGGTGTAGCACAGGGGCATCCGTGCTGGACTCTACATTACCAGTATCCTGATCTGATCAGAACTCGGTTTGCTGTTTTTCACAATCAGGTGATGCTTGGTTTTCAGAAAGAATTGGTGAGAAAAAAGAGAGGCCTTGAAAAGATATTTGGACTGATTGATGAAGCCAACCGGAAACTGATTGAAGTGGATGAAATACCGGCACGTAAAGTGGGCGCAGACAAGGTTTATTATTATCGGACAATAGAAGCTTTGAACCGTCAGAGTACAAGATCAGAGCTTTATCGTTATCGTAGGAAGCTTGGCATGACGCAAACAGATTTGGCCAAAGAGCTTGGAGTAAGCCTTAGACAACTGCAGAGATATGAAACCGATGATTGTGCATTAGCAAATGCGCCGGTTGCAGTTGTTGAAAAGCTTGCGGCGATTCTCGGTGCGGATATAACGGACATTGTGAAGGACGGGAAATTAGTATATGAGAGAAACGGAGAAAATTCATGAAGTATGTAGAGTTTGAATTGATCGGTGATTATGCGTTATTTTCGGATATCATAACGCGTCCCGGAGGAGAAAAAAATACATATATGGTTCCTACTTATGAGGCATTGAAAGGGGCTGCTAAAAACTGCTTCTGGAAGCCGACGATCAACTGGGTGATAGACGCTGTACGGGTTATGAATCCGATCAGAACAGAACCGATAAATAAACTGTTGTCCAACTACTCAACCAGCGGAAAGGATCTGGCATGTTTTACTTATTTGAGGGATGTGCGATACCAGGTGCGAGCTCATTTTGAGTGGAATATGAGAGACCAGGAGTTTGAAAAAGATCGGAATGCTGGTAAATTTGGTGCGATTATCCAAAGAGCAGTGCGGGCAGGCGGAAGATATGACATTTTTCTTGGTACAAGGGAGTGTCAGGCGGAGCTGCGACCGTGTGTATTTGGCGAAGGCGAAGGATATTATGACCATATGGGAGAAATGGAGCTTGGGTATATGTACCATGGTCTGACATATCCAGATGCGGCCGATGTACTTCCAGGAGAGGAAGATTTCTTGACTGTTCGGTTTTGGCGTCCGGTAATGAAAAATGGAATTATTACATTTATACGACCGGAGGAATGTGCGGACAGGCGTCATATCCGGAAATTTGAGCCGACCATGTGGAAAGATAGGAGAAAAAGAATCCGATAATAGAGGGGGAGATAATTTGAACTGGTTTGAGAGCTTATGTAAGCTATACAGTGAAAATGAACAATATGCCGGAAGATATATGAAGGGAAGGTGGGGAGAAGATCTTATATTGCTTCCTATTTACCATAACACAGTCATTGCGCACATAACGGTATATATCTTATCAGATGGAAGCTTCGTATATGCAAAGCCGGTTGACCGGGAAGAATCGATCACCATTATCCCGGTAACAGAGATGTCTGCAGTGCGAACAAATAATTGTGCAGCTCATCCGTTATGTGACGGGTTAAAATATGTAGCAGGTGATTACGTTGATTATTGCGATATAAAAGAGCTTGGAAAAGCTGGTTTATATTATGAAAATTACAAGGATGCGATAAGTTCCTGGGGGCAATCAGAGTATAGCCATCCCAAAGTTAATGCAATCCTAAGTTATATTGAAAAAGGATGTATTATAAAGGATCTGGTATCCTGTGGGTGTCTGATTTTAGATGATGATGGAAGGTTATCTAAAAATGTGAAAATAAATGGCATTGAGCAGGGCGCTGCTGTTGTAAGATTCCATGTACTGGAGGATCCGGTCAATGATGTGGAGTCGCTGCAGGCACGTCCTGAAGATGAAAAGTGCTGGGTCGATCGCACGCTGCAGGAAAAGTGGATCGAATATTGCAGATCACAGGATAATATGAAGGAAAAGTGCCTCTCATATGGAAGTGGAGAAATGGTCAGAGTATCATACAACAATCCTAAGAAGATCCGCAATGATGGAGACAGTACAAAACTGATATCTTTCCATGATCAGATTAAAAATAACCATTTTCTTTTTACCAGATTCCAGAACGAAGAGGAGAGTGTTCAGCTAGGTTATGAGGAAATGCAAAAAGTATATAATGCTCTGAAATGGATCATCCGCAAACAGGGTGCCCAGTACGGAGAGCTGTGTATTGTCTTTTATATAAATGGATCAGGGGATAAGTTTCCGCTGATTACAGATGGCACAGAAGACATTTGTAAAAATTATGAAAATAGTATCAACGGACAAATATTTGAAACTGATATTCCCTCATATGAAATTGTTCAGAGGGATGCACAGCGTCTTGCAAGAGCAATGATGGGCTATGAGGAAGTGGTTCCGGAAAACATGAATATGCGATATATAGCACTGAAAGGATCGACTCCTGGACGTCTTGCGATTGTGGAAAATCATACGATCCGTACCGGAGAATATGTACAGCGTATAAAAAGCTGGCATGAGGATATGGCTTTTCTTCAGCTCAATAATGAAGGTGAATGGCATTATGGAACTTATGATGTGCATACGATGTTTAATATCTTATACGGGGATGATAAAGATAGCAGATATTTGGTGGTTCACAATAAAAATATGAGGAAAAGAGAGCCCATGTTTACTGTCCGCATGATCAACTGTATTCTATACGGTGATCCGCTCCCTGTTGATATTGTGAATATGGCGGTGGATCGTGCATCCAGTCCGCAGTCTTATGAACAGTGGTATAATTGGGAAATGGTACTGGCTTTTGCATGTGCATGTATTAAGAAAAAGGCAAAAGAAGAGAATGCGGAGGGTTGCGGAGTGGCATTAAACAGAAAATGTTTGGATAGGAGCTATCTATACGGTCGGCTTCTTGCTGTTGCTGACAGGATCGAATACAGGACTTTCGGACGGGGAAACCATCGTAATACGAACGCAAAAAAGTATATGACAACGTATTCAGCATATCCATTCAGAACCTGGAAAGTGATAGAGGAACGAGCACAGTTCTATTATAAAAAACTGAAACCTACAGAAGCAATGCTATATCAGGGAGAGATCATGGAAATCATGAATCTTTTTGATGAGAAAGATTTTATGTCAAGTGATCCACTTGACAGTATGTACTTGTTGGGATATCACAATGAGGCTGCAGAGCTTCGGAAAATAGCAAGAAAAACAGAGGAAAAAGGAGAAGAATAAGATGACCGATATGAAAGGTAGAGTTGACTTTGAATTACTGGTAACTGTAACAAATGCAAACGCGAATGGGGATCCGCTGGATGGAAACCGTCCAAGAAAGAATTTAGCAGGATATGGGGAGATCAGCAGTGAATGCATTAAAAGAAAAATCCGGAACCGGTTGCAGGATCTTGGCTGCTGCATATTTGTACAGTCTGAAGATCGATCGGATGATGGATATAAGAGTCTGAAGGCGAGGGCTGATGGAAACACAGAGTTAAAATCTGCTATGACAGGAAAAGGTGCGGATACCGATACCTGCAGAGATATTGCGTGTAAAACATGGATTGATGTGCGGAGTTTTGGACAGATATTTGCATTTAAGGGTTCAGATACTTCTATAGGGATCAGAGGCCCTGTAACGGTACAGAATGCGGTCAGTGTATCCCCGATAGATGTAGAGTCAGTGCAGATAGTAAAATCTGTAAATGGCGAAGACAAGGCTGGAAAGGCATCAGATACGATGGGTACGAAGCATTTTGTTCCATTTGGTCTGTATGTAATTAAGGGAAGTGTTTCTGCTTATATTGCTGAAAAAACTGGTTTTTCCAGAGCTGATCTGAAATTATTGAAAGAGGCTCTTTTAACATTGTTTGAAAATGATGCTTCTGCAGCTCGGCCGGAGGGATCAATGGAGGTGAGAAGAATGTTCTGGTGGGAGCATGAATCATGCACTCCGGCTGCAACCGCAGCAGAAGTTTTCCGGTCAGTACGAATTACAGAAAAGAAGGGGAGACCGACTTGCTTTGAAGATTATGATATCCATGTTGAAGAAATGGAAGCAGTAGTGAAGCCGGAGATTGTAAAGTAGTCAACACCGTTTTAGTCGTATAGGGTTCATGGTGCGAATGGTAAGCGTTCAGAAAATCATCAGCTATTCGCACCAGAAAGGATGTTGCTGTTTACCTGCTTACCGAGTACAAAAGAATAGTAGATGCGGGATTTGCGCAACATTGTAAATACCAGGCCTATATATGCAAGAAAGCTGTCGAATTTTGCTGTCGTTCCTCACAAGAGGGACGTGGGTTTGAATATCTGCCTCAGCTTTGGGCATAGAAATCTTAATTGTCGTTCCTCACAAGAGGGACGTGGGTTTGAATTGGGGAAATTATAATCGGGCAAAAACAGAATATAGTCGTTCCTCACAAGAGGGACGTGGGTTTGAATTGGGGAAATTATAATCGGGCAAAAACAGAATATAGTCGTTCCTCACAAGAGGGACGTGGGTTTGAATAACTACGCGACCTAATAGAAATGGACGAAGAATGTCGTTCCTCGCAAGAGGGACGTGGGTTTGAATGTAATCGAAAATGAGATTATCCCTTCAGATTTAGAGTCGTTCCTCACAAGAGGGACGTGGGTTTGAATGTTGGGGAAGAAAGAATTACTTATAAGCAGCTTGGTCGTTCCTCACAAGAGGGACGTGGGTTTGAATATTCATGATATTATCAGGAAAAGATATTCTACCGTCGTTCTTCACAAGTGGGACGTGGGTTTGAATAAAAAATCGAAATTGCTCGTCTCTCCGTGGACATGTCGTTCCGCACAAGAGGGACGTGGGTTTGAATTATAAATTGCAGAATCATGTTGCAGACTGGCTGAAGGTCGTTCCTCGCAAGAGGAACGTGGGTTTGAATGAATTAAGGGAAATGGATTCTGCAAAATTGAAGAGTCGTTCCTCACAAGAGGAACGTGGGTTTGAATTTTTCCATCACTAAGATATTCCATGATCATCCTGTCGTTCCTCGCAAGAGGAACGTGGGTTTGGATGGATGTGAGTAAACGTACATTGCAGCGATATGAATGTCGTTCCTCGCAAGAGAAACGTGGGTTTGAATGTTAATGATATAGAAAATTTGAAGTAGTTTTGGAAGTCGTTCCTCGTAAGAGGAACGACTGTTCTCTTTTTGTCGCTGTTATAGGCTTTGCAATGGCTCAGCTAATAATTCCCGCTTATATTTATAATATGTGTTTCTGGCAATTCCGGTTAATTTAATGCACTCGGCATCTGTAAGACTTCCGCCGAATGCTTTGGCATGTTTCAAGATTTCCTTTTTCACAGATACACTTTTTTTGGTAACTAATTTTTTCCCTTTGACAGCACCAATCTGCTTGCCATTGAGCTTGGCGGTCAGGATGCCCTGTCGTGTACGTTCACGGAGATCCGTAACCTCTTTTTCAGCCTGTTCAAAAGCTATCTTAATCTGTCTTCTTGCAACATCTAAGAGTAAATCATTCAATGCAGAAATTACAGTATTCAAGAACTTATCTGTTATCTCATCTCCAGTACAGAAATTTACTTCTATCTGTCGCTGGATAGCTTGTTTGAAGACTTCTGTGTTGATGTGTGGTTCATTAAGAAATTCCAAAACAATACCTTTTGAAAAAAGAGCTTCATATTCAGTGTATCCTTCATCAGCATTTCTTGCCATTCTGGATGCAGAATCGTAGATAATCTTGTCGCCGGGGAGTACACGTTTCAAGAGCTTGTCTAATTCCTTTCTGCCCTGGAATGTGGTTCCGGTATATATCTCTTTTATGATGATTGCATCCGGATAGATCTTTAGAATATTTCTAACCTGGCGTTCAATGTTTTGCGTGGGGCGTGAGATTCTGCAATATCCGTAAATAGCCATAATATGCTTCCTTTCTGTATTTAATCTAATGTTCGGTAGAATTGATATAGTTTTATTGTATATTCGATCTATCGAAAAGTCAATGAATATACAAAGATTTAATACTTTTTAGTGTATAGGTTAGATTTGCTACTTTTTATATGGGGTAAAAATGGGAACATATGTTTACTGAATGTTTCGGATATGGTAAAATAAAATATATGATTACAGAGGTGAAACAGATATGAAGGAAGGCAAGAAATCTCCCATAGCGAATAGACGTCCTGGATATCCGGAGACATTCAAAACTTTAAGGCAGTGGAATCTATTGGGATATGTACCTAAAGATGGATGCGAAGGAGATGCCTGTTGGACAAACGCATTTTGTGATTGGTGGTCAGTCTATTATTACAAGGATGAGGTACGTCTGGCTCAGGGAGACGAGCTTGCAGAGTTCAATGCTAAGGAAGCGGAGCGGAAAGCGCATAAAAATGAAATGTCAAGACGATGGCATAAAAAGAAGAGAGATCTTCTGCGGCTGGAGAAGGCAGCAAAAAGCTCTGAAATTATTCCTTGTGAGAATCCGAGCAAGACCATCGTATTCGATGTAGAGACCACAGGGTTATACAGATCCGAAGATGATATTTTACAGATCTCGATTATAGATGGTGACGGTAATGTACTGATTAACGAATATGTGCATCCAATAAAAAAATATAGCTGGGAGGAAGCACAGAAAATAAATGGAATTTCTCCGGAAATGGTAGAGAATGCGCCGTATCCAGAAAAATTGATACCGAAGGTTAAGGGAATCTTCGACTCTGCAGATTTATGGATTTCTTATAACGGGGAATTTGACCTAAAGTTCCTGAAGGACTGGGGAATCAGTGAAAAAAATAGAGATGTAAAGCAGTATGATGTAATGAGGGAATTTGCTCCAATCTACGGTGAATGGAGCGATAGATTTGGATGGAAGTGGAAGAGCCTCGGGGTGTGTGCACGTTATTTTGATTATTCATTTGATGCACATGACAGTCTTGAGGACGTCAGAGCGACCTTATACTGTTATAACAAAATAAAAGAAATTCAGGAGGATGTTGACACTCCGCACGGCTAAAGCCGTGTGGAATGTCAAAGGAATATTCGGGAGTGGTTCACTGAGACGAATAGTTAAATTGCAATAAGTGGATAGTAATATAGCCAGAACTAATATATTGCAATTTACTTCGGTTCATGGTAATATAACTATGTTATTTTTTTTAGTCTCATTGTTTAACTTCGTTGGTCTGGTTACAGACTGGCAAGGTAGAGTGCATGTAGTCAATACACAAAAGAGGTATTGTGACTGACATGAGATCAGTGGGGCTATTTTTTTATGCCATCGCATCTGCGGTGGTTTTTTTTATGCCCTTAAAAGGAGAGAAACGAGAAAGGAGAGAGAACTTTTATGAGAGGAGCAACTATTAACGGGAGACCTGCAGAGCAGGTCTTTGACGCATTACGAGGTGATATTCCAGGTGTTATCAAAAGTATGGAAGATAACCGGGCATATCCGTATCTTGCCATGGAGGTGCTGCAGCCATTCTTTGAAAGCTTGGTACCGCCTAGAAACTACGACTTCGATTGTGGTGAGGCGAAAACCCAGCTTTTAGAAGAAGGTGGAGGATTTGTGTATTGCACCGGATCGATCACGATTTTTGATGATGAGGGAAATCCTCTTCGGAAGAGATCGTATGTCGGTGCTGCTAACCTGTCTGTCAACAAAACGACAGGTAAAATAATGGATCCGGCAGCCGCTACCAGAACGGCAGTTACAAACTGCAAGAAAGGCTGCATCCAGGGATTTGGATGTGGTGAAAAGCAGTTGACTGACTGTAAGGTAGAGAAGCGCAAGGAAGAGAAGAAGAATCGGCAGACAAGCGTGGCTTCTTCCTCAACGTCAGGTTCCGCAAACACACAGGTATTCTTCGTCAAAAGGGCGGAAGGAAACCTGAAAACAGGGGACAAGTATCTCCTGGTACCAGTAAAGACCAGCACGGGAATAAAGACCCATGTGCTGATCTGGAGGAACGAGTTCCGGAATCCGGAGAGGATTGCGGAATTCCTCTCTACGGGAGATCAGGTTGCCATGGAGGGTGTCTTTGAACACTATCGCGACAGCGATCGTATTGTGTTCAAGGCATTCAAGAAGGGATGTGCATGATGGCAGCAGATGTGCCGGCTCTTGAGAGAGAGTATGGCGATTGTCTGAAGAGCTATGCATTGTTATATGCGGAAATGCACATAGCCCTTCATGAAGCTGATCAGGAAGAAGACGATCTGGTCAGTTTCACAGCAGCTTACCAGGCGGCCGCTGAAAAGCTTCGGGATCTTCGGAAGAAAGTCCTGGATCGCTCGGATATACCGGATATAGAAATGTATATACGGAGCGATTGCACTTTTAACTACTATGCGTGGTTAAAGATGCGGGCAATCCTGAAAACAGCCGGAGGTGCGCTTCCTGATGGGGAAGTACGTCCGATGGAAGAGCTGGTTTATTGTGGAGCACTGATCCAAGAAAGGCTGGATCAGGAAAAACGTTAATAGTAAAGGAGAATATGTATATGAATAAAGTAATTTTAATGGGTCGTCTGACCCGTGACCCGGATGTGCGTTACTCCAATGGGGAGGACGCTATGGCAGTGGCTAGATTTACCCTTGCTGTGGACCGTAGAATGGCAAGGAATAAGGATGGCGAGCAGACTGCTGATTTTATCAGCTGTGTTGCGTTCCGAAAAACTGCAGAATTTATTGAAAAATATTTTCGGCAGGGGACGCGTATGGTGATCAGCGGCCGCATCCAGACCGGAAGCTACACCAACCGTGACGGACAGAAAGTGTATACCACCGATGTGGTAGTAGAGGAAGTCGAGTTTGCGGAGAGCAAGGCATCCCAGGAGCGGAGCGGAGCATCCGCTGGTATGCCGACAACAGCAGGAACTACACCGGGAGGGGCAGCAGGTCTCACGACCGACAAGGATGGTTTTATGAGCATTCCTGACGGTATAGATGAAGAGCTGCCGTTTAACTAATGTGTGTTAAGCCATCCATGTTGGATGGCTTAGAAAATGGGTTCGCCATACTGCAGGTAAAGAGGGACTGTCAGAAAATGTTCCTTAGCCTGGAGGCGTTAGGCAATGAGGTTCCGGATATTCGGAACTATGATGTTGTCTATAAAGCCGACCATGGCGAAAATGAAATGGACCTGGATGATCCGGAGCGTCTTAGCTCTTACCTTGAAGATATATTTTGTATTTTCAAGGTGAATCATCCGGAAGATTTCACTGGCCACAGTTTGTCAGTGAGTGACATTGTGGCAGTTATAAGAAAAGGAGAGGTCGCGTACCACTTTGTCGATTCCTTCGGTTTTGTAGAGCTTAAGGATTTTGGAAGACCCATCATTCAGATTGGCCATTTTAAATGCTATCTTGTGGATGAATGGGAAGGATGTGGTGAAAGATTCCAGTTGGGAAGTTCTCCCGCATGTGATCTGGTCTTCTATTTCGCGTTGGCCAAGCCATCAGGAATAGATATAGAATATGATTTCCGGCCAACACATGACGAAGTGGAGGATGACTGGATAAATGAAATGGCTGCGATTGATATTGCAGCACACGATCTGTAAGGCAAGGTTAGTGAGACCTTTTGGCGTGTGGTGCACTAGAAAGGAGGTAAAAGATGGGGGAAGCAGTATGACTGCTTCTCTATCTTTTTTTATTGGAGAAAAAATGAAAAAATACCCTTATAATATAGAAAGAGCAGTTAATGGTTTGTCGATGAAGAATCCAGGATGGAGCATAGATGTGCTTCTGATAGCGGATCTTGTTATGGAATACATTGGGAAAAACAATGTATCAGTAGACCAGGTGGAGCTTTCGCTGGTCAATGGATGCCTTGGGATAAATGGGATTCTTGTGGAGCGTGTAGCTCTGTTACCTGGAATAAATGTAAAGGTGACATCGAAGGCTGAAGATCTGGAAGACAGGATTCTTGCAAGGGAGGAGACCATTTAATGGTAGTTTGGGATATTGTAAAAAATTCTGAAAAGAAAATCATTTTGCGTAGTATGCGAAGCGGAGAAATTCTTTGTACATATGGTGCGAAGGAAAAAATCCCGGAAGAGATGCGTGTAAAATGGACTCCGGGCGGATATGATGCTGGAGGATTTCTCATTGTAGACGTGGATCAGTAAGAGGTTGTTAAAGTAGGGGCTTGTAAAAGCCTGCTAGACCAGAATGGAGGATTATCTTGCAATAACTGAAGAAAAACAATATAATAGACAAGATAATAAGCAAGATAATAAGCAAGATAGGAGAGATTTATGGATAGATATATTCCCCCATTTACAATTTCCAATAAAATGTTGGAGTATGTATCCTCCATATCGGAGAAAGTTGGAGGCATTAACAGCCGCCATATGTTGGATAATAAACCTCATCTGAGGAAGAATAATAGAATAAAATCTATTCATTCTTCATTGAGAATAGAGGCAAATTCTCTTTCGTTGTCGGAAGTGAGGGATGTTATCAATGGCAAGGTTGTGATTGGCGACAGAAAGGAAATACAGGAAGTAAAGAATGCATATTTGGCATATGCAAAGATCAAGGAAACAGATCCGTACAGTGTCAGTGAATTAAAACGGATACATGGTATCATGACGGCTGGCATCGAGGAAGAGTCAGGGATTTTCCGCAGCGGATCAGAGGGTGTATTTGCTGGGGATAGATGCATTTTTATTGCACCTCCGCCCAATATGGTACCTGAGCTAATTGGAGAACTGTTTTCATGGATGAGGGACTGTAAGGAAACTGTGCATCCACTGATTATGGCTGCGGTATTTCACTATGAATTTGTTTTCATACACCCATTTGCAGACGGAAATGGCAGAATGGCAAGATTATGGCATACTTTACTGCTTTTTCAGTGGCGAGACATATTTGAATATATTCCGCTGGAAAGCCAGATTGAAAAATTTCAGTCTGAGTATTATGAAGCGATTGCCAAATGTCATGTCAATGGAACCTCCGATGTATTTATTGAGTTTATGTTGGAGCAGATTGATAAAATTTTAGATGATGTTATTGTGCAGATGGGGCGTGCGGACGCTGATATGAGCGAATATGTGAAACGGCTGCTAGATGTGATGGAGTATGATGTGTCATACACTGCTACTGCTATTATGCAGAATCTAAAAATTAAGTCAAAAGAGACTTTCCGAAAAAATTACATGAATCCTGCGTTGCAACTAGGAGTTGTAGAAATGACAATTCCTAATAAACCGAATAGTAGGAATCAGAGGTACGTAAAAAAATAAGAGATGAGAAACATAGAATGTGTCGTCGGCACATTCTATGTTATCATAGTGAGTTGTTTTTTTGCTTGATATATCAATCTTTTTTCTTCTTTTTTGTAGCCATGTCCTTAACGATTTTGGCAACTGCTCCCACAGATACACCTTCCGCTTCTGAAATCTTCCTGATCGAATATTCAGGGTACATTTTACGGATACGTCGCCTGGTCTGTTCATCAATAGTGGGGCGTCCCCTTCTTTTTGGTGGGGTAGCAGAAGTGATGGCGATCATATCTTGCTCTGCACTGCTTTTCCCTATGTATTGTCGTAGATGCTTGATGGTATTATCTTGCACTTCTATGGTAGCTTCCAATTCATCAATCTTCTTTTTCAACCAATTAGTCTCATTATATTCCCACATATGTGCCATGCCTGTCCAGTATTCAACACCATGTTTTTTGCATAACGTAATATTGTCCTGTAAAAGCTCTTTGTATGACCGGTCAGATTCCAGCTGTTTCTGCCGTTTTATTTTGGAAGACAGCAGATTTGCATCTGCGCAGGCTTTGTAGTAGTCTTGTACTGCCATGAGGTACTGAAAATCAGCAGATTTTTTGTAGGCTGCTTCCGCATCATCCAATAATTCTTTATTTTTTTTCTTGTATTTTTCAATAATCTGCTCCTGCTGGGCAATGATATCTTCTAATTCTTTCTTTGTTTTAGCCATTACTTAATCACTTCCTTCCCAAAATCAGCTCTGACTCTGTGATCCAACAGTTCCAAAACGTAGGGTGGACAATCCCTGTGTCGGGTGCTGGTTGCTGAAGATTCCCATGATCGGAGTGTCTCCAGGGGAATGTGGTAAAGTTCTGAAAATTTTTTCTGTGTAAGTCCAGTCCGTTTTCTGATCTCTTTTACTGACATGTTTCCCTCACTAATAACCATAAATTGTTTCTTAATCATATTATACAGGTGCATTGCACCGGTTGCAAGAAAAACTTGCTTTCATGCAAAAATTACAAAAAATGCGGAAGAGAAGTCCAAGAAATGTAGTTGAAAATTCCTGTGTATATGGTAGAATATAGATGTAATTTTTTGCAGTTGTCCGATTGTTTAGTCAAGCTGGTCTTAATGATAAGACTGGGGAGACAGGGTGCAGCGGGGCCATTTTAAGTATGGTCGCCCTGAGATGAACGGGACAAGTGCGATTTTTTTTACTCAAAAAGAGTAGTCATGAGTTCGTGACTGCTCTTTTTTTTTGTGCGAAAAGCACTTGTTAAAGAAAGGAGAGAGAAAGAGAATGGAAAGGAGAGAGAGCTGTTATAAGGAAAACAGTTTCTTCCAGAGCGCACAAAATGTGCGAAAGCTCGGTGCATATTACACCGATGTGGATCACTGCCGCAGGATCGGAAATTTATTCGATTTTGACCAGGCAGAAGAGATCTGCGTGCTGGAGCCGTCCATCGGAGACGGTCAGGCAGTTCTTACCGTAACGGGAGGAAGAGAGAACTGTAAGATATTTGGTGTGGAGTTGAATAGGGATACCTACACGGAATGCTTGCAGGATAACCCCAAATTTACAGCCGTGTTGAATGAGGACTTTTTGAAGGGAGTGAAAATTTCCAACAATAAGTTCTCTTTTTGTTTTGCCAATCCACCGTATGGGGAATCGGCAGAAGAAAAAAAGCGGCTGGAGCAGTTGTTCCTGGAGAGGATTGCTGGGTACATGCGAAACGGCGGATACCTGGCACTGGTAATCCCGTATGGAGTCTTCAAGGAAGAAAAGTTTTTCAGGGCTGTCCTTGGGCGGTTCAGTCTGGAAGGATTTTACCGGTTTGATGATAAGGAATATGAAAAATATCATCAGATCTGTGCAATTCTCAAGAAAAAGTCTCCGGGATACCTTCGGAGTTACTTTGAGGAGAAATTTGCTGCCATCCAAAGACTTGAGAATTATCAATATCTTCCGGAGGAAACAGCAGAAAAGCATGTGGTCATTGACAGCCGGGAGCGGGACATAGATATGTTCACAACCCGGATATTTGATTATGAGGCTGCTGCGGAAAGGATCGGTGCTAGCCCTTTGTGGGCGGAGATAGGAACGAAGGTTTTCCAGCGGCCGTATACCGGCTGCAATCTCACAAGTCCGATCGTTCCCGTATCCAATGAAATCGGCTACTTGTTAGCTGTAACTGGCGGCGGAGAAGGCTTATCTGGAAATGCAGAGGATCAGACGCTACATCTTCAAAGAGGTGTGGCTAAAAGGGTCCAAAGCGAGGATGCCATGAAGAACGATGATGGAAAAGTCCAGAAGCTCGTTCAGACCACGTATACAGAGATTAAGCTGAATATTGTGGAAAATTCTGGACGGATTACACAACTGTAAACAGCGTAGCAGCCGGAAGGCTGTGGATAGGAGAGAATATGGTTTATAAAATCGTGTCGGGTGTGAAAGAGTGTTATTGTGACTCTTTTATTACTGGTCCATCCAATGAGCCGTTGATGGTCAGTTTTTATGACCGTTCATCACAGCTCGTTAGGAGTATAGGGACTGGAATCATCCTTGATAAGAAGTTCAGCTTTGATAATAGAAGTTACACGCTGAGCGACCAATTCGAGGTGTTTTACACCCAGATTGTAAGAGGAAAGGAGAAATTTACCCATGGGGTGGCATTCTCCACTGCATTGAGGGAAAACTATCTGGTGACAACGCCAGATACCATGCAGGAGGATCTGTATTACCACTTGATGAATCAGTACAGCCTCCCACTTTTACGGGAATGGATGGCAGAGATTCAGAAAGCCATGATAAACCGTGGGTATCTGTACCGTGGATATAAAGGTGCGGTGTATGGAGCGGACCATGAGGTCTTGTGCAGGGGAAAAACAGTGAGGTTTAGTGAGCTTCACATCTACAGCGTGACCATGGACGAGGAAAAACTACGTGCAATGGTAAGCTGGTTGTTACAAGACCGGAAGATCTGGATCACGGAGGAGGAGCAAAAGCCGCTGAAAATTGAGAACATGGATGATTACTTTGCCAGATATGGCAGTAGTATTATCAAAAATCTCGAAAATCAGTTGCATCCGGTGACTGGATTGGATGGAGAGATCAATCGGATCGCATTGAAGAGGACCCGGCCGTACCCTCAGCAGGCAGCCATGATCAATGGTGTCTATGAGTATTTCCGACATAAAAAGCGGGGAAGTGTACTCTTTGTCATGGGTACCGGAACTGGAAAGACGCTGCAGTCGTCCTCAGCAGCAGAAATGCTGTATGTGGGGAAATGGCTGGAGCAGAATCCTGGGAAGACCCTGGCAGACGCCTATGCCCATGATGGAATCATCAACTATCGGCACATTGTTATGTGTCCGGGGCATCTGGTCGAAAAGTGGAAAGAGAGCATCGAGGAAGAGATCCCGTATGCAAAAGCGGTGATCATTAAAACCTTCCAGCAGCTGATCGACATAAGGGAAGCCGGGCGTGAAAGAAAGAACGGAAAAGAGTTCTACATCATGTCCAAGGATTTCTGCAAATTGTCGTATCAGCGTGTGCCATCGCCCAAAAAGATGGGAACGAGGTGCATTGATTTCTTCCATTGCAAAGACTGTAATGCGGCATATGCAAGCCAGGAGGATGGCTGTCCATTGTGTGGTAGCCATAATATAGAAATCCTGCACAGTCGTTATAAACGCACGGGTATGATCTGCCCGCATTGTAACCGCTTGCTTTATCGCAAAGGCATTAAAATGCCGATAGGCGAGTTGTATGATGAGGACAACAAAGACACATTGCCACTCACAAGCTTTGATTTTGCAAGTGAAACTACCTCTAATGAGGTGTGCTTTTACTGTGGGGAGAAGCTGTGGGTACCGTATGTGAAAAATATCAATACGGAGTTTGGCTACACGCCAAAGGAGATTCCATGGGTGCGCCAGACCTTCTGGGCAAACAAGTCCAAGAAGGGAAAGAAAACGTATTGGATATTACGGGGGACCGAAACGGAAGCCCGTTTTTTTTATGGGGAAGTCCTGAACGAAATCGACCGTGATGGCGGATGCCGGAAGTATTCGCCTGCAGAGTATATCAAAAAATACCTGAAAGGTTACTTTGATGTATTTATTGCGGATGAAGTACACAAGTCAAAAGGCGGCGCCACAGCTCAGGGAAATGCATTCCACTGGGTAATGAAGAGCTGCAGGTATACCTTTGGACTATCAGGATCGATCTCTGGAGGAGTTGCTTCGGATCTGTTCTACTTGTTATTCCGAATGAACCCGAAGCGGATGAAGGAACATGGCTATGAATTTGGAAGTGTTCTGAAATTTGCACAGGATTATGGGTGCGTGGAGCAGGATTTTGAGGTTATCACCGATGTCCGCTACGCAAGTTTAAGCCGTGGAAAACAGTTGTCACAGCCGCGTGTGCGGCCAGGGATAAGTCCGGAGGTATTCTCGGAATTTTTGCTTGATTCCGCTGTGTTCCTGAACATCAGCGACATGTCAGCAAATATGCCGCCGCTTTATGAGCGGATCAAACTTGTGACGCCGAAAGAGCCGAAGGAGATCGAGGAGCAGCGGGTGTACCGGAGAATCCTTGATGATCTGAGGCATTACGAAAGGGAAGCAAAGGTAAACCTGACTTCTGAAAGGAACCAGTTCGCAATGTCGTATCTGGATAAACCTTATGGAGTACCTCCTTTTGTAGACCCCCGAAATGGCGACGAAATAGCCATGGTGCCTGATTACTCCGAACTTGTAAAAAAGGGCGGGATGATCGAAAAGGAACGCTGCCTGGTGGAACTTGTCGGAAAGGAGCTTTCTGAAAACAGGAATTGCGTGATCTATGCAGAATACACTGCATCGGATACGACCAATGTCCTGCCGAGACTTAAAAGCCTGCTTATGAAGCAGCTGGGTCTTGGGGAAGAAGAGGTTGTTACGCTTCGCTCATCGAGTCCGTCGGCCGAAAAGCGAGAACGATGGATGCATGACCGAGCAGCGAGAGGGATGAAGGTTATGATCTGTAACCCTCGTTTGTGCGAGACAGGTCTTGACTTCTGCTGGAAAGAGAAGGGGAAGATTTACAATTATCCGACTCTGATATTTTATCAGTGTGGGTATTCCCTTTTTACCGAATGGCAGGCAGCTGGAAGAAGCTGGCGCCTGAACCAGAGGGAAGAATGCCGTACTTACTATCTGGCATATTCTGGAACGGTTCAGCAGGCAATCTTGCAGGTCCTTGGCGAGAAAAAGGCAGCTGCATCGGCTATCCAGGGAAAATTCTCTGCAGATGGACTGGCTTCTATGGCGAAGGGCGTGGACACGCAGCTTAGGATCGCACAGATCATGAAAGAGATGGATGATGATTCCGGGAACCGTTTGCAGGAAATGTTTGACGTCATTTCTGATAAGAAAGATGATTCAGAATATGGTTCCTGCCAGAAGATGAAGCTCTTAAATGAGATCATCAATATGGTGGATGAGAAACCGGAGCTTGTAAATCAGCACCAAGATCTATTCAAGAGTCTGATGTCATTCGACTTTTTTGGAGCAATGGATAATAAGAAAGCGGAAACGGCGTTAAATATCAATGCGTTGTTTAGCCGTATGATCTTGAGTAACCAGGCAAGTGCGGTATCGCCACTTCCGCCTAAAAAGAAGAGAAGAAGAAAATCGGACAGCGGAAATTATTCATTGTTCGATGATATTGATTAAAGGAGAGAGAAAAATGAAAAAATTAGTGAAAATAAACGCAGAATTGTTGGTAAAGGCACTTGGTATCGCAGCGACTGGAGGAGGAAAGGGCTTCTTGCTTCTTATCCAGCCAGGCTCCGCACTGGTTGCATCTTGCGACGGAACAAAAGTCGGAAGATGCCACTTTGAAACTGAGAGTGAGGAAGGCATTGATGAACCGGTCATTCTGTATCCTGTAAAGAGCTTTTACAAAACGGCTGAAACGATAGCTAAATTCACCGACACGATATGTGTTGAGCTGAAGGATAGTTATATTGAGCTTTCTGATGCTCAGGGAGGAAGCCGCGTCCGTGTCGCATTGAACGAAAGTGACGTAATGTTTGATCTGACACAGGAAGAAAGTGAAACGGCTGTGTTTGTATCGCTGAAAACAGAAGATTTTGTAAAGCTTGTACGAAGCGGAGGTGCGGCAGCGTCCAAAGCAACGGACGCTATGAAGGCGATGTTCTTCCATGTAAATGGAAGCAAGCTGGAACTGGCAACTAAGAGTTCCCCAATGATCGCATATGCATCGGTTGAAACGGAAACGGTCAAGAATGCCGAAAAAAATGAAACCTGGCATCCTGCTAATGACCAGTTTCTGAATACGGTGATCGGAAACATAGATGGTGAGATCTGCCAGATCGGTTTTACTAACCTGAACACCGTCATAACGACAGAACGGGGAGCGGTATATATTGCCCGTAGAATGAATCTTGAGTTCAAGTCATCAGTTCTCTCCATTATTGAGATGGAAGAGCGGGATTATGAAGCAGAGATTTCCAAAAAAGACCTTCTTTTAGGCCTTGAGGTTTCTACGGTTGGTATTGATAAAGTGCCTTATGTCGTGCTTCGGACCGAAGAATCCGGAAACCTGCTGTTTGAGTCTCCAAATGGTGAAAACCGTATGGAGGTTATACAAAAAAGCCATAAAGGGCAGCTGCAGGCCAGGGGCTTTTCCGTGGACATTGTAAAGACTGGAGTAACTGGCTGCTCTGATACAGTGTCATATTACGGTATGAATGATAAATATTCGGCCCCGATCCATATCAGCGGAAAGGATGGCAATGTGGAATATAAAGCCGTCATTGCCCCTCATGCGATGGATAAGAAGGAGGAAACGAAAAAAGCGGAAGTAAAAACCGCTGAAAAAACAAAGTAGAAGTATAAAAATGCCCGTCTGGTACGCAATTTGCGTGCTGGTCGGGCTTTTTTGTGGGTACACATAAGCATATTTCAACAGATGTGCTTATGTGTACCCACAAGGATACTTCGGAAAGGAGATATTGTTAAAGAGCGGAGAGACAAAAAGAAAGTGTACGAACCGGCGTCGTCCGCTGGATGAAGTATACATGATATCCATGGAGACAGATAGAGAAGGAAAGTAAGACAGTTGTGACTTGAAATTTGAAGTTGTGTCTCCGAAATCGGAGGGGAAACCTTTCCAGGTAGTCTGCAGGTTTCTGAATGATGTATTTGCACGTCTGGAGTTTTATCCAGTGATGGCAGTGAATGGAAAAGGAATTAAACGAGGTCTGCGGAAGCGTGCTGGCGAGTGCCTGGGTCGTGTGCAAGGGCATGGAAGCCGGTGAAATTTGTATGAATATGGTTGGGGTCACATTGCACTGGGAGACCCCGGATACAGTATGACCCTATTCTCATAGAGTGTTACATGTAACAGGAGGAAGAAAGTATGAAATTTAATATGAAAGAACTTATGAAAAAGATTACGGCAGGCGGGACAGCAGCCGTCATGATGGTTGGAAGCCAGTTGACAGTATTTGCAAGTGGAAAACCGGAATCTGGGGCGAAAACTCAGCCGGACTATTCTTACGACTGGATTTCAGATGGTGGAAATGGAACGTTTGATTCTTTGACGAACACGGTAAAACAGACTGGAGGTTCTTTTTATCAGCTTTTAATGGCAATCGGTGTAGTTGGGCTTCTGGCCATCATCATCGTATGTGGCATTAAATTGGCTGCAGCCGGATCAGGTAAACGTGCGGAAGCAATCGAGCAGATGGTTTGGGTATTTGTAGGTGGCATCATTATTTTTGGTTCGGTTTCCATCATTGGAATCGTAGGCACGATTGGAGCGAACTTAGGATCATGAGACACATAGGAAGAATTGTTATGACAATGAAAAACATGGCGATTATACGGTTTGCGGGTGCTGATACAAGTACACAGCCTTTTCATTATCTGAAGCTAGGAGCAGATGGAGGAATATCCGGAAACAGTAACGTAAGAGGGACTGTTGCGAGTTCGTATAAGTTGTTCATGGCAATCGGCGTGATCGGTCTTCTGACGACGCTGATTATTGTTGCCATTAAGATAGCTTCTGCACCAGCCTCCCAGCGGGCAGAAGCATTGTCAGAGCTGAAAGCAAAGGCGATCATCGGTATCATTTTATTTGCGATTCCGACGATTTTGGGCTTTTTAATGCAAATTGCAACTGCATTTGTGTGATGAACGGAGTTAAAAGAGAAAGGAGATAGGGGCGCCTTAAAAGGCAGCCCCTGGAAAGGTATATGAGGACAAGGTTTGAGATCCCACAGGGATTTACGGATGAAGTGCGCTTCTTCCGGTACCTTCCGTTAAGGTCATTGCTGATATTGTTGGTGGTGGCTATTCCGGGAATTATTTTATTTAAGTTATTGTCACCCTTTGGGTTAGGAATTTATGTGTTTTTTGCATGGGTGATCATTGAATTTGTTATTGTAGCTGCAACGATCGTACCGATCCCGTTGGAAAGATGGAAAGATGGGGGAGGGCTTACATATGAGCGGTATATTACAAAAAAACTGCTCCGAAGAAGAAAAAAAGAACTATACATCAAAGGATATAAACAGATGGAGTATGAGGAGGAATTAAACCATGACTTATATGATTAACCAAATCTATCATGTGGTAATGATCCTCATATTCATGATGATGTTTATGATGATCGTATGTTTTGTATTATATATGTCAGCAACCAGGAAGAAGAAGCAAAGGCGGGAAGCGGATATGTACTTCCAGAGCCTTGACAGGAAAGATGCCAAGGATTTTTTGGACTTTGAAGATATTGTTGACGATATGGTTGTGACAAACCATCACCGTACATTTATTGCTGCTTTTAAGTGCCGTGGATTTAACCTTGGAACGGCATCTTCAGTACAGGTGGCGAGTACCCTTCAGGGCTATCTTTCATTTATCAACACGATTAAGACCCCAATTACGTACCGGCAGTATTTTATTCCAATGAGTCTGGATAGTACGAAGAGTATGTATAACAACAAATATGATGAGGTAGAACAGAAATTGTTCCATCTGGTCCAGGACTATGACGAGTTGCTGGAAGCGCTTAATCTGGTCCGTGGTATTGATATCGTGCAGGAAGGAGAGATGCAGAAGAGACTGATAAAACTGCAGGAAGATATCTCCAATATGGAGTGGAGAAAGGATCATCTGAAAGACCAGATTGATTTTATGAATCGAATGTTTAAGGAAGATGCTGTTCACCCATCTGCAGAGGAAGCGTACCTGGTCGAATGGTCGTATAATTCCAATGACTACAGCATTGAACTTAGCGAAGAAGAGATTCATAAAAAGGCAATTCAGGAGCTTGATAACCTTTGCAATAATATGATCAGTACGCTCGGTGGAAGTAACGTAAGTGCGTATAGATGTAAGACAAATGAGCTGATTGAAATGTTTTACCAGCATACGCATCCGCTTAGTTCTTCTGAGTTTAAGATGGATGACGTTCAGAACTCTGAATATTTTGACGAATATGTAACTTCCCATGATTATGACCGCAAGATGAGAACGGCAATGGAAGACAGTATGGTTGAAGAAGGTGCTTACTTGGCGGGAGCCATGGCTGATGCGTTGGCGGAAGAGAGGGAGATTCTTGCAGAGGAGAAAACAGAAGAAGCGGAGGGATCAGTGAATGAACCTGCAGAAGATAAATAAAAAGATAGAGAAACAAAAAAATAAGCTTTCCGATCTGTTCCGTATGAGGGACGGTATGCTGAAAAGGCAGGAGCTAAAGGCTCAGGATCCGGAGGTGACAGCAACCAGAAAAAAGAAAAAGAGGAAGAAAGGCGAGGAGGAAGAAAAAACTCCGGAGCAGTTGGCAGCAGAAAATCAGGCGGAGATACGGTATTCCTATATGCGTGTCAATCCAATCTTTTATTCAGAAAGAAAAAGTCTGAAAGAATTTTTGGCACCGGACGGAATTGATCCCAATAATTATGGGCACTTAAAGCTGATCGATGGCGGAAGAACAGTATATGTCAGATCTTATTATATTGATAAGATGCCCAGAGATGCTAACTTTGCATCTACATTCAACACATTATATAACTTCCCGTATGTAACCTCTAATACCAGGATTGAGCCGGTTCCTGCAGAGCGGGCCGTGAAGCTGTTTGATCGTCAGGTCTGGAATCTTGATACGGAGCTTGCATCAGCAACAAAGGCAGCTGACAGAAACCGTGCCAGAAAGATAGGCCAGAAGATGAGTGAGACGGAGAGCTGGGCGCGCGAGATGGAGAGTGGAAGAAATGCTCTGTTTAATGTGTCATTTCTGTTTACAACCTTTTCAAAAAGTGCTGATGACATGGAGAGGATCGGTTCAGACTTCCATAACCGGGGACTTGCAAAAAATATTGGCTTGGTATCTTCTTTTGGAACAGAGCCGGAAGCATATAAGTCAGCATTTCCGCTGAATAAACGGTTTAAGAGTAAATGGGGACCTGTGAGTACCGACTGTGTGAAAGTGCATCAGATGGATGCCTACTCTCTATCCACAATTTTCAACCACACCCGCAGCTCTTTCTATCACAAAAACGGTGTATATCTTGGACGTGATATGAATACGGGACGTCCAATTACGATTGATTTTTATGATCAGTCCCTGGAAGCACATAATGTCATCGTGTGTGGGGCGACTGGTACCGGAAAATCAGCAACGATCAAGGAAATTTTATCCAGGGCGTCTGACTTTGGCATGAAGTTCTGTACGATTGATACAGAGGAGAAAGGGAAGCGAGGAGAGTATAGTATCCTGACTGAGCGTTTGGGCGGTATCAATTATCAGATCACGGCAAACAGTACGATAATCATGAACCCATTTGAGCTTGGGGAAGAGATGGAATATGACGAGGGTACCGGACGAGAGGAGACAGCGCTTCATCTGACGGAAAAGATTGCCATTTTGAAAGGACTTCTTATGGCAATGATCAAATTCGGCAAGAAGGAACCGGATTTTGCAGATGAAACAGCCATGGACTCGATTCTTGAGGAAGTTCTGGCACATTTATTTGAAATACGTGGCATTGTGGATGGCGATCCGGCTAGTCTGTATGTAACCCAAAGCGATTACTCATCCGAGAAAAAAGAGCTGCCTACGATCCATGAGTTTTATGTTGAGATCCTGAAAAGGCGCCGGGACAATACAGAGCCTCTTCACGACAAAGCTTATTCCCTTATCGTAGACGGTATGAAGAGCTTTGTGCGTGAGCTTTATTATGTGCCTGGCTCTGTTATTGAACTTAGCAGACAGGAATATGAGGATTTGAAGCCAGATGAAGAAGGACGACGTTTCTATACGGATAAAAATGGTAATCAGACCATGGTTGTCGCAGTACGTGGTGTCCGCGCATATTATGATGGACAGTCCAGCCTTGTAGCAAATCTGGAGACTCCGGCAACCAATATTGATGTGTCCCAGCTTCCCAAAAATGACCGTCCTCTTGCCATGGTAATTGCGGCAAACTGGATCAACGAGAACATCATTAAACGTAATTCCGCAAATCCTAAACGGATTAGTAAGTATGCAGTCCTTCTTGATGAGGCGCATCGTGCATGGAAATACAAAGAGCTCCGCGTGTTTTTCGAGGATCTTTACAGATCAGCTCGTAAGAGATTTATCGTACCGATTGTATCTACACAGGCATTAGCGGACTTTAAGGGTTATCCGGAGACTGAGGCTATCGTAAAGCAGAGTCCGATCATCTTTCTTTTCCGCCAGGCGAGACAGGATCAAGAATATCTGGAATCGGCAACCTGCTTAACACCGGCACAGATGAACCGTATGCTCTCGCTTGGTGGTAAGACGAAGGACGACGGATCTGTGGCAGAGAAAGGGCAGGTATGCCTGATCGTAAATGACCGTGTTACTTTTGTACAGGTTGATTATCTGAAAAACACAGAGATTGAGATCGTAGAGACCAATCCGGCAGTTATTTATGAGCACATCAAGAAGAGAAGGGAGAGGGCGTATGCAGGAAGAAAAGAATACACAGGAAGACAGCAAGCATACCGGTAAATTTCGAGCGCTTTCCGTTGTGCTTGTAGTGGCAGTGGCTCTCTTTGTGAGTAGTCCTATTTCAGCGTTTGCAGAAAAATTTCCGACACTTCCGGGTGTTGGAACGGGATCAGGTAGTGATAATTCATGGATGGAAAATAACCCGCTTCTGCCGGGAAACAATCCTGGAAGTGGTGCGGACTCAGGCACAGGTGAAGATACAGGTAATTCCGAAGAGAATGATACGGCTGATCTTTCAAAGGATTCTTCCCAATGGGTAGACCGAGATAAAAGTGGAATTTACGATGGAAGCATCAATTCAATGATTGATTCTGATGAGGAAGAAGCAGACGAACCGGAACAGGATTCCGGAATGAAATGGTTTGTTGATGTAATCAATGCAATTCTGACTTTTATTCCGATACAGATAGCTAATGCATTATATTCCTTGCTTAATATGTTGGGAGCGTCGCTGGATAACTTAATATATGGACGTCTGGTATCAGATGTAGCATTGTTCACATTCGGGCTGGAAAACGGAAATGTATATGGAATTATAGGAAGTATTATATACAACATTCTCCGAGGCATCTCACTGTTGGGGTGTATGACGGTATTTATGGCGAATATTTCTATCAGCTCATATAAACAAGGACGTGTTGCATGGGATAAATTGAAGGAGTCTATAACAATATTTCTGACAGCAGCCCTTTTGTTGGTGTTGATGCCGTATTTCCTCGATGTCGGACTGTTTGTAAGAGATAATGTATTGTACATTTTGGTAAATGAAGCTGGACAGACATTGTTTGGTGATTCTTCGACAAGTATTATAGCAATATTACGTGATGCTGCAGATGAAAGCTTTTTGAACTCGATTATGTACTTAGGGTCCGTAATATTAAATATTTTCTTTATGCTTTCATATGTTGGTGTGGCCCTTGCGATGCTGATAGACTTTATATTATTTCCGTTCGTTATTATAAAGAGCTTTTTTGATGATCGCCAAGCTTTATCCAACTGGGTGTGGGAGATGGTATCCTGTACGTTGGTTCCAATAATTGATGCGACCTTGATCATGGTTCCAGTATATATTGGTGTTTTCGCATCCAGAGTCGGCTTAAGTGGGAAATCACTGGCTGTTGCAATGCTGCAGATCCTGATCTGTGCGCTTATCTTGCCGGCACGTGACTTTGCACGTAGAAAGCTTGGAATGCAGACAAACCCACTTGAAAGAGCTGGGCTTGGCGCTGGTGCTTTTGTAGGGGCTATGGCAGCAAGAGGAATTGGAAATGCAGTGCATGGAATTTCGGAAGACCGCTCAAACGCGAAGGCTGACGAAAATAATGCACAGATGGAGGACGAGCTTGCACAATTGGATGCACAGGAGATGGAGCAGGCGAATCAGGCAGGATTTGGTACTGCAGCAAGTGCATACGCTGAAGCAGCCGCAGCCAACGAGCAAAAAGGCATGGGTGATGGTGCTGATATAGCGAATGCAAAGCCAAGCTTCGGAAATGAACCGATTGGAGAAGATGAGGATCAGCCAATGAGACCGGAGGATTTCGCTTCATATGATGATGGTACTCCATTTGGACAGGAGCAGACATACGGGGAAGCTATGGCTGCAAACCAGGATACACTTGATGCGGAGGATAAAGAATCCATTGATCGTGCTTTGAAGGATACGGATGATAAGCTTGCAAAGGTCAGGGATCGTAAAAAGGAGCTTGATTTTGAAAATGCAGATAAATCTCAATATCCGGAGCTTGCGGCGGAATATTCAGATTTAATTCAAGAAGAAAATGCACTTCTTGCAAAGAAAGAAAGACTCCAAGCCAGGTCAGATCAGGAACTTCTGAAGGAAGAGCCTGCTAATCTGCAGAAAGCAATTTCGGATGCGGATAGTGAAAAAGAGCAGTTATTGTCGGATAGACAGGTTAAAGTTCGCGAAAGAAATCAGTTACAAGCCCAAAGAGATCTTATGACCGGAGATAGCAGTGAATATCAGAAGCTGGGAGAGAGTATTAGTGCAAAGGATAATGAGATCAGACAGATCGATACCCAGATCCAGGATTGTGAGAGCCGTAGTTATAGTGCATCAAAGGCATTGAGAGCTCAGGAAAATGAGCTTAGGGACCGCCAGGCATATAACTTAGGAGAGCGTGTGAAGGCACAGCAAGAATATGACACTGCTGCTGCGGAGTTGGAGCGATATAAAACTGCATCTGGCTCAGGAGCGAAATCACAGAAAAAAGCAGCTGAAGCAATAGCGAAGCAGCAGAAGATTATGGAAAACGCAAGTAGCAGGATGGCGGATTTATCTGTGGAGGATGCAAGGATCAATGAAAAATTGCAGGAGTTTGATCCAAACAGAAATCAGTACAGTATGTCAGATCTTCAAAGAGCTAAGAGTGCGCAGCAGGTACGTAGGGCAGAAGCACAGAGTCGGATAGCTGTTCTAAATGCAGAGATCGGTGCCTTGGATCCGTCTAACACAGCAAATAAGGAAGCAATCGAACAAAAACGGCAAAAGATCCGACAGCTTACTGCTATTACAGCAGATGCAGGACTTCAAACGGCAAGGCTGGATCAGATGATCAGTGGCTTAAAGGAAAACGGAGGCTACAGTGTATCGGCCGGAAAAGCCAGTTCGCCTATGGGAAGAATGGGTGCAGCATCAAGCGAATATGAACGCAAGAGGCAGGCGATCATGGAGCGTTATGCGACCATTGATAACTTTGAAGAACCACAGTTTAATAATATTTCACATGAACGCAGAGCCGAGCTTCTTCGTGGAAGGGCATTGCATTCCAGATTGCAATCAACAGCTAAAATCCGTGGCATGATGATCGGTGGAAGCCTTGGTGCATTAACCGGAATGTATATGGGACCTGTAGGTATGGTGGTAGGTGGTATGATCGGAAATGCAACCTATACTCCATTTAGAAATTTGAATGTGAATTGGCGGACAAATAAAGGACTTCGTGAAGCTGGTGCGGCCACGAGAAGTTATGCTAACTCACCACTGGATGTGAAGGTGTACTCAGATCTTAATGGCAAATCTGTTCCGGAACAGATGAAAGTGATAGATATTGTCTCCAGGGATTTTGCAAAGTCATTGGAAAAGGATGGAAAACTTGAACAGATCTTTAATGATGACCTTGTAAACGATGCAGCAATGCGGGAAAGCAGAAAAGCCCTTCTCAAAAAATATAATATAAAAGATGCGCAGGGTTATGAAAGTGCAGTAAATCGTTTGAGAAATGAATTTAGTGGCACCGCAAAAGCAATTATTACAGAGAAGGAAACAAGGATGTTGGAACGGTGTGCTGGGGAACAGTATGTGAATCTGTCAGAGAAATCCAAAAAGAGAATCATGGATAAAGTCATTGGAAGCAGGGACATTGCCTTAGATAACCAGTTGAGAACGACATTGAATGTGTATTTGCCGAAAAAATGGGAAGATAGTTTCTTGAGGTAAAGATTATGGCTGGATATTATGGATCAGGAAATTCATTTTCCGACAAAATAGCGGCAGAAATGAAAGAAAGGGCAAAAAAGACCGCAAAAAAATGGCTCAAAAGGATTCTTATAGCAATCGCACCTTTTATTCCAGCTATTTTTATTGTAGTGATGGCTGGTGCCGGTGCGATGCAGATCTTTTCGGTATTTGGTGGTATTGCAGATGCAATCTTTGGTAGTAATGATGTGGAGACCAGGATCGCATACGAAGGGGACTTAAATAGGCTTTCTTTGGATGAAATTCTGACAATCGTAGAAAACGATCAGCTTGATAGCAGTTTCTACCGAAATCTGATGTTTAACCGGGATGAATTTCTTCATCTGTTGAAATCAGTAAAAGAGATCAATGAGGATTATGCAGCGCAGACTATCAGTATCCAGGTTCGGCATACGTATCAGGAATGGAAAGAAGATGATACGTATGCGGCGAATCCTGCTGCCGCTGGAGGTCATTATGAGACAAAAACGGAGTATCTGGACAGAGAAATATTGGAAGATTCCAGAGATATTGAAAAGTATCAAATAGACTGGCAGATGGTATATACCATGTGTATTACAAAGCTTCCTATTACAGAACGGGTATGGAGCGTGTCTGGCGATGCTGCAGAAGGAGAGAAGGTCGTCCATTATGGCGAAAATTATGAAGATATAGATGCTGCAATAGAAGCATGTAGAATGAAGTACGACTATATCACTGATCTTGCCCGTTCCGCTCAGACAAGCTATACGCTGGCAGAATGCAAATCTATGGTGCACACGCCATATCTCTATGGGGATCCAGATACAGAGGAGGGAGAATGGGAGTATTACGTCCCTCACAGTGTCATCGGTAGTGCATCGAGTGCGTACACCACCATTTATTACACTACAACATCTATAGAAGATCCGGAAACACATGAGGTATCAAACTATCTGTCCAATATTGCTGAGGCTTCTTTTATGCCGCTATATGACCTGACAATGAGACGTTACACGTATAATTATGACTTTGGATATACGTGCGATATGATGGCTCTTGCACCGGGAGGAAATAAGGTAACGGAAAAACTCGAAATGTATCGCGCATATGAGAGTGGGCTGGGACCGGATGAAAATGGTAATGCAAAGCCGGGTGTGATCCTGTGGACGCAGGAGCTGACCGGGTACCTGCTTCCGGAAGGGTATACATTTGAAGATTTCCCGACAAGTACAAGGGTAGTAAATACCGGTGATGGCAATGGCGGAAGCATTGATTTTGATTATTCCGGGCTGGAATTTGATGAAGGTCTTGCGGGATCATTTGTCATGGCAGCACTTGAAAAAGTAGGATGTAAATATAGTCAGAAATTGCGTAATGAAGAAGGGTATTATGATTGCTCCTCTCTGGTCACCAGGGTTGCAAAAGAAGTCGGCATTACGATCAACGGAGGTACGGCCGCTGGAATTGCCGAAAACCTGTATTTAGCAGGAAGAGTGGTGGATCCGGCAGATATGAAACAGGGCGACCTGATCTTTTATGCCAGAAAAAAGAATGGATTGTGGGTTCAGCCAGGCAGGTTTATGCGTATCAGCCACGTATCAATCTACATGGGCGACGGAAGACAGGTACATGCTAGGAATGAAAAATATGGTGTCAGTGTAAATAATTACACAGGATCTGAGATGGTGCTTATCTGCAGACCGCCGTATTAAATGAAGAAAGGAGAGTGCGTATGGGAGAGAAGAAGTATCTGATTGCTGGCGGTATTGCCATGGGAGTGATGGTTTTATGTATCGTATTTCTGCTGGTGCAGATGTCAATCTTAAAAAAGCAAGCATCAAATGGTCAAGAGCAGCAGGAAATAACGGAAGCTGAGGATGATGAAACAAAAGGACTGACAGCGGAAGAAAAGGACCGGCTTGAGAGGGCGAAAACGGAGATTACACGTTTTAAGGAACAATACAACATTGATATTCCCATTGATGAAATGGTTTATCAGCTCCAGATCCGCGATGCATATGAAAAAATGTATAACAAAAGCTATGATCTGGAGGACATATTTATCGTCCATAATCCGGTAGGGGATGATGCAGGGGATGAGCCAGACGACAATGAAGAGGCTTATATGACGACGGAGGAGCTGATCGATGCATATGTAGAAAAGTATGATATTGATGAGACCAGGTTTGAAGGTATGACTCCGGAGCAGGAGCTGGAAGCTATTAAAATAGAGTACGGCAGCCTGAATGATGAGACGGATAGTGCTTATTATAAAGGAGAAAGTGAGCCAGAGCAGTCGGATGGAGAAGAAATATCAGAGGAGGACAGTGCAACTGATGGAGCGGAGAAAGAAAATGCACAGGAAGAGTAGATTTCTTGCAATGATATTGCTTCTTTTGATGATATTCATGACCGGATGTGGCAGATCAAAGGATTCAGAAAGAACGGCAGAAGACTATTATGAAAAACAAAGTGGTTCGGTAGATGAGAGGCTCGACAATGCGGAAAATTCCGATATAAATAGCGTTTATGATCGGACGATGAAGAAGTTTGAGAACAACGATTTTGAAAAAATGGAAGGTACAGACATCTTCAATAAGATATTCCGTTCATTCTATGGTGGTATTTACCGCATTTATTTAGGATTCAAAGCAGCTGCACCGGTATTGCTGGTGCTCGGAGTGACGGCCGGGGCATTGATGGCAAAGTTTTGTACGGAAAACAAGCGGTTGCAGCGGTTTGGAATAAGCCTGGTGTTTTTTACGATTGTCATAGTTGTCGGGATTGTGTTTGGCGGAGGATATATAAATAGTAAAATTCTCGGCTAAAAAGAATTAAAAAAGTAGTAATAGTAAGAGAAATTTTTAATAAAAAAGGGAATTTTTGCTTGCACAAATGATTGTCAAATAATATCATAGTTATAGCGAATCGCTCCCTTTTTTGCGGAAAGGAGCAGCGGTTAGGCCGCGGATGAAAAGATATGGAAGAAAAAAAATTAGATACAGTTTTGGATAAGAGTGAGATGGATGTTACCTCAAAGGATGAGCATGGGGATGTAAGTCTGGACAATAAAGCAGATGCCGCTCCAAAGTCCAAAAGAAGGAGAAGACGGAAGAAGGCAAAAAAACAGGCACCTGGTCGTGAGGCTGCAAAAACAGAAGAAACCAAAGTGTATGAACTAGACATTGACAGACCGGATATCCTCACTCCCCTGGAAGATGAACCAGAAACATTTGCATCCATCAGCAATGCAACGGCGGAGCAGAAAGACCTGGATCATCAGATCAGTTATTATAAGGAACTGATGAAAAGCGGCAGGGATGTGGAAATGACCTTCACATCGTCAAGTCGTAACTCTTTAAGTGCGATTTGCAATAATATCCAGCTGATCTATAACTTGGATATCCCGGATGGTTTATCTGACCGGCAGAAAATGGCAGAAATGCTTGGAAAAAAATACTTGCTGCATGTAATAAAAGTTGATGAAGAGAACGGAAACGTATATTTCGCATCCCGTGAAGAGAAAGGCAGACGGGAACGTGTGATCAAAAAGATCAACCAGAAACTTGATGCAGGTGAGCCGGTTTACCTGAGAGGACAGATCATTGGTCTGCAGGGAGAAAGTGGAAAAAGAAGAGACCATGAGGCAGCATACGTGAATATCAATGGAGTGGGTGTCCTTGGTGTAATTCCATGCTCCAAATGGACAACTGGATTTAAGTCGTTGAAAGATTTCCGTGATACGATCATAAGCAACCGTGGAACGATCGTCAATTTCCGTGTATGTGCAAAAACTTATGATGGTGACTGGGTGAAATATGTGTGCAGCAGGGAAGATTATCTGAAAGCAATCGGACAGGATCCATGGCAGATTCTGAAAAAATGCTATCAGCCGAAGATGAATGTCCGTGTCAGGGTCGTAGAAAAGGGTCCAAGCAATGATGGAAGTTATTTCTGCTCTTTGGACGGACTGCGTGATATCAATTTCCTGAGTTATGTGGATGAAAAAAGTGGTCTGGAGCAAAAGGATGTTATTATTGGAAAAGAATATTACGGATACATCCAGAAGATGAATCCAGATAAAAAATTTGCACGTGTGAGACTGACCGGAGTGGTTGGTGACAAATAAAGAACGGATGAGAGAGCTGCCAAAATTTTGGTAGTAGAATGGAGAGAAAACTGATGAGTTACAGGGACGAGTACGAGGGTACAAAATACAAATATATAGATGGTATCGAGCAAGAGTATGTTACTACTAAAATGCTCCGTGCTGATTATATAGAACGTCTTGTGTATCAAGGGGATATCGCCAGATCAGACATGTACCTGCTCCGTGCAGTCACATTTTTCCGCGTCTGTACTGCAAAGATGGTTGCGGAATGGATCATGTACTATCGCCATCGGTATGGAATAACGGAGTGTAAAGAGTTGCCGATCCCTCTTCCGGAAAAAGATCTTCTGGAAGAGGGAGTGGATCCTACTGGATCAGTTACTGACAGATATGTATCGACCATTGATGGACGCTTGAAGAAGCTCGGAAAATACAGCGTTGTGTTGCATGAGGCCTATACTAATAGTAGTATCGGGGGGGGGGTGGAGGCTAAATTATTATATAGCTAATGACTACACCTTTAATCTTGTAAAAACGCATTTTGAAGACACTTCAGAGATACAGTATAGAGGTAACTACACCCTATTTCCGATACATCGGAAGATGGCATATATGCAATCCGGTATCGTTGCGATAAAGACATTTTTTAATGATCCAAATGCCATGATGACTCGGGAAAAAGGGTTTGTGATCGGTGCCATGAGAGAGGTCTATATTCCGGATGTAAGGGTGGACACTACTATAAATGGCCAAAATTGGAGGATCGTAATAGAGTCATTTGCTACGTCCTTCAGTGCTAAGGAAACAACGGGTAAAGAGCTTGAGGAGCGTATGCGTGATAAAATATGTAGGATCAAGCGGCTGCTCCACCATGATCAATATATGACAAATAAGAATAACGGCTATCCGTCGATAAGGTATCGGGTCATCATAGTAACTGATACATGGGAGACTTTAAGCAAAGTCGTGAGACTGGCCAATGAAGAGGATTGCCAGGAGTTATATTCAGGAAAGGTGTTTTTCGTTTCAGATATAGCTCTTGCAAGGCATAAAAACAACTTCCGTGAATCCAGCATAGTCGTGTACACAAAAAAGGATGCTGATGGGAGACCATTGATAGGAGTGCAGAGGATACGACCGGAAACCATTGCTGAAAATCCATGGATATCATGAAAAAAGAGAGTCCTTCATGCCATTATAAGGCATGAGGGGCTCTCTTTTTTTTAATTATGTCTTTTTTTTAATTCATTCAGTAGATCAATTTTATCCTCCATGTCTAATGCATCTATTTCGCGCAAAAGCTGATCCTGAATACTGTTTTTGCGTGGAAGCTGATGGTAAGATGAAAATCCGAGCAAATAATCAGCGGAACAGTCCAGAACTTCGGCCAGCTTCCACAAGCAGTGGAGGGAAGGTAAATTCACACCAGCTTCTAAACGAGAGATATAGGTCTTCCCAGTGCTGATCCCAATGCGTCTTGCTACTTCGGTTTGTGTAAAATTGGTTGTTTTTCGAGCTATAGGAAGGGTTGTTGATAATATTTCCCGTAATTGATCCATTTCTTCGGCTGTAGTATATTTAATAGTTCTCCCCATAATATGATTCCTTTTGAAATACGATAGATGCTTATAGGATAGCAGACAAGATGATGAAAATCAAGATTGTCTTAACCGGGTCAGGTGCTTCCCACGGCTTTAGTCATGTGAAGTGTCAATAACAGTATTCTTGCAATTCTTGCAATTATCTATTCTTTATGCTAATATAATTATGTTATTTTTTTTTGAGTCTCATTGTTTAACTTAGTTGGTCTGGTTACAGACTGGCGAAGTAGAGTGCATGTAGTCAATACACAATGTATTGTGACTGACATGAGATCAGTGGGGCTATTTTTTATGCCATCGCATCTGCGGTGGTTTTTTTTATGCCCTAAAAAGGAGCGGAACGAGAAAGGAGAGAGAGATGAAGAAAGAAAGGAGTGTAGATGGTATGCTGTTTACAGATGATATGTCTGTATGGTTCAGTTTGCTTCCAGGTGCATCCAAAATGGCTGTGCCGATGAATGTAAAATTAGAGAACCAGGATTACAGTCCAGAAGCATACCTGCAGAGGGAGGAGAAGATTAAATCTCTTCTCAGGAACAGGACGCAAAAGCCGTTTAGAAAAAACAGCGTGTTGGAATCAGTAAAAGATGACTGGCCAAAAACACTGAATTTCATGGCAGCACGTCTTGGAGAGGAATTGAAGAAAAAGTTCCAGGAGGAAGTAGAAAGAGAGGGTATTTCTTCTGCCTGTGAACAGTTGGCGATGGAGTTTCCGCATATCGTGGGACTCAAAATTGAGCCAGTGAAGGACGATTATGTACGGCGTATATTGTCCTATTGTACGGATGATATTGTGTCGTACAATATTGCATTCGCTGTGCCAGGCTGGGAGAATATATACTTTTCCTCGCCGGAGTATAAGATTGGCAAACGCCATGACCGGCGCAACTGGGGATTCCGGAAGAGCAACCGCTATATTTATGTGGCGGATTTCCAGAAACTAATGACAGAACTCTATATAAGAAATTATGTCATAAGGTACTTCAGGGAATTGCGGGAAAGTTGTGGAAATATGGGAGAATATTTGAAAACAAGAGTTGTAGGGCGGATCGCAAATTATTATTTTGCAAATGATCTGTCCGTTTTTACGTTTTCGGAAGAATTTTTGAAGCTCCCAGAGCATCCATATTGTACCGTGCCTGAAAGATACAGTGCGAATACCGGTGCGGTGTATCGCCTGATTCTTGACAATCATAACCCCAAGGGCATCGCTGAAGTCATAGATACCTTTGATCTGCAGAAGATCTTAACATTTATGAGAAAAGAATATCTGCAGAGAAAAGAAGAATCGAAAATGGAAAAAAACTTGTCCGGAGAATACGCAAGGTCATATCAGACTAAGCGGAATATCCCGGAAAAGTACCTGAAAGCGATGCGGACAAGCGGGTTTAATGAGTATTTCGGCTATGTCGAGATCGATGAGGACTGTGATCTGTCCCTGATGCCGGATTTGTACCGGGAGTACCGTGCCCTGTGTGAAGTGGTGGGGATCCCGTCCTATAAGGATGTGTCCTTGCGCTTCCGGAAGCTGGGCAATCACCATGCGAGTGGTCTGTATTACCCGACACTGGCGTGCTTGTGCGTAGATATAAGGTCTCCGCATTCCATGACACATGAAGTTGGCCACATGATCGACTATCATTGCGATCATATTTCTGAAAAGAGGGATTTTATGGACGTATTTGATTGTTATCAATACCTCCTGGAGAAATATGTGGACGAAAAAGCCAGTAAGACAGAGAAGGCGCAACTGCTGGGCAGCGGGAAATATAATATTTCCTATTATCAGCAGTCAACAGAAGTCTTTGCGAGATGTTTTGAAATGTATCTTGTGAGGACAATGAAAGTAGACAATTCCCTTTGCCGGCCGGAGATTGGGTTTGCATACCCAGAGGATGATATGTTGGATCGGCTGAGCAGGGAATTTTTTTATGCACTTTTAATGCATCTGAAAGGAGAGAGTGATGAACAGGCAGGACGGAAAATATCGTAAGAAAATATATGCCAGTCAGTTCAAAGATGTAAGCGATGAGCAGGTGATTTTTGATTTGTTCTTGCTGACCAGTGTGAAATATAATAGCAACACACGTGGCGTGAAATGGCTGGAGGTTAAGCTGCAGGATAATACCGGATTTATTTCTGGCAGAATCTGGGCAGATAAGATCCGTTCAGAATACGAAACCATGGCAGGAAAGCCGGTTTTTGTAAAAGGTACGGTTAATTATTATGCCGGACGACCAGAGATCACGATCGAGATGCTCCGGGTTGTAAAAGACGGAGAGTTTGATCTTAGTGAGTTTTGCCGAATGGTTGAACCTACTGCAGTAAGCAAATACATCGACCTTATGCGGTCGATGGTATCAAAGATTGAAAATGGACTGCTGCGTGATTTCGTTGGACATATCCTTACGGAAGAAACGCTGCAGGAAATGTCCACACTGCCTGTGGACCTTCACGGACATCATAATTATCGGGGAGGGCTTCTTGAGCACACCTTTGAGGTGAGCTGGGGAGCCTTTTTTCAAACCCAGGCCACAGGACCGGTTCGGAGATACCCCGTCAATAAAGATCTGGTCAGTGCGGGAGCACTGCTCCATGATATTGATGTCATTGGCAGGATCATGCACAACGGATACGGATACCGTGAGAAAGCGTTTCATGGGTTAATTGGGAGCCTTCCGTTGTATGACATTTTGACGGCAGCAAGAGCGGAGGCAAAACTTCCAGATAACCTGTTCGCGCATCTGCTCCATATCATCGAAGCATCGCATGAAACAGGAGTTGCGAAAACGGCAGAGGCAATGGTGGTAAGATCTGCGAATCTTCTGTCAATAGAATATAACAGGCTGGAAGATACCCTGTGGAGCTGCAAGACAGAGTCAGGGGATTGCGTATGGTCAAGAACAATGGAACGGGAGGTATACCGTTTCGGAAAGGAGAAACAGGATGGAGATACTGATACACCGGAAAACAGCGAAGCTCATTGAGGATCTTGAGTGCGAAGAGCCACGTAACGTGGTTTTTTATGGACCGCGTGGACTTGGAAAACGGGAGCAGGCGATGAAACTTGCCTGCAGATGGATCGAGACGACACCAGAAGATCTTGGGAAACACATAGATTTTATGATGATCGAACCGGAGGAAGGGTCCATAAGATCGGAACAGGCAGAAAAGATCAGGCAGAAAGCGATGTATTGCCCGGAGCGAAAGGCAGTATGCGTCGTGGATGGAGCAGAGCTAATGACGGTGGATCTTCAGAACAAGCTGTTGAAGGTTTTGGAGGATGCAGCCGATGTATTAGCTGTTATTTTTGTATCTACGGTACCGCTGCTTGACACGGTAATGTCCAGGTGTCTTGCTGTACCATTCGTCCCGTTTGGGCTTACCAGGCTGTATAACGGCCTGGGAGATGCCCCGCATGTGGCAGCCATCCTTGCTTCGGATGGATGCCCTGGAGTGTATCAGAGGATCGTAGGAGATGAAAAGTTTGACCATCTTCTGACCGAGTTTCTTGAAGAGCTTCAGGATCTGCACGATAAGCAGGGAAGTATCCGGATATTGGAACTGACACATGCATTAAAGGAGAAAGACCGGGAATATCTTCCGGAAGTGCTGGATGTCTGGCAGATGAGGGCTTTTTTGAGCCTGTGCCGTCATGTGTATTGGAATCTCAATATGCAGCTTAACGGACTGACCGGGTATGAATGGCTTCCGAAAGGTAGGCTGGCTTGTGTGAACGATGCAAAGAAAGCAGAAGAATTGTACTTTGCATTGGTGGAGTCATCGGAGCTGTCCCAGAAGAAAGGAAAATTCTCGAAGAATGACTTTTTCGGACTGCTTATGAAAATGCTTCCGTCGTAGAAAGGAGAGAGACATATGAAAAACAACATGGAAAGATTGGTAAAGGAACTGCAGGAAAGATTTGGAGAAGAATACGAGGTTGTTTCCGTAAAAGTGCCAAAAAACAAGGAGGTGCTGGATGGATTTCAAATTTCCCGGAGATGCACTGGATATGGAATCATTTTTTATCCGAATTTTGAAAGAGAGCCGGATAATTATGCTGATTTCTGGGAGCCGATCATAAAGAAATATTTTAAGAAAGGGCTGCCAGTTGATCTGGGAGAGATACTGAAACCTGGGTTTATTCTTTCTCATCTGCAGATGAGGTTGGTTTCGATCAGTAGAAACGAAGAGCTTCTTAAGCAGTATAAGAACGTTATAGTTCCGGAGCTTGATTTGGCAATTTTGTTTAATGTCAATCTTAACGAAGAGATCGACATGCTGATCCCAACTAAATACAAAGGGTTGGATGTAAGTGATGAAGAACTGTATCGGAAGGCCTATGAGAACGACGCCGACATGGGATATAAAACAATGTCGTTGGATGAGGCAGCAAATACAAACGGTGAAATAGGAGGCGGAGATATTGACGATCCTTGGTGCATGAGGGTGATCCGGAATGCAAAAGGAGAGGCTTATGGCTCATCTGTATTGTTACATAAAGATGTCTTGCAGAAATATGCAGATGAATTAGGGACCTCTCTGATTTTGATCCCAAGTTCGGTACATGAATTGATCTATATCAGAGACAGTGCAGATGAAGCAGAGCTGGATATCTTGCAAACAAGTTTGCTCATGGGAAATATGGATATACCAGACCAGTATGTTCTGTCTTCTCATTTGTACCGGTTTGACCGTGATACACAGGAAGTCACTATTGTAAGATAAAGGAGAGAAGAAATGAAAGAAATTACAGTAAAAGATGTGGTTGTAGAACTTCAGAAAAGATTTCTGGGGGAGTTTGCCGTTTATTTATATTCCATGCCAAATGAGGAAAAGGATTTTGTAGATGCGATCCTTCTGACAAAAAAAGTGGCAGATGTTGATGGCGAGATGCATACGAAGGGGGGTGTCATTAGCCCTAATCTTAATAATCCGCAAATTGCTGCCTCCTGTTTTGAAGAGATCGTGGATGCGCTGGAACAATGTATTCGCGAGAAGCAGCATATTATGAAGCCATTAAGAAGAAACGATTTCTTAGTGGATTTAGGCATAAAATATGTGCTAAACAACACTAAAATTCGGCTGGTAGAGCTTGATGGCAATGAAGAATTGTTATCGTATGCGGCAAATTACCAGATTCCGGATCTTGGGCTTGCGGCGCTGTTTGCTGTTTGCATCAATAACGAAACATCTAACCATGTTCTTTTGACGGAGCATGACAGGAAAGCTCTTGGTGTTGCAGTGGAGGATCTGTATGACGCCTCGAACAATATCGAGAAAACGGAGGGATACAGCTATAAACTCTTAATGGATTGGCTTAATATCCCACCAGAAGTCAGAGAAATGCCTTTTCTATTTGGGCTGTCCGAGGTGGCATTAAAAATGGGAGTAATCCGGAAAAAGATGGAAGCTCCATTTGGCTACGGATCGTCAGCTATTCTGCATACGGATGTATTGTGCGATGCTGCAAAGCAGATGGGTGGCTCTTTCTATATGGTGCCTACCAGTTTATGTGAGCTGATATGTATTCCAGGGGAAATAGCTGAAGATGTCCGTGGTGGAGTAGAAGGACTTCTTATCCCAGGAAATAGTGGGGTAAGTTCCGACATGGTCCTCTGTAATCATGTGTTTAAGTATGATCGTGATGAGGGGGATGTAAGTCTGGTGCTGTAATTGATTTAGAAAGTGGGCGGTTGTGTATTGACAATCGTCCATTTTTTTATCCCTGGTAGACAGGGGGAGAAAGGAGAGAGAAGGATGGAGAGAAACTTAACCATAAAAGAGCACTGCTGCTCTTTGCATAGGTTTGATCTGGAGTCTAAGGCAGGAGGCTGGGAAAGATGATCTACAATGACATGCGACCACATCGTTTTGATGATGTGAAAGGTCAGACATTGGTTGTCGAGAACATCCGCAACCAGTCTAAGAAAAACCGGTTCTTTCCGGTTTTTATATTATGTGGCCAGTACGGGTCTGGAAAGACCACTATGGCAAGGATCATTGCCATGGCTGCTAATTGCAAGCATAAGGATGCCAATGGCAATCCCTGTGGGGAATGTGATTCCTGCAGGGCAGTCCTTGACCATTCCCCGGAGGGCATTATAGAGATCGACGGTGCTTCAAACAATGGAGTGGAGGACGTCAGGAGGCTGCTGGCAGATGCCGGTACCTTTGGCATGTTCGATAAGAAAGTGATCGTGATTGATGAGGCACACATGCTTTCTAAAAGTGCATTTAACGCTCTTTTGATTACATTGGAGAATCCGCCAGAGCATTGCATCTTTATTTTGTGTACAACCGAAAAAGATGCTCTGCCGGATACTGTGGTCTCCAGGGCGCCGGTTTACACATTTGGAAAAATTGCAGATGCAGTGATCAAAGATCACATCATGGAAGTGGCCCGGAAAAGTAATATCCGAATTTCAGAGGATGCATCCGGACTTCTTGCCAGATATGCGAACGGAGCAATGCGTAATGCGCTGCAGATCCTGGAGCATCTGTCTTTGCAGAAGTCTGATGGGGAAGAAATCACGGATCAGGATGTTGTATCGATCCTGGGATTAAGCTCCATTGACCAGAGGGCAGCTTTTTTGGAAGCGTGTCTTTTGGCAGATGTCGGTAAGATCCATGGTATCCTGCTGGATGGTGAAAATTCCGGTGTGGCTCTTAATACGTTCCTGGCTGACGTGCTGAGCATGGCAACGGATCTGTTGCTGTACAATGCACAGAGCAAGGTGGTCGGCACGTCCTATTATATGCAGGCATTAGACCATCTGGCATCTTATGGCGGAGCAGCTGCAGGAAAGCTGTGTGGACTGTTCAGCCGTCTTACAAGTGCCAGAAACCGGTATCTGACGGTAGAACAGGTAGTTATGGAGGTGTTGGCAGCATTCCACGCTGTTGATGAAACGGCGAAGGTTGTGTACGTGCAAGCCTCTGATAAAAAGGCTCCTGTTTTAGAAGAAGTACCGGTGAAACCGGAGCTGGAAGAAAGTAAACAGGAAGAAACGAAAACCGGTGAGGCATCTGTGGAAGTTGAAGATGCTGACCGGAAGGAAGAGCCTTCTAAGCCAGAGGAAAGTGTGCCTGAAAAAGCAGAAGAGCCGCCTATTGACAACAAAGGTTTTAAGAATGTTGAGCCTGGTTCCGTTCCATTTGACATGGATCAGGAAGAAGATGCTTGCAGCTTTGATGCAAGATCACTTTTAAGTGGAGCAGGGGCATTCGGTTTTGGAGTTATTGCAACTGCAGGTGGAAAAAGGAAAAGAAGGGCAAAGGAAAATCAGGGAGCTAACTTGGACATTGATCTGATGGCAGCAGTATCGTCACCAAGGAAAGAAACGGTGGCTCACGATGAATCTGAAAAGAGTCTGGACCTGGAACTTTATCCGATGTCGGAAAACACTCAGGCAGACACCCTAGAAGCCCCAGAATCGGATTCTGGTCAGGTACATGGAGAACAGGAGCCTTCCTTGAATTTAGACGCAGGAACGGCGGAATGCGAGCCAGAACAGCCGGAAACACAGGAGGAGATTGAAGAGTCTTCGGTGGATCAGGATCTGGATGGAGATGAATTATCCTGGGAGCAGATGGCAGAAATGGGTCTGGTGAAAACGGAAGTATCCATACCTGTTCCGGAAACACAGGAGGAGATCGACAAAGAATATGGGAAGGCGGCAACAAAACCTCTTTCTATTTCAGACGTGGTGATACCTGATGTGAATGAACCGGAGGAAGAGCCTGATGATGTACCCGATGAAAATCCGGCATTCCGCACGAAGGAAGATCTGATCCTTGCTAATAAGGAATTAGAGCAAATGATGAAAAAAGTGGGATTCAAACACTTATATGACCGTGCTTGCGTAAAACATATCAACAATATGGTATATCTCGTATTTACCGAGAGGCGGTATGCGGTTGCAGCTAAGGTCATGGTCGGAAGTGCAGGAAAGAAGCGCATCAAGATCGTCATGGAGGGCGGAATAGAGGTATGAATCCAAAAGAGTGGACGCGGATCGGACTGATTATGGAAATCAGACAGGTCTGGCGTGACTACGGTCGTCCGCAATTAAAAGGACTTGATCGGGTCAGAAAGTGTGTCCTGTATAAGTTTTTTTTACGGGAGTTGTCCTTTGATCCGTGTGAATATGCACTGGATGTGAATGTGTGCATGAAATGTACACAGAAGGACATTTATAGGCTGGCAAAAGAGTCACTTCCGGAGATCGTGGAAGGGAAAGCTGGCTGAGAAAGGAGAGAAAGGAATCAGGCGGAAACATTTCCGTCTGATTCCTTGGAAGAGAAAAGGAGAGAGAAGATATGATGAAGAAGATGACATTGATCAAAGAATTTATCTGTGGAGAAGAGGGGAAACCTGCATTCATCGTGGATGCACAGGACCGGATGTTACGTACCAGTACAGTGGTCCGTATTGAAAAATATGAGGCCGATGTCCTGATTGAGACAAAGAACAGCGTGTATTGCACTGCGAGATTCTATGACTTTGGCTATATATCACAGTCTTTGATTGCAGCAGATGGTGGTTCAGTATGTAATGAACTTGAATTTGCGACATATTTCTATGACTTTGGCTATATGTCACAGTCTTTGATTACAGCAGATGGTGGTTCAGTGCGTAATGAACTTGAATTTGCGACATATGATATCGCATATAAAAATGGATCGAACGAAAGTGAGGTCTATGCACGTATGTTAAACGAAGGAAGGACACTGACAGAAGATAATGATGCCAAGATCGTATTAAGGCAGCTCTGCCAGGAATTTCCAAACATTTATCTGCTCAGGCAATTTTGCCGCGTAAAGGGAGGTTACTGTCTGTTAAGTGACGGTTCCGATCACAGGTACATGTATTTCACGAAAAATGCGATATACATAGTGGCAGTAGGATTGTTGAAGTTAAATGGGTATCATATCCGGCTTCATTGTTATAGACAGAAATCCGGCTGCTGAAGCAGAATTTAACGGTTAATGTGTCCTAAAGCGGATGATCAATATGATCGTCCGCTTCTGAAAGGGGAGCGGGCCATGAGAGGCGAAATAAAATCTTCCAGACATGATGCATTCAGAAACATCGTTCAGGAAGAAATAAAAATTGCAATGATCAATTTTGCTTCCATCTATCCCGCTATTTGGGATACGGAGGGTTCAGTATGGAAGGAGCGGATCCGGAGATGGGCAAGGTATTACTGCAACCAACATCCGGAAGCTTTTTCTATGAGCCGCAGGGAGCGTATGGAGCAGATTGAAACGATGCTCCGTGAAGCGATCATTAAGATTTATGGTCGATGATTAAGAAAGGAGAGAAAGAATGATTGCGAAATATCTCGAATTAAGCACAAGGCATATTAAAAAAGAAACCATAGAAGGCTTGAGTCCTGATAAATGGCCGTATAGCTATCGTTATGAAGAGGGCGTGTTTATCACCGTGGATGAATTGGGTTATCCGGATGGACTTCCGGCGGATTTAAGGTTGCTTATTCAATATGCGAAAGAGCACGATGTTTTGCTGATAAGACTCGATTGCGATGCGGAAGAGGTAGAAGACCTTTTGACCTATGAGTGGGAAGATGATCGTATGGACGAAGATATCACGGATGTTTGTGAGAAACTGTGTGATATACGTACAAATCGGGCAAAAGAAAAACATCGGCAAGCAGCAAAAAATGCCCAGATCATGATACGGGCATTGCAGGTGCGTCTTGGTGAGGTTTCGCTTGCGGAGCTGCGGGATTCTGTGTATGATGAGGATATCCTACAGGAGATTGAAGAACAGAATTTGACAGTGGCGGAGAGCAGTATCGAAAAGGCAGTGCTGGAGCAAGAAAAGAAACAGCTCATCGAGAAATGGAGATTAGTAAACAATTGGAAGGGAGAGGCTTTATGAGAAAAGCGAAGATTGTAAATTGTGTACAGGATATAGAGGAAATTGTGGATCTGTGTATGGTCGAGGCTGATGGCATTTATGCAGTTCCAGGATATGATAAGCCGGTTAGTGTGATGGAAGTCACACCATTTGGGCGAGAAGAATTGTCCAGGCAGTATCCTGATATGAAATTTGTTGACGCTCTGGATGGAAAAACCTATTCTGTTATGAAAACGGGAGAGTTTGTGTAACAAGAGCAAGTCAAGTGATAATTAGAGGCCGTTCTTCCTGATGGGGGAGCGGCCTTTTTTTTGTAAAGTTCTGTGAAAGATTTTATGAACACATTTTATGAACATTTACACAGACATTTTCAATAACTATTCTTTTAATCAATCATATGCAAAGAATTGCATGATCTGTAATCTAAATTCTTAAGTATCAAACTGTCCTTGATCTAAATAGACATACTCATAAATCAATACATATCACATGAATCAACAATATGCAGCAGCATTAAACAAAGAAGAATGCTCCATTCAACATTTTCTAAACCTGCACCTCCAATTTCCTACTCGCAGACCGCAGCGCGGTCTTCCCCTCTCTCCCTCTTCCCTTCCGGGAAGAAGAAAAGAACACTTAACGAAAACCTTCCGGAATTCACATCTTCGTTATGCCTTATGCTGCTGCATATTGTTGATTTGTAAAAATAGTATTGATTTATTCATCGGTTTTTGTTATACTATGGACAGTAACCGATGTGCTTTGCTTGAAAGGAGCATCATTCCATGGATTTCCGGCCCATGCTGAACAGCGACCGTTTTGCATACTTTACCGACCAGGAAAAGGAATATCTTCTCACAGTCTATCTGCCCAGAAGAGGCAGTGACTTTTCACGCTCCAATCTTTTGTACATCCTGGGTGCTTTCTCTTCCCAACTGGAGAAGCCTCTATTTGATGTCAGCAGTAAGGATGCTTCCCTTTATACCAAATTCCTGATCGGAAATATAGAGGAAAAGATCTGGCGGGAGCAATATGCCCTCACCGTTTTTAACACGCTGCAGAATTTTTATCTTTTCTGCTATAAACAAGAAAAGATAAAAGAAAATCCATTTGGCCAAATCTCATTTCCGGTACACTCCATCCAGGAAGTGGATCCGAAAGAGTTTTCAAGCCTCTATGCTGTGGACCGGCTTTTTTCTGTCATCCAGGATATGCCGCTTTTGTATCTGGCAGCAGCGCTGGCTTTCCGCATGGCATTGACTGTCAATGATCTTTCTGGTCTTAGGCGGGAGCAGTTTGTCATGGAAGAGGAGACCGGTATGGTTTACCTGAATCTGGAACGCAAATATGGCAGGCGTCAGTCCCGGAGCTGTCTCTTCGTCCCGGAAGATCTCCATAAGATACTGCTGGAGTCTTTCCGCACGATCGAACCGACCAGCCCATATGTCTTTCCTTCCAAACGGAAAGCTTTTATGCAGCGGAACACGCTGCAGACAAATCTACAGAAGGCTCAAATGGATGTTGAAGGTGATAATATTACTTTTTCTGACCTTCGCAACCTATCTATCTTCCTGATGCTCATCTGCAGTAAGTCCTCTGGGGACGTGGCTGCATATGCCGGTCTGGAAGGAACCTGGCTTACACGATACAAGTCCATCCCTGATGAGATCCGCATGGATGCAGCCAGGCTTGTGAATATCCGGCTCATTGACCGGACCTGATATATGTTCTCTCTCCAGCGGTGGGAGGTGCTTTAATGTGCCTCTTCACCGCTTTTCTTTACTTAATTTACTTATGTCTCCCTTTTTCTGCACCAATAAGCTATTTGTTGACGTGATATATGGTTGATGGTATAATAAAGATAACTAAGATAACAAGATAACCGTGTTATCCACGATAACACGGTTATCAAATTGGAGGGTAAAAATGGAAGAGAGCATGGTTATTGAAGAGGCAAAGCGATCAGAGCAGTTAAACCAGAAAGTGACACCTGCGGTGAGGAAAAAACTGGATGATATCTTAAAAAAAATGGGACATACGGCAGAGAGGGACGGACATGTAAAGTGGGATCAGGATAGACTGCTGGAAGTTCTTGGAATCGTAGAAAGCACACTCGTATTAGACGATCACGAAAACTATGCTGAATTTGTCAAGACCATTAACCAGTATACCTCTCTGATCAATGCAAAGCTGATTTCTTTGATCCAGGACCTTGATACAACAGAGGCAAGGATCCGTTCCGAATATGAGAAAAAATTAGCATCCAAGGATAGTATCATCAAAGATCTGCAGGCACAGAGAGCGGAGCAGGAGAGTGTAAAAAATTCCGCTGTGGAAGATGCAAGCAGATCTAAGGATGCGCAGACTGCAGCAGAAAAAAGAATGGAGGATGTTCTGGTAAATCTGCAGAAATCCGAGGAAACCATTAAGGACAAGGAAAATATCATTCAGATGCTCAATGGGAAATTAGCGGAAGCTGATAAAAAAGCCACCGGCTATGATGCGTTGAAAGCCAGTGAGGATAGTCTGCAAAAACAGGTTACATTGGTGATGCACCAAAAAGAAATATCTGATAATGACCTTAAACATGAGATCAGTGAAAAACAGAGCCTTCAGAAAGAGCTTGAAGATCTGAAAGTGAAGATGGAAGAGGCGAAAGCGGAAATTTCAAAGCTTCATGATTCTGAGCAGTCACTGCAGCGCGATCTGGTTGAGCAGAAGAGAACTGCAGCTCAGGAGCTGAAAGCGCAGCAGGATACAGCGGCGAAAGAGTTGGAGCTGGCGGTAGAGAAGGCAACCGCCAAAGCAAAGGACGAAATGAGAGAGCAGCTTGATAGCTTGCGTGATGAAAAGACCAGGCTGCAGGTGCAGATGTCTATGATGCAGAAAGAAAACCAAGGTGTCAAATAATATCTCATTAAATAATCCCTATGCCTAAAGGTATAGGGATTATTTAATTTTGCATCAATAGACATGATATTCTTTTTCTACGGGAGATGGTACCTCAAATTTGGGAGACTCTAAAATCGTTCTTGTTTTTTCATCGTAATATGGATAATACCATGGTATTATATGGAAATTGATCGCATATGTGCTTCTTCCTCTTTTTATGTATGTGCAGATAAATCTCCGATTAGAAACTCTCTCAATATCCTTGATGGCCGTATCTATCACGCGGGCCTTAAACTGGCTAATTTTTTTATACTTATTTTGACAGTCGCAGGCTATCCTGATCTGCTCTATTGTTAGTTCAACATCCTTCCCTTCTGGGGGAATTTTTGTGCTGTATTGTTCTTTTTCCAATAATTCAAAAATCCGGATTCCATACACTGATTTCAGCTGTAAAATCTCCTGTATCTGATACTGGGTATAGTGGGCTCTTGATTTCAAATTAAGCACAAACGGTTTGATTTCGTCATTCAAAGCTACATTCAATCCAACTTTCGGATCATAAGCACATTTCTTAACCCATGGAAATTTTACAAATTTCTCGCTCTTTCGATCCTTGATTTCTACAGCTTTTGAAGTTATATCGTTTGTGATATTATCTATTTCGTGATATAAATTGCTAGGTTGAATCCCAAGCATGGCAGCCAGTTCTGGTATAGTAATAGTGTATCCGTTGATATCATCATCATCAGCATTTATCTGCATAATAACTGCTCTCATGATCTTTGCAGAATTTAACTTCAAATTCTGTCTTCCTTCTACAAACTCATTGGCTTGCGCCACATATCTTTCATCATTGGTATTTATAGGCAACAAAGCCTGTCCATCTTTGTCCTTCCCCATATTACTTCCTCTTCTCCGATCACAATTTTTGAATATGTTTCAGTTTATCACAAAAACCACGTTTTATCAACTATGTGGTTTTTCACTTTTTTATAGTTTGGATACGTGGTTTTGTGATATCTTACGCATATGCTTTGAATACGTGGTTTTTTACCGTACTTCTTCCTATAATTTTCCATTTTTTGCGGTATATAGGTTTGGATACGTGGTTTTTGTGATGGTGGAGTTTTGATATACCGCCTAGTTTGGATACGTGGTTTTTAGATCTCGCTGATATGGTTTGAATACGTGGTTTTTTACTGTATTTCTTCCTATAATTTTCCATTTTTTGCGGTATATAGGTTTGGATACGTGGTTTTTGTGATGGTGGAGCTTTAGTGTACCGCCTAGTTTGAATACGTGGTTTTTGTGATTTTACTGCTATGCTTTGAATATGTGGTTTTTGAGATTTTATTGATACGCTTTGAATATGTGGTTTTTTACTGTATTTCTTCCTATAATTTTCCATTTTTTGCGGTATATAGGTTTGGATACGTGGTTTTTGTGATGGTGGAGTTTTGATATACCGCCTAGTTTGGATACGTGGTTTTTAGATCTCGCTGATATGGTTTGAATACGTGGTTTTTTACTGTATTTCTTCCTATAATTTTCCATTTTTTGCGGTATATAGGTTTGGATACGTGGTTTTTGTGATGGTGGAGTTTTGATATACCGCCTAGTTTGGATACGTGGTTTTTGTGATTTTACTGCTATGCTTTGAATATGTGGTTTTTGAGCTGCTACATACCAATAAATCTCTAAAAATGTGAAAAAGTTATCCACATTTTTAGAGATTTGTATAGGTGGTTTTTATGATATGAATAAGTGGCTTTTAGATTTGGAAACGTGGTCGTCAAAGATATGGATACGTGGTTTTTATGATATGGATACGTGGTCATATAAGTATGGATACGTGGTTTTTAGATCGAAAAAACCTTGAATTATCAACGTTTTTCAGGCCTCTAAGTATAAGTACAAGTATATATTAAGTGCTAAGTAAGAAACTCTCTACTCATATATACATGGATAGAAATCCACTTTTTCTATTTTACCATCATTCTTGCATTTTAACCAGCCATATGGTAATATGATTATGTTATTTTTTTCATTTAGTCTCATTGTTTAACTTGGCTGGTCTGGTTACAGACTGGCAAGGTAGAGTGCATGTAGTCAATACACAAAAGAGGTATTGTGACTGACATGAGATCAGTGGGGCTATTTTTTTATGCCATCGCATCTGCGGTGGTTTTTTTATGCCCTAAAAAGGAGCGAAAAAGAAAGGAGAGAGAAATTTTATGAAAGGAGAGGAAAAGGTAAACAGAGTAGAGAATGAAGATGTGACTGCTTTGTTGTGTCATTTGGCAGATAATGCCGGTGAGATACCGCTTATGAGCCGTGTTATGATGGCGCACACAGTCGGAGATCTGATCGATCTCAACCTAGAAATAGATGATATCTTATCACTGTTTCTACATGTTGATAAAATGGGACTCCGAGATGAATTTGGTCGGATGTTCCCGGATCAGATAGCTCAGAAACTCAAAGATCTGCCTGTTAAGAAGAAAGGCAGAAGAATGTTTATCTAGGAGAAAAAGAATGGAGATTACACTTAATTTTGTTAGTGGGCATAGTATATGCCACATGGTCATTAAAAATGATGATCAGTCTGTCGTGAAAAAAGATATTCTAAACGAAGACGTTGCGAACGTCTTTAGTGGATTATCAACCACCGATGAAATATATGCGGTGCCACAATTTTTGAAAAGTAAGACGCCTGACGGGTATGTGGATGGGCTGTTATACGGATGCAGGGGAAATAACAATATCTCCGGCATCTTTTTTATTCCTGGAGGAATGCAATACATGAATTTTTCTGGGGAAGAAATGGTGTTGCCTTATCCAAGCTGCATTTTCTATTTAACTGCATGTTCTGGTGTGTTAGTAGATAGCAGTTGTTTTGCTGTAAAGGAAAAAAGCATTGAAGAATTAAGGGAAGATACGCAGTTTTATGCATTCCCATTCGGAAATGTTCAGTCCGGAAATGGCAGCATCTGTTGGGGAAACAATAACATGACCGGGTTGAATAGTTATGCGGATTTACGGACTGCAGTTCTAAAATTTTACAGTTCAGAGAGTAATTCGGACTATGTAAACCCAGGAAAAACATTCAGGGGTTCTAAAACCTATAATGAATTTTTGAAAAAACTGCGAAAGCACAAAGTTTTTCCTGCAGAAAGTCTCGTATTGTTGCCAAACATATTTACGTTAGGTTACTTACTAGACAGAATGTAAACAAAATGTGTTAAAGGAGAGAGAAAATGAGTAATTTTGATTTTACGGAAGGATTGTTTGGTTTTAGTGATTTCGGTATTGGAGGCGGTGTTATGACAGCAAACAAGCCGAAAAAGAAAGAGACTAAAAAAACTGGAGAAAAAAAGACGACTGCAGCAAAAGCTGTGGCATACCGTCTGCCAGTTAAGCTGCTATTTGATGGCGGACTTCCAGTGGAAATTACCGGTGAAGGAGAAGTTACTAAAAAGGAGCTTTTTCAAAAGATTGCAGATCAGACACTTGTACAGGATTTTACAAGTGAGGAGAATTTTTTACTTATAAATGTGGGGACGGAAAACCAATATTTGGTTCGACCGACACGAACATGTGAAGTAAAAAAAGGAACCTTGAATGGAAAGACTGTATACTATCAGAACCATATTGAATTCATTTCAGATTTGTCAGAGGACGGAGAAGAAATGACGGATGTACAGGAACTGATCAAATACTTTTCCCAAATTGGGTTTGATGTAGAACTTTATTGTGTTGGGGATACATATTTCCCGGTTCCTGTTGACAACAAACATGGAAGCCTTTCAAAACTGCATTTTCCAATTTTGGTAAAATTGTTTACCGAAGAGCGCGATCTGGGCGATCTGCTGCTTACCGAGGAAATGTATATGTCGCAGGAAGATGGCGAAGCTTGTGAAGATTCTGATGAGGACTCAGATGAGGATTCAGATGAAAAAACAGGCATCGACCGGAAAAAGTTATTAAATGTGATGCATACGTTTTTCCCTTATTATGAGGGATACGATGATATCGTTGTGGATGAAAAGGGGAACGCTGTAACGATGATATATAAGTCTAATGGCGGAACACCTAGTCAGTTCACAAAAAAAGAGGAGGAGATGTATCCGACGGATGCGGTGATCAGTCTGATCGTAACAAAGATCCAGCTGGAGCCGCAGTTTTTTGGCGGAAAAGAAGAAGTAACGGGCAAGGAGATCATAAAGTATCTCCAGAAATTATATCCCGAGTACGCTCCGGAAAGAACGGAGCTTCGGTATGATAAAAAATTAAAACTTATCATGCCACTTCTGAAATCCGGCAAAAGAGGAGCATATATCCTTGAGGATAAAGAAACATACCGCAAGGAGTTTTCACCAATGATGGATCTGTTGGTAGAAAAAGAAACTGGCAAAGGCTCTTTCAAATGGAATCTTCCCAAGATGCCGTATCGTATCTTGTATGATGCCATGCACTTTTTCTGGGACGTCTATGTCTTGAAGAAAAGTGAGGCCATCGTTCTTGTATATTATGATCCGGACGAGGGGTATTCCATGGAGGTGCCTAAGCAGCGTGCTACCGGGTCCGTGGTGGAGTTTGATCGGGAGTTCAATGATAAACTTCTGGTTATGGAATTTCACAGCCATGCAGGGTTTCCGGCATTCTGGTCTTATCAGGATGATGCGGATGAGCTGTCACACCGTTTATATGCGGTAGCGGGAAATCTTAGTGACTTCCAGTATGATGCGGCTCATCTGATTGTCCGGGCTGGGACGGGTGGGTATCACCTGAAGGTGAATCCGGCAGAGGTGTTTGAGATGCCAAAGAAGGACTCGGAAGCGAGTCCGTTAATGGTATGTTTTGAATAGAAAGGAGGGAAGGGGAGAGGCATATGCTTTTCCCTTTATGCTATGAAATTTAACATAGTCTTAGTAGGGTGCGGCGGTACCGGAGGATGTTTCTTCGGCCGCTTTATTCGTTTTATGGCGGATTTTTATGCTGAAAATACAACGATCAACTTGTCTATTATGGATGGTGATACGGTAGAATTAAAAAATCTTGGTCGCCAGCCATTCGTTGAACAAGATGTAGGTGAAAACAAGGCCGTGGCATTAGCAATGGCGGCAGAGGAAGCTCTGGGCGTGCGAGTGAAGGCATATCCGATATATATTTCGGAATCAAACATGCACATGCTCGGAAATTCCTTTAATCTGTATGAAGAGCATGAAGCGGTGAATATACTCATAGGAGCCGTTGACAACCATGCGTGCAGAAAGGTATTTCACGCATTTTATAAAAAATGTAAGACTTATGGCGGCAACTTCTTTTTTATAGACGCCGCTAATGAGTATTCCAGCGGTGACGTAGTGGTCGGTATTATAAAACAGCATGATATTTATGCGCCGGACCGCTGCCATTATTATCCGGAGGTTCTGACTGACACTGAAAAACCCGTGTATGAAAAAAGTTGTGAGGAACTGAATGCATCAGAACCGCAGCATTTAGCAACAAACAGCTTGGCTGCAGACATGATTTTTTCGTATGTCACGCAGCTGATCGCAGGCGGATCTTTGGCGCTAATGGCAAAGGGAGGTATCATTTATTTTGATGCCTTTCGTTTTTTTTCCAGGTTCGATCCATACGATGAGGTGAGACATGGAAAAATTAAATAGAGAGGAGAGAGGGAAAATCGCCAGTGTGCTTATACAGTCCATATCTAAATTGTGTAATGTTCCATGTGGAGCAAGCTATGACGATATTGGTTATGAGGAGGCGACTGCAAAAAAAGCACATTCGGTACTATGCGCGATACTTGCATATAAGCTTGGATTTCTGGATGAAAGAAAGGAGAAGCTTGTGGATGTAGACTGGGAGTTAGCAGTTTACTCTGCATTAGCAGATCGGACGGGAGAATTGCCCGCAGATTTTAACGAAGAGGCCTTGTCATTTTATAGTGATGTTGGTGAAAAAAGTATGGATTTTCTTTACGAAGTCTTGAAGCATTCTTCATGGGAAATCGAAGAGTTGGGCGATTTTTATGATATTGATGATCTGACAGATGAAGAAATTACTTGGTATATGGATATGATCCCAAAGCTTTTTGCCTATATAAAGGCAGATGAAGAACGTTATCCAAGTAATGAAGAGCTGAAGGAGCTAACGGATAGACTGGAAAAACTGGGTGTGGAAACGGAATATTATTTTGAGATGGATGAGTGTAAGATACTTTCGCTTAGAAATCCCAAAATAAAAAAAGCGGTAACTCTTTGCAAGCAAAACGCAGCGATTAGGTCACTTCCAGAGTACGAAGAGATTAGATCGTATCTACAAACCATTCTTTTTATTAGACGGTATGGGTATGATAACATAATTAAGGATGATGGGGATATGTTTTTTGTTCTTGGTACTTGTTATTCGGATCATTATGAAACGAGTGGGATGTACCACCTGATATGGGAGACGGTTTTTTTGCTAATCTTTGCGGAATGGGTTGCAGAGGAAATCCTGGAATATTCTGGGGAGAAAGGAGCGGATCAAGGTGTCTGAAACAGGTATAGAGATTGTACCTCTCTTTGGAATGTTTCTAAGGCAAAAAACATTTCTGGAGAAGATAGATGAAATTATCAATCGTGATATGATCGGATGCGAAGGGTGTGATGAATGCCTGGAAGATCTATGCTATAGCTGCTTTGGATGTAAACCTGAATTGTGGGAAGAGTACGATGGGACTGCAAGAAAAATAGGCTATGGTCACTTACTCTCAAAGCTGTTTCTGACATATTATCTATCAGATCCAAGGATACCTGATGAGGCAAAACAAATGTTGAGAAGTTCTCCCGTTGAGCATGTAAAGTCTTTTTTAGACTTAGACATTTTTGGAATATCAAAATGTTTGGACAAGCTTTTATGTGCTTATGCGGAGAAAAAAGGATGGAGAATAACAGATATTGTTATACCATTGTCGGACATTGAGAATGTGGAAGATGATGCGGAAGCACATCAGAAGTTGAGGGAATATTTCCCGAGCTGGTTAAGGCAGGCTGTTGAAGGTAATCAGGGGTATTTTACATGTATAGATGCTGTATCCTTGATTTATGAATCGACAGAGCCGATGCACCTGATCATATGGGAATCGAAAGACCTGTATAGGTTTTGGGAATACATTTCAAAATATCCTATAGCTTGTACTCATGAGGAAATGGAAGTGTATAATACGTTCTCTATGTTGGAATGTGTCGTATTTCGCCAAAATCCAATGTTTCAAAATGGATATATGGGAAATGCAGTGTCCCATGATCGTCAAACAGTGGCCTTATACAGTATAACCGGATATGAAATGGTCGGAGACGATTATGCCTATAGAAGTTCAATGATCAATCAGGCGTATGTTTATAACTGGTCCTGCATTGAGGTTTTGGAATGGCTTCAGAAAGGTATTCAGAACGTGTGCAAAAATAACTAGAGAAGGAGGCACGGGGAGCATGGAAAAACCAAAAATCGCATTTGATGTGGATGGGGTGCTGGGAGATTTTTTGTATCAGTATTCCAGGTATCACAAAAAGATTTACCCGGACAGTGGAATTGACTTCCGGATGATCACGGACTATGGGGTGCCGGCTGCCTGTGGCATTCTCTGGTCTCTTCCAGGCTTCTATGAGAGTATGCCGGTAATGGAAGGGGCAAAAGAGCTTGTGCGGGAGTTTGCTGAGGTATGTGAAATACATTGTGTTACGGCTACACCTGCATTTGCGAAAAAGGTGAGAAAGGACTGGTTACTGCAGCAGTTTCCAGAAATCGAAGAGTCGAGAATCCATTTTGTAGATGCCTGTGATAAACAGGCATTTTGCATTGATAGCGGAATCGATCTTTTGGTTGATGACTGCCCGGAGACTTGTCTTTCATTTCCACCGGAAAAAGTATATGTGTTTCGGTGGGAGTACAATAAAAACCTAAAGGATATGGGATATAAGGTCGGTAGATTTGCGGATCTTAGAGGTGTCCTGGGTTAAACAAAGGAGAGAAAAAATGAAGAAGTTAAAAAGGATAATTGAAAAACAGTGTCCAATGTGTCATAACACATGCTACATGATGGTCGAAGCAGAAAACTATGGAACAATCATGGAGTATATGGTTGCCATGTATTATAAGACAAAGCGGAAAGTGATCCAGGAAGCACTTCCATTTTTGAATAAATTCGGCCGTGAGTTTATCTTGACCGGATACTGCCCAAAGTGCCAGGAGGTTCTCTTTGATGTTAAGCAGAAGAAAGCAGATAAGAAGAACTACTTTTCTTGTCAGGATCTCGACAATGAAGCGTTCCATAGATTCGTTGATTTGGTGGAAAGAGATGGAATTGATAGTGCGATAAACTCAGATAAAGCGAAAGCACTGTCAATGCCACAAAAGCTTTTTGTAATCAATGAATTTGATCTTTGGGACGATGTGCTGTTGGATGATTCTGATAACCTCGTCCTGACAAAGAGTGAAAAGGGTGGTGCAGGTGATGAATATTAAACAGTTTGCAAAAGCTGGAAAGATCAGCTCATCAGTTGAAAACGTTAAGCGGTGTAATGCCGTAGATATTGGTTTCCTGACTATTGATGGCAGAGAGGATGAAACTCAACTGGATGTCGAGCATTCTATCCTGACTAAAAAAGGTCTGGATGAGCTGGATGAGCTGTTTGCTTACATGGCAGAAGAGCTGGAGGCTGATGAATCCGGAATCTACTATATCAACATAGTAGCGGCTGCGGACACCATGGAGGGATTGGAAGCCATGGGCTTCTGATTCGGGAAAGGAGATAAAAATGACGGAAAAAGAAAAGTTCTTGATGGAAGTCCAGATCTGTGATCGTGCAGAAAAACTGGGGCTTATTTCGCCAGACAAACGACTTGCATCCATGATAGATATCGGCTATGCAGCTGATGTTTTTCAAATGGATATTGAAGCATGGCTGAACGCAGGTGACAGTGAGTTTCAGCATGAATTTCTTGGCATAGGGATGAATATTGATCGAGAGAAGATCAATGCGACTCATAAAGCTGACGAAAGTTGTTTTGGAGACTTCGTTCCGAGGTTTGGAAAGGAGCTGCCATGAAATATATGATTCAAAATACTAATTTTATTGATTGGTATACTTCTGGTGGCTCAGATGATCCAAAGACAGTGATTACGCAGTGGTTTGATGCGGGAAGGAAAAATCCTACCTGTGTTGCCATCTCTGCAAGAAGCAGAGAAGATGCGTATGAGCTTATCTTGTGGGCAAGTGAGCATCTGGAAGAAATCAGGAAGGAACATGAAAAAGGATGCTGCTATAAGTGGAAATTTATAGAGGACTGCATCCAGAGAGGTGTGCGGACCCGATGCCAGGATTTTCTTGGTGAGGGGGACAGCGTATCCCCATTTACTATGGGTTGATGCGCGTGATTATGGATATTTTCTGTGATCAAGAAAGGTTGAGTAAGAGGTTGCTGATGATCAGCAGCCTCTTTTTTTTAGTAAAGGAGAGAAAGAACAATGAAGAATCCAATTCCATTATTTTTAATTCCATTAGTGGAGACAGCAGGAGTCAATGCAAGTCGTTCTTCGGATAAACAATTTGCCCAATTTGTAAAAAATCTCTGGGCAGATATTTTCTCCAAGATTGGGGAGAAATGTGCGAAGAAGACAAGAAAGCAAATAATTGGTCACTGAACCATGATGAGAGGATCTTGGCATCATATTCAGATAAAGAGAATGACTATAAGATCTGGATCATCACGGAAGCGGACCGAAGCATTACGACGATTCTGTTTCCAGACGAATATTAAAAATGGAGAGGTGGTTCATGTATGGTCGAGGACTACAAAATTAAGCAGAATATATTTATCGTGGTAGAAACTGGCGAGTACATCGTTAGTAGAAATGGAAGAAGGGTGAAAAACCGGATTGGTGTGAAGTATTACGATACCTACAAATTCGGACGTCTGACTCATGATAAATGGATTCAACTGGTCTTAATTGAGGTCGAGCGTGACGGAAAGAGGGATTTGCTGGAATGGATCAAAAACCATTGTAGCAAACACTGTGTCTGGCTGAAGACAGAAGCGGATATAGAGCATTATGCGTTACGGTGCCTTGTTGAACATGCGTATGAAGCCTGGAGTGATTACAAATGAGCAGGTCTGCCATTTGATATATGGAACCTTATAAATCCGTGGTATGCATTTGATGCTGCGGATGGGAAGGTTGAGAAAGGAGAGAACTAAAAATGAAATTATGCGAACTTAGGAAAGAGCCATATACAATGGCTGAGCTATACAAGATAGTGGAGGAAAAATTGAAAAAGGATGGAAATTGGCCGGATGATATAATTGATTACACGTTGGTGGATAATCAAAACATTGAAATCCTGGACAACGCTTTCGATGTTGTTCCACAGGTACAGTACGGCTCATGCGAGGGAATATTCCTCGATGTCTATTTCATCGGATCAGGATTTACAAATTCTGAGGCCGATAAAGTACGATTATGTACAGTAAAGACCTTGGATACATCTCGTGATGCCATGAGGAAAATGGCAATTCTGGGAGCTGATTTCGTAGTAGACACGTCAGAATTTTTGAATCGAAACTCTGATGATTTTGACTGGAAATACTATTCTGTCAGAATCGTAGAAGAGGATGGGAGCTTAGGTTGTGGATATTCGTGTAGATCCCTAAGCGTGGCAGAAAAGAAATTTGACGAGTTTGCAAAGAAAGCACAACATATTGTGCTGCTCGACAAAAGCACCAGGAAAATTCTGAGGGAGCATAAGAAAGGAGAGTAGCATGGAATACCAGAATAATGAGGAAGTTGAAAATCTTCAAAGGCAGTTGCGTGAAGAAGAAAATCGAACTTCTTTAGCTCATGACGAGATCCGGAGGCTGCATCGTGTATGCCAGGCAAAGGATGATGAAATCTCTGAACTGCAGGAAAACATCGAATACTGGAAAACCAGGTGTGCGGATGCCTGCAGAGAAAAGGAGCATCCTGTTTTTATTCAGGACGGTACACGGGGCATGTTGATCGATACAGATGCTCCATGGGTGGATATTGATAAATGGCTCAGCAGCGAAAAAACCAAAAAAGATTATTCATTGGTTGAATATTTGAAAAGCTGCCATTATGAGGCATTTATTCTGTGGGACTCCCAGAATATTGAGTACCCGGAAGATATCATTATAACTGCAATGGAGTATCGGAAATATGAGACGACCGTAGAAACTGAAGAAAAAGGAAAGGAATAACGAATCCTCTGTAAACAGAGGTTGTGGCGAGATTAGCATGGTGAATCGTCACTTAAAGATTGGCGGAGTGGCTGTGCCTAACTAAGCACTTAATAATGCATCCAAGCCGATTACCAATTTATCCACGCGCAGGATTTGTAGCGTGGTGTTATGTCATTAAGAAAAAAAGTATGTTGGATCAGCGCTGGTGTCAGCAGTTTCATGGCTGGCTATCTTGCAGGAGATGTTGATGAATGGATCTATATAGATATCGACGATCAGCATCCTGACAGCATACGTTTTGTAAAAGATTGTGAGTCTGCAATAGGGAAAGAAATCCGTATCTTACGGGCAAGAGATTATCGTTGCGTGGAGGATTGTGTTCGTGCTTTTGGTGGATTCCGTGCAAATAATGGATTTGCGCCCTGTACAAATTGGCTGAAGAAGAGAGTCAGGAAAGAATGGGAAGCGGAAAACCGAGAGTATGAATTAACCTACGTTTGGGGATACGACGGAAACGAACTGAACCGAGCGGAGAAAATGGTTGAAGAAAATCCACAGGCGAAGCACCAATTCCCATTGATTGAACAGGGATTGGAAAAAGAGGCTGTACATGGTTTATTTGAACACATGTTTCAATTTAAGAGACCTCTTATGTATGATCTGGGATATCCAAATAATAACTGCATTGGATGCATTAAAGGCGGAATGGGTTATTGGAACCATATCAGGAGAGATTTTCCGGAAGTATTTGAAAGCCGATCAAAACTTGAACGTTTGGTCGGTTTTTCCATCTTAAAGGATAAGGACGGACCGATTTACCTGGATGAGCTTGATCCTGATCGTGGAGATATGGAAATAGAGATTTTTCCGGAGTGCGGACTGATGTGTTATTTTGTTGACACCTGAAAGGAGAGTTTATGAGTCATTATTTAATACAAAGACAAGTGGACGGTGAAATCATTCCGACCATAATGTCAGAAATTCGGTTGATTGATTACATCAATATGGCTGACTGCCATGGTGAAACATATGAAATTTTTGATTGTGAGTCACGGTTCGGTGAAGTACGGAAGCTGCACTACAAAGGATGGCAGCCGAAGGGTCTTATTGAGCTGGTGGACGAACGTGGTGAAGTAGTAGTGAGTGGTTATGGAGAGGATCACTGATACATCTACTTAGTTGTAATTAAAAGGAGAGAAAGCGGAGATGTTTTTAGAAGATTAGAAAGGAGAGGCGGCTAGTCGTGGATTTACGGGATGCTGCCAGTAAAAAAATGAAATTAGGAGAGTTTTTAAAGGAAAATGTATGCTACTGCGTGTATGGAGAGTACACTTGGAATGATTGTAGCGTTTATGATTCACAGGATAGCTGTCATAAAATTAGCATTCCTCATTTCTGCGACATGAAAGTAGTCGCTGTTAAAAATGGAGTAGAATCAGTATTCGTAGATGATGAAGCAGTACATATCTTCAATAGTTTTTTGACTGCATTGCAGTTACGGGATGAAGCATACGTTTCTTTGTATATCAATGCGGATCTCATCCGGAAAAATGCGGCATTGTTTGAGCTTCCAGCATGTATTCACAATAATTTTGAAGTTCCACGATTTCTGTATTTGGACGGTGAGATTTATGCGTTGTTCCTTTGTACGGATCGGCATATCTTTTATTTCCAGGATAGTGTGACGCTGTGTTACACCTGGGACAAAAAAAGAGTCTCAGAAGGTGTAATTGCAGACATCACGCTGGGCGAATCTGAAGAGAACCTTGAAATAGGGGAAGAGAAGCTGATCTGGGAATTAAGCAAAAGAATCGAGGAATGATATGGTAAGGAGAAGCACGTTGTTGTGTTGTATGCTGGTCATGATTGCTGGGACAATAGTATTTGTTGGTTCTGCAATTTTCTCGGACGATAAGGCGGCGAATAGAGCTGTTGAATTGGTGCAGGAGGAAGATCAGCGGGTTGGAAAGGAAGCATACCTGTATGAGCTTAAGGATGTTTCCTATGATGGAAAGGAAGTGACCGGGACCTGGACAGATGAAATGGGTGGCAGGCAGGTATTGAGAGCGGTGTTGCCCTCTGCAGGAACCGGGATCCTCTGTGATGGGTGTACCATCACATTGCGTTCGTACAGCACACCTGTGGATGGAATCTTAAATGATTGCTTCTACTGGAGTGCTTCTTAGATCTTTGGGGAATTGGCTGCTATGCCAGTTCCCCTGCTTTTTTTGTCCCGTGAGGCTCTGAGACGGCCAGAATGGAGACTTTTATTGCTAATTGGTTGATTGTGTGCGATAATTGAAAAAAGGAGAGAAAAGGCTGTGGAAGCGATTTGTACGTTAGAATTAGATGATAATAGATGCCAGTATTTGGCTGCTGACAAAAAACATTGCACAGCAGTGCATACGGAATGTGGATTTTACGTAGTAGCGGAAGAGAAAGAACCGGTCAGGGTAACAGAAAAGTGGTTCGAGAAATATTACAGAAGTTAGGGGGATGCTCATATGAGTGAACGTGATATTGATATATCTGATATGCAGTGTTGGGTTTTTCGGATGGCTCAAAAACGGTGGGAAAAATCACCAGTGGAATGTGCAGCTATCTTTGAAAAAAATGACGTATTGGGATTTATCTCCCGCTGTTATGATATGCTTCATTTGAGCAGCTATGAGTGTGCATTAGATGATGTGGAAGAAATGCTTAGAAATAGGGGTGTTTTGATATGACATTCATGAGTTCGGAAATATCTGAGTTGGATGATCAGCAAAAAGAGCTGTGTGCAATTCTAGTGATGCGTACAATGCTCGAAGATTATAGCAAAGATACCGGAATCAGCTATGAGAAGGTTTTTTACCGATTCGTAAAGTCACCGGCATACGAAGACTTGTTTGACTATTCTACGGGTCTGTGGAGGGAAGGTCCGGATTATTTAAGAGAGAGATTTTTAGAACGGAGTTGAAAAAGGGCTGGCTGTTAAGCCAGTCTTTTTTTGTAAAAAAATCAGGTCATTTTAGGTATTAAAAATGGGAGAAAAAGTGGTAAAAATTTTTGCAAAGCAAGAAATTGATTTTATGAACGATTTTATGAACACTTAATCATGGGTAAAATGGTTTTATAACACATACAGCTATATAAAATAATACAACACGTCGTAAAAATGCGATTTGGCGACATGTTGTATTTGTATATACTATATGTATCACTACTGCTATTTATCTTGTATTTTAATTTTCACAAAATCCGGTATTCTGGTCTTTCTTTTTTGCAGCTAAAATCAATTTTGCACATTTAAGATCATTTGCTAATGCTTCTGCAGCAGTTGCACGGGAAAAAAGCAAGGGATACAGCAAAGGCTTAAACGTATAGGTTATTACATAGAGTAGAGCCAAAAGAATTATAAGAGATGCACCAAATTCTATTTTTTCACTTTTTCCGCTATCGACCAGCAATATAGCATACCCACCAACTAGCATGATAAATGACCAAATAGGCTTTTCTGGCAAACATAGATCGTTGTACCAAGCTGGTTTTTTCAAACTCTCTTCTTCACACCAGTTTATTAAATCATCAATATTTTCTTCTATATTCCATATTCTTTCTTTGTTATTAGCTGTAATAAAAGTTTTTATAAAATTCTCTATATAGTTAATTGTTTCTTGGTGAGTTATTTGATGATTTATGGGTTTGTATAAAAATACAAGGATAAAAAATATAATAATTGTTGTTATTGCTGCTGTTTCTATTGGCATATCGATGTTAAATTGAAATACAAGGATTGCATTTAATGCAGCAAATATGACAATCATACAAAAAAATCCGCCATCTAATAAGAATTGTTTAGCTTTAGATATAAATAATAAAATACAATTCAATAAACCAAGCTTTTTTACAAAACCATACAGGTTTTTAATTTTAGAAATAACACGTATTAGTTTTGCGTATATAATCTCAAGTATTTTTCCTTTTTCAGTTTTCTTTTTAGGTTTTTTAAATTCTATATATTCATATAATATTTCTTCGTATAAAAGCATAAATTCCTCACTTTCTGAAAAAATTGTTTTAAATAGTATCATGTAAAATATGCGTAGCAGCCATTATTGAAACTGCTACGCATCATATAAAAATTCTATTATGGAGATTAAAGAATTACACTATCCATTTTAAATCACTAAATTTGGCACAGAAACTAACATGAATGTTGTCCAAACCATGATTTCAAAATGTAAAAATACACATATTCCATTTAATTTTGCACGTATAATAATTTGGTTGATATCTTCTTTTTCGCAAGTTTCTAAAATTTCACTGGATGCTTGTTCTAAATAGCGAAATCTTGCATGACCTATAATATCCATGTTGTTATAATGAGAAACAACAGTTGGGTAATTATATTTAAGCATTTGCCAAAAATCATATTTCCGTTTGAGAGTTATTACCATCAAAGATACAACCAAAATGCTCCCATACCACCATAAATGTGACATATGAATATGTGATTCAATAATAATTGTTAATGCAATGATTCCCCAATAAATTAAAGCGGAAATAAGTGATGATTTCATATACTTTAAGTCTTTTATTGACATTTCTTTGTAAAATGTTTTTATCAACCTTAAAGATATGAGAACAATACTTAATGGTATTATTAAAAATACTCCACCTATTAAAACACTTCCAATTCCATACCCAGAAAATAAGATTTTTCCGCATATAATCATTGATATTGCATAAGATATATTTAATAGGCCTAATCCGAATATAGCTAATTGTTCTATCATCTTAACACCCGGAGAATAAATGGAAATAGTTTAATAAATTTCCTTGTGCTTTTTCCACTAATTCCATAACAAATCCTTTTGCTTGTTTCAATTTTGCTTTTATTTCCGGCGGAATTTCACCCGCTTTTTCAATTGTTGCATACACATCAAATCCATGCAGATCAATAGGTATGTCTAGCTCTAAGCCGAGTATAAATGTATATTGAGTTACTAATTCACCGTTTGCATTTCCAAATGAGACGTCTACTCCTACCGAAAGTGGAATTCCCCCAATTGTAGCATTGAAAGCACCTCCAACACCTGCAGATAAGCCTCCTAAATTGTATATATTGTCGGTACTAGAATAACTAACAGTCACAGAAACTCCAGTTGAAAATGATGGTATTCCTCCTCCAAAAGAAACATAATTCATTATACCATAATTTCCATGTCCATCAAGAAGTGCTTGACGGCCAGTTGCAGCTCTAGCAGCTCCTAAAACCCCATTTAAATCTAAGCCCAGTCCAACGACCCACAATCCATTAGGATCAAAATAAATTATAGGATTGCTGTATACATACTGATACCAGTTGTCACCGTCCTTGATTGGATCCATGGCAAGCCACGTCCGCGTCTGGGCGTCGTAGAACCTCGCCTCGGCGAAATAGATATCCAACGTGGTATCAAATATGTGACCGGTGTATGTCGCATATACATAGTTTCCATGGTCGTTATTCAGGAGCTTATTCGGGCTTACCGGCATACCCCAGGCATCATAGGTAAGCTCAGCGAAGCTGTTGCCGTTGGTCTTGGTATAGTACCGGGTGTTGCCCTGCACATCCTCATGGACATACGGTGTCCGCTCGTATCCGCCGTTGGACCGATCAGTAAACTGCTCGATCCTCTCACTACCAGCATACACTTCTCTCTGCACGTAGTCAAGCTGACCATCGCCTTCGGCATAGATCATAAGGTCGTCCCGCTCAAGGCTGGTGTAATCGATCGCATAGTCCCGGCTGTATACGCTGCCGGAATGACTGGTCTGGGTGTTGTTGATCCTCACAAACAGTGCGTTGTAGGTGTATGCGGACTTATCGCCCTTCCAGTTGGTTCCCTCTACCAGATGGTTGGTCTCATCGTAGACAAATGCTCTGGACTCCTTCTTGCCGGTTTCAGCAATCCGGTTGCCTCTCTTATCATACTGGTAAGTATAGGTCTGATTCTGGCTGTCCGTGCGTTTTACAAGCTGGTTCAGCTCATTGTACTGATAATCAACCGATTTATTTTTGATTTTTTCATATACCAAGTTGCCAAGGGTATCATAGGTATAAGTGGTCTTTGTCTTGGCGATATCGCTGGTAGACATCCGGTTCAGGTTGTCGTAGGTGTAGATATGTGTTCCCTGCTGTGCCTTGTTAGCACTGGAATCACTCTTGTCCTCGGATCCTGGATTGTCCGGTTTTTCCGGTTTATTCGGATTGTCGTCCTTATCCGGTTTTTCCTTGTTTCTACGGTTCAGTCCCGGAGGTGTATTGCCACCATTGTTATAATGGTCTCATAAATTAAGACACTTTTTCGGACAGTTTTTAATGAATCTGATATACTAAAATCAGTTACAAAGAAAGGATTCATAAAAATGTCCAGACAAAGAAGAAATTTCAGTGCCAAATTTAAATCAGACCTTGTAATCGAACTACTTAAGGGTGAGAAAGATCTCAATACCCTTGCTGTTGAAAATAATATCCAGCCGAATCTGCTCCGCAACTGGAAAAAAGAATTCCTCGACAATGCTTCTGCTGTATTTGATGACAAGCGTGAGGATAACCTCGAAGAAAAGCTTGCTGAAGAACGCAAGGAAAAGGCGGAGTATGCCAAAAAGGTTGGTCAGTTAACCATGCAGGTTGACTGGCTCAAAAAAAATCTGAAGAAATTTGTGGACCAGACTACGAGAGTAAGTTTAGTCCAAAACTTTTTGACGACTAAAGAAATCCCGGCTTCTGTCGGCGCAAAACTGCTTGATATCAATCGTACAAGTATTTATTACAAAGACACGCCTACATCCGATGAAGAACTGGCTTGTAAAGAGATTATTGACCATCTTCATACAGATAACCCATCCTGGGGTGCAAGACAAATGTCCGCCCAGCTGAAGGCTAGAGGATATCATGTGGGACGTCGAAAAACACGACGTTACATGAATGAAATGGATATTTATCCGATCTATCCTAAGATGAACCTTTCCAAGCGTATGCAACAGGCCAAGGTATGTCCTTATCTGCTCCGTAATGCTATCATAGATAAGCCAAATCAGGCATGGTCTATTGACATTACATATATTCCAATCAAGCGAGGTTTTCTATATTTGACAGCTGTTATTGATTGGCACAGTCGTTGCATTGTTGGCTGGGAAGTAGATGATACGCTTGATACCAGAATGGTCATTAATGCTTAAAAAAAGGCATTTAAGGTAGCAAAACCGCAGATATTGAATTCTGATCAGGGTTGCCAGTTTACAAGTCAGCAGTACATTGATTTTGTAAAGGTAAACGGCATCCGGCAAAGCATGGATGGCAAAAGACGCTGGGCAGATAACATCATGATTGAGCGTTGGTTCCGCAGCTTCAAATATGAAGAAGCTTATCTGACACATGTGCATGCTAGCGGTTTTTCTGCTATTGCAAAATAGAATCCTTTAAGATGCTATTATAATTTTATTCTTTTTTTAAAGATTTAATTAGAATTTTTAACTCTTTTATCGAAGAAACTATTTGATTATATATACCTTGAACTCTAGCACCATAAACATCATTTTTATAAAGAATTTTTGCAAAGTCTTTATATGCAACATATAAAGACTCGACTAAGGAAATATAATCACATTCATAATATTTTACACTACTCTTATTGTCCATAAAATTTATATACATATTATCCGCCGTTTTACAAATTTCCAGCCAATAGGAGCCCTCATGAAAATATAGGATGAATTTACTTCTTGAAGTTTCTTTACATTTGATAAGATTCCATTTCCACTCTTCTAAAACTGGATATGTAAAATCTATCCATTTATTGCAAGGAAATATAAATTCCTCACATTGTATATAGAATGGAGAATCAATAATATCCGATGACTCTTCCATATGTATATCATCTTCGACTATAATCTTAAACATATGTTTATCCTTTTTGGTTTACATGTGGATGTTTTGATAAAAACATCCACATGTAAATTTTTAATTATTTTGGCCAAGCACTATCAATTTGATTTGTAGTGTAATCAAACCAAAATTGTACAACTCTATTATTCCAGATTCCTTCAAAAAATTGTCTAGCATGTTCTACACCATCTTGCCATGAATACTGTAATGGTCCGGCTTTTTGTGCTGTATTATAAGCTTCTCTAATTGCTCTAGAAATCTGAATTGAGGTCATTCCAACTGGCCATTTATCTTTGTTCTTATCCCCACGGCCGCCACCTGCTGTATGTCCTGAAATAATGTGATCCATATCTACCTTTACTTTTTTCCAAGAAGGAAGTCTGTATTCCAAAACATCTGCTTCATTTTTTTCTTCATTTAAAAATGAATGAATTTTGTCAGCAAGCGAAGAAAACCCATTTGCTATTATGTCATCAATTCCTGTTTCATGAATAATAATTCCACCTACAATTAGCACTATAATTGCAATTCCTGCAGGGGGAATCACAATAGATGCACTACCGTAAGTAGCAGCAGCCATTCCACAACCTGCAATAGCAAATTCTGTAGTTGCAGCGACTAATTCTCCCATTAAACCAGTCGGATCCCAATATTTCAATGGATTGCTGAAGCAATACTGATACCAGTTGCCACCGTCCTTGATCGGATCCATGGCAAGCCACGTCCGTGTCTGGGCATCATAGAACCTTGCTTCCGCAAAGTAGATATCCAGCGTGGTATCAAAGATGTGGCCAGTGTATGTCGCATAGACATAGTTTCCATGATCGTTGTTCAGTAGCTTGTTCGGACTTACCGGCATTCCCCATGCATCATACGTCAGCTCAGCAAAGCTGTTTCCGTTGGTTTTGGTATAATATCGGGTGTTACCCTGCACATCCTCATGGACATACAGCGTCCTCTCATATCCGCTGTTACTGCGGTCGGTAAACTGCTCGATTCTCTCACTTCCAGCATACACTTCTCTCTGCACATAGTCAAGCTGTCCGTTACCTTCTGCATAGATCATCAGGTCGTTACGCTCGATGCTGGTATAATCGATCACATAATCACGATCATAGACATTTCCGGAGTGGCTGGTCTGGGTATTGTTGATCCGTACAAATAGTGCATTGTAGGTGTATGCGGACTTATCCCCCTTCCAGTTGGTTCCTTCTACCAGATGATTTGTTTCATCGTATGTGAATGCCCTGGACTCTTTCTTACCGGTTTCAGCAATCCGGTTTCCTCTCTTATCATACTGGTAAGTATAGGTCTGGTTCTGGCTGTCCGTGCGTTTTACAAGCTGGTTCAGCTCATTGTACTGGTAATCAACCGATTTATTTTTGACCTTTTCATATACCAGATTACCAAGGGTATCATATGTGTAAGTGGTCTTTGTCTTGGCGATATTGCTGGTAGACATCCGGTTCAGGTTGTCGTAGGTGTAGATATGTGTTCCCTGCTGTGCCTTGTTAGCACTGGAATCACTCTTGTCCTCGGATCCTGGATTGTCCGGTTTCTCCGGCTTATTCGGATTGTCGTCCTTATCCGGTTTTTCCTTGTTTCTACGGTTAAGGCCAGGAGGTGTATTGCCGCCGTTGTTGGTGATGTTGCCGTTCTCATCCACGTTCTGTCCCGGAGGAACCTCACCATTGCCGTTGCCCCACTCAAATCCTTCCGGATTCTTGGAGGTGCCATTGTTGGAGTTATCCGTGTCAGTTTCGGTACTGCTGCTCTCTTCCGTTCCTGCAGATACTGCCGGTGCTTCTGCTTCCGGTACATCCGGTGTCGGATCTGTACTTTCGGTACTTTCTTCTGTCACGATGCCGTCCTGCAGCTCTTCGATTGCTGCCATGCTCTCCGGCAGGGATACGCTCTGGCTGCTGTTCAGAAGATCTTCCATACTCGGAAGCTGGATCTGTGGCAGGGCTGTTGTCGGGATCTCAACGCTGTATCCTTCCAGGATGCTGCTCAGTGCAGTGGTATCGGTGGAATTTTTCTTGTTATTCCCATTTCCGTTACCTTTGTTGCCGCTGTTACCCTTTCCGGAAGTTCCACTCTGTCCATGGTTGTACTGCATTTCGGTGAGCATATTGCCCTCTGCATCCCAACTGTAGGTAGTCTTGAAGAACTTCTTACCGTTCAGGTTGTACTCATCCATCTCGATGATCTGATCACATACATCGTAGAAGTAGTATGCGGTCTCATAGTTCGGGTATTCCTTGAAGGTCTTGTTACCATTCGGGTCATACTCGTACTTGGTGATACCCTCATCAGGATCCACGACTTCCACGATCTGATTTTCAGCATCGTAGTAGTAATCAGCCTGGGTGCCGTCCGGGTAGCCCTGTACGGTCTTGTTGCCTACATTGTCCCAGCCATAAGCGGTCTCACGGCCGTTGTGGTCTGTTACTTTGGTGATTCGGTTCAGAAGATCGCGGCTGAAGCTGGTCTTTCCATTCCAATCTTCCATCTCGATCAGCTCGCCAGTGCCATTGTAGAGATAGGCTGCATTCTTGGCATCATTGTAGTTGACTGCATTGACCAGGTTGACTGGGCTGTAGCCGTATTCGGTAACATAGCCATCCTCATCTGTCTTGCTGACCAGGTTGCCGTTCTCATCATAAACAAATACTTTTCCATCGCCTTTGGCATTGACTTCGGTTTTTACCAGTCCACGATAGTCATAGGTATAGAGGGTATCCTGCCACTCATCTACCTTATGGACGGTATCGACCCGGTGCATGGAGATCTTGGTGAGCTGGTTCATCGAATCATATTCATAGTGGCTCTCGGTTCCGGCTGCATCCGTTACGGTGACGATATTTCCATTGCCATCCAGGGTGTACTTCGTGGTATTGCCGTTCCGGTCGGTCACTGATGTGATCTTACTATTTTTGTCATAGCCGAAGGACTTGGTATTGCCTTTCGGGTCGGTCTCGGATACCGGGCGGTTCAGGGCATCATACTTATAAGTATAAGTGTTGCCGTTCCGGTTGGTCAGGGAGACCATATTGTTGTTCTTGTCGTAAGTGTAGGTCTCGGAATTGCCTAAACCATCAGTATATTTGATCAGGTTGCCCTTCTCATCATACTCATAGGTGCGGCGGACGCCATTTTCATCTGTGTCTGCAGTAATGCGATCCATCGGATCATATTCCAGCAGGCGGCTGTGATCGTAAGCATCCTTGATTTCTATACATCTGCCTTTGGCATCATAGGTGTAGCTGGTGACAGCTCCGTCCTCATTGACCATGCGGGTCACATGTCCCAGGGCATCGTATTCAGCAGTTACTACCCCACCCTCTTCATTTGTAGAGGAAGTGATGCGGTTCAGGGCATCATAAACGGCTGTCTTACTGTTGCCACGGCCGTCAGTGATTTTGATCAGATTGCCGTTTTCATCATATTCGTAGGAAGTGGTGTAACCCTCGCCGTCTGTATAGGACGTTACCTGGTCATTCAGGTCATAGGTGTAGCGTTCCACACCGCCATCCGGATTTTGGATCTCGGTGAGATTGCCATCTTTATCATATACATAAGTGGTAACATTACCGTTTCCGTCCGTTGCAGATGAAGTCCGGTTATTCTTATCATAGGTATAGCCCCAGCTATATCCTTCCGCATCCACAAAAGATACCAGATTGCCGTTCTCATCATAAGTATACTTAACAACTCCTTTGAGGGCATCGGTTATTGTTGCTACTTCGCCTGCAGGAGTGTAGGTATAGGTAGTTGTTCCGTTCAGTGGATCAGTCTCGGTGAGCAGAAGGTTATTCTTATCATATGTGTAGCTGTAAGAATTACCTCTCTCATCGGTCATCTTCGTAACATTGCCGTTGGCATCATACTCATAAGATACAAAAGTGCCGTCCTCATTGGTACGCTTTGTCACGAATCCGCGATTATTGTACTCGTATTTTACCCGGTGGGTGTCACTGCCCTCTTCTGCCAGCTCGTTGGAAGCAACTGTGATCTGGTTATTGGCATCATAAGCAGTTGTGGTCACACCACCAAGGGCATTGGTAATGCTGGTCACCTGTCCCAGTCCATCATAGGTGTAGGTGGTCACGCCGCCCAGAGCATCTGTCACAGATACCAGACGGTTGTCCTTATCATACGCATAAGAAGTGGTGTTTCCTCTTCTATCGGTCACAGACAGGACATTGCCATTGTTGTCATAAGTGTAGGACTCTGTATGTCCCAGGGCATCCGTGGTGCTGGTCTTACGGTCTGCAGCATCATATGCATTTCCGTACACGCCGCCTTCCGGCATTTTTACAGATACCAGGTTGCCAACTGCATCGTAGGTATACTCTGTCCGTCCACCTTCCGGATCTACCATAGCGGTCAGGCGGTTCAGCTTATCATACTCATAGGAGGTCGTGTTGCCACGTCCATCTGTTACAGAGGTGAGGTTGTGGTTGCCGTCATAGGTATATGCAGTCACTGCACCATTCTGGTCTTTTGCAGATGCAAGCTGTCCGGTAGCCGTGTAAGTATATACCACTGCCCCGCCTTCCGGATCAGTTACGGAAAGGAGCCGGTCTTCTGCATCATAGGTATAGGTGGTTGCATTTCCACGCTCATCCGTTACAGAAGTGATGTTGCCGTTTGCGTCGTAGGTATAAGACCGGCTGGTGCCGTCCGGATTGGTCTGTTTGGAGATCCGGCCAAGTGCATCATATTCATAAGCAGTCTCATAACCATTACCATCGGTCATGCCGGTAGCATTGCCGTCTGCATCATAAGACAGACCCATTTCATTGCCGTTGGCATTGATGATCTTTGTCATGCGGCCGGCTGCATCGTATACAAGCTCCGTGGTATTACCTTCCGGTGTTACGGTCTTGGTCAGTTTGTTCTCCGCGTCATATGTATACGTGGTTTTATTGCCGTTGCCATCGGTCATGGAGACAGCATTGCCGTTTTTATCATATGCATATTCGGTGCGGATTCCGGCTGCATTGGTGGCTGCAGTCAGACGTCCCATGGCATCATATTCATATGTGGTCTTGTTACCATTCTCATTTGTGGAACTGGTAATGCGATCCATGGAATTATAGGTACTGGATGCAGTATTTCCGTAAGGATCTGTGGTAACTGTCAGATTGCCTTTGGCATCATAGGTAAAGGTGGTTGTGTTGCCGTTTCCATCCGTCCGGCTGGTGAGCCGTCCGACGGTATCATAGGTGCTGGTGATGGTATGTCCGTCTGCATCTGTCTCAGATGTCAGATTTCCCCAACTGTCATATGTATACGTGGTAGTTCCGCCTGCACGGTCGGTTTTACTCAACAAGTCATTAACGGAATTATAATTATAAGTGGTCTTATTGCCTTTCCAGTCGGATACAGCAGTCTCATATCCGTTACCGTTGTACTCATAGGATTTTACATTTCCAAGAGGATCGGTCTCAGACAGGAGTTTACCGGCGTCGGAATAGGTGTAAGTATAGGTATGTCCAAGCGGAGTTGTCTGGCTGGTAATATATCCTGCCTCATTATAGGTAAATGTGGTGGTATTACCTTCTGGGTCCGTCATGCTGGTGATATTGCCGTTGCCATCGCAAACGTAGGTAGTGGTATTGCCAAGCATGTCTACGCTGGAAGACAAGAAACCATTACCATCATAGGTGTAGGTGGTAGTGCCGCCATTTGCATCCTTGGTAGACAGCAGGCGTCCGTCACCATCATAGGTATTTGTGATGGTGGTGTTATCTTTCTGGACCGTTTCAGTGATCTGACCATTGCCGTCATAGGTGTAGCGGTCTACGGTTCCATCCGGGTGAGTGATCGCTGACGGATAGGTGTATTCGCCATCATACTCATAGGTGGTGGTATTGCCATTGCGATCCGTTTCGGATGTGCGGCGGTTCAGTTCGTCGTATTCATAGGTTTCTGTACCTGCATCGTCCGTAAAGGAAACGATGCGGAACCGGTCATCATAAACAACGGTCTGGGTATCACCGCCCTCTTCCGAATAGGTATTGGTGCGGTTATCCGGATCATAAGTCATGGTCATTTTGCCACGGTCAGGCATCTTCTGCTCTGTGATATGTCCGGTGTCATCATAAGTATTTTCAAGGATCAGATTGCCGTTCAGGTCTGTGATCTGGGTCAGGCAATGGTTCTCGTCATATGCATAATTAAAGGAATCTCCATCCGGGTTCTGGACAGATGCAAGATCACTTCCTGCATAGCTCAGGGACAGGGTACGTCCGGCGCTGTCGGATACAGAGGCAATGTGGTCGCCGCTGTAAGACAGGGTAAAGCTGCCAGAGGTATTGCTGATCTTCGTCAGGTGGTCTCCATCATAAGAGAGATTGATTACATCGCCGCCAGCTTCTGTAATGCGGACCGCATGGCCGTCACCATCGAACAGGACAGTTCTTCCATCGTCATTCCTCATGAAGTATCCGTCACCGGATTTTTCCATATGCCAGGAATTTCCCTTGTTGGTGGTAAGGGTGCCGTCATACTCGGTGTAATAGTAAATGTGTCCGCCGCCCGGCAGGTATACATCTACATTACCTTCAAAGATCTCTGCACGATAGTCGTAGTTGTGGCTCCAGCCATTTCCTAAACCGGAATCATCAAGCGCCCTCATACCAGACAGGTAAGTCCGGCTGAAGGTCAGCGGATATTTGCCTGACAGGGTAAGATCTGTATAGTTCCAGCTTAAGGAGCCTGATAACAGATCAATCGGATCACCGCCAGCACACATTTTTAAGGTCGGAAATCCGGAGGCAAAGCCTGGGAAAAAGACCATATCACGGAAGATCACTGCCAGCAGATCTTCTTCGGTCAGTTCGCCATCTGCACCAGAGCCAGCGATTGTAAACGGAAGGCTGACTGCCTGCAGGGACTGGGATCTTGGAATGATCCGGATCGTATACTCGCCTGGCTGCAGGTAAGTAGGTGTAGCGGTAAGGCTCTTGGTGACCTGCCCTCTCCAAACAACGAAGTTATGATAAATGTTGGATGGGGTTTCGCCACCCATGTTATAGGTGTTGATCCGGAAATCCCGGTAGATATAAAAATCATCTGGGAGCTGATCTTCAGGAACCCATCCTTCATAGAGTCCAGTTGCAGTGTCGATACCTGTATCCGGATCGATCGTGGATTCTTCCTCTTCCACTTCTGCCGGACTGGTTGTGTCAGTCGGTGCTGCTTCATCAGAAGGAGCTTCGGATTTTTCTGTCTCTTCTTCCGGAGCTTCTACGGTTGCGTCTGTCTCTTCGGTGTCTGTATTTGCAGCAGACTCATCCAGAATGCCAGCTTCTTCTTTCTTCTCGTCAGCAGTAGCTTCTTCTGCCACTGGCAGATCCTCTGCTTCAGCGGCGCGAACGGTCAGGGTGAAAGAAGATAAGAAGCTTTTCAGGAGCCCGGTGATAGATGCGGTCTCTTTTGGCTCTGCATCTGGTTCCTCCACAGACTCTGAGTCCGGTTCTTCTGTATCTTCCGGTTTCTCGGTGACGGTACTCTCCGGTTTTCTGTTTCTGGATCCGTAACGGTACTTTCGGATTCTTCCGGTTTGGAAGTGCTGCTATCCGTAGTGCTGTCCGTAGTGGTATCTTCTTTCTTATCGTTCTCAGCCGGAGCTTCCGGCTCTTCGGTTGCGCCATCCGCTGGAGTCTCCTTGGATGGATCCTCTTCTGTCGGTTCATCAGCATCAACAACCGGTTTCTGTTCTGGGTCTTCCGGAAGGACCACTGCTTTGTCGTCCGGATTCTCCATGCCATAATATGTATAATACTCAGACAATGTTGAGTATGGAATCGTTTCTCCAGTCAGTCCAATACCGGTAAACTTATTGGACCACGTATATGGCATTTCATATACAAAGTTTTTGAGTTCCTGCTTGATCTGGGCGAGGCTTTTTCCTCTGCTGGTAAAGCCTGATTCAATGCTGCCATCCAGATGCTCTGTATAATATTTTGCGTACATGTATCCAAGGTCATTGCCGGAGGCATCATATACTTTTGCATCATAATAAGTGTTGTAAGGAAGCGCAAACTGCAAATAGACCATCTCACCAAATGACATGGGAGATGATATTTTCTGTGCGCCAGTGGAATTATTAAGATAGCTTAATTCCTTGCCATCCTGCATGATCGATTCCATGCGGGTGTAATCATAGGTTTCCAGACCAACATCAGGAAGCGTATTGGCTGCATGTGCTTCCATGATCGGAATGGATGTAACAGTAACAGCGGTTGACAGGACTACGGATAATACCCGTTTCCACGTCTTCCATTTCGGTCGATGTGACTTTTTCGACTTCTTCATAATTCAACTCTCCTTCTTTTATTATTGACTAGGCCTTATCAATAATAAAATCGTATCGAAAATATTTCTTATTTTCAATACGGGAATATAATTTCGTCACCATCAGGAAGAAAGTCTTATTTATGTACATGAAACAGATGATACGTGTACTCGAATGAACACCTCTGAATGAGTAATTTGTTAAAAATGACGAATTTATATATTTTATGAAAAATAGTGTCAATTTTTGAATCCTATCTCGTTGTATATGTATGGGGAAATCGGGGAGGGGCTGCAAATGAAATATAGGACACTGATTTATGATGAAGAACGGAAGGAAACGCATATCACAAAACAACTGGTAGAGGAATATTTTTATCCGCTAGGTAGTGCAACATATATTCACTGCATGTCTGATCCGAAGAAGTTATTGCAGTCAGACTGTTTGTATCATCTTGTGATCATAACCGTCCCGGTCAGCAAAGCGTCCTTAGAATTGCTGCTTATGCACTTGAGGGGATGCAATCCATATATGTATCTTTTATTCATCTCGAATGATGTAGAACTGTATAAGCTGGGCTATCTGCACGGAGCCAGAAACTTTTTACTCAAGCCATTGAAGCGCGAGGAGCTTGTGTTGGAAAGTGATCGTTTTCAGGCATATATTGGAGAGACACGCTCTTACAGAATTGAAGTACCAACAAGAACAGGTCTTGAAAATGTACCAATAAAAGATATTATTTTTGTACAGACAAAAGAACACAGGAGATATTTTCGCTGCAGAAACCGGATGGTATCGGCACTCAGGGATATATTGTCAATGGAAGATGTCATGGCACAGCTCCCTGACACCTTCTTTCGGTGTAATCGAAGTCATCTTGTGAATGTAGATTATGTTGTGAAAATACAAAAAGAAAATCGGGAATATGAGTTGGTGGTCGAAACGGGTGAACATATAAAACTGTCAAACAGTAAGCGAAAAGAATTGTATAACCGGTATAGCCAGTGGAAAAAGGAAATAGATAGCTGATTCCTTTTGTGCTATACTGAACAAATAGTCGAAAGGAAAGCAGGATGTGATTTCCGAGATCAGATGCCCTCTAGTTTACGAAGGAGGGAGATGCCCATGGACACGATGGAAGTTTTAACCTTATTGCTAGTTATATTTGCGGCATTATCGTACATAGACGATCATATTGACAAAAAGAAATAGCATCCAACCCTGTCAAAAGTAGATGCTATTTCTTTAAGTAAATTCTACTGAGGGCAAATCGGAATTGCATCCGATTCACTTTCTAAGTAGATTATAACTAAAGGCACTTGAGAAATCAAGTGCCTTTTTGGTGAAGACTTTATCTCCGAGTGAAAATCGATTCAAAATCTTGTAATCAGTCAGCACATATTTCACCACCTCTAATTATCTGAAGCAGCATCAAGTGCTTCATTTGCTGTCAAATATAATGCCTCTGCTTTCGCAAAAGCAACAGGATATGTATTGTTTATATAATTGTTTGAGGCAGCCATTTTTTCAAAGGTATCAGCAATATTTTCATTAACAAGAATGTCCAGAGAATCCGGATAACCTTCTATTTTGTATTTTTTCCTTTCTAAAAGAGCTGACAGGATTGCGATGTCTCCGATATGACTAATATACGTAAACGCTTGGTAATCATTCATTTCATCAAGCCAATATACTGTATCACCTGTTTTTAATGTTGTTAATTCTACCATGCTATTCGTTCCTTTCTGTATGTGATGGATATACCTATGCATTTTAGAAATAATATCTTTGATCCGTGCAGATGCTATTTCCAAAATGCATATTTTTATAATATAAGAGTATTTCCTTTTGACATTGGCACGTATTCTTTCTGATTTTTGTTTTAATTACAATAATTATATCATTATGGTATGTGAGAAATCAAGCAGTCTGTTGTCTCTGGTAATAGACAACAGACTGCTTGATTTGTGTTAAGACGTATCTACTCCTTATTTCTTCTTACAAGCAGCCTATTAACTAGGCTTTTTTCGCTTGAATCGAGAATTTTATAGACATTATACTTTTCTCGACATCTCCAAAATGGTTATAATCATGATCTACACCTCTACATATGCTACTAATTATTTAGATTTCCCGACCTCCTACTCGATCGGATATTTTATCATCTGTTAGCAGAGCAATTTTATTTCTGAAAAGTCCATAAATTACACAATTGTGAATTTTCGTGTCGAATAGATCCGTCTGTAATGTCAATTCGGCCATTGTGCCGGTCCAGACTGGTTTTCCCAAAATTTCTAAAGCTTGTTTGTCTAATTTTCTAGGCCCGTTTAAGCAAACCCATCTTGTAGCAGACTTAGTTGAAAAACCCAATTTTATTAAATTTTTAAGGATTATTCCATTAACTACATGTAGACGGTATTCTTTGGAATGATGATGAGCCATGGAATAATCGACAGCATCCCATAATTCACATTTTTTGAATCCTTGACTAACTAATAAATAAGATAATTGTTTGATAGTTATACCATCGTCACCAAACAGCATAATACTCTCTCACTTTCTTGTAGATTTATGACTTAACAGAACATATGTTCTGGTTTGATTATAGCATAATACCATGAAAAAGTAAACAAAATTTTCCGGTTAATTTTAACATTATATGTTTTTGAGCGAGAAGCCAGAGAAGCTGAAGAAAAGAAATGATTAAATACTAAGTAGAAGAAAAAAGGCACTTGAGAAATCAAGTGCCTTTTTCAACAGCAGTTTGCTACTGGTTATTAAGAACTGTAGCGGCAAATTTTTCGCCTTTACTTACAAGCAGCCTATTAACTAGGCTTTTTTCGCTTGAATCGAGAATTTTATAGACATTATACTTTTCTCGATCTGAAGGCATAAGATCCAGCTTTCCACCATCGAAATCAAAATATTCCCAACGATATATGTTGTCAAAAAAATGATCGCAGTAATATTTATTCAATGTTGAAATCGGTATTCCATTCCGAATCCGTTTATATTCTTCAATCTCCTGATCTGAATATTCGATCAAAGAATCAAAGAACAGAGAAGATAGCTCTTCCTTTACCAAATCTGCAATACTTGGATGTGCGGATTTGCGGATCAGGATACCATCCAGATATGTGTCAATGCTGGAATCTTCCAAATTGGCATTAACCTGGATCTCGATTTCCTCCTCTGTGATGGTCGTATATGCAAGACCAATATTACGGATATCTGAAAAGTCTGCTGGGTTTTGAAACTCATTTTCACAATAAGTTTCAATGAGTCTTTTTGCTTCAGAGGTTGAGGCAATATCAAAGAGCAGTAGCTTTCCAGTATCGTCATACACATTTCCACAGATATTCATCCGGAAAAGTTTTGTTCCTTTAAGCATGAGATCAGCAAAATATTTTCCAATCTCACGTGCATCATCAAATGACAGCTCTGTAAAAGATGTGTTTTTGCTCCAACCGTCATTGATGAAGGCAGCGGTGATCTCCGCTTCTGATTTATACGTCATCACTTCTCTCCTTTCGTAAAGGGGATACGCAAGTTATGCGTACTCCCTTAATGCTGTTACTAACTGGTTGATGTGCGATGGATGGATATCATCCAACTTTGCTCTCATGACGGGGTTGGAGCTTTCCCACTTAGTATTTTCGGAATCGACAGGAATGCTGGATAAGAAATCCTTGTTCGATCCATAAATCCTTCCATCATGAGTGTACTTTAACCGGTAAACGGTAGCAAATACCGTTTTTACATCTTCGATGCTGAATCTATTTAAGATCATCTGCATCGTGATTACTGGGGTGCGATCAGTTGAATTTTTGTATATCTCAACGATCTCATCCCAGACATGCGCAATTTCCTTAGCACTCATCATCACTTTACGCTCTCCTTTCTTAAGAACATGCATATACATGTTGTAATCTCCTTTTCGGAATATGAAACGGAACCAGTAGTCATACTGCTCTCCTTCCAGAAATCCGTTTGACTCATCGTTTGAAATGTCGGCACAGTGCACCTTGGCAAACTCATGTAAAATGTGCAGATTTTTAATGTTGTCCTGAATCTCATCAAAAATGGTATCAATTTCTGATGGATCGTCTGCATTTCCATTCACCTTAAACCATTTACTCCACCACCGGTAGCCGTCATGGTCAGCTCTGCAGTATCCAATCTCGTTTGCTGGATATTTCAGTTTTTCTGTATTTTCCCAGTAATTAGGGAATGTGCGATCTGGTGTGATTTGATCTAAGTGTTTTCCAAAGTGGAAAAATTTGGCCGAACAATAGATAGCTCTTGGCGCTTCAATTCTAAATTCAGCACCATCTGTTTCCAGATCTTTCACTGTTACATTGTGATCTTTTCCATTGATTTCAAAGACCAGTGCCTTTCCATTTTTCACTTCGTAGTCATTGCATAAAATTTCCTTTTTCATTTCCTTTTTTTGGAAGACCTGATGTAAATGTCTTCCCTCTCCTTTCTTTTTTGAACATAAGAAAAAGCAGCAAATAAAAATATTTGCTGCCTTTTCGTTTTTGATGATAGAGACTGTCATTTAGCAAGAGCAATATATAAATCCTTATTTCTTGCAATAATTTTTTTTGAGATTTTTTGAATTTCTTTATCAGAGGCAATCTTAATCGTGGGATTGCTGCTCTTTAGATTTTTTGTCTTAGCAGTTTCTTCTATCATTTCTTTCTCTCCTGTTTTCCTTATTGTATGATAAAAATAGGATAAATACAACCTATTACAGCCTATTTATCGCAATACTGTTCATACAATTCCTCAAACGTTGGATCGTATGCATACCAGGGTTTCTCCTCCATGGAGGTAGTGTCTGTGTTAATATCTTTGCTACCGTGGATACGTTTGGAGGCAGCTTCCCTGCGGCTGCGGCTTTTACATGGTTTTCTTGTAAAACGTCTGGTTATTTTGCAGACAATACTAAAGATTTTGTATGCGAGCCAGAAGTAAAATGCCATGATGAATGGGAACATAATCACTACATACCATCCTTCTACTTCAATGTACCGAATAAAAATTTCAAAAAGAATTTTGATCGGTGCAATAAAGATCGGCAGCAATTCTGCCATAACCTCTTTTACTGGGTTTACAAGATACACAAAAATTATATCCAACATATCTATTCTCCTTTCTCAATCTGCAGACAACGCATTATGGTATCGAGAACCACGGCGCTGCTGCTCTTTTCTCCGTTCTTGATGCGGTTGACCGCATCCTGCAGCTCTGTATAAAGAGCTTTGTACTTATCTGGTCCATACTTCAGAAATTCCCCGTAGAGCTGATAGCTTCGGATGCCGATCTTGGCCAAATAGTTTCCTTCACGACATAAGGTTGCTTTGTAACAAACCCTGATCTGATACAGAACAAGGCTGAGCATCCCTATAGGTGATTCACCCTGATCAAGAAGCTTTTTAGCGTAATCGATGCATTCCGGTTTCTGATCCAGAACCATGTTTGCAAGGCGATAGCCTTTCAGGGAGCCACTTTCTAAAGCAAATGCCATAATGGACTCCGTGCTTAAGCTACCCGAATAGCCGATCATATCTACATGAGTAATCACGGCATCCAGATTGATGGAATAATCAACCAGGTAAGGATAAAAAGCCTGCATGAGAGAATCTTCTACTGCATTGATCTCTTCCGGCTTGTATCCGTGTCCTTGCAATCTTTTGAAAATACACTTGTATAATATATCCTCGTGTATTTTTTCATACTTTTTCACCTCGGCGGCTTTTAGAAGCTGTGTAACAGCGTTCTTTCTTCTGTCCGGCATATTCTCGGTAAGGATATAAATGTCTGTACCCTCCCAGATAGAAGTTTTTAATAGCCGGTCATCTTCCGGAAAAAAATAAAGAACACAAATTTTTTTATCTCCGAAAAATGGAGGTGCGCTGATAAATTCCAGGATAGAATCATCCCAGGTCCAAAATTCCTGATAGCAGAAATCTTTGTCAGCGAGAAGGGATGCGGCTTTTTTGATCTCCTTCAGTTTCAGATAACGTTCGGTACCTTCCATATAGAGGATCATTTTTTCCTCTCCCTCCTTCCTAATACAAGTTGATGGGTTTAACGTAACCGTTCAATTCGTTCAATAATTCACAGGTGGAATATGGACTTTCCATCAAAAATAATACTTTTTTGGCCCTGGTCATGGCAACATACATGAGGCGTCGTTCTTCCTCACTTGTTTTGAAGTCCTCAGACTGCAGCACGATAACTGCAGGAAATTCTTTTCCTTTAGCTCCGTGGGCGGTCATTAGATTTATTTTGCCACTGACAAGACCATGCTCTACCATGGTTTCATCGCCAATGCGTTCCATGGTGCCTACATACTCTTTTAACTGCTGCAATGAGTCCATTGGCTCATGCTGCTCGATCACAGATATCATGGCTTTTACCGCCGGATCTTCCGGGTCGTATCCGATGATCTCTGCTGCTCTTTCGACATAATATTTTGGGTTATCGTTCTGCATCTCCAGAAAAATCATCTGGATCTTTTTTGCTGCATGGTATAATACCCCTCTCTCCTCTTCTGTTTCCACAGAATATTCAAGCATAGAATCCATGTCGTGGATGTCGATTGGAACCATAAGTTTCCTGTCAATCAGATCCTCGTAAAATGTCTTGCCTGGATCATCTTTTTCGGAAAGCTCAACTCCAAAAGCAGTGCAAAGCCTGAAAAATGCCATATCGTTGCTTGAAATGCCGTCGATATATAGAGTCAGCAGGTCTTTGATAATTACAAAGAAGAGATCTTTTGTAAGTAAGTCGGAAGGACTCACTGATTCTATTCCTGTTTGATCCAATATCTTCCGGCATCTGTTGAGGGCACTGTTGGTCCGTGCAAGGATTGCAATATCTTCTGGCTTGTAGTTTCTCTCCTTGAGCAGTTTCAGGATGGAAAGCACAGAATCAATTCCGGCATTACGTGCCCTGTAAGGAAGTATGTTCCCCTTGATATGGGGCTGCATGGAAATGTCGAATCTGTCATAGTTCCTTGCGATCAGTTTATTGGATGCATCCAGGATCTTTTCTGATGATCTGAAATTATCATCCATAACTATTTTTTTCGCATGGAAATGATGACCAAAATTCAAAAGATGCTTTGGTGATCCATTCCGCCATTCAAAGATGCTCTGATCGGCATCTCCTACTACAACGATATTTCCGCCACCGGCTTGCGCCAACATATAGAGCAGATCGACATTTTCCTGGCTTGAATCCTGGAACTCATCTGCCATGATGTAGTGCCAGCGGCTTCCATAGGTAGCCAGGCAATCCGGATATTCCTGCAAGATCTTTACCGCCAGATTAACCTGATCATCGTAATTGATATACGACTTCTCTTTAATGGCGGTAAGCCACTTTTGAAGCAGCTCTCTTACCTGTTCCGAGTCGTGGCCGCTTTTCGCAAGGGAATCCATTTCCCTATCTTCATCCCGTAATAAGGATCGAAATGATTTTTGCAGCGAAGTGAGCATACCACGGTTTCCCTCGATATAACTGTAGCTATACCCGATAAGTTTTTCTTTTGTCTTATCGAGGACGTCGAGCAATAAAACTTTTTCATCAAGTGGACTTAGGAGTTTTTTCTGACCGACCAGCTCAGGGTGATCTCGAATAATCTGCCATCCAAGACCATTATAGGTGAAGATGTCTGGCAGATCGGCTTCATTTTCGGTGCCTAAGATTGCTTTGACACGATCTTTGATCTCCGCAGCAGCTTTTTTCGTGAAGGTCACGAACATGATGCTTTTTGGATCGATACCGTTGTCGATCATACGGCAGAGCCGGTAGACCAGCGTTGTTGTTTTTCCGGCTCCTGGGACTGCATAGACTGCACAAGCACCTTTTCCGAAATTTACAACTTCCTGCTGGGCGGCTGTGAATTTAGGTTCACTTTTTTTCCCTGTTGGTGCATCTCCTTTTTTGAGCCGAAGTTCACCATTGCAGATGGCTGCATACGTACAGGACTCGCAATCTTTTTCAGAACTGCTTGTGAGTACGGTATACAGTCGCTCTTTCAGCTCGGACATTTCTGTCTTACTGAAATCGGCCGTTACTATCTGTGGCGATGTAAACGGCTGATCAGGTGCATCATTGTCGCTTTTAAGGTAAACGATGGATACACGAAGGTCCGCGCCATACTTCGGCTTCAAGCCAATATACATGGCTAGCAGCTCCGGTGAGTTCTCAATTTTGCGATCGGCTCTCCTGGCTGTTTTTTTGTACATTGGTTTACCAGATTTGAACACAATGGCATTTTTATGTCCGTCTTCATCTCTGGTCAAAACGTGGGCTTTGCCTTGAAGCAATTTGCTCCTGATATAGCCCACTTCTTTATCCAGCACGACCTGATATCTGATATTATTATCCAACATCGGTTTTCCAATAAAAAAAGAAGCCATCCTTTTGTGATAGCTTCTCTCCTCTTCTAGCTGGATCTGATATTGTGATTCCATAAGAAACCACTTTCTCAGAAAATTTTCCCGGACGTAATTTTCGATTTCGTCCGGAGCACACATTTGTCCGAACAGTCTGCCGTGCAAAGCGTAAATATTATCTTTGTACGTTGACCGTTCTGCAGGTAATTGATCTGGATGTATGGATAACATGCTATATTTTGCAGCTGTTTCACATCCATTCATCTTTAGGACGCTTTCAATTTTCCTGCCGTAGAATTTCTTTTCTTCTCTCTCCATTCTACGTTCTCTCCTTTCTTATTTCGCTCCTTTTTAGGGCATAAAAAAAACCACCGCAGATGCGATGGCATAAAAAAATAGCCCCACTGATCTCATGTCAGTCACAATACATAACGATATATGTATTGACTACATGCACTCTACTTTGCCAGTCCAATAATCAGACCAGCCAAGTTAAACAATGAGACTAAAAAAAATAACATAATCATATTATCATAAATGCTTTAGAAATACAAGAAACAAACGAAGCCGTTAAAAATCGTTTGGTTTTTTGGGCAATCACTTATAGTGATTGCCCTGCTGTTTTTTTAGATTTCTGCATTCAGAAAATCAGTTGCTGTCATTATTTTTGGATGCTTTAGACCGGATTCAAGAAAATCTTTGTCACCAGTAAGTAGAATATCTGCCTTGGCGTAAATAGCGGCCCTTAATATGGGACGATCATTTACATCGCGAATTTTTGATTCAGAAATATGTTCCTCTGAAGGAGTAGGAACAAGTTCTAATGTTAAAAGGGCAAGTGACAGAAATCTTTCCAATGCGGATAGCTTTTGAGGAAATTTTCGGTTGAATATACGCCTTAGTTCATCAATATTCTGATCGCATACGATACCATGATTCGGATATGTGACCGCTTTGAGGAAGGCTTGATAAGGTGTGCCTTTGTTGCTTAATGCAGATGAAATTAAGATGTTGGTGTCAATCAGAACTCGCATTATATCTCACTTTCCGCACGGATACCGGCTACCAGATCCATGACTGCTTCGTCAGTTGTTAGACCAGAAATTTCTGCTTCACCAGCCATTTGTGTCTGTAACATTTGCATGGCGTAGACAGCAGAGTTAATTAACTTAACATTTCCGTTTTCAACAACAAAGGTCACTCTATCGCCACTTGAGATACCGAGAACTTCTCGCACATCTTTAGGGATAGTAACTTGTCCTTTTGACATTACTTTTGCATTGTCTATGAATGTGTTGGTTGTCATAATATACACCTCCATTTTTTGGTAGGAAAAGTATGAATTTCCCTACTTATATTATATGAAAATAATAGAAAAATATCAACATGATGTATGATTTTTTTGAAAAAAATAGATAGGACATTGAGACCGTATTTGATATAATCAGAGGATGGAGGGACTGCTATGCAGAGATTATATAAGAAGGGGACGCTGCCATGTCTCCAGTCGGTAGATGAAAATTGGAGTGCAGAAGACAGGCTGCTGCTCTTCTACTACTTAAAAAGAATATTTGGAATAGAATATGATTATTTTGCAACACTCCCATGCTGCCATTTCCAGAGTGTAGAAGGAAATGAGAATCAGGTGCTAGATGTTGATGCAATGAATAAATTTGATGCATCCATTGTTGGAGAATCTAAGCGGATCACCTGCATGAAAATAAAAAGAGGCGCATTTTCGTTTGGCGGGATGAATGAGCGCGTGTGTTATCTGTGCCCCTATTCAGGTACATATAAAAATGAAAATGAAAACTATGAAAAAGAAGTATTATATTATCAGCATGGTTTTTATTTGCTGTCATCTTATCTGGAACGGGAAGGGGTAAAGCTGGAGAAAGTTATAAAATCGCATTATCCAGTGTACCAGAATGGTATCTTAAAAGATGCGCTGCCACTGCTTTCAATAGCTAATCTTTTTTTATATGAACAATTACCACTTGTGAAATATGTTGATAATAAGCAGGAAGTGGATGATCAGAATCTAAAGAGTATTGAAGAAATCATATCCAGGCAGTTCGCAGCAAAGATGCGGAAAAAACCTTATTATATTACTGACCCACAAGAATATAAAAAGGCAATGATTGAAAGCGCAAAATCAGTATATCTCGAAGTTGTTCGATTAGAGGAAAGCCCGATTGCGTATGTAAGACAGATCAAGCTGCTGGAAGATCTTGATTTTATTGATGAAGGAGCTTTTAAGCGGTTGGTAAAAAGGCTTGCGGTCCAGCGGGATAGATATAAGCCCTGCGCTTTTGAAGAGTACAGGGAGGTAATCTACTCTCCTATCAAAGAAATCAGGATGCCTTCATTTGTGGTTGAAAATTATCCAGAGAAAAATCCAGGAGCTGTTGAAGCTGATCAGCAGATCCAGGAAGAGGTTCAACCTGTTACTGAAGCAGATGATGTTGGAAATGATTTGCAGTGTAATGCCCAGGACATAGAAGCTATAAGAGAAAACGACATTATAGACGATACGCTACCTGTTTCCGATGATTTTGATAGTCTTCAAAACCTAGACGACAAGTTATTCGACCTTGATGATCTGACTAGAATTGCAAATGAATGCGAGGAAGGATCTTCAGAGAGTGATAGCCCAGTGTCTGATGATGGTGATGAAGAGAAATTTGTCGAAAAGGAAGAGGATACATTTTTGAAAAACGTCTTAGATGACGTGCCATGGCTTAATAGTGTAAATGAGGATCTTGAAAACGTTTTTTCTATTTTAGCGGATGATGTGGATGTAAGTGTGGAGCCTGCTAGTAAAGATGGGATTGTAGGACTGCTGCTTGTAGGAAGTGAGATTGCTGTATTCTACCCGGCGGATCTGTATGGGGGAAAGTATTTTATTAAGCTCATGAAAAACAGATGCAGATTATATACAACACATTTATTTGAAGTTGCTTCCTATCTACATCGGAATAAAATTTATTCAGAATCTGTGCATGATGTAAATATTGCTGCGCACTACTCTCCCACTGCCGGGGAAACGATGGATGGGGAGATGCCTGATCTAATGCGTATGTATCCGAAAATGTATGAACGATTATTGGAAGCTGCGGATATACGTGATCAGGTAATATTGCATGAAAGGTTTTGTTCAATCATTACTTCAGATGGAATGATTCCGCCGTTCCGGAATTTGAAAACGCTTTATAAAAAAGCAGACGGTATTGCATATGAATCACAGTTTGGAAAAAGTAATGTTCCGAGTAAGAGTGGATCATTTTACCTTCTTAACATCAAATTGGAGGGATCTGGAGTCTGTACAGAAAACACCTATCAGATGATATGTGTTGAACTGGACAAATACCTGAATTTTTCAGAAGGCCGGAATTATGTTTTAGGTTTGGATCAGCGAGGTATATTGTTATATGTGACTGGAAGTGAAATGGATAGAGAAGATGCCGGATCTTATTTGAAAGCTTGTGCAAGACGTGTTATAAAGGATAAGTATGGAGTAAGAAGCAAATATGAAATTAAAATTTTGCATCAATATGTAGTAGTTTGAAAAATCCCTTGGCATGAGCCAAGGGATAATTTGTAACTGTCAGACGGGAGAAAGATGAAAAGTACATTTGAATATTATTTGAGCAATGCAGTAAGAAAAGTATATGGGGAGCCTGGATTTTCGGAACGCGGGTATAAACAGTATCGCATCATGTTATATGCGTATATGTTTGGATCTGTGACGGAGGATGATCTTTACTTTATCGAGTTAGATAATTTGGAAGAATATCATGTTGGTGAGGTCTTCGAGGAAAGGCATAAAAGGCAATGCCTGTTAAGATATTTTACTACGGGCAAGAAGCCATATTTGAAAAAAGTTGATGATTTATATTTTATAAGCGAGAGCGGTGTTAGTTTTCTGTGGAATTATTTTGTCTCCAATAACATTATTCCAGAAAATTTCAAGGAAGAATTTTTTGATTCCAGAAGGAGGAGGGTTGATAATTCCAAGCATGGTCATATCGTGGGTGCGGCTGTTCTTATGCTGAGTAAGGTATGTGGGTATGATTTTTTGGTTGAGCCTGCATTTTATCATCTGCAAAGAAGCTACCAGAATGAAAATGAGTATTGCCGTCCAGATGCACTTTTAAGTGGAAGCTTTGGTGAGCTATACGTAGAAGCAGATAGAGGGACGGAAAGAAAAGCAAAATTAAGAGAAAAGATGGAACGGTATGAAAGGCATATTTTCCAGGACGAATACGACGAACATGAACTGCCTAAGATTGTGTGTTATGTTCTTCATGTTGGAACTATGGTCGATCAGGAAAAAAATCTTAATGATGAGTGGAATCTTGTTAAAAAAATAAATGAAGTATGCATTCTTATGAAAGATTTGTTTTGCGATCTGGATGAGCTTGCTTATGGGGAATGTATTAGAAGGATAGTAACGTATAGACCAGACATGTTAGAAGGGTTTTCTGAAACAGTAAAAAACTATATTACATGTATAAATAATAATATTAGTGACTGGGAGGTAAATCAAAGGATAGAAGATTTCCTGGAGGACTCCGTTTCTGACGTTTCCTATCAGAGAAGGAAAGAACGAATTATTGAGTGCGCGATTGAAAGTCCGGCTATGGTAAAATCTCTTGAATGTGGTAATAGTTTGATCGTTGCTCCTCTTCTATCCTGCCATTCATATTTCCGATGTGTATATTATGATGATGGCAGGATCGAACGATTGAAAAGATGGATCAGGGGACAAAGCAATAACATTATCCAGATAGAATATATGCGGAAAAGAAGGTTCTTGGATGAAGTATCGGGGCAACAGTATGTATTCTTGAATGTGTTTGAAATTACGGTGAATAATGGCGAAATAGTTTATGTATGTATAGAATCCATAGCAGCTGATCTCGGTGCTGTGTGCAGGGTTAATAGGGCAATTTCAAACAAGAATTACATAGATAACTTATACATAATATGCGCGGATAACAACAAGAAAATGAATTACAATATTAAAGAAAAAATATATAAGTATATAAATAAAAAAGATGGGATAAAATTAGAAATAGTAAACGAAAAAGATGTAATGTAATGGCAAGCCGGGAATCTATTTCCTGGCTTGTTTTTTTGACTGTAAAAAAATCGTTTGGTTTTTAATATCGTAGATAGAAAAGCAAAATCGTTTGGTTTTTCGGAAATCGTTTGGTTTTCGGAGCAAAATCGTTTGGTTTTCCGGAAATCGTTTGGTTTTCAGAGTAAAATCGTTTGGTTTTCCGAGAATCGTTTGGTTTTTGAACCAGATGCGAAAAAAGTTAAAATCATTTTGAATCTTAAAAAGACAGAGTAAAACAGGATTCTATAAGCGCTTGATGCACATGAAAATCAGATAATATATGGAATGGTTTTAATAATAAATAGACAGGATGCATAAACAATAAAAGATAACAAATTGTAGCAAAAAATATATGTTAAAAAACACTCGATTTGATTGACAAAAACACCATGTAATAGTATCATTGTGTTAGTCGCAAATAAAGGAGGAAAACAATATGAAAAATGCGAGAATAATTTCAGTTCAGGCAATCAAAGGAGGAGTTGGGAAGACCACGATTTCTACTAATCTTGCATATATTTGTGCACTGGCAGGATACAAGGTACTGATGTGTGACCAAGACCCGCAGGGATCTGCCACAGAGTTGTTCAATGTATATGATGAGAACGATAATAAATTGGATAAAGGAGAAATCAAAAATCTTAGTCTATACGACTTATATCTTCGTGATGTAGATACGCATAAATACATTTTTAAGACAAGGTATGAAAATATTGACATCATTCCCAATGCAAGAAATGTACGTGATGATACTCCCTTTGATATTGTTTTTGAACATGAGAGCAGAGGAAATGAAGGATTATTTTTGGCTTTCAGATATAACTTATTAAAGATCAAAGGGGACTATGATTTTGTTTTTATTGATGGATATCCAACAGATGGATGCCTGACAAATTCCATAGTAATTGCGAGTGATTTTGTGTTGACTCCAGCATTAGCTGATATATATAATGTTAATGCTGTGGAAGATATGGCATATAAGATTGCATATCTTGATCAAAAATTTGGAAGAAACACCCGCTTCTTAGGATATTTCTTTAACCAGGTAATACTAGGAAAAGATCATGACAGGTTTGTTGAAAGTTACAGTAAGAAATTTTTTAATGCTGGAATTGACCAGGTTGAGGTTGATGTTCGTTATTCAAAACCGGTAACGCAAAAAGCGGCAAGCTGTAGAAAACTAATTGTTGAATATAATAAAAATAGTAATGTAGCGAAAGATATCATTAAGCTTGCGGTGGATGGAATTGGTATAATAAGTGATGAGAAACTGAAAATTCTTGAAGATAACATTGAAAATAAGAGATTTGGTTTAAGACCTGTATTAGAGAACAACCCCATAAGTACAGATCAAGAATTGGAAGAAGAGTAGAAAAGGATTGTATCTAAGAGATTAGAGGCATTTGATATGATCCAGTAAATATAAGTTGGAGTTTGGAGGTAGTTATGGCAAAGGTAACATTTGATGATGAACTTGATGCAACAATGAGAGAGTTGGAAGCTGATAAAAATTCTATGTTTATGAATCTTAAGCACTATCATAGAGACGAGAATCTGGAAATAAAAATGCTCCGCAGAGAGCAGATATATCCGAATCCAATCAATGAGCCATATATGCAAGATGTGACGGAGGAACAGATAAAGTTCCTTTATGATAATATTAAACAGAATGGTCTTATGCATAATCTGGTCGTCCTGGATGATCTGAAAGGAAGATACCGGCTGATATCTGGAGAGAAAAGATGGACTGCGATCCAGAAGATGTCAAAAGAGGAATATGAGGATAAGTTTCCGAACGGGATCGCATGTAAGGTCATCCGCCCGGATATTGAATTTACAAATGATGATGAGTGGAGAATCCTGCTTGAGTGTAATGTGCTGGTTGCTTCAGCTAAACCGGATAAAAAACAGATGCAGGACCTTATCGCCCTCTATGATCGTATGGGTAGTGGGAAAGACGAAATAGTAAACTATCTGAAAGACCAGATTGGTTTAAGTAAGCTTACAATCGAAAGAACCTACGGTGTTGCTACTGCAATTCCAGAATTGAGGGAATTGGAAGAGAAAGGCATCGTTAATACTACAGCTATGCGAGTATTGTGCCAGGGTGATAAAAAGAATGGCCTTGAAGAAATTCAGAGGGAATGCTGCCGCATGATCAAGGAGGAATATGAAGGTCAGGTGATCAATGAGCCTCTTGCAGCTGAAATCAAGAAAGCATGTACAGGTATTGTAAAGGGTCGTGAAACGGAATCCAAAACATGTAGGGCAGTAAGGGCAGAGATCTCCAAAAAAATTACCAAAGGCTTAAATATCATTATTAACTATAAAGATAAAGATATCGCAGCCATGAAAGAGCTTGAAAAAACAGTTTGTATTAAAGAGCTTGAAGACGCACAGAGAAAAATTGGAGAAGCAATTAAAAAATTCCAGACCGGAACAGAGACCAAGGAAAAATAATTAGAATTGACAAAAGGGCTGCAAAATACATATTGCTATTTGCAGCCCTTTTGTATTATTGTATCTCAAAGAGAGAACAGAAAAAATTAGAAAACGAATTTGGAATCCCCACTTTCTGAAAGTCAAAATGAACGAATTTGAAAAATCCCGTGGTTGACAGGAAAAATGGGAAAAAAGCTTAAATCCGTTGAGTGCAACTATTATGGTTTTTTCGCTAATTCGTTTTGTTTTTTTCAAAGGAAAGGATAGAAGTTTATGCCGCTGTATGCGTATCATCCAAAATCAGTATTACATGTATGTAATGAATGTCTGTTTTGTGATTCCGACAGATATCAAAGATTATCGGATAAAGAAAAGATTACAGAAGAACATCAGTTGATCATTAACAGCTTAGATAAATATAGGATTTTAACATATCCGATGATAAGCAGACTGACAAGTGTGGATGAAGATATTCTTAAGCCGAGCTTAAAGCAGCTCGAAGAGTACGGGATCATAATAAGGCAATATTATCAATACGAGGTTGAAGGGGAAAATAGAAGAACACCTGTATTTTTCTGTTTGAGTCCTGATCTGCCTTTTGCAACGGAAAATGCTTCTGAATGTACATGGAAGTGGAGCACGGAACTAAGGATTGATGAGGCAATGGGTATTTTGAATTTTAATTTGTTTCATCTGATTTTGAGAGGTGAGGTTCCGCATAGGGCAATTCAAGCCCGGGTTAATTATAAAGTGAATGGGATAATTGCGGATGGATATTACAAGTTGAAAGGAAAGAAATTTTTTGGTGGCTACTCTCATTGCTATGTATTATCAACAGTAGACTTTTCAGATCGGAATAAGGATGCTGTGAAAAGGATCTGTAGGATTTGGGAACATTACCTTGGAAAAGACGAGAAAATGCCATGGGTGGTGGTCATCTGCGAAAACAGCATCCAGGCCATCCACATCCAGGAAAATTTTTCGGAAGCTGACATTGAGGATCGTGGATTGTATTTTATTTTTGCTGGGGAATTAGAGTATGGAGAAAATCCATTTCAAATTTTGCAATCCGTCCGGAGGGAAGGCGGGGCGATCCTTACTGATAATTTTGTTGTTGACAACTGGTATTAGTATGCTGCCTTCTGGATCAATGATCCGGAGGGCAGCTGCAGAGCTGTGCTATTCGACCCAGTGGTGAAATTTCAGTTTAGTCGCAGCTTAATGATTTCTTGTGTTCCTGTTCTGAATCATCGTGCCGTCCGCTCTCCATAAAATCATCAGAAAACATATGTATGGCTTGAAAAAAAGAGGTCCAATTGTCCGGTGTAGATATAGGTGAAACATCGTTTGCTGTCTTGGAAATTTTAGAGATCAACATAATACCAACTCCTTTCTGACAACTACAGTATATACCATGGCATCCTGCTTTGGAAGAAATTTCTGCATTTGCTTTTGTTGACATTTCTATCAGAATGTATTACTATCAAAATGTAATTTTTATTTTTTATTATTGTTTGCATCATACGATGCGCGTGCCGGGATTTTCCATCAAAGGGAATCGTGGCTTTTTTTTAACCAAAAACGGGGCAAGCGAATTGCTTGGAAGGAGGAACTATGGCTAGTCGCAAAAAACCTGTAACAAGACAGGAGCCATGCCCGATTTGCGGAAAACCAGATTATTGCTGGTGGCGTGAACGGGATAACGAGCCTGGTTACTTCAATCTGTACTGCAACCGAACTTTGGAGGCAAAGGGAACGGTTGTGGCCGGATTGGATGGCAAAGATTATATTGCCGTTTTTCAAAGGGATACCGGGACGGTCTTTCAGTCTGTGACTGAAAGAAAAGAGATGTTCGGTAAAGACAAAGTTGGAATTGGTCCTAGAAAGGAGGCAGCTCCAAGACGGTGTACCGTCATCGACTCTGTGGAAGAACTTTCTCATGAAAAGCTGGATATGGTGTATCGAGCTTTAATGGAGATCCTTCCACTTCAGAAGTTTCATGCTGAATACCTTCTGCATGAGGGCTGGAGCATGGAGCTTATCAAGAAGCATGGGATCTGCTCAATGCCGGTGAAATATTTCCGGCAGGCAGTGCCGTCCATGAAGAGGTCATTCATATCGAGAGAAGTCATGGCACAGAAAGTCATGGAAAAACTCGGATGGAATAGCCTGCAGGGAGTCCCTGGTGCCTACATCAATAAAAAGGGTTCCTGGGTATTCAACTCTCTGTCCGGGATCATCTTCCCCGTTTATGACGAGGATGGACTGATCTTCCGGCTGCGCCTAAGAATGGATTACCTTGATCTGCCTGTGGAAGAAATGAAGCAGGATGCGAAAGGATTCTATTTTGAGGACAACGGCCGGGTGGACGTAACTATGGGTGGAGCATCCCGTATTTCATCCAACGGAAGGGTGAAGGTCGAATTTGAAAGTCATAAAGGCAAGTATCGACCACTTACTTCTTTCAAAATGGATGAGGCAGCTTACAAGGATGGGTTTATACGAAATACCTTCCAAAAAGGCTGCGAATCTGGGAATGTTCTTGGCTATGTTATGGATAGTCAGGACAGCAACTTGGTGTTCTGGATCACAGAAGGGGAAAAGAAAGGGATGTATGCGAACAGCATATTAAAGCAGCCTATTCTTATACTTCCTGGAGTGAACAGTCTTGGACTTCTTGCAAAATCCAAAAATGGAATTACTCCCATGGATATCATGAAGAAGAAAGGGGCAAAGGTTGCGGTGATCGCTTATGATGCAGATAAGGCAGTCAACAAAATGGTCATGTTGTGCCATGATAAATTGGCTGATATGCTGCTGATAAATGATTTTCAGGTATTTTCAGCCGAGTGGGACATGGCTGATGGGAAGGGCCTGGATGATCTCCTTGCGACTGGGAAGAAGCCGAGATTCAAGAGAATTACGAAATGATCAGAGAACAGTGGGGAAACCTGCTGTTTTTCTGATTGTGGAAATTGACATAAGTGAGAAAGCGTGATAATATCATATTAGAAAGGGTGCCACCGATAGACGGTTCGCCCCTAGAATTATTTGGTTAAAATAACCGCCTAGTTTTCTCAGGACTGAGGGCGGTTATTTTTTTGTGTTACTGTAATCTTTGCCGAATGCATATCCGGCACTGAAGCAGGCTAAGCCGAAGCTCAACACAGCCAGTAGATCAGAAATACTCAATGGCATCCCCTCCTTGGTAGCGTAAACTCAAAGAACGAGTTTCTATGTTTGGAGGGTCACAAAGCCCCTCCATAAGAGGGACGAACCGCCTACCGTGAATGGTGGCACCCATGAGAACAGTATATCAGAACAAGCGTTTTGATGCAATGGAAAAGACCAGAAATTGACATAAGTGAGAGCGTGTGATAATATCATATTAGAAAGGGTGCCACCGATAGACGGTTCGCCCGTTTATGTTAATTTAGCAAATATAGTCGCCTCATTAGTTTTGCGGACTTTGGGCGGCTATTTTTGCGTCTTGTTACTATCCTTGCCTAGTGTATATCCAATACCGAAGCAGGACAAGCCGAAGCTGATCACTGCAATGAAGTCAATAATACTCATGGCTCAGCCCTCCTTTCCAGTTGGAATCCTTTACGGAGATTCCTTATGTAATCGGAGGGTCACAAAGTCCCTCCGCGAAGAAGGGACGAACCGCCTACCGCGAATGGTGGCACCCATGAGAACAGTATATCAGAACAAGTGTTTTGAAGCAATGGGGAAGACCAGAAATTGACATAAGAATAAGAGTGTGATAGTATCATATTGGAAAGGGTGCCACCGATAGACGGTTCGCCCCTAGAATTATTTGGTTAAAAGGGAGTATCCTAAAGTTTGTGTAAACCTCCAAACTGATGTAAGATAAAATTACTC
>ERZ773248.93-NODE-93-length-123864-cov-14.906622_pt1 | contig 123864 bp, 94 predicted proteins | sample MGYA00580518_ERZ773248 | MGnify/ENA primary metagenome ERZ773248 (study PRJEB29015, sample SAMEA2737762) | human gut metagenome | biome: human gut; feature: human-associated habitat; material: faeces | place: China | collected 2012 ...
GGGAGTGGGAATGAAAGTTAAGAACAAGCCTTGACACAGTTTAAATTACACCCCCGGAATATCTTATTCTTATATCATTACATGATTCCCTTTTTTATTCGCTTACATTTCAAATTCACATTCACATTCACATTTTTATATCAGAAGTTACCTGTTACTTTTGTAACTTTTGTTATCGTCTCACAATCCTTTTACCTTTAAAATTCCTTTTTACCTTTTTACCCTTTTACCCTTTTACCCTTAAAAATCTTTTTTACCTTTTTACCCTTTTACCTTTAAAATTCTTTTTTATCTTTTTACCTTTTTTCCCTTAAAATTCTTTTTTACCTTTTTACCTTTTTACCCTTTTACCTTTAAACTGCGTCCCGACGTAGCGCCAACTGCGTGGCGACGTAATCTCTTCTGCGTCCCGACGTTGCCATCCCTGCATCGCCACGCATTTTCATCCCCCTCGTATCGCATTTTAATCCTCCTGGCTTCACTTTTCCATCTTACATTTTTGTTACTTTTTCCGCTTCCTTGTGGTGGATTGTTAAAAAAATCCCCGTGTGTGCGACAACAGTTTAAAATGTAATCTCGGGATAGCAAAAAAGATTATAAAAGTTTGGTAGTTTCAAAATAATGTCGTATATTTGCATCATCAACAAAGAATTGATAATAGCTAGAATAATATAATATTTTTGAACCTATAAAAATATGAACGAAAAAAGAGTTTATACATTCGGTAATGGAAAGGCCGAAGGAAATGCGAAGATGCGTGAAGTACTTGGCGGTAAGGGTGCTAACCTCGCTGAGATGAATCTTATTGGTGTACCTGTTCCTCCAGGTTTCACTATCACAACAGACACATGCAATGAATACTATGAGGTAGGTGAGGAAAAAATCAAGGAACTTCTTCAGGATGAAGTAATGGCTGCTGTGGCTCATACAGAGGCTTTGATGAACAGCAAGTTCGGTTCTGTTGAGAACCCTCTCCTCGTTTCCGTGCGTTCTGGTGCACGCGCTTCTATGCCAGGTATGATGGATACTATCCTCAACCTCGGTTTGAATGACGAAGTTGCTGAGGGATTGGTCAAGAAGACCGGTAATCCTCATTTCGTATACGATTCATATCGCCGTTTCGTACAGATGTACGGTGACGTTGTTATGGGATTGAAGCCTGTTAACAAGGAAGATATCGACCCATTCGAGGCTATCATCGAAAAGGTGAAGGAAGAGCAGGGCGTTACTCTTGACAAGGACCTCTCTGTAGAGTCACTCAAGAAGCTCGTTGAACTCTTCAAGGCTGCTATCAAGGAGCAGACCGGTCAGGATTTCCCTACCAATCCTATCGATCAGCTCTGGGGCGCTATCTGCGCTGTGTTCCGTTCTTGGATGAACGAGCGCGCTATCCTCTACCGCAAGATGGAAGGTATTCCTGACGAGTGGGGTACTGCCGTATCTGTCATGGCGATGGTATTCGGTAACATGGGCGATACATCTGCTACAGGTGTTTGCTTCTCACGTGACGCAGGTAATGGTGAGAACCTCTTCAACGGTGAGTATCTCATCAATGCACAGGGTGAGGACGTTGTTGCTGGTATACGTACTCCACAGCAGATTACAAAGATTGGTTCTCAGCGCTGGGCTGAGCGTGCCGGTATCTCTGAGGAGGAGCGCGTTGCTAAGTATCCTTCTATGGAAGAGGCTATGCCTGAGCTTTACAAGGAGCTCGACGCTCTCCAGGATAAGCTGGAGCACCACTATCACGATATGCAGGACATGGAGTTCACCGTACAGGAAGGTAAGCTCTGGTTCCTCCAGACACGTAACGGTAAGCGTACAGGTACCGCTATGGTGAAGATTGCCATGGATCTCCTCCACGAGGGTATGATTGACGAGAAGACTGCTATCCTCCGCTGTGAGCCTCAGAAGCTCGATGAGCTTTTGCACCCGGTATTCGATAAGCTGGCTCTCTCTAAGGCTAAGGTCATCACACAGGGCCTCCCTGCATCTCCAGGTGCTGCCTGCGGTCAGATCGTATTCCATGCAGACGATGCTCAGGAGTGGCATGAGGACGGCAAGAAGGTGATCATGGTTCGTATCGAGACTTCTCCTGAAGACCTCGCCGGTATGTCAGCTGCCGAGGGTATCCTTACCGCTCGTGGTGGTATGACTTCTCACGCTGCCGTTGTGGCTCGTGGTATGGGTAAGTGCTGTGTATCTGGTGCTGGCTCTATCAACGTTGACTACAAGTCAAAGACTGTTGAGATTGAGGGCGTAGTTTACAAGGAGGGTGATTACATCTCTCTGAACGGTACTACTGGTCAGGTTTATGCAGGACAGATTGAGACAAAGGCTGCAGAACTTTCAGGCGACTTCAAGGAGCTGATGGACCTCTGCGACAAGTATACAAAGATGGAGATCCGTACCAATGCAGATACTCCACACGATGCAGAGGTAGCTCGTGCATTCGGTGCCAAGGGTATCGGTCTGACACGTACAGAGCACATGTTCTTCGATGATCAGAAGATTGTTGCGATGCGTGAGATGATTCTGGCTGACTCTGTTGAGGGTCGCGAGAAGGCTCTTGCCAAGCTCCTCCCATATCAGAAGGCTGACTTCTACGGAATCTTGAAGGCTATGGATGGCTGCCACGTGAACATCCGCTTGCTCGACCCACCTCTCCACGAGTTCGTACCACACGATTTGGCTGGTCAGGAGACTATGGCTAAGGAGATGGGTGTAAGCGTTGAGGAAATCAAGAAGCGTGTGAACTCTCTGGCAGAGAATAACCCAATGCTCGGTCATCGTGGTTGCCGTCTCGGTATCACATTCCCAGAGATTACAGCTATGCAGACTCGCGCCATCCTCGGTGCAGCTTGCGAGTTGAAGAAGGAAGGTTTCAACCCATGTCCAGAGATCATGGTTCCGCTCATCGGTACTGTTCAGGAGCTCAAGCAGCAGAAGGCTATCATCCTCGCTACTTCTAAGGAAGTATTCGCTGAGTACGGCGTAGAGGTTGAGTTCGAGATTGGTACAATGATTGAGATTCCTCGTGCTGCCCTTACTGCAGGTCAGATTGCAGAGGAGGCTCAGTACTTCTCATTCGGTACTAACGACTTGACACAGATGACCTTCGGTTATTCTCGTGACGACATCGCTTCATTCCTCCCTGCATACATGGAGAAGAAGATATTGAAGGTTGACCCATTCCAGGTTCTCGACCAGGAGGGTGTTGGTCAGCTCATAAAGATGGCAGTAGAGAATGGTCGTGCTACCCGTCCTAACCTCCGCACTGGTATCTGCGGTGAGCACGGTGGTGAGCCATCATCAGTTAAGTTCTGCGCTAAGGTTGGCATGAACTATGCTTCATGCTCTCCATTCCGTGTGCCTATCGCACGTTTGGCTGCCGCACAGGCTGCCGTCGAAGAATAATCGAAACGTGCTGAAAATTAGCTATATAAAGGGCAAGTATCTGGTAAACAGGTACTTGCCCTTAGTTTTTTGTGCATATTCTGCCTGTTCCAAATGCAGAATAAGAGGCCAAAATCAGGAGCGTGTTTCCCAAAAATCAGGAGCGTGTTTCCCAAGCCATTCCTTTGTTTCGCAAAACAAGGAAGAATTGCTGGTGCCAACACCACGGGTGGGTGGATTGAAACTACCTCCCATCACCACCATTCTTTTATTCTCTTTTGTCATTTCTTCCAATCATTTTATTATTATATAATGCTTTGCTACCTTTTAAAAGAGGGCTTCATATTGTTTGATGATGTGTTTCCATGGGTAGTGATGGTAAGTCAGATTGGTCAAGTCACCATCATTTTGCTTTACGTTCATGCAGAGTTCTTTCAATTGTTCGGCATCAAGGTAGTAGTGAGCCATGTTGAAGGTGGTTTCTCTGTTGTATTCCACTCCGTAGGCCAGTATGGGGCATCCGAAGAACATGGCCTCCACCAATGAAGGATTGGTGCCGCCCGCACTATGCCCATGGACATACAAGCGGCAGTTTTTGCGCAGAGTATAGAGCACGTCAAGGTCGTAGATACTGTCTAAAATACGGATATTGTGTATCATGCCATATTTGAACCTCAAGTTCTTGCTGTAGCTGCTGTGGTTCCAGTTGCCGATAAACACCAGCGGCATACCGCTTTCGGCAAAGGCCTGCAATGTGATGTCGCATTTGTTTTCAGGCTCTATGCGGCATATCGACAAGGCATATCCTTTTTTGTCGAGCATATACTTGTTCAATATGCTGCTTTGTTTCTCCTCCGACACATTGCGCAGCACATGGTCTCCACCGTAGGCTATCAGTTCAGGACTTTTCCCATATTTTTCTTCAACATATCGCAGTATCACTTTGTTGTCGGCAATAACGATATCAGCGCACCTCACCGCCAGCTTTTCGCTCAGTCTGAGATACCATTTGGCAAATCCTCCCCATTTGGCACGGGTATGTTCCAAACCGTCAATGTTGACAATCAGTTTCTTATGGAAAAACAAACGGAAAAAGGGCAGGAAAACACCCCCTGAAACACCCAGAACAAGCACAGTGTCAAAACCTATGATGCAGCACATCAGCGACAATATATCGTAGAAAATGCTTTGTGCACCGTTGGCGTGGAATAGAGGGATATATTTCAGTTTGGCCCCCTTGAATGTCTTTCGTCTGTCGTCATAATCCTTTGCCGAACAGAACACGGTGTATTTGATGTTATAACTACAGTTCACTCCAATCAGGTTTTCCACCAGTGTCTCAAATCCACCGTATTGAGCAGGCACTCCCTGTGTGCCAACTATTGCAATCCGTTTCATTGTTTAATAATTATTGTTTTTTGTATTCTATTGGTTTACCGTATGCCATTCTGCAGAAGCGTTTCTATGGCAGAAATCATGTTCTTTGCACAGAAAAGCCTTGCTTTTTTCAGTGCATTGTTGGCCATTCCGATATAGTTTTGTTTGTCTGACAGCATTTCATGTATGCGCTTCTCTATCAGTTCCAAGTCTTTCACGTCAATCTTATATCCATTCTTGCCGTTTTCCACCAGCTCAGCCACTCCACCAACAGAGGGCACGATTACCGGTAGTCCGGCACTCATGGCCTCAAGCACTGTCATGCCGAATGTTTCGATGACTTTCTCCTTGTCCGACAGGTTCAGCACAATAGAAGCCTTCATGTAAAAAGGTGTCGTATCGCTTTGCCGAGGATAAATCTTGAGGTTGGCACCCCTGGTTGCTTTCCCGTGAATAGAATTCAGAAAACTGTTGATATTCTCCTGCGTTTCGTTGAGCACCAGGATGAAGCGATATTCAGGCATTCTTACAGCCAATTCAACAAACTCCCTTGTACCCTTATATGCTTTAAGCGAGGCAATCATGAGTATGGTTTTGAGGTTGAAAGCCTTTTCGGCATCAGGTGTCATTCGTTCCACAAAATCCTTGGGCAGCGCATTGGGGATTACCGTCACTTTGCTTTGGTCGGCCAATGAAGAAGCCTGATAACCCGATACGCAGACGATTTCGTGAGCCAGCCGTTGCATCATCCATGCCAGCGTCTTGTAGAAAACTCCTTTCACAAACGCATTCTCGTGGTAATGATACACCACCCGTTTGCCCGTGAGTCGTCCTGCCAAAGCTCCGCCTATAGGGAGCAACGTGTTGATATAAAACACCACATCACGGCGGAACATCCATTTCAGTGCAAGGAAGAATGTATAGATCTGCACCACGGCATATCTTGCCATGGTAATAGCCGGATTGTTGGAAAAACGATAGAAATACGAATGTTTTCTGAAATTCTTCATGCCCTCCAGTTCATCCAGCACACCGCCACACGAAGACACCAAGTCCACGTTGTAGCCTTTGTTCAGCAACCCCTCCAGCACCATCCTCAGCACCTTGGGGCTTCCACTATAATCGTTGAAAAGATGGAAACAAACGATAGTTTTCATTCATTTAGATTTTATCAATGATATTTGTAACAATCATGGTTACATGGTTAGTCCAGCCAAAAGTCCACTCCATATTTGCATCAGCCTGCTGATGTCGCCGTTTATTGTTCCCTTTTCTCTTATGGTAAAACGTGCTATCATGTCCAGCAGATAGCATTTGAACAGTATCTTGTCCATCCATTTCCCATCCGGCGAATCAACATAAGCCATGATGTCCTGGGCTGTCCAGTGACGCTCGAATATGAATGTCTGGATGAAGAAATGATATTTATCCAACAGGGGAGGGTAGGTCATCTGGGCATATTCCCAATCAAAGACAAATAGTTCGTCCTGCTCCACATACATGTTCCATGGAGTGAAGTCAGCATGATAAGCACAAAATCCAACACGTTTTCCCTCCCAGTGCTTGACCGTATCTTCAACGGCATTCATCACCATAGCCTTGTCCACCTCTTCGGGTAGCCAGTCGGTATGTTTTTGCAAAGCCGTGAGCACCCGACAAAAGTCGCTCTTTTCAAATGCTATTTCTTGAATGGTCGCTTCTTTCAGCCGTAACAGAAATTTGTCGTGTAGTATTCCCCATTCGTGTACCACCTTTGACTGACTTGTTTTTGTTGTACTTTGCACGAATATGCTCACCCCGTTGCCCAAATCTCCACAGAACAGACATTCGGGCACACTCCTTATACCTTTTTTATGCAGAACATTCAACAACTGTGCTTCATTATCAAACAATGCGGCTATTTCACAGCTGTCTGTAGCCTTGCAATACCCCAATATCCTGTGTCCTTTGCTGAGTTGAATCGTTATTTTCTGATGTACACAGGGTGTTCCGCAGAAGATGGAAAAATCCAATTCTTCCGTGTCAGTTACCTTCTCCAGCAACTTCTTCAATTTCCCATCAAATCTGCATCTGATTTTCTCCGTATGAATCAGACTCCTCACCATCCGTATCTTGTGCAGCAAAGGAAAGCCTCTTTTCATCCATTTCCCCTTCCAGCCGCTTGGCTGATATAGTTCCATTGCAGTGCGAAGGTTTTTGGCAGGCATTATCCAGATCTTTCCATCGGCATTATTGAACCGATAGAACAGGCATCCTTCATCGAGGTTAAACAATTTGTTGAAAACAGCAGTGATAGTCATCAAATGCAAAGGTTTATCTACGAACGATATGCTCGGGTAATCACATCTTTTATTTCGGCTCCATGGTGTTCCCAGCAGCATGTAGCGGAAGCATCTTGAGCTTTTTTGCCCATCATATTTCTTGTCTCTACATCAGTAAGTCTCAACATCCCCTTCGTGATGTGGTCTATCACAAAATCTCTTCCTTTTCTGGGTATGATGATTGCATAGTCATGCGTGAAGTATCGTGTATATCCTGTTGTGTCTATGCATATCAAGGGTTTCCCCAATGCCATAGCGTCAAATGAAACAGTGACGGCTCCCTCCTTCAATGCTGCATTGATTACAACATCAGCATCAGCCATCAATGTTTTGTATTTCTCCATGGAAATCTTGCCTGTAAGCGATATATATTTGCCAAGCCCCCTGTCTTTGACCATCCTTTCAAGTCTTTCCTTGTCATAGCCTTCTCCTACTATTGTCACATGAATTTGGTCATTCTGCTTCACGGCGGCATGGGTAGCTTCAATGATCAGGTCAAATCCACGCCAAGCATCCAGGCGGCCTATAGTGACATATTCGGTGACATCCTTTTTTCCCGTTTGTTTGTGGCAAGCAGAGAGCGTTGCTTCAGCAGCAACATCAGTAAAAATGATGGTCTTGTTGGCATAAGCCGAAGGAATGTATTGACGGGTAAAGTCGGTTTTACATAATATCAGATTGGCATTTTTGCATCGTTTTTTGAATCCCATGTTCCATTTGCTCAACAAAGCTATTTGCCTACGAATCCTTTCAATGATATGGCTTTTTTTTCCGTAGTGTTTGCAATATTCTTCAGGTATGGTTTCCAAACCTCCTATGGGTCCCCATATGAAGAATTGCTTTTGTCCATAGCTGCTCACCTTCCACAATGCGTTTCCGTAGGTGAGATGGTGGAAAATCCTGATATCATTCTCCTGCATGGTCCTTTTCACGATATGGTTGGTACATGCCTGCCATATATTATAATAGGTACGCACGCCGCGCAAACCCTTTTTCCAGAAACGTGCCCATTGGGGCCAGTCGTAATACAGCCAGTGGATATTTTTATATGCGGGATGCTTGTCAATCCAGGGCTCGATAGTGTGCCGGTTGCTTTCGCGTGTCAGCACCCACAACTCGAAGTACTTCGACATCTCCAGCACCCAGTGCCATCCCACGCCAATCTCACTTCCCAGATGAGGTTCGCAGGCGTAGGCTGAAACGAAGATTTTCAATCGCTCCTTGTTCTTGCTTGGTGCAGAAGGTATTTTCATTTATTGCGTGTCGTTTAAGATGTAATCAATGGCAAGCCCCTTGAACAGATTCTTCTTTCCTTCGAAATAGCTTTGCAGCGTAGATATCAGCAACGACTTGCCGAATCGCCTCGGGCGGCTAAGAAAGATATACTTGCTCAGTTCGGTCATCCTGTAGATATACTTCGTCTTGTCGATATAGAGCATTTCACGATTGATAATATCAGTGAAAGTCTGTATGCCTACTGGCAGCCGTTTCAGTTGATTCGTTTCCATGTCCATGTCAGTTATACGCTTGCAAATATAGTCATTTCTTATCAAAAATGTCTTATGTGTTGATAAAAACACAAGTTATTTTGCTGTTTTGTCTTTCTCCTGTTCTGCATAGAAGAGAGCCCAAATTGGCAGCCAACTATCCGGAAAATATTTATGTTCATAATTTGCTTGAGATTTGTTTCCGTCTTTCTTTGGACGAGACACCCCAAAACACCCTCAAAAAAGTATGTCAACATAAAGGGCCAAACATGTTTAGATAGTTGGCGAGGAATGTTAACAGTCTGGAAATAGCTTGCCAAAGAAGGTGTATTTGCCGTCAATCTTCTTCTGCCAAACAGTCTTATAAGTTAATTTGAACAGCCAGTTATCTTTTATCAACTCATTGTATTCCTTCTCGTCATATATTTTGTTCTTGTTGAAGTAATTGAGGAAAAGGTCAGCACATTTAGTATTAATGTCAGGCATCCCGTCTATTGTCTTTTTTGCGTAATGGAATTTTCTATAGGCATAACACATGATGAGGTCAACCATAAAATAATTTGGAAGACACTTTTCTTTGATAGCTAAAGCTTGGATTAAATCACGGCAAAACATAAAAATTGAATTATGTTTCATACATGTTCCCAAATTCCATGACCTCCATCCTCCACTGTCACAAAAATATGAATAGTTATTCTTTATATGTTTTTGTTTAATGTTGTCATGTGGAGAACAGAATACCATTTGTTTGGCTTCTACTGGAATCTCATATGGATTGAAGCATGTAGTATCTATCCACATACCACCTTTTTCTGCCAATAAAGTAAGACGCAGAATATCGCTAAAATGTGTATAACTTAGCTCTCCTTGGGTAACTTTCTCATATATTACGTTCGGTATAGTCACATATTGTGCAAAATTATCTTTCGAGAGTAAAATGACATTCCTATTGTTGGCCATAATTCTGTTATAGCATCCTCTGACAATGTCGGGCATATTGTCGATACCTTGCCACCAAAACAACCATATTGGATAATCATCTACTGATATATACTCTCCACATTGTTTAGATTGGCTATATCTTTCAATGATATCAGAATACTTGTTTTCAAGATACATGTCCAGATATTTAATCATGTTTCTCATAGCCCACACAGATAGGTGTGGGTTTCGTCCATAAATGCCAATCCACCATAGAAGTCCGAAGAAGGCATTTGATAAGCCGTAGTGTCGTCCTTGTTCATAAAATGAAGACAAAATCCATTTTGTACGAGAAAAAGCCTTTTTCCATTTAGGCTCACTTACTTTAAACAATTCAGCTTTAGCCATATTTATTTCAATTTATGTTTGGTCAGTTCTACTCTACGATTTATTATATGAGAAACGATTTCTTTAACTATATCATCTATTGGACGATCTACATCTATCAGGACTGCGCTTTTTACTTTTTTTGCTACGTCTGTAAATGCAACGCATTGACGCGTGGTCTCTTCCAAAGTAAGTTCTCGCTTTCGATAATAAAGAATCTCAGGTTGCGCATATAAAATAAATGTGATTTTTGGCTTTGGAATGATTACCGAAAAGAACTGGGGAACCCATTTGGGTAATGAATAATGATAACGATACATATCCACGAAATAGTCGTAATAATATCGGTCAAATATAACCAGTTTACGTTTCCATTTTAATGGAACTACCTTTAAGTAGTATCCAACAGTGAAATCAACAAGATAAATCAAAAACCTTATCCATGACTTTACCAGCCCATCTGGTTCTCGACCATGAGGATTGGGGTTGTCTGCCATCTCAGGTTTTGCGTTCGGTTTATATTGTCCGATGTTTTGGAATAAACCAGGTCTGACATATTTTCTCTCTACTCCCGAGAAAGATGTAACCCCATATTCTTTCAATGCATTTAAGATTGTTGTTTTCCCTCCTCCATCAGGAGACAGCAACACAATATCCATGCCGGCAGGGTATAAAAACCTTAACGGAAGCATCCTTGATATGTTATACCAATATTGAGAGACACGTTTCCTAAGTGTATTGTTTAGCTTTGATTGACTATGTACATATCGATTGAATGTTGGGTAATGTAATTTAAAAGAATCTGCACTGTTGCTTCGGATAAATTCAAGAACATGACTTGCCATATCGCCGTCGAATGAATCACATATTCTTTTTTCTATTTTATGTGGTTCAGAGGCAAAGGCTCTTTTTATGGTAGCAAGATGTTTTTCTTCGAAATTCTGTTTTACTGTTCTACGCAGTATCGTGTAAATGATTTCGTCGAAAGGAGAAGGTATATAAAAGTTACGCAAAGGTCTTTTACGATCCAATAACTCATTGGGAATGTAATAATGCGGCATGGATCTTAATGACAATTCCGACTGAAAATCCAGTTCAAGTTGGAACGAAGGTTCTGGTAAAGGCGGTGTAAGCCAATATACAAAATGATAATAGCCCATGGCTACTTTCTGAACGATATGCAGATTGGCATTTTCGGCAGCTTTTGATACGATTACATCCAGTTGCTTTTCTGACGCATTACGATAGAAAATGTCTATATCCGTCGGAAATGAATATGGCATGTCTTCATATCCATTCTGTATGCAGTACTCTAACCCAGAATCGTTTAGAGTTTGAAATATCACATTTAGATAGTCTGGATTCATTATGAGGATGAGGTATTGTATTTATATAATTCCTTGTAGTATTTAATGGCTGTAAAAACCATCATTCCACACCAGCATGTGTAGAGGCTACCTATTGCAAAACCTAACAATATTGCAAAAAGAAGTGTTTCTATACAGAAGAATTGCCTGATGCAGCATTTGAACACGAAAATAAGGGAGCAGATATATGTAATCAGACCAAAATCGTTTATGTCTCCTATTCGTTGTGTTGTCCACATGGCAGAATGGGTGCGTATATTATCCGAACCTTTCCCTATCCAGGTTTGCAATGACGTTACATCCAATTGCGTAAACGTATTTATTATAGGAGCTATTCTTGAACCGCCACTGGATTCTGTATTCTTCAAGGTAGTCACTGTATCATCAGACAGGAAAGCTTCAATTACTTTCTTAAGTCGGTCTATTGTTTCTATATGAAAATCAATGCTCATAAATAAAATACAGGCCAATACTGCAAACAGATAGATTTCAAGCCTTTTTTTAAAAAAATGAACACCTACAATTGCCGCACCCAATATCGCAGTGGATGAACCCATAAACAACATTGTCATCCAAAAAGAGACAGTGACGTATGGATTTTCCTTATAATGTTCAACAATAGACATCTCTCGTCCTTTGACCATTTCAGTTAAAGAAATATATCCCCAATACACAAATGCCAATATTCGTGCCGCATGTGATGGTTCGATTGCCAAACAATTTGCCTTGATGCCACCGCCCATGGTCATTGCTCCAGAAAGATTTATCAGAGGCATCTCCCTGATGCCTATAACAAAGAAAAAACACTGGAGGATGAAGGTGACACCGTATGCACAAACAATGAATGCAAAAAGTTTTTGGACAAATGAAACCTCAACTGTTTCTGTACGTATTATATAGTAGTGGCAAATAAATGTAGAAAGAAACATTGCCCGATATATAATTCTATCCCACGATACTACACTTGAAGACATAAGACTGCAACATAATAGAACCATCCAATAGACAATAGCCAAGAAGAATACGGTCATATCCCTTCTCGAGCGAGTGAGCAGACAGAAGAGAATTGGAAAGGAAAATGCCATTGCTCCAGCTTTTACGAGGCTTATTTCCATTCCCTCAAGTGCAATTATCTGTATGGACATCAGCACCATATAGAAACACAAAATGTCTTTCTGCAATAAGTCGGGACGATAAATATGTGACAGACCTTTCATTTCAAATTGCTTCCTTCAAATGATAGAACAATAGTTTCATCCAATGATACGCAAAATTTGATAAACCAATTATTATCAATTGAAACTTGTTAAACCCACTGTAATGCTCCAGATAATAGCTCCTGCTTTTCCAAAAAGTTTTGTAGCGTTTTGAGAATTTTCCTTTTTGCGATTCTATGTGGCAATGCTTTGCAAATGCCTCTTGACAATAATACGTCTTTTCTCCATTCCTTTGAACCATTTGGCCAAGTATGGCTTCTTCACAATACAGAAAAACATTTTCATCAAAAAAACCCATTTTACGGATAGAATGTATCCTAACCATCAGACAACATCCTGTAACTATATCACAATATGCACTGTTCGGTGGTAACAACCTATGATATAGATTGAAAAAATGCACTATAGAATCAAGGAAAGCTATATTCATCCACCATTTTGAGAACCTCCATGGATTTTGTCTCTTATTATCTGTTCCAATAATGTTTGACCCACATACAGCAACATCGGGTTTCTTTTCCATCACGTTGACCAGGCTAACAATATAATCCCGCTGCGGAAACTCCATGTCGGGATTGGCAATGAGGGCATAGGCATACCCCCTTTCAGCCGCATAGCGCAAGCCGATGTTGTTGCCTGCATTGTATCCGCAGTTCTCTTTAGCTGCGATAAAGGTACAACCCTGCTCTGCAGCCAGTTTCTCCACGGCAAGGGCATCCTCTTTTCGTGAACAATTGTCCACGATGATGATTTCCAGCTCCACACCCTCTTGCCGTTTCAAGTCAGCCACGCACTTACGGCAATCGTCACTGGAATTGTAATTTAGGACAATGACAGCTACTTTCATTATCACATTTCTTATTGGGATACAATCTTCCAATCAACTATCGTACGCTTTTCCGAATCAAAGTTGATACTCACCTTGATAATGGGAAGTCCACACATAGTGAACCGGCTGGGATAATCCTTCAAATCTATCTGGTTCATGGTCGCCTCCGCACTTGATTTAATTTCAACTCGAAGAGGTATAATGTCTTGTCCGTGCGCATCACCATATCCACACGACCAGTAGGTGTACGGACCTCTACATCGACTATATAGGTATGCTGTCTTATCTACATAAAGATATCCCCCTTCGATGAGCTTATCGAAAGTCTGTATGCCGACTGGCAGTGGTTTCTGTTGCTTCGTTTCCATGTGATCAGCTTTATATTCGGTAAAGGTAGGCATCAAAGTTTAGATACCATGCTATGCAGTACAAATTTCCGATAGAGATGACCTCGAATGCTCCCCGACAATTGACGTAACCTGAATGCTGGAGCAAGCAGACACCGTGGAATGGTCAGTCTCAGACTTCCTCTGTCATAGCCAGTGATATGATCGCCCAGAAGCAACAAACGCACCAATTCTACCAGGGTCAACCGCTTCACAAAAGGCGTATGATCATCAAACTCACTTTGCTTTGACAAAGGGGTAATATCCAAATTCATAGCAGGATTACCCAAACAGGCAAATGTGCATTTTGCCCAGTCTCGGAGCATTCGCTCATCCATTTCTTCTTGAACCTGCATCGTTGAGGCAATGGCTTCTATAGCCGTCTGATTGGCTTGCGTGATAGGCGTATGACGAAATTCTTCGTTATCGGCAAAAACGGGAATCACCTCTCCGTTTTCTCTCTTTTGGTAGGCTATGGTAGAGGGATAGGGCGAAGCCGAGTAGTAATGCTCCAGCAATGCTGTAGTTTCCGTAGAAAGCTCTTCAGCTTGAAAATAGGTCGAATATCTACCAGCAGAAGGAGGAAACACATCTCTTCTGACACCATAATAGAAGAAGTGCAAATCCTTTGCTCCAACTCGTCGAAGGATATGATTTATCATCAAACGAGATGTACCCAACCATCCCACATCCACAGCCGCACAGGCTTCGCCATCAAACAGCCCTTCCTGACGGAAATAGTCCAACAACAGACACAACTGTTCTTGTGCCCGCTGTTGTAAGTGCGGAGTGAAATCACTATGAAAAATCTTCTGGAGGAAATCTTCCTGCTCTTTGATGTTATTTACCTTGGAATAGGGAAATTCAATGCCAAACTTTATACGCATCTCTTCACGGGACGTACCCAAATGCCGAAGCCGTTTATCTATCGTATCGATACGAACAAGCGTATGATGATCGCTTGCCGCCAAATAGGCATACTCATCTTCTCCACAAAGATAGGGCAAGAGTAGCGACCGTCTGGAAACGAAAAGGTAATGCAGTTCCAACCCTTCAGCCTCTTTGGATAATGCCTGTGCAGCCTTCAGCAAGATATAGCTGTCGCGTGACAGGAAATAGAGTTTTCGGATGCCCATCCGGCGTGCCCCACGCAATACATAGATAGCGTATGGCAGATAAGCTGGAACAACAAAATCCGCAGCAAAAGCAGCAAAGGTATCTTCCACATGTTCCAGACGATGCAGGCGAGAAAGAGCTGCCATCGATGGATTAACTTGCGCACAGGCTTTTTCTACATCATTATAAGCCATACCTATATGTACTTTACGGCTTCCGTTTTTCCCAGTTTTATTCATATATGGATTGTCTCACAGCATTTGTTTGCGAACGAAACTTATACGGAACGCTATAAGTCTTACTATTTTAAACAAAAAACGAGTAAATCGCATAGACTGAATCAATGATAAAACAACTAAGTTTAAAGCATCAGCCTCTGTTATATAACTTGGGAATAAAGAATTTCGTTCTTTCAATCTCTCAATGGAAGATTCAGCTGTGCTGCTAACCCCACCAGATTGCATTACAGCAATCCGTTGTGGTACAAATTCGCAAGACGCTTCATAATCCCGGATAGCCTTCACAAACCATTTCCAATCTGCGACTATTTTGCATCGCTCATCATACAGGCCAACAATGCCGAAAAGACTTCTGCGTATAAAAGCCCCTTGATGAGGAATCGTTTCTAAAAACATGTCATACCATGCAATTTGGGGTTTCATGGCACATGTAGTGAAACGTTTGCTGTTAACATATCCCTTCATCACATACCCATACAATATGTCTGCATACCTTTCCTTCCCAAATACCCTGGTCAATGTGTCCTTAGATGCAAGGTAGTCACCTGAATTTTTGAAATTAATGTACTCTCCCTTGGCTTTCTGTATCCCCTTGTTCATGGCATTGTATATGCCATTGTCTGGTTCAGAGCACCAATATGCGAATTTCTCTTGATGCTGCTCAATAAACTCGCGGCTTCCATCGGTGGAGCCTCCGTCGATTACGAGCCATTCATAGTCAGTGAACGTCTGACAGACTATGCTCTCGTATGTTTTCTTCAGTCCCTCAAGGTTGTTGAGGTTGATAGTAATTATTGATAGTTTCATAATAGGATTTAATCTCGCTTTACCCCCTTTTTATCAATCTTCTTATCATACTTCTCGCTCCTTCGGTGGTAATGTAGAGGTTAGCGATGTATATGATGGTGAAAAGCGTTGTTGATATCAGACAGTAAGCAGCCCAGGGAATGAAGCCTTGAAAAGGCTCAATTTGGAGTATGGGAATAATGACAGCAGTCACGGCGAATGCTATGGCAAAGCAAAGGAGCATTAGCGCTACGTTCTTCCAATACTGCAAAATGGAGCGGTGGAAACTGGTGCGATAGAGAAACAGAGGTTTCCAAATCACGATGATAGGTATGAGGCTGGCTATCTTTCCGATCAATACGCCGGGAAGTCCCCACAGATAACATGTGACGAGTGTAACGGAGAGATTTATTGCTCCTTCCATCCATGCCGACCATGTGTCGTGGTAGTTGCCGTAGGCGGCATTGAACGTGTCAACAGCTCCTCGGGATAACATTATGAAAGTGTTGGTCAATAATAGAATGACAATAGTGGGCGAAAGCAGATATTCACTGCCTAACCAAACGCTGACCAGTGGTTGAATGCCAGCATACAGGGCAAAGACGACAATGCCTGCAACTGCATAATGTATGAAAATCAACTCACCAAAAAACTTGTATGTCTTATCTTTATCGCCTTCTGCCACTAAGTTTCCCACTCCTGCCACTATGCCTCCCATCATAGTCGTGAACAGTAAGGTAATGCGTCCTATAACCATGGTGTAATTGCCGTAATAAGCCACCATTTTCAGTGATACAAAGGCAAAGATAAGTATTTGGTCGCTCTGCCGAAGAAGAAAATCCTTCATCTTATGCACAAACACCTGTTTTGTCTTGCGTACAATCTCGGGATATTGGCGGCGCAACATCCTGCCTGTCTTGATGTCTGATTCGAGCCACGGATATGTCTTGCTTATCTTTCTGTTGAGCATTGCCGCATGGATGAACCCGTGTGACAATTCTACTGCTATCCATAAATATAAACTGTCGGTGTAATAAACCAATCCCATTTGCACGATGAGCTTAATGACCATAGCTGTCTGGAAATAGGATGTAACCACATAGTTCTTTTGGTCTGCATAAAGGAGTATTGTGCGGAAATTGATGAAGTAGCCTATAAGCGAAGATGTGAGGAACGAGAAGAAAGCAAAAAATATGATTCCCATCTCAAAGATAGTGTGATGGAATATCAGAGGGAAGAATAGACTTACTGCGATTCCTGCCGCCAACACAAATCCGCCTATATATCGGTAAAGACATCCAAAGACAGAGACTATCCTGCTGATTTCATCCCTGTTGCCCTTAGCAATGGGCAGATAGAGTGCATAACTTACAGAGGCTCCAACTCCAAGTTCGGCAAGGTTGAGAAAACCGAGAATGTTCTGCAGTGTGCCTGTAAGGCCTATGAAATTCGCCCCGAGATGGTCGAGGAATATCTTGCGTGAGAAGAAGGATACTATGAGTGCCAGAAAGTAAAACACGAGGTTTACTTTTGCGTTAAGTAGTGTCTTGTGGGTTCTTGATTCTTTGCTCATTGCTTCTTTGTGGTGATGCGAGATGCATCATCTCCAATATTGTGACGTGGGTCACGTCATCTCCTATTCGTAGGCAACGGTGGTGTTGGGTTGGGGCGCGGTGTGCCAGTTCCAATAGCTCAGGTTGCTCATGTCTATTGCCCAAGGCGAGAATTTGTTGTAGGCGGTGGTGATATGCACGCCCTCCATGGGCCAGTGCCAGTTGCCTGCCACCAGGATGGCTTGTGGCATCACGCCCGGTTCGTAGGGTAGGGTGAGCAGGTCGCCGCAGTCCTCGCAGGTGCCGCGCTGCACCTCGATGTAGAATCTCTTGGCATCGTCTGAAACGGTATAGTTGCGCAACCATTTTACCTTGTCCAGCTCTACGAAAGTCACTGTGGCGTAAGCCGAAGTGGTGTTCACCTTGGTCGTACGCTTTTGTCTAAACAGTTCATGAATTTCTCCCAGGTTCTGGTCGCCGTCAGGACCATCGTAATGCAGGTACATTTTCTCTGAAGAGCCAACGGCCATAAGGGTGATGCCGCATGTCTCGTTCTCATCATCTGGCTGAATCCTAATCACGGCATCGTTGAAGTCGAAGTCGTTGTCGCGCCACACATCCTCGTAGGCAATGGTCCATACCTGTTTTTCCACCGATGTCAGCAGCACATCAATGTCGGGGACGGTGATAAGGGGCATCTCGCTCTCCATATCGGCATGAAGGCCAAAGAGCACGTCGTTGCAGTCGAAATCGCCTGTGGAAGTGGCATCCTCCATGCCCATGATGGTGTAGCCATGGTCCTGTATCAGCACACTCCTGTGCTTTCCGTCGGTGTTGAGCACCTTGGCCGACCAGTTGGTCTCGTACATGGGGTTGGGCAGTCTGCTCGACGGCAATCCTCGTTTTACATCAAGCTCGCGCTGTACACTGTTCTGCTGTCCCTCCATCTTCAGATAGAAGCCGATACGGTCGCCTGGTTTTACATTGATTTCCCAGGTCAGTCCGCGAGCCTTGGTCATCCGGTTGCCGTATTTGTCCATTACATGCTGTATGTTATAGACATCGTCGCCCAGACGGTCGGCCATCGTGGTGAAGGGGGGCGTATAGCCGTCGCGGTAATCGAAATTACTGTCATACCATGTATCTATTCCGTCCAGCTGGTATTGCAGTTTGGCTTCGCCATTGATATAGTCGTAGGCATGTGTGTCTACAATGTCCACCAATTCTAGATCCTGATAGGTGCCAGGAGAATGGCGGTAGTATCCTAAAATGCGAGACTTGTATTGGCCGGTGAATCCATAGAACATCGTGACCTTGAACGGCCCTTGGGATATCAGCTCATAGTTGCCGTTGAGCCCACGCTTCTCGATGTCCATTCCTTCTGTGGTGTACTGGGTGACAATGTCGATGCCTTCGCGGTTCACCTCCGTATAGCCGATGTTCCTCAGGATGTCTGTGCCATAGAGCGACTGTCCGGCACGTGTGGCGCGAGATGTGCTGCGGGTGTTGTCTTTCAACTGATTAACGTCAAATGCCACCGTTTGGACGGGAGCACCAGTAAGAATCACGTCTTGTCTAACCATCTGCTTCTCTTCTTTGGCCATCAGCACCACTCTCGTGTTGCCCGACTGAGGCACAGTCATATAAAAGGTGGTGTCTTTGTTTACAAACTGGTAATCAAGCATGGTGCCCCTGTCTCCTTCCACAAAATAGGCGTATATGTCTGTAGGCTCATCGGCCTTGGCCACCACCTTCAGTTTCACGGCAGTTTGCCACCATTGCATCGTATTGTAGTCTCCACCCAGCAGTTCTTCAAAGGCGTTTTGGGTGTGTTCCACTGCCGAAATGTCCTTGTCGTTGCTACAGCCCACGAAGGTCAGAGCAGTGACAGCCAGGGCAATACTTCCTTTTATTATGTCCATCGTCTTCATCTGTTTTCAGTTATGATTACTTTGTCATTTTCCATTTTCCACTTCACCTTGCCCTCCATGGCACGGATGATATCTGCCAAATAGGCAGCCTCGGGCAGGTTGCCTGCCTTCTTGAGATAATTCTTGGCATCGGTGAGGCGGCGCATCTTCACACAGCCACATGCCGCATTGAGATTGGCTGTGGCATCGTCGGGATACTGGCGGGCAGCTATCAGCAGCGCATCCAGCCATCCGTCGGTGCCCTCGCCGTAGTTCTGTGCCACTCTATACATTTCCTCTATACTCAAAGCCTCAGGATGGGTGTATATAAGGCGGCGCGCTTCCTTCACGGGATAGTGCTTGACCTCATATTCTATGGTATAGTCGGTGTGGCGCAGACCGGGATAGACATATTGCAGCAGCCAGCGGTAAGGTTCGCCACCACCCACCTGCTTGAGCAACTGCTCCTTCTCGTCGAGGTCCATGTTGAGGTTAATTACCCGCAGCAGTTCATCACGGTGATCGATCACATATTGTGGCATTTCGGGTGTCTCCACAATTGACTGATGTTCATACCAAATGTTGTCCTTGGTGCGGCGGCTCTCGCCACGGGTGTCGATAAAGGTGCGCAGGTTGACCCAGTCTTCAGGCGTATAGGCAGTCTCTACCACCGACTCTCGGATGCCGTAGCGCTTGCAGACATACTGTTTGAGCGACTGGGTGCGCCCCTTGGCTAAGCGGGTGTTGTTGCTGTAAGGACTCTCTGGAGAGGCATAGCCGTGGAAAGTGACACGTTGCACGCGGATAGACTTGTCGAAGAGCGCATGCTCTATTGTCTTGCGCAGCCGTTTCAGCTCCTCGGGGTTGCGGCGGTATTTGGAATCGATGAAGGTTTCGTTGATGGGGTAATCGAGGAATGCCCTTCCCTCTACAATGCGCTGCTTGAGTTCTTCGCTGTTTGGAATTCTGAATGGCAGGGTGGGTACAGTGTGCAGACGAGTGTCGTAAATGATGGTGGTGTCTGTTCCCTCTGGCTTTGGGGCCTTTTTGCCCAGGACATAGGTGACACCTATCTTCATGTTGGAACGCATGTCCAAAGGCGAGCCTGTCTTCACACCATTAAAGCGGTCGGCAAAAATGGTGTGGCTCAGTTCCATGCCCAGTTTCCATTTGTCGTTGATCCGATAGGTGATGTCGAAGCCTGCCCTTGCTGCAGGCACCACCTTGCTCTCTGTTGAATAGGAAGCCGAGTAGGAGAGGGGAATGTCTTTGGGATAGCCGAAGGCGTAGGATGCTCCCACACCGGCAAATGCCTTGACATTCAGTCTGGCTCCACGGCGTTTGGGGCTTACTAGCGCATCGGTAATGTCGAAGGTGGCATCGGCAAACAGGCCAAGGCTCTGCCAGTCCCAGGTGTCGGGGGTTTCACATTGCTGCACGTTGCGGCTCTTGTTATAGTTGTATCTCAAGGTGGTGCGCCATCCCCAAAGGGCATTGAACTCTTGGCCCATGCCGAGGAACACGCCGCCGGACCATGGATAGGATGAAAATTCAGACATGGGCAGATTTTCGTTGGCCGACTTGTTGATTCCTCCATACAACTGGAAGTTGAGATTGTCAATGCCTATATGGGAGGTTCCCGACAGGACATCATCGGCATGCGTGTTGAGGCTGGATGTGGCCAGCATCATGCAGATGCAACTGAATATGAAGAAATAATGTTGTTTCATCACATAAAAACTTTAGTTGTTGATTACACGCCTTGTCAATATTTGTAGTTGTAATAATAGCCGTATTTGTAACCGTATTGGCTCACCTGCTTGATGGCGTTGAGCACAATGGAGAGATTCTTGAATTTACCGTTCTGCACTTGGGCATCGAGCTGATATACCGATCGACATTGGAACAGGCCTGCCCTAACCACATACAGTGTGCGGTCGACATGGTGCTCGATGATGCTGGCATCGGCCAATGATTCTGTCATCGGACAGTCGATGAGGATGAAATCGAACTGTGGGCGCACCTGTTCAAGCAGCAGGGGCATACGCGAGCTTGACAGCAGTTCGGTGGGGTTGGGAGGGGTGGTACCCACAGGAAGGATATACAGCGAGGGGTGTTCGTCGTGCTGGTAGATGACCTCCTCTACATGCTCTACCTTCTCTCCGAGATAGTTTGCCAGACCAACCTCTCTGTTGCCGAAGGTGTGTGTGGCGGTTGCACGGCGCATGTCGCCGTCGATGATTAATACCCTGCGCCCTTTGATGGCCAATGCCAAAGCCAGGTTCATGGTGATGAACGACTTGCCCGAACCGGGAAACATTGAGGTGACAAGATACACATTCTTGTGCTTGGGCGTGTCGGACATGAACTCTATGTTGGAGCGCAATATGCGGAATGCTTCGTTAATGGCGTTCTGGCTGTCTTGCTGCACCAACAGGGGTGGAAGCATACGCCTGCTCCTTTTATTTTTCTTGAAATGGAAGCCGTTCAACTCCATACGCTTCTTGCCGTTGTCAAACAAGGGCAACTCGCCGACAACAGGTATCTGGGTGCGGCTCTCGATGTCGAGTTTGCCGCGCACCGTGGTGTTGAGGCTTTCCCTGACAAAGATGATGACTGCAGGCAAGAGCAAGCCTATGAGTATGGCAGCAAGTAGTACGCTCTTCTTGTTGGGGTAGGTGGGAAACGGGCTGCCGTGGGGCATATCAACCACCTGCGTGGGTGCTGGGGCATAGGTCATGCTGATTTCGTTCTCCTCTTTCTTCTGTAGCAGGTAGAGGTAGAGGCTCTCCATCACCTTCTGGTCGCGCTCCACCGACAGCAGTTTCTTGGCCTGGTCGGGGTTGGATGTCACCTTCTCCTTTACATCGGCATTGTAGCCCTGCATCGAGCCTATCTGTATCTTAATGGTCTTGATGTAGTTGGAGATGGTGGCGATGATGTTCTGGCGTATCTCTCCCAATTCTTCCTCCTGGCGCATGATGATGGGGTTCTGGGTGGATGTGCCTTCAAGATTGTTCTTCAGTTTCAGCAGCAAGGTGTTGTATTGGGCTATCTGCTGGCCTGCCTCGCTGCTGGTCAAACCTGTGTGTGCCGGCAGCAGCTTGTAGCGCGACTTGTTGTCTTTCAGCACATCAAGGATGTATTGCGCCATGTACAGCTGGTTGGTGAGCTGAAGTATCTCCGACTCCGACTGGTTCTGCTGCTGCAGATAGAGGTCGCTGGCCTGTTCGAGGTTGGTGATATGGTGGCGTGTCTTGAAGGTGGAGATGCTGTCATCCACCTGGTTGAGCGATTTCTCTATCACCAAGAGACGCTCATCGATGAAACTTGCCGCGTTTCTTGCCATCTGTTTTTTCTCGTTGATCCACCGTTCGTTATAGACCTCTATGATGGTGTTGAGCACCCGCTCTGCACGCTCGGGTGATGTGTCGGTGTATTTCAGGTTGATGATGGTTGACTTCTCATCGTCGAGTGTCGCGGTTAGTCCACCTTGTAGGGTCTTTGCCACCCTTTTGGCCTCGCTCTTTGTCCTGATGGTATCTAGGCGGTAGGCCACATCGGTGAGCAGGGCAAGCGATGTGTATTTGCGGAGCACGTTGGGCATATTGGTCGGCTGCTGTATCAGCGCCATGTTGTTGAAGTTGTTGCCGTTTGAGCTCTGGGCCACGGTGCCTTGGGTGGTCTCCTCTTTTACCAGCACTGAAGCCTCACAGGTGTAAACATCGGGCGTGATGGACAGGTAATAGATGGCCACCAGCAGAAACATGGCGAGGGAGAGGCCAAACCAGCTGGAATGACTGCGGCATAATATCCAAAAATCCTGCAACGACAGAAACTCTTCTATCTGTTTGTTAAAAGATGTATTGCTGTTCATTGTTATCTTGTTATTTGAATATTGCTATTAATGAGGCGAGCATAGAGATGATGGACATCCAGATATAGGGCGTGTGGAATATATTGCCTGTATTGGTGGAGTCGCGCTTGCGCTTGTCGTTGGGGGTGACATACACCAGGTCGTTCTGCTGCAGATAGTAGCCGTCTGAAAGCATTGTCTGCTGCATGTCGGTAAGATCAATCTGATGCACCTCGTTCACCCCATTGTTGTTGCGGCTCACCATGACGGCACGGCGGTTGCCGTTGATGGTCAGGTCGCCCGACTTGGCCAGGGCGTCGATGACGGTGAAGTGGTCTTTGGTGATGGGCACATTGCCGGGACTGGACACTTCGCCAAGCACATTGACGCTCATATTGACATACTCTACGGTGACGATGGGTTCACTCACCAATTCGCGGGCGATGAGGCGTTCCTTGATATAGGCTGCCACCTCCTCGCGTGTCATGCCCTCTACGCGTATCTTGCCCAGCACAGGAAAGTCGATGGTGCCCTGTTCGTCCACGGTGTAGGCGATGATTGAACTTCCCGACCCGCTGCTGACTGTGGCGGGCGACGTTTCGGCACCGAGGATGTTGTTGCTGTTGCCCCGCGAAGTGAGGGTGAACTGCTGTTCGAGCATGGGGTTGCTGCTGTTCACCACAATGCTGATTTTGTCTTCGGGGCGCAGACGGAACTTATGTTCTGCCTGGAGTGCCATGCCCTGGAGCTGCATGGCATTTTGGAAGTAGGCAATGTCTTTAGGAGTTGAGCATGAATACAGCAATGCTGCCGCTATCCATAGCATGGCGTGACGCCAATTCAATATAATTTCTTTTTTTTTCATCTATTGTTGTTCAATCAATGAATTGTTCGTTCTTTTTTCTTTGCGTTTCAGCAACAGGTAGATGATGACGTTGACCACTATCCAGAGGGTGATGTCGGCTGCCAGCAGCAACATGACCCCCAAATCGTTGCACAGCATCACATTGGTCAAGGTGAGCAGGGCCGATGACAGGATGAGGGTAATCATGGTTGTGCGTTCACTGAGTCCTGTCCTTATCAGGAGGTGGTGGATATGGTTGTTGTCGGGCAGGAATGGGTTGTTGCCATGGAGCAGACGGTAAGCAAACACCCTCATCACATCGAAACACGGTATCATCAGCGGCAAGGCGGCCAGAAGGTACTTGTTGATGTGGGGCAGGGAGTCTTGCGGCATCTGGGTGAGTTTGATGTTGAGGAAGCAGAGCATCATTCCTAAGGTGAGGCTGCCCGTGTCTCCCATGAAAATCTTCCTTTTCCTTTGTGTGCCGAACACATTGTAATAGAAGAACGGGATGAGCACTCCGACAAAGGCAAACGACAACAGGGCGTAGATGTTTTGACTGCAAAATACAAAGGCGATGCCGTAGCAGACAAAGGAAAGGATGCACAGACCGGAGGCCAGACCATCGATGCCGTCGATGAGGTTGATGGCATTGATGATGAATACCATGGCAAGCGCGGTGAGGGGGATAACCGTCCACTGAGGCCATGATGCAAGCAGCAACTGGGTGCGGAGGCCTGACAGTTCCACACCACAGAAAACGATAATCAGTACACTTATGGACTGGGCGATGAACTTGACATGGTAGCCCACTCCTCTGATATCGTCAACGACACCAAGGATATAAGATAGTATCAGGGCGCAGAAGACACTGGCCAATGGCAGGGACTCTGATGCGACTTCGGCAAGCAGCTCGCCTTGTCTTGTCACTATATTCACCGCCACCACAATGGTGAACGACAACATCAGTGCCGGCAGGAAGGTGGTGCCGCCCAGACGAGGCGTGGGGGCTTTGTGCACCTTTCTTTTGGCGGGTTTGTCTAACAGATTCTTGCGGTAGGCCAACAACTGGACACGTGGTATGGCCACTCCGATAATCAAAATACATAACGCGAAGGTTGACAGACAATCAACAATCCATGAAACGCTCATACACTATTTTTTTACCAAACATCCTCAACAGGTGATATTTGGATTTATTTCACTTAAACTTAATAGTATCATGGTCAAAGCGAGATCTCCTGGTAAAGATGGTCAGTCGATGGCTTGCAGAAAAGCTGTCGGAATGTATGCTGTTACAGCTGTCAATAAACCATCTATAACCAAACCCACTCTTTGTTGTCCACGATAACGTGCTACTATACCGGTTACTCCGGCAAAATTACCCTCGATGATTTTTACCTTCTCGCCTTGTTTGAACTTCGTTACTTCTTCTTGCAAAACTAAGGTGTCAGATCCCTCTTTCTCACAAATAATTTGAAGACTCTTTATCTGATTGTCTGGAACAATCAGAGGAGTTTTCATAATGCGCGCACCTATGTGAGTGTGCTTATAGTAAAAACGTAAGTAAGGGAGGTTTATATTGTCGTAAACAAATGACTTTATCTCTTCTTCCGTTCCACGTGCAAAGAATATATTTGGAAGACGAGATTCTTCAACGTTCTTTCGCTTGCCGTTAACTTCCTTGACGGTCTTGATTGTCGGATAGTATGCCTCTACATGCTTTCCGACCAAATAATCGTATGCCTTCTTTTCGCGTCCGTAGGTGACACGGAGGGCATACCAATGGGGAACTTCTTTCGGTTTCCTCCTAAGGGTTTTAAGGGGAGTTGAGCCGTTGGCTCTTCCTCCTTCGACCTCGGGATAGTCAAAGCAGGCTTTGTATCCTCCACTCGGTTTGTCATCGGTTCCCGACAGGGCATTTCTGGTGGACACCCCTGTATGTGAGTTCTCCGCCAAAACTGGCTCCAGAACTTCGGGGAGGACATCGGGGGTAAGCCCGGTGCAGGGAGGGATTTCACCGCCTCCATGGGTGTTATCATCTATTGATGCGTTATCAGCGATTTTCATATCGGTGACCTTACTTTGCTCTAGACAGAACTCCGTTAAAGACATAAAAAAAGCGTGAGTCGTCCTGTTGTCTGTCCCACGGTCTGAGGCTCTAGCAATTGCCTATTTTGGTTGAACAGACAACGTCAGAGCCCACGCCGATATGAGTAATCGCTCCATTGCATAAAGTAGACGACACCTCAGCAAAACGCTCAAGCCAATTTGGCGGTTCCGCATTCGGTTTGCGCTACTTTTGGGAGACCTATATAAACAATCTTATTGCGCCCGAAAAGGTACAATCCGTGCTTACAAGGTCTCCGCAGGAGTGATATAATCACACCCGGGACATCTACCGTTGCTACGTTCAAGACCAAACATTTCTGTGACTTGCTAGATTACAGACCGTCTCAAACACAGCGTCAAGTAAACGCTTTCATTATGTCTGGACTATTTTACATACAGTAGGCGGCACCTCAGCAACACGCTCAAGCCAGCTTGGCGATTTTGCATTCGGTTTGCACTACTTTTCCCACCCAATGCCCGCTTTGTACTGCTTTGTCATTATGTGACTCCGCCATACTCAGCACGGCGTAGGCTGCCTCGCCCAATGCCATGAAAGAACACGTCTAACTGTGACAGATGGAACTAAAGGCTAATAGTCCTAGTGCAAAGGTACGCATAATTTTTTAATTAGATGATAACAATTGAAAAGAAATTTTTGCATAAATCTTAAAATTAACAAGAATTAACCCCAGTTTGCTGCCCTGTAACTGTTCAGCGATAACCATATAGCAGTTGTCCGTGCTTAGAACAAAGCCCGGATAGCTGCGTATGGTGAGTTGTTGTGTTTCTTAGTGGTCTCTACGATTGTGAGCAGGTCAAGAAAGGCATCATATATAATAAGGTACGTGTATATAATAAGGTATATGGAAAAGAAATTGTTGACAAAAAAGCATAAGTTGTTAATTCAAGTTTCGCAAGTTCAGAAGTTAATGAAGTTAAAGGAGTTATCGCTCCCTACGGTCGCTGAGGAGTTAAGACAATAGTCTTTTTGTCGTAGTTTTTAAGCAGCAAGACATACGTCTTAACTCCTTAACTTCCTTAACTCCTTTAACTTCCTGATATGCGAAAGTTCAGTAGATTAGATAATTTGGAGGGAAGTGTTTCAAAAGGAAGCACTTTCCTCCTTTTCGTTTCTTTTGATAGAACTTTTTCCTCCTTTTTCGTTTCTTTTAGGTTAAAAATCAGAAGAAAAGTATTAAATCATTTGCAGATTACATTTATTTTCCGTAATTTTGTCGGAAAATAGAGAAATATGGAAGGATTGGTAATGATTTATGCGACTATTACGGTCGTTGCTGGTGCTATGGCACTTTGGCTTCATACAAAATGGGGTAAGAAATTCTTAGAGAATCTCTAATTTTATAGTTTGAGAAATATGGCAGCAAAAGAAGAAAATGAAAAAGCTAAGTTCGTCAGAGAAAGCGTTGTGAAGTATTTCTTTGATATGAGTAAGTCCACTTTTACCGTTATGGTATTAGGTGGAATGGCTGCTCTGTTTGGTATCGTTGAGACCAATCAGGTAGATTCTTATTGGGCGATTTTTTGGGGTGTGTTTTTGACTGTCATTTTATTTGTGATTGGTTTGTTCATTTCTAAAAGATATATATATGAATACATTGGCTTTAACTTTCGCCGTGTGCTCAATAGTAGCATTGGCCTTTCTTGCATGGCTCTTTACCCCTTGGGGAAAGAAGTGGTCTAAGGAATTGTAGTGATGAAGAAGATAAAATATATATTATGTGCTTGCCTGATGATGGCATGCTCGGGCATGGAAGCCAAGTCGATGAAGGACTTGCTGGTTTCGATGCCGGATTCGATGACGCCTGCTCTCAACAGCAACCTGCGACTGGAATTTGCAGAGCTGCAGGAGATGGGCGTGAAGGCAGAGGTGAAGAACCTGTTGGGGGAGGCGAGCGTGATGGATACGCTTGCCCAGGATTTCGTGCAGATACGTTTGAGTTCGGCTTCTACTCTTCAGATGAAGAAATTGCCGATGGAGCAGGGCGACTCTGTGCTCTGCGTTGTCAAGACCTTCGCCGGACCGGAGAAGGAGAGCGAACTGCATCTTTTCACCCAGGATTGGAAAGCCTTGGATGCAAGTCGTCTTTTCGATGGCAAGAGCATCGGGGAACTGGCAGGTAGTCTGGTTCAGAAACCGGATACGATGAGCGAATCACGCTTTGAGGAGTTGAAGGCGATGATTGAACCGAGAATGGTGAGCGCCTTGCTGCTGCAGCATGAAAATGCAGTGGTGGTCCGCCTTTCTTTACCCCTTCTCTCTACAGAAGACAAGAAACTCGTGAACGCAATTAAATTGCAAAGAAAATTTAATTGGAGCGGGAAATCTTTTAAGGAGAGTTAAAAATAGAAAGTTTTTCCATATCTTATACCTGTTGTTGCAATAAAATTAGTAATTTTGCAACGTGTTTTTCATGGTATTAGATTATTAAGGTTAATAAAAGATTGGTTGTCGTGAGACAATCAATTTTTTTTGTGCCTATAGGAAAGGCTTTTTGCCCTTAAGGACCGCAAGGCTTTAGAAGATGAATAATCCGATGATGCCACAGATGAAAAGCAGCAATATCGGGTTGGTCTTCTTTACCTTTGTAAAGTAGAAAGCACCGATAAACAGCGCTACACTTACTCCGAAAGCAAATGGATTGTCATGAGGTGAACCGAAGTTCTCCTTGTTCATCAACAGAACCGCTGCAGCTGCTATCAGACCGATGATGGCAGGACGAAGCCCCGCAAAGACATCCTTCACAATCTTGGAATCCTTATGGGTTATCAGATAGCGGCTGATGAGAATCATGATGATGAATGGAAGCCACATGATGGAAAGCGAAGCCAGTACGGAACCCAACCACGCTGCCCAGACCGGGTAACCATCGTGAAGACAGGCGGTATAACCCACGTAGGTGGCGCAGTTGATGCCGATAGGGCCCGGAGTAGACTGGCTGATAGCCACAATATCCGTAAACTCAGCATTAGAGAGCCAGTGGTTCTTCACCACCGTCTCGTTGTGGATGAGCGAAAGCATCGCATATCCACCACCAAAATTAAATGTACCAATCTTGGTAAATATAAGAAATAATTTCAGAAACAACATAATCTCTATATTTTTTACCTTTTTACCTTTCCATAAAGCCAGCCAAGCACGCCGGCAGCAATGATGATATAGATAGGCGAGATGCCGAAAACAGCAATCAGCGCACAGCAGACGAAGGGAATCCAGATGTTGTAGCGGTTGATGCTGGCAGTCTTAGCCATCTTGAAGCAGGGAGCTGCAATCAGCGCTACCACAGCCGGACGAACACCCGCAAAGAACTTCGCCACCCAGTAATTGTCCTTGAACTGCTGGAAGAACATGGCGATGATGAGAATGGCGATGATGGAAGGCAGCGCAATACCGATGGCACCCACGATGCCGCCCCATACCCCCTTCAGCTTATAGCCGATATGACTCGCCATATCAATGGCGAAGATACCCGGAGTAGCCTGAGCCACCACCATAATGTCCATGAATTCCTCCTTGTTCATCCACCGGTTCTTATCCACGAATTCTCTCTCCATGATAGGAATCATGGCGTAGCCTCCACCCAGCGTGAAGGCACCAATCTTGTTACACGTAAGGAAAAACTTTAATAACATTTTCTATTGATTCTATGATTTTGACTGCAAAATTACACATTATTTGTTAAATAAACTAGCTTTCCGGCGGATAATCTGCAAAAAATTACGCTCTTTTCGATAAAATATGTATCTTTGCAAACTATAAACTGCGGGAAACAATTCCAAAAACGGTTGTATTCTGAGCAGTTCAAGTAGAATCTTAATACCAATAGAAATTAGAAAAAAGAATATGAATCTGAAAGTACGATTATCAATAATGAACTTCTTGGAGTTCGCTGTTTGGGGAGCCTATCTCACATCTATGGGCAACTATCTCGGAAAGGCCGGAATGGGTGCAGAAATCTCCTGGTTCTATACCATTCAGGGTATAGTCTCCATCTTCATGCCTACATTGATGGGTATTGTAGCGGATAAGTATATCCAGCCACAACGCCTTCTGGGATACTGTCATCTGCTGGCAGGTCTGTCGATGATAGGACTTTTCCTGATGGGACAGGCGAGTGCCACTCCTGATGAGGCGCTCTTCATGGCTGTCTATACCTTCAGCGTGGCGTTCTATATGCCTACGCTGGCGCTTTCCAATACCGCAGCTTTCACCATTCTGAAGAACCATGGACGGGATACCATCAAGGACTTCCCGCCTATCCGTGTTTTTGGAACCGTAGGTTTCATCGTCACCATGTGGATTGTCAACTGTGCCACCTGGGATAACGGAACCTTCCTGTTCCTCTTCTCAGAGAATGCCAACAAGTTCCAGTATACCCATCTCCAGTTCCTCGTATCGGGAATCCTGAGTATCGTACTCTTCCTCTATTGCTTCGGTCTGCCACAGTGCCAGCTGGTGAAGAAGCAGGCGCGCAGCTGGGTGGAGACATGGGGCTTCGATGCCTTCAAGCTCTTCAAGAGCCGCGAGATGGCGCTGTTCTTTATCTTCTCATGTCTGCTCGGTATGAGCCTGCAGGTGACCAACGGTTATGCTACACCTTTCATCACCAGCTTCAAGGGCGATCCTGCCATGCTGGATACCTTTGCTGCCAATAATGCTACGCTTCTGGTATCCATCTCTCAGATTGCTGAGGCGCTCTGCATCCTCCTGATTCCATACTTCCTCAAGCGTTATGGCATCAAGATCGTGATGCTCATCGCCATGTTTGCATGGGTGTTCCGTTTCGGCTTCTTCGGAATGGGCAATCCGGCGTTCCCTGGCGTTATCCTCTTCATTCTCTCATGCCTCGTATACGGTGTGGCTTTCGATTTCTTCAATGTGTCGGGTGGTCTGTTCGTAGATCAGAAGTGCGAACCTAAGGTCAGAGCTTCGGCACAGGGATTGTTTATGCTGATGACGAATGGTTTGGGTGCCTCTATCGGTACCATTCTTGCCGGACAGGTAATCAATCATTACTGTCATTGGGAAAATGGGTATTTAATGGGCGATTGGCAGACCTGCTGGTTTATCTTCGCAGGTTATGCTCTTTTGGTCGGAGTTGCCTTCGCCATCTTGTTCAGACCTAAGAAGGAGACAAAATAAATGGTAAAGTTAGTATATAAAGGATCTTTTGCAATAGCTGAGTCGGTTGATGCCGGGGTCATTGCCCTCACCAATGAGGAAGAAACCCGCGTGCTTACCATTCTCACCATTCCGGAGGTGGCGATGAAAATCAAGGATTATGAGCAGCACAAGGATGAAGAGAGAATAGGTGCCGTTGACGTGCTGGCGAAGATTCTCAAGGAAGACGACGCTGCTCGTTATGAGATTGAGATCTTGGGCATTAAGGGAGTGGGACTGAAGACGAAGCTGGTGAATGTTGACACCGACCGTTCTTACCTGCTCCAGATAGAAGATGCCATCCTGCTTTCCTTGATGAATGGGTATGAAATTCTGACATCTGAAGAGGTAATCAAGAACTTCTCTACTCCTTACGAGGGAGGAATGCAGCGTGTGGCTATTCCTATCCTTACCCTGCCAGACCGGCTGCTGGAACTGGCTTTGCAGAGAGCTGTAGAAGATGAGAAGTATGAAGATGCTTCTTATATCCGTGATGAAATCAAGCGCCGTGAGGAAAAGGCGAAAAATGCGAACAAATAATGAAGGAAGTTAGATATTTCTATGTGCCGGATGCGGCTAATCAGGTGGAACTGCCTGCTGAGGAAGCTACCCATGCCCTGCGCGTTCTGCGACTGAAGGGTGGGGACGAGATATTCCTCATGGATGGAGAAGGCTCCTTTTTCCGTGCTGAGGTTACTGCTGCATCCAGCAAGCGATGTCTCTATGAAATCAAGGAAGAGATGCCGCAGCAGCGTGCCTGGAAGGGGCATATCCATCTGGCGATTGCGCCAACCAAGATGATGGAGCGTATCGAATGGATGGCTGAGAAAGCCACGGAAATCGGTTTTGATGAACTCTCGTTCCTCAACTGCCAGTTTTCTGAGCGCAAGGTGGTGAAGACGCCAAGAATTGACAAGATTGTGATTTCTGCCGTCAAGCAGAGTCATAAGGCGTGGAAACCGGCGGTGAACGAGCTGGTCAGCTTCAAGGAGTTTATCCAGACCCCTCGTCCCGGCAGAAAGTTTATCTGTCATTGCTACGAAGAGGTAGAGAAGAAAGACTTCTTTACCGAGATTTCTGGTATTCTGAATGAAGCTCATGCTCCTGCTGCTACTGAATCTTCAAATGCAGATGTAGCCACTGCTGCTTCTGAATCTCCAACTGCAGATGCAGCTGATATCACGGTGCTGGTAGGTCCGGAGGGCGATTTCTCCATCGATGAGGTTCGCCTTGCCCTGGAGAACGGCTACGAGAGCGTATCCCTGGGCACCAGCCGCCTCCGTACCGAAACCGCCGGCCTTGTAGCGGTTCACATGGCGCATATCGCAAGGAGATTATAGCCAGTTTGATCCAATATGCCCTTGAACCAATGGTCATCAATCCAAGGTAAAGGACAGAAGCCAGTTTGATCCAATACGCCCTGAACCAACGGTCACCGGCCGAAGGGAAAGGTAAAGGGCAGAAGCTCCTAGCCCAGGGCAACGCCCTGGGTTTAATTAAGCAACAGCAATGCGCCCTCTAAGGGCAAAAGCTTTAAAATATTTATCTAAATGAGATGAAAAGATTGTATAAGAATTTGGTTATGATGTGCTTGGCATGCCTTGTCGGGATGCTCGCATCATGTTCTGGCAGCGACTATCTCAATGCCATTCCTAAGAAAAGTACTGCACTTATTTCGGTGGATATGCAGCAGATGGCTTCCGATATTCATGCGGAAGACAAGGCGGGCATGCTCAAATCCCTCCTTCATGTAGAGGATGTAGACAAGTGCGGTATCGACATTACAGAAAAAATGTATCTCTTCGAGAGTGCTGACGGAAACCTCGGTCTCTGTGCCAAGGTCAGCAGCGAGAGCGATGTGGAAGACTGGCTCGCTTCGCTTGCCAAGCAGCATATCGCATCCGAAGTAAAGGAACGCAAGGGTTTCCATTTCGCCGTCTTGAAGGACTCATGGCTCGTGGGCTTTTCTGATCAGGCGCTTCTCGTCATGGGACCGGTAGTGGCTGATGCACAGGCTCAGCTCCAGCAGCAGATGGTAAGATATCTCAAGGCTGAAGAGGAGGAGGGCATCACCGTTTCTCCTTTGTTCGAGCGCTTGCAGACCATCACGTCTCCAATGGCGATGGTGGCTCAGGCTCAGGCTTTGCCGGAAAAGTTCATCGCTCCGTTCACCCTCGGTGCACCTAAGGATACCGACCCTTCCCAGGTGGTGATTGCTGCCGAGATGAATGTCAAGGACGGTATCTTGCAGATTCACGGAGAAACTTTCTCTTTCAATAAAACCATTGACGCTGCCTTGAAGAAGGCGGCTCAAACTTATCGTCCTATCAAGGGCGCCTACGTCAAGTCGATGCCGGGAGATGCTCTGGCTGGCATCTTCATGAACGTAAAGGGCGAGCAGTTCCTGCCTATGATGCAGAGCAACAGCAGTCTGCAGACCCTCCTCATGGGTATTAATCAGGCGGTGGATATGGACAATATCATCCGTAGTGTGGATGGAGATATGGCCATCGTGATGCCAACCTTGGGAGATGCCGACCTCAAGATCATGATGGCGGCTAAACTGGCTCATAGCAAGTGGTTGGGCGATGTGGATTACTGGAAGAAATCATGTCCTCCGGGTGCCAAAATTGCCAACTGGGCTAAGAATGCTTACTTCTATACCGACGGCAAGACTTCTTTCTATTTCGGCGTAACCGATGACAAGCAGTTCTTCAGCGGAAGCGATGAACTCACTGCCCAGTATGCCGTGAAGCCAAGCAATCATCCGATAGATGCCAAGATTCAGAAGCTCATCGTGGGGCAGAAGCTGGCGATGGTCATCAATCTCGCCAAGAGTTCCGACGGCAACGGTTCGGGCAAGGACGATGCCATCTCTACTGTAACCGGTCTGCTGTCTCCAGTATTCGGCAACCTTACTTCCGTGGTCTATACCTTGAAGTAAAAGGCAAAAAGGGTAAAAAGAGTAAAGGCAAAAAGGGCAAAAAGCTAAAAAGAACCTTGCCCTCCCTCTTGCCCTCTTGCCCCCTTGCCCCCTTGCGCCCCCGTTCCTAGCGATTCCATCGCTAGGTCCCCCCAGTCCTAATTTCAAGCTAAAAGGGCAAAAAGGCTTTAAATGTAAGGTTGTTCCTGCAATTAAACATTAATAATTATACATTAAATAATATAACGTGGAAAAGATTCAGCTTCATTCCGTTCTCCCACAGGTCTTCGCTCAGCGCAATGACCTGGATTCGGAGATATGGAAGCAGGATGTCACCTTCGAGAAAGGGCATCTTTATCTTATCGAGGCAGAGAGTGGCAGCGGAAAGAGTACTTTCTGCAGCTATGTGCTCGGCTATCGTCACGACTACAGCGGAAGCGTGATGTTCGACAAGGATGTTACCGCTAATTATAAGGTTAAGGATTGGGTGGAAATGAGAAAGCGTCATATCAGCCACCTCTTTCAGGAACTTCGTCTCTTCCCGGAGCTTACCGCTCTGGAGAATGTAGAAATCAAGAACAAGATTACCGGATTCAAGAGCCGTGAACAGATCTTGAAATGGTTTGATATGCTCGGTATCGCCGACAAGGTGGACGCAAAGATTGGAAGAATGTCGTTCGGACAGCAGCAGCGTGTGGCGATGATGCGAGCTCTATGCCAGCCTTTCGACTTCATCCTTGCCGATGAACCTATCAGTCACCTCGACGACAACAACTCCCGTATCATGGCGGAAATCATGATGGCGGAAGCCAAGGAGCAGGGGGCTGGTGTCATCGTTACCAGTATAGGTAAGCACATGGACTTGCCTTACGAGCATACATTTAAGTTGTAATTTATCATTCAACACTTAACATTCAACAATTCAAAAATGAATTTGGTTTGGAAATTACTTCGTCAGCATATCAGTATACCGCAGTTTGCAGGCTTCGCCTTCGCCAATCTCTTCGGTATGCTCATCGTCCTTTTCGGCTTCCAGTTTTATAAGGACGTGCTGCCTGTCTTCACACAGGAAGACAGTTTCATGAAAGCCGACTATCTCATCATGAGCAAGAAGATAGGTATGGGAAATACCATCAGCGGCCGCTCCAATACCTTCACGGGTGCTGAGATAGATGATGTCAGAGACCAGAAGTTCGTGAAGAAGGTGGGAAAATTCACCTCTACGGAATATAAGGTAGATGCCCAGATGGGCGTCAACGGCGTAAATGTACTGAACAGCGAACTCTTCTTTGAGAGCGTGCCCGACGGCTTCGTCGATGTGCCGCTCAAGGACTGGAAGTATACGCCAGGAGCCAAGAAAGTGCCAATCATCCTCCCGCGTACCTATATTAATATGTATAACTTCGGATTCGCCCAGAGTCATTCGCTCCCGAAAATCAGCGATGGACTGATGGGAATGATTGATTTCAATATCCAGATTCAGGCAGCCGGCAAGAAGGAGCAGTTCAAGGGTAAGGTCATCGGATTCTCTTCCCGTCTCAACACCATCCTCGTGCCACAGGCATTTATGGACTGGAGTAACCAGGAGTTTGCTCCAAACCAGAAGAGCGATCCTAACCGCCTCATCGTAGAGGTAGGCAATCCGGGAGACGAGAACATCACTAAATACCTGGATGATAACGGTTATGAGGTAGAGACCGACAAGCTTGATGCCGAGAAGACCACCTATTTCCTTCGTATGATGGTATCCATGGTAATGATTATCGGACTGGTCATCTCCATCCTGAGTTTCTACATTCTGATGCTCAGCATCTATCTGCTGGTACAGAAGAACTCATCCAAGTTGGAGAACCTGCTTCTGATAGGCTATAGTCCTGCCAATGTGGCGAAGCCATATCAGGTGCTCACCATGTCGCTCAACCTGGTGGTGCTCATCATTGCCTGGGTCATCCTCTTCTTCGTCCGTGGCTACTACATGGAGTTCATCGAGGCAATCTTCCCTGACATCGAAGAGGGCACCATGCTCCCATCCATCTGCTTAGGCATGCTTTTGTTCCTGATAGTCTCTATCCTGAACATCCTCGCCATCCGTCGCAAGGTAATGAGCATCTGGCAGAGAAAGGAGTAGGGGCAGCTCGCCCCTCCTCAGGTCCGTTTCAGGTCCTCTTCAGGTCCTCTTCAGGTCCGTTTCAGGTCCCCCTCAGGTCCGTTTCAGGTCCTCCTCAGGTCCGTTTCAGGTCCTCTTTAGGTCCCCTCTCAGGGCGTCTAGCCCCCGTTCCAGGCGATTCCATCGCCTGGTATAGAAGGTCAGTCCCCCGAGGCAGCCCTCCGCCTCGAGCCCCTCGAAAAATTATAACCAAACCCCCGTTATAAATAATAATTTAAAGAAAATCTGCGTTATTTCCTTAACGCAGATTTTTTTTATGTTATAAAACACAATTTTTCATGTAGATGTAACACTTATATCGAATTTTTTGTTTAATTTTGCACCCGTAATAGATATTTGGGGGCTATTCCCCCGTATTATTAATTAATTTTATAAAAAAAGGTATGCAGAAAAGATTGCATTTATTAGTGGCTTTGCTGGCCTTTATGGTTTCAACCGCTATGGCGCAGATTACTACATCTGGCATTAGTGGTAAAGTGACTGCCAATGGTGAGGACATCATTGGTGCAACAATCAAGGCTGTTCACCAACCTTCTGGTACAGTCTATCGCGCAGTGACCAACATTGATGGTCGTTATTCTATTCAGGGTATGCGCCCAGGTGGTCCTTATGTCTTGGAAGTTTCTTATGTAGGTTACAAGACTAAGGAAGTTAAGAATTTTAATCTCTCTCTCGGTCAGAACACCATTCTGAACGAAAGTCTCTCTGAAAACGCAGAGATGTTGCAGGATGTTGTTGTTACTGCTGATCGCAACAACAACATGCGTACTGACCGCGCTGGTGCTACAACAAGTATCAATGCCGACCAGATTGAGGCTGTTCCTACCGTATCACGTAGCATGAACGACCTCTTGAAGTTGACTCCTCAGGGTGCTAACGTAGGTAGCGGATTCTCTGTTGGTGGTGGTAACTACCGTCAGTCTTACGTTACTGTCGATGGTGCTGCTTTCAACAACGCCTTCGGTATTGGTGGTAACCTCCCTGGTAACGGATCTCCAATCTCTCTTGATGCTTTGGATCAGATTTCTGTATCTTCATCTCCATACGATGTTCGTTTGAGTGGATTTACAGGTGGTGCTATCAGCGCCGTAACCAAGAGCGGTACCAATCAATTCAAGGGTACAGCTTATATGTACACTACCAACTCTCACTTGCGTGGTAACAAGGTAAGTGATTATGAGTTGAACCGTCTCCAGTCTCATTCTACTACATGGGGTGCAAGTTTCGGTGGTCCTATCATCAAGGATAAGTTGTTCTTCTTTGCCAATGGTGAATATCAGAACAATATCTCTGCTGGTCCTTCTGGTACAGCTCGTGTAAATGCTTCTGATGAGTGGTCTCCATCATCAGGTACTGTTCATCGCCCATTGCAGAGCGACATGGACAATATGCTCAGCTTCCTCAGCAAGAACTATGGTTACAACCCAGGTCGTTATCAGGGATATTCTCTTGATACTCCATCATACAAGTTCCTGGCTCGTATCGACTGGAACATCAACGAGAACAACAAGTTGAACATCCGTTTCTCTAAGAGTCACGACAAGGATTCTTCAGCTCCATCAAGCTCTACAACTCCATTCAAGGATTCTGTAATCTATCCTGGTGGTGAGGATGCTACGGGTGGCAAGTCTCAGTCTGGTCGTACAGCTAACGCTGGTCTCTACTTTGAGAGTGCACGCTACTATCAGGAGAAGAACTTTACTTCTTTCGCTGCTGAGTGGAACTCTAAGTGGGGTGGTGTAAACAATGTTCTCCGTGCTACTTACTCTTATCAGGATGAGCCACGTACTTATGTGGGTGGTATGTTCCCAACAGTGGATATCCTGAAGAATGGCTCTTACTATATGGGATTCGGTCCTGATCCATTTACTGAGGGTAACCTCCGTCAGGTGAAGACTTTCGTTGCTACTGATGAGGCTACATGGTCTATGGGCATCCAGAACTTCACCGCTGGTCTCCAGTTTGAGACCAACAAGGCTACCAACGGCTTCGGTGCAGCTTCTGCCGGTTACTATGTATTCGAGTCTATGGACGACTTCATGAACGGCAAGGCTCCTAGAAGCTATGGCGTTACCTTCCCAATGGACGGTTCTGGCCAGTTCCTGGCTACCATGAAGTACAACCAGTTCTCTGCTTACGTTCAGGATCAGGTTAACTTCTCTGACCGTTTCCGCCTGACTGCTGGTTTGCGTTTCGAGTTGCCTATCTACCCAGAGTTGGAGAACAACTATAACAAGGCTTTCGCTGCCATGAAGTGGAAGAACGATGCTGGCGTTGAGTCTCAGTATTCTACCGATCAGCTCCCTGATGCTCCATTGACAGTTTCTCCTCGTGTAGGTTTCAACTGGGATATTCTCGGCAACCACAAGTTGGTTCTCCGTGGTGGTACAGGTTACTTCATCGGTCGTCTGCCATTCGTATGGCTCGTATCTGCAGTAGGTAACGCTGGTTGTGGTCAGTACACCTATTATTATAATACTCCATCTGACAAGGGTGCTACCTATAAGATGGATAAGTTCTATCAGAGCCGTGAGGATCAGTTGAAGGTATTGCAGCAGCAGGGCTTGGCTGTGAACCGTGAGGATGCAGCTGCGCCTTCTACTCCTACCATCATCGACAAGGACTTGAAGATGAATGCTACATGGAAGACTTCTCTGGCTTTGGATGCCAAGTTGCCATACGATATCGACTTCTCTTTGGAGGGTATCTATAGCCGTGAGTTCAATCCTGCTACTGTCATCAACCTCGACCGCTACTGGGATGGTAAGTCATACACAGAGCTGGCTCCTGGTGACAAGCGTAAGTGGTATTCACGCAACTCATACAGCAACCCTTACATGATCACAAATGCTGGTCATAAGGCATACTACTACTCAATCACTGCATCTTTGGCTAAGAAGTTTGCATTCGGTTTGAACCTCTCTGCTTCTTACACCTACTCTAAGGCTAAGTCTTACGGTGATGGTGTGGGCGACCAGGTTTCTTCTGCATACTACAACAACCGTTACTCTGTAAACGGTAACAACGATATGGAGTTGGGTTATGGTACCTACGTGGCTCCTAACCGCTTGCTCATCTCTGCTTCTTACAAGAAGGACTACGGCAAGAACTTCGGTTCTGAGGTCGGTTTGATTTACGAGGGTATGAACATGGGTTATGCTGATGGTTACAGCTGCACACGTTACACTTACCAGTTGACTGGCAATGTAGTTAACGACTACGGTTCTAACGGTTTGGTTTACATCCCAGCTTCTCGCGAGGCTTTGGATAAGTGGAACTTCAAGGACAATGGTAAATATACTGCTGAGCAGCAGAAGGATGACTTCTGGGCTTACATCAACCAGGATGATTATCTGAAGAATCACAAGGGTGAGTATGCTGAGCGTGGTGGTGCTGTAATGCCTTGGCATCATCAGTTGGACTTCAAGTTCAACCAGAACTTCTACCTCAACGTAGCTGGTCAGAAGAACACTCTCCAGTTTGGTGTTGACATCAAGAACCTCGCTAACCTGCTGAACAACAGCTGGGGTCTCTACAAGACTGTTAACAACACCAAGTTGTTGAAGTATACTGCTGGTAAGGATGGTGCTGCTGGCTCATTCCAGTTCCAGAAGAACGGTAAGGAAGTATTGTCAAAGACATACACTAACTTGACAAGCTTCAACTCTACCTATTCTATCCAGTTCTCTATCCGTTATATCTTCAACTAATAGAGATTTCGAATACGAATCATCAATAAGCGCCCTGAAAGGGAAAGCATTGTATATAGAATGCTTTTGCTCTTTCAGGGCGCTTTCTTTTTGTCCCTTTTCTCCATACTTACTGATATTTTTTATTTGTAACACGTTTTTCTCACGCTAATTTCTTGTTATTTCAAATATTTTAGTTATATTTGCACCATATTGTATAAAATGGGTGAAAAACTTGCCTGTTGGCGGGGTGAAACCTAAATTATTAACGAAATAATCTAAAGAAATATGCTGAAAAGATTGCATTTACTTCTGGCTTTGTTCATCCTGACGGTGAACGCTGCCATGGCACAGATTACTACCTCTGGAATCAGCGGTAAGATTACATCTGATGGCGAGAACGTCATCGGAGCTACTGTTACTGCTACTCACCAACCTTCCGGTACCGTATATCGTGCCGTTACTAATATCGATGGACGATATACCATCCAGGGTATGCGACCAGGTGGTCCTTACAAGGTAGACATCTCCTATATCGGCTACAAGGACAAGGTGATCAAAAACCTCAACCTGAGCCTCGGTGAAACAGAGAATATCTCATGCTCGCTCCAGGAGGATGCCCACCAGCTCCAGGAAGTGGTGGTTTCCGGTAAGGCGGGTCTTGCTGCTTCCCGTACAGGTGCTGCTACCAGTATGACGGCAGAGCAGATCAACAACATGCCTAGCATTACTCACGGTATTGCTGACGTGGCTCGATTGAACCCACAGCTCACTGTTACCAATTCCGGAAACATGTCGTTCGCCGGTGTCAACAACCGTTACAACAACTTCATGATTGATGGTGCGGCAAACAATGACGTCTTCGGTCTGGCATCCAGCGGTAACAACGGTGGTCAGGCTGGTGCTCAGCCGGTATCTATGGAGACTATTGAGCAGATTCAGGTTTCCGTGGCTCCTTTCGATGTGCGCCAGAGCGGATTCACCGGAGGTGCCATCAACGCCATTACCAAGAGCGGTACCAACCAGTTCCACGGTTCGGCTTACTACTATGGCTACAACCAGGACCTCATCGGTACCAAGTATCCTTACCTTGATGGAACGGGTTATGCACCAAAGTATCAGAAGCAGACCCAGTATAACATGGGTGTCACCCTCGGTGGACCAATCATCAAGAACAAGCTCTTCTTCTTCGCCAACTACGAGCGCACCAACAAGGAATATCCTAATCTCTATGGTGTAGACTCCGGCAATTCCAAGGTGAATACCGAGCAGGCAAAGGATATTCTGACCATGCTCCAGAAGATAGCTGAAAAGCAGGGAGTCAACTTCAACGATTACTACAGTAACCAGGACATCTACACCAAGAGCGATAAGGCTGGATTGAAACTCGACTGGAACATCAACGAGTTCAATAAGTTTGCCATCCGCTGGAGCCTGGTCAAGGCTGAGCAGTTGAGTGGCGGCGGTAGTGCCAGCAGCTTGAACTCATACGGTTACAGCTATCCGTTCAAGAGCAATACCAACTCCTTCATCGCTGAGCTTCAGAGCCGATTCTCTCCAAGTGTGAGCAATGAGGCACGTGTCAGCTTCGTAAGAGTGCGCGATAGCCGTGACATCAAGGCTCATCTACCGATGATTTCCATCACGGGCGTTGGTAGCGGTACTGTCAATATCGGTACTGAGCGAAACTCCCAGGCTAACTACCTGGATCAGGACATCTGGACCATAGAGGATAACCTGACTTGGCTCCGTGGTAACCATACCTTCATCTTCGGTACCCACAACGAGTTCTACCATTTCAAGAATATGTTCATCTCGGATAAGTTCGGCTCCTATACCTTCAAGGGATACGACAGCTTCAAGGCTTATTACGATGACTACATGGCTGGACAGCTGGACCCTAACAAGGCTTACATGAACCAGTACCGTTATGGTCAGGCTAACACCGATGTTACCGGCGACCCTAACTGGGCTTCAGAGTTCTCATCTGGTCAGTTCGGTTTTTATGCACAGGACAAGTGGAATGCAAGCAACAACTTCACCTTGACCTACGGTCTGCGTCTGGATATTCCTGTATTCTTCGATACTCCAGTGGAGAATCCGGAGTTCAACGCCTTGTCAGAGAAGATGGGGTGGGGATTGAAGACCAACGATAAGCTGAGCTTCTCGCCAATGCTCTCGCCTCGTGTAGGTTTCCGCTGGGACATCAACAACGACCGCAAGTATATCCTCCGTGGTGGAGCGGGTGTCTTTACCGGTAGAATCCCATTCGTTTGGGTAAGCAACAACTACTCGGGTACAGGTCTGCAGCTTTCTTCTTACGATAGCAACAACTCTTCTACCAAGGGATTGGAACTCATCCTTGACCCAACCAAGCAGAATGCCAATGCTGATAAGATGAAGGCGAGTGCAGGCAACCAGGATGTGGCTGTATGCGACAAGAACTTCAAGTTCGCTCAGAACCTCCGTCTCAACCTCGGTTTCGACTTCGAGGCTTTGGGTATCGACTGGACTGCTGAGGCTATCTACTCCAAGACTTTGAACGATATCATCTATAAGAATCTCGCTCAGGAGCAGAGTGGTCAGACCTTCTCACAGAAGTACGGATATGAGTGGGACAACCGTCCGCTCTATCAGAGTGTGGTGAAGGGTACTCCTATCGCCGGTGTCTATGCCCTCGGAAATACATCCAAGGGTTATACCGTAAACCTCTCGCTCAAGGCTGAGAAGCATTTTAACTTCGGTCTCGACCTGATGGCAAGCTATACCTGGACCCGTTCACGCAGTGCTGCCAACGGTGGTTCTTCTGTAGCAAAGAGTAGCTGGACCTACCAGTATACCCATCGTGACTGCAACGATCTGGAGGTGGGCAACTCTGCCTACAATGTGCCTCATCGCATCCAGGCTTCTGCTTACTACCACATCAAGTACGGTCATCAGAAGCAGTGGCAGACCACTCTCGGTGTCATCTACCAGGGTAAGAGCGGTTCTCCTTATACCTATTATTATTATGGAGACGTAAACGAAGACGGATCTAAGGGTAATGACCTCTTCTACATCCCAACCGATGCACAGATTGACAAGATGCGTTTCGAGGAGACCAAGTACAACAAGAATACCTTCACTAACCGTATGTTTGGCGACAATCATGGTGATAAGCTTACCGAGGAAATGCAGCGCGAGATGCTGAAGAAGTGGATTGCTGACGATTCTTATCTCAGCAAGCATCGTGGAGAATACTACGAGCGTTATGCTGACAATCTGGCTTTCGAGCATCATTTCGATGTTCACTTCGGTCAGAAGTTCAGCTTCAAGGTGGCTGGTCAGATCAATTCCATCGAACTGACCTTCGATATCCTCAATGTAGGCAACCTCCTGAACAAGGACTGGGGTCATACCTACGGTGACGGTTTCGGTACCTACTATTCACCAGTCAACTATCAGGGCAATGGTGTCTACCAGTTCACCGGTGCTTATGCCTACAAGAGCTATAGCGATTACTACAGCCGTTGGCGTGGTCAGGTAGGTTTGAAGTACACCTTTTAATCCCTGCTATTTTATTCAAACTCCATAGAGTCCCTAGTGTCGCCAAATGCGATACTAGGGCTTTTCGTTAATATAAGGCAAGTTTATAATAGTTGATAAAAAACGAAAAGAGGGTGTATCATGAATTTATGATGCACCCTCTTTTATTCGTATATTAAAGATATATTGTCGGAAAAGACAGGATATATTTCTGAGTTATTTAGTATCTACGGCCGCACAACAGCTGTTGTGCGCTTGCATAACAGCTGATATGCGCTCGCACAACAGCTGATGTGCATGCGTTGCCCAACTGTTATGAACCAACTTTTTTTCCTTCTCTATATGAACAAATCCTTCTTCGGCATATCTGCCATGAACTGCTTGCGGAGCTTCTCAAAGAATGCCACGGTGTCGTTGCTGAAGCCGTGACCCTTCCAGGTGGAGGTGTTGGTGATGAGAATCCAGCACTGACCATCGGGGTACTTCAGGACTATGGCAGAGGTGCCGGCAAGAGAACCGGTACGAATCCACGGACGATTGCTCTTTGGAGTGTAGTTCCAACCGATGGAATACTGATGGTCGGGCTGCTCGGTGGTCATAAACTGGATGCTCTTCTGGCTGAGAATGTCCTTGACATGAGGCAGACCGTCGATGCTGGCGATGAGACGGCTCAGTTCGGCTGCTGAACCACACCATGCTCCGGCACCAGAGAGGCGAGGAAGGTCGGTATCGCCATAACACTTTTCTACCATTCTGCCACTGTTGTTGTATTCATATACCGGGATGCTGCCCTGGTGCATGTAATACTTCGTCTCGTTAGGACGGCGGTCCTTGTAGTAGGTGCCGGCAATATGCATGTCGTAGCATCCGGCAGGCTGGAGCACGTACTTCTGCATGAAGTTCTCGTACTTCATTCTGCTCTTCTTCTCGATAATCATCGAGAGAATCATGTAGCCCAGATTGCTGTAGCATTTGCCCTCGCCCGGCGTATAACCCAGATGGCGCTTCAGGAGAATCTTGAGCAGGGTCTTATGGTCTGGAGGCGTGGTGAGGTGGTTCTGCATCATGATGTAGCGGGTAGAGGATACCGGGTCGCCGGCATAGTTGTTGAAACCTGCCTGATGGCGCAGCAGCTGTTCTACGGTGATGTTGTAGTAGCGCAGGTCCTTGATACTGTTATTGTAAGTGGTATCGTTCAGGATTCCCTTCGGTCCGAATACCTTCTCGTTCATCTTGAGCTTCTTCATCTCCTGCAGTTTCATGATGCCTACAGCAGTGATAAGTTTTGATACAGAGGCGAAGCGCATCAGCATGTTCGGTTCCATTCGGATGCCCCTCTCCTTGTCTGCCCATCCGAAACCGCGGGCATAGAGCAGGGAGTCGTTGCGGGTGATGACGAGCTGTGCACCGTTGATTTCCCATCGCTTGAGGTATCTCTCCACGAGCGAATCCATCTTGTGATAGTCCTTTCCCTCGGTGAGGGCATTGCTGATGGAATCGTTGATATGCGCCTTGGGGAGCGTATCCTTTGCCTTCTCCTTATCCGAAGATGAGGTGCAGCGCGATACGCAACTATGTGTAGACCATGCGACGATGGCCGTGAATGTGAGCAATATGATAGCTATTCTTTTCTTTCTGAGTCTTCTTGCCATATTTATTGATGATGTTTTTTACAGTTTACGGCTTGCAAAGATACTGCAATCTGATGAAACGGCAAAAAAAATAAAGTTAAACATCTACAAACATGAACGGTTAAGCAGATTTTTATGTATCTTTGCACCGTAGAAATACTTGAACAGGTAAATGAAAAAGATTATTAAAAGGATATTCAGATCCTTCTTATATATAATAGGTATGGCAGGGCTTGCTCTCTTGCCCGACATCTGGCTCTGGCATCTGGGAGTGAGCGGGTGGCCTTTGGCGCTAGCCATTCTATGGTGGGTGCCTTCCTTGCTGCTTCTACTAGCAGAGGTAGGGCTGCAGATGGGCTTCTTTCATAAGCTCTCCGTCCGCATCCTCTTCACTACGATTCTGTTTTCGGTGATGCCCAAGGTGGTGTTCATCCTCTTCGATTTCATGATGCCGTGGTTCTTTGCTCTCCTTCCGGCGCTGGCGCTGATGGGATGGTTTGCCTTCGGATTCATTGAGGGCTGGAAGCGGTTGGAGATACGGTACGTAACCTATGAATCGCCCGACCTTCCACCTTACTTTGACGGTTACCGTCTGTTGCATTTCACTGATTTTCATCTGGGTTCTTTCCCGAAGGATAGTGACTTCGTACAGAAGGTAGTGGATGCAGCCAATAATGAGGAACCGGACATGATGCTCTTTACGGGCGATCTGGTGAACAATGATGCCAGGGAGGTGGAGCCTTATCTGGAAACGCTGAAACAGCTGCATGCCCACGATGGCATCTTCTCGGTATGGGGAAACCATGATTACTGCGAGTATGGCAACAATCATACGATAGCAGGACTGAGAAACAACTGGAAGCTGCTCTATAACTATCAATGCCAGTTGGGGTGGCATCAGTTGATGAACGATCATTTCACCGTGAGTCATGGTATGGCTTCCATCGATATCATCGGTGTGGAGAATGCGGGGCAGCCTCCTTTCAGTAACCGCAGCAAGTTGCCGAAGGCGATGAAGGGACTGAAGAAGGAAGGGTTCAAGATTCTGCTGACCCATGATCCGCATCACTGGCGCAGAGAGGTATGGGACAGACCTATCCAGCTGACACTGGCAGGACATACACATGCAGGACAGTTGCAGATAGGCAAGTGGACACCAGCCCGCATGGCATTCAAGGAGTGGGGTGGTGTTTATCGCAAAGGCAGTCAGATGCTGAACGTTTCATCGGGTATTGGCGGCTCCTTCCCGTTCCGATTGGGAGCATGGCCAGAAATGACTGTAATAACGTTAAAAAGAACTTTAAAATGACCTCATGTTGTTAATTATTTTTAAATACTCTCTTAAAACATTAGGTTTTAAATAAATATCTGCTGAAATTTTTGCTGATACGAACAAAAATAGTATCTTTGCACTAGTTTTCGCATATATTTGGGCAAATGGGGGGTGTCGAGACGACTGTACTCCATTTGTTTTTTTATGCCTCCCCAAATATCCCTTTTCTCCTCTCTTTATTTCCAGTGAAATGGAAGAAAGGAAAACTAATCATAAAGTTCCAAGTTTCAAGTTCAAAGTAAAAAGTTCCAAGTAAAATGAAGATTCCAGTAGAAGAACAATATAAATTCGTGAAGTTATCGCTTCCTGATGGTAGCAAGGCTGAAGGTCATGATGTGTTGCTGCATGCCTGCTGTGCGCCTTGTTCGTCAGCGATTGTAGAGTGTATGCTTCGCAACGGCATGAAGCCGACGGTATATTTCAGCAACAGTAACATTTATCCCTTACAGGAGTTTGAAATTCGCAAGCACGAGCTGATGCGCTTCCTGGAAGCGCAGGGGGTTCCGTATGTGGAGGATGAGTATGATCATGAGGAATGGTTGGCTACCATCAAGGGGTTGGAGCTGGAGCCTGAAAGGGGAAGCCGTTGCTCGATGTGTTTCCGGTATCGTTTGACGCATGCGGCTAGGTATGCTCAGGAGCATGGCTTTCATCTGCTTACTACTACCTTGGCTTCTTCGAGATGGAAGAATATCCAGCAGATAGATGCAGCCGGACATCTCGCCGTAGAAGGTTGCCCGGACGTTGAGTGGTGGGATATGAATTGGAGAAAGGGCGGTTTGCAGAATCGCCGTGGAGAATTATTGAAAGAGAATGAATTCTACAACCAATTGTATTGCGGTTGTGAATTCAGCATGAGATAAAGTGTTTTTCTGCGCAGGGATTTTAGGCACGGACTACACAGATTACACGGATTAATGACATTCATGATAAATCCGTGTAATCTGTGTAATCCGTGCCTTTTCTATATTCTAGGCTAGATGCCTATTTAAGAAAGGCCTGTGATTTCACCGTTAACCACATCGATACGCTCAGCCTGTGGGCTCTTTGGCAAACCTGGCATACGCATGATAGGACCAGCGATGACTACGATCATTTCAGCACCCATGTTCAGGGTGATGTCGCGAACGTGGAGTTCGAAGCCTTCTGTTGGACCGTAAGCCTTAGCATCGGTAGAGAAGCTGTATTGGGTCTTGGCAATACAGATAGGGAACTTCTCTGCACCCAACTTCTTGATCTCCTCAATCATAGCCTTTGCAGAATCGCTCATGGTTACGCTGCCGGCACCATAGAGATTGAACGCAACCTTCTCAATCTTCTCTTCTACAGAATCTTCGTCAGCATAAGTGAAATAGAGAGGAGCAGATGGACGCTCATCGATGGTCTTTACTACGAGTTCTGCCAATTCCATCGCACCCTTGCCACCTTCGGCGAAGGCACTGTTGACAGCGAATCCGCAACCCATCTCCTCACAGTGCTTGCGCAATACCTCAATCTCCTCGTCGGTATCAGTAGCAAACTTGTTGAAGGCGATGACAACGGTCTGACCAAAGCTCTGAAGGTTCTTCACGTGCTTGTCGAGGTTCCAGTAACCAGCTTCCATTCCTGCAACGTTAGGCTGCTTGATATCTTCCAGAGCTACGCCACCGTGCATCTTCAATGCCTGGAGAGTAACAACAAGAACGGTAAGGTCTGGCTGCAAACCAGTCTTGCGGCACTTGATGTTGTAGAACTTCTCTGCGCCGAGATCAGCACCGAATCCTGCCTCAGTGATGGCATAGTCGCCATACTCGAGAGCTGCTGCTGTAGCCATCACAGAGTTACAGCCATGAGCGATGTTGGCGAAAGGACCGCAGTGAACGAAAGCAGGAGTTCCCTCTGTGGTCTGAACCAGGTTTGGCTTCAGGGCATCGAGGAGGAGGGCAACAATACTGCCACCTACACCCATATCCTTGACGGTGAATGGTTTGTCATCCTCAGTGATGCCGAGGAGAATATTGTCGATGCGACGGCGGAGGTCGTCTACACTTGTTGCGAAACACATGATAGCCATGATTTCAGAAGCAGGAGTGATATCGAATCCTGCCTCTGTCTCGATGCCGTTCTTATCGCCGATACCGGTGATGATGCGACGGAGACCACGGTCGTTGACGTCCATTACTCGGCGCCAGAGAATCTTCTTGAGCTTGAATCCCTCTGCCTCGTGCTGGAAACGGTAGTTGTCCAGGAGGGCAGCAATCATGTTGTTGGCCTCTGTGATGGCATGGAAGTCGCCAGTGAAATGGAGGTTGATCTTATCCATAGGCAATACCTGTGCATAACCGCCACCGGCAGCACCACCCTTCATGCCGAAGCAAGGACCGAGAGAAGGCTCGCGCAATGCAACAACTGCCTTCTTTCCAATCTTCTGCATACCGAGGGCGAGACCCACGGATACGGTGGTCTTTCCATTACCAGCCTTGGTAGGACTGATAGCGGTAACGAGGATAAGATGATGGTTCTTAAACTTGTTTCTGTCAATTTTGTCCGTAGTAATCTTAGCGATGTAACGGCCGTAGTTTTCTACTTGGTCTTCATGGATTCCAAGTTCTGCTGCCACTTCATTGATAGGGCGCAATTTTACTGATTTAGCTATTTCAATATCTGTCAACATAAAAAATGTATTTGTATTTTGCTGCAAAGGTACGCAAAAGTATTCACATAATGGCAAATCAATGTATAAAAAAACAAAAAGCGGGGGAGAAGGAGTTTATTATATACTAAAAAAGGAGTTTTAATATAAACGAAAAAAGAGGCAGATTCACATCTACCTCTTTTTTGCAATCTAACTAACTTTCTATTCTCCAATAGAAATACTACATTTTAAACTATATGTGTTAATTTTCCACAGTCAGCCTGTGGCTGACCAAACCTATGAACTTATCTTTTTATTTTCTAACGTAGAGCTTAAAGCCCTTGACGCTGCCCGGTGCACCCTGCTCGGCACGTGGCAAGTACTCGAAAGCTGAAATGGTAACCTCCTTACCCATATCCACGATTCCCAGATGTGGGAAGTTGGCGCCCTTCTCGGTCTGCCAATAGGTGCTCTCCTGGAGGTCGAACATCTTGTCGAGAGTTGAGTTACCCTTCTCGCTGTCTGCGTAGTAAGCCACCCAGTCGTTGCGGTCGATGCGGTTGCCGCTGGCATCCTGGAGATAAACCTCGGCGATGGCAATCTGGCTGTCGCCGCTCTGGCTGCTTTCTGCCTGGATGGCGAAGTAGCGACCGGTTACAGGCTTGTCGAGCTTGATGGTCTGCCAGCCGTTACCAGCCTTGAACTCGCCCTTCAATACAGGAGTCTCTGAATTGAGATCCATGCGATGACCAGGCTCGTTGTGCTTGTTGCTCTTTTCGAGATTCAGCTTGTCGAGCTCCGGATGATCCTGGCAGAAGGCGGTAGGAGCCACGGTAGAACCTGGCTTGCCTGCTTCACCCTTAGGACCTACAACGTCGAGAACAATCACCTCGTTCTTGCCCTTCTTCAACCAGCAACCCGGGAGATAGAGGGTCTGCTGAGGACCAATCTGCCAGAAGCGGCCGAGGGCATGACCGTTTACGTAAACCTGACCCTTGCCGAATGCCTCCATATTAATAAAGGTGTCGCCCACCTTCTTGATGTTGAAGTAGCCACGGTAGTAACCTGCCTTGGTCTGAAGACCACGCATCTTGTTGGTTGGCATGGCGAGTGCCTTCACTGCCGTCTGGTAATCATCAGCGATGGTGCTGTTGTTCCATCGGGTAGGGGTGAGGGCAAGTTCGCAATCCTCCTTCTGAGTAGTGAGGGTTACGTTGCCGATGATACCCTTGTAGTCTTTGATGGCACGACCGAAGTTGATTCTTCCCATACCTTCTACCACGATGGTGAGCTGAGCACCCTGTGGCATGGCTGGCAATTCGAGTGATTTCTCATTCTTCACACGGTCTATCTTGCCTACATATTTTCCGTTCACATATACCTGGGCAAAGTCGTGGAACTCGCCGGTCAGGGTTGATGTACTTTCGATGGCTGGAACGGTAGTCTCGTAAACCATGGTGCCCCATCCCATGTCCATATCCTCGAAGCATTGAGGAGCATGGGTGTCCTTCGCCTTTCCGATACCGTAGCTCAGAGGCTTGTACTCGGTAAACTTGAATTCTGGCACCTTGATGATCTGCATCGGAGCCTTAGGCACGGCTGGCAACTTCTTGCCGTCGTTGTATTTCGCCATCATCTTCTGCAGTTCGTAGAACTTAGGAGTAGCCAATCCCCATTCGTTGATAGGGGCATCGTAATCGTAGCTGGTTACGTCTGGCTGGAAACCAGGCGAGTTGGCACCTGCCCAATGGCCGAAGCTGGTTCCGCCGTGGGTCATATAGAGAGAGAAGCTGATGCCTTTGCTCAGCATCTCGTCCATTCCTTCTACCATATCCTTGGCAGGACGGGTTTCGTGGCGTGCTCCCCACTTGTCGAACCAGCCGCTCCAGAACTCAGAGCACATCTTTGGGGCGTTAGGACGAACCTCGCCGAGACGCTTAAACTGCTGGTCGATGTTGGCACCTGTACCGAAGTTCATGGTCCAGGTAAGGTCATCGAGACCATTGTTCAGGAAGTTGGATGACCAGTCGCACTGGAAGAGGCTCACCTTGTCGAAGCCACTCTTGCGAACGATGTCACGGATAGCACTTACGTATGGCTTGTCCTTTCCGTAAGAACCATATTCATTCTCCACCTGAACCATGATGATAGGGCCACCATTCTGGATAGTGAGTGGAGCCAGCTGCTTGCCTACTTCCTTCTCGAATATTTCTACACGCTGCATGAAGTAAGGGTCCTGCTCACGAAGCCGGATATCCTTCTTCTTGAGGAGCCACCAAGGCAGACCACCCATTTCCCATTCTGCACAAACGTATGGACCCGGGCGAACGATGACATACATGCCGTTCTTCTGGGCGAGGCGGCAGAAAGCAGCCACATCATTATTGCCTGTGAAATCGAACTTGCCTTCCTCCTGCTCATGGATATTCCAGAACACATAGAGGCAGACGGTATTCATGCCAAGAGCCTTGCACATCTTGATGCGATGCTCCCAGTAGGCACGAGGAATACGAGGGTAGTGCAACTCGGCAGCCTTAACCACGAAAGGTTTGCCATTGAGAAGGAATGTCTTGTCGCCGGTAGTGAAGGTGCCACCTTTCTGTGCAGCCATCATCTGGGCCGGTGCCAGTGCCAATAGCGAGGCAAAGGCTAATGTCTTGATTGAAGTTGTTACTGTCATTATACTTATTTTTTTAGTATTCTTGATAAACATTTGCAAAGATAACGGAAAATCTCCTTTATGAAGGATAAAAATCGTTCAATAAAAGGGATTTTTCGTTAAAAAGGGACTATTTCAATCATTTTTGCATAAAAGTCGTAATGCTTCGTGGAGCCAACTGAGTGGTTCCATCGCAACTTCCAACAGGCGCTAAACTCTCGGCAGAGATGTCGCTGGTACGATACATCTGCCAGCTTTTCTGCTCCTGATTATCGAGTTGGAAGTTGACAGGCTTCACATCCTCAGAATAGTTGATTGCCACAATCACCCATTTGCCGTCGGCATTCTGATAGGCAGAACACATTACTCCGTAAGGATCGTTGTAGCCTTCCTCTATCTGCTTTCCGTCGGCAGAAGTTGTAGCGATATCGAAGCGCTGGGCACCTGGACGGATAAAGCGAGAGTAGTTGCCGAGTGCCCACATCAACTTGGAATCTACTGCCCAGCCGCTCTTCCATCCATCCTTGCTGTAGATGCGGATGAGTCCATCGCGGTAGTCACCGCCTGCAGAACGCCACCAGCTCCAGCTCTCGGCATTGGCATATACCAGGTCGTGATGGATGACACGAGCCACATAGAGGGCTGTCTTCATCGAGAAGTCGTAAGGAGTTCCGCCACCAATCTCCTCGTCGTTGCCCATGATGCAGAGTTCTGTTTGCCAGAACTTGATGTTCTTCTGCTTACACGCTTCCCTAATCTTCATTCTGATTTCTCTCATGTATGGGATAGGGGTATTAGTCCAGTAGCTATGAGCACCGATGAGAGGGAGGAGTTGCTTGGTCTTGCCCAGATAGGTCTGCGTACTGTCCTTGGTGAAGAAGGAGTTGATTTCGTATCCTCGCTGCCAGTCGGTCATGTGGGTGCCAAGCATGCAGCGATAGTCGCTCGACTCATTGATGAGAATCTCGGTGTTGAGCTTGTTTTTTACCAATGCTTTGCTTACCTCCTTTGCCACCTTGGCAAACTCGCGGTTGGTGGCTGGGGTTCCTTCCTGCTTCGGTCCTGTCCAGTTCCAATGTCCATCCGGCTCGTTGATAGGGCTGATGTAGTTGAAGTGGATGCCATCGTGCTCTTCGATGCCTTTGAGAGATGTGGCGATGAATTTTCCGAATTTGCCGTAGCAATCATCCTTCAGATTGATGGTGCCGCCGCGCCCTGTGTTGGTTGCGAGTCCATTCTTGGTATAGAACACGGGTGCTGAGTTACAGAAGGCGAGGAAATAAGGCACACCTCTCTGCTTGGCGAGCTTGAGGAACTTGCGCTGTCCAGCCTGTTTGCTCCAGTCGTAGGTGCCGTCAGCATTGAGAAAGCATTGGGTTCTTGTGCCCAGCTGAATCTGCGAAGCCTCTCCCTGTTCCTCGCTTCCGGCTCCCAGATTGAATCGCCAGATAGACAAGCCGATGCCTTTAGGTTTGCCTAAGGCATCATTCTCGGTAGAGAAGAGCCAGTCGGCAATCTGCTCCTGCTGTTTCTCTGACCATAGACCGAGAAACTGCATACTCCATGCATCGCTGGCACCGAAGTGCTGGATGTGCTGCTCCGGGCTTTGGGTAAGGATGGTATAACGGGTTGTTCCTTCCTGTGCTGCCTGCATGTTGATGCTGGCGATGAGCAATGCAGATAAAGCACCGTATTTCATATAATTATGTGCCATAATAGAATTTTATGTTTGATGAGTTGTTCAAAAGGCAGATGGATGCCCTTGCTGTTATTTTATCACGAATTTCTTTCCGTTTTGGATATAGATACCCTTGGCGAGTCCTTCTGTAGAATCTGCATGTTTGCGAACTAATTTGCCCTCGATGCTGTAGATGTCATTGCTACCGGCCTTATCTGCCTTGATATGGCTAATGCCAGTATTGATGGCATCTTCGAAATCAATCACGATGGTTACAACGCTCTTGGTAGGGATGGCAATCAGCTTATCCAGACTGAAACTGCTCTTGATGTGCTTCAGGTTTTCTTTCGCAGATGTGCGGTAAACGTTGATATCCTTGGCTGCCTTCTGTCCCTCAATGTTGATGCGTACACTGTTTTGTGATGCCATCATGTTTACATATACCAAAACGATTCGTTTGCCATCTGGAGAAAGATAGGCAGATCCCAGAAGCTTATTGAGATCTTCTTCCTTATTGGTGATATGGTCGATACGCTTGTAACCAGGGCGGATGAAACGGCTGTAGTTGCCGAGTACCCAGAGGTTACTGTTGTCAGTGATGGTACCGCCGTTCTGGATATCACCATAGCTCTCGTTGTTGTTATCGCCCTGGGCATTCATTCGCAAGAGATAGAAGCGGTTCTTCTGTCCCCATTTCTCTTGTGCGAAAGAGGTCCAGTAGCTCCATGATGCCATATTGCCGTAGGTGAGATCGCAGTGGATAAGCTTACCCATATAGAGCGAGATGTCCATATAGCTGGCTGCATCGTAACTGGAAGGGAAACCTGCTGAAGTGGATGGCTCCTTATCGAGCATGCTCCATTCGGTTTGATATACATCGAGATTGTATTCCTGAGCCTTGTTCCATACATTCTGACGGATGTCCTTCAGGTCGGCATTCGTGCCGAAGGTCCAGTAGCTATGACCAGCGATGGCTCTTTTCAGGTTTTTCAAGTCGCCGATGTAGGTGCTGCTGTTGCTGGTATTGAAGAAAGCCTCTATCTGGTTGTTGGCTCTCTTCTCGGTTCCGTCTTGATAGAGTGCCTTCCATTGGCAGGCTTCCGGCAGGAGTATCTGGGCAGAGAGTCCCTGGTCGGTAATGCTTTTGTCCAACTCTCGGGCGAGCTTGGCGATGCACTCGTTGGTCCATGGTGAACCTTCCTGACCTTCTGTCCAATCGTATTGTGGCTCGTTTACCGGGTCAATGAGGGTTATGTTGTAGCCTTCGTCGGTGAAGTGCTTGGTTGTGGTCGTGAGGAATTTGGCAAAGTCGGCATAGTGATTGTCTGCGAGATTGCTTCCGCTCACACCCTTGTTGGCGCATGCCTTGCCGTTTTTGGTAAACTGTACTGGGGCTGAATTGGAGAAGAGCAGAAAATGATCTACTCCATATTTCTTGGCTTGCTGCATGAAGTATTGTTGACCTGCCGACTTGGTCCAGTCGTAGTTGCCATTGGCATCCAGATAGCAGTAGCCGCGTCGGGTGATGTCTTCGATGCCACTTTGGCTACCTTGTTCTGCTGAACCGGCACCCAGGTTTACGCGCCACATCGAGAGGCCGATGCCTTCTGGGTTACCGTCGGCATCCATTTCCTGGCTGAAGAGCCATTTCGCCGATTTCTCTTTTTCTGCATCACTGAAATATTTGCCCACAAAATCGGCTGTCCAGCAGTCGCTTGATCCGAAGTCTGCTATGGTCTGATAGCAGATGTTGGGGTTTATGGTGACCGTATATGATGATTGCGCATATAAGTTGGCAGTCATCATCAAGGCAGCTGTGAGGCTGAAGATGGATGTTTTTTTCATTTGCTGAGGCTTTATATATAATAAGGTGTATGGATAGCAATATTTTTATGAAAGAAAAGGGGCAGGACAAGAGATTTGTCCTGCCCCCTTTGATATTTTAGTTGTAACCTTCGTTCTGCTTGATGGTTCCGTTACTCATGGTAATTTCTGAGTTAGGGATGGCGAAGAGAAGGTCACGAGGTGCCTGGAAGTTGATACCCTCGTTGCTGTTCTCCTGCTGGTTGGTGGTCTCGTATGGGTCGGTAGATTCCTCCATGTTGTACTTCACGAAAGTACCGTTAGGACCGAATACGTGTTCCATCATTGTCTTTCCATCATCCATCTTCCAGCGGCGCAGGTCGTCGAGGCGGGTTCCCTCAAGTGCCAGCTCCAGACGGCGCTCGGTGCGGATAGCATCACGAAGGGCTGTGCCTGTGGCGGTAACTTCTGGAAGTTGAACACGCTGGCGTACCTTGTTGAGTGCCCACTGTGCCTCACTGTCGTGATTGAGAGCATTCTCAGTCTCTGCATACATCAGCAATACCTCTGCATAGCGGAGCAAGCGGATGTTCAATGGATTGTGAGGTGCATCGTATGGACTAGGGCGCCTGTTCACTGGGATGAAGAGCTTCATGTTGCAACGGCCAGACTTATGCTTGCTGGCTGAAATCACGTAAGGGTTTTCCTCATTCCATGTTGGGTCACCAGGAACATCTGTTTGTCCATCGTGAAGGATGGTATAGCGTAGTCGAATCTCGTCTCCTGCATCCTTGAAAGCCTTTTCCAAGTTGCTGGTAGGAAGACCCCATGACCAACCAGCGTCGTCACGTGAACCAACCAAGACAGAGTAGCGCTCACCCAGAGAATACTGGGTATCATCACTGGTCTGAATCTCGAAGAGACTCTCCTTGCCATTGTTGTAGTCGATGTTCCAAACCTGGCTAAAGTCATCCATCAGTTCATATTCCGGTGTTCCGCTGGCATGAGAGCCACGGCAGGTGAGTTCCTGCAGGATAGGCTCAGCTTCAGCATACTTACCCTGGTAGAGATATGCCTTTGCCAACATACCCTTGGCAGCACCGCTGGTAGCACGACCGATGTCGTTGGCAGATAACTCTGCCTTCTTTGGAAGATCGGCGAGGGCATCCTTGAAGTCCTGCTCAATCTGAGCGTAGGTTTCTGCTGTGGTAGCTCGGGTGATACCCTGAACCTCAGAAGGCATCTTGAGTGACATTACCAATGGTACACCGCCAAAGTTCTTCACCAGTTCGAAGTAGTAGAAACCGCGGAGGAACTTAGCCTCGGCAATCAGGCGCTTCTGATACTTCTCGTCGTTGAATTTCAGTTGTGCAATCTTTTCGATGGCGATGTTGCACTGGGTGATACCCTTGTAGCGATACTGCCAGAAGTTCTGTACGGCATTACCCAAGTCGATGGTGTTGCCGGTAAACATGGCTGCAGCTCTATATTCACCCGGGTCCTGTGTGGTGTTACCCATCCAGCAATCATCGGTGGTAATGTTGCAGAGGTTGTAGAATTTGTAAATCTGCCACCAGTCATCACATGCGATGAAGTTGTAGCAACCGGTAATCTGCTTTTCGCATTCTTCCTCGGTGGTGAAGTAGTTCTCCATATCCTGCTGACCGCGGATAGGCTCCTCAAGGAAGTCGGAGCAAGATGTCAAGCCCATGGTCAAGGCAGAAGCCAAGGTCAAACCTATGATATATCTTTTCATAATCTTGTTTCTTATTTTAATGATTACATATATTATAATAATGTATATTCCCTGCGATTAGAAGCTCATGTTCAAACCGAAGAGGAAGGTACGTGGGTTAGGATAACCTGTGTAGTCGATACCTGCCTCTGTTACACTTTTACCCATTGATGCTGCTTCTGGATCTGCACCAGAGTAGTTGGTGATGGTAAAGAGGTTCTGAGCTGAGAATGACAGACGCAAGTTCAGCTTGTTGTTGAACCACTGCTTAGGCAAGGTGTAACCAATCTGGAGCAACTTGCAGCGGAAGTAAGAACCATCCTCTACGAAGAAGTCGCTTACTCGCTTGTAGTTCATGTTGGAATCGTTGACAGAGAGGCGAGGGAATTCTGCACCTGTGTTGTCGGTTCTCCAGGTCTTGTCGTAAGTGCCGGCATATACATTCTGACCGTCGGTTCCTGCATAGCGACCGATGTTCTTGTTGAAGATGTCGTTGCCGATGGTTCCGTAGAAGTTGGCTACGAGGTCGAAGCCCTTGTATGCCGCATTCAGGTTCAAACCTACCATGAGGTCTGGGAATGGATTACCGATATGAGTCTTATCGTTGCTGTCGATAACGCCATCATTATTCAAATCCACGAAGCGAAGGTCACCTGGCTTGGCATTTGGCTGCAATGACTCGCCATGCTCGTTGGTGTATGACTTCACTTCTGTCTCGTTCTGGAAGATACCTGCTGTCTTGTAACCCCAGAACTGGCTGAGAGATTCGCCCTCGGCATTGCGAACGATGTAGTCGCCACTGAATCCACCTGTCCAGATGTAGTCACCATTCAGTTTCACTGCCTTGTTCTTTACCTGAGAAAGATTCAGACCTACGCCGTAGGTGAAGTCCTGGATTTGGTCGTTCCAGTTGATACCAAGTTCCCAACCAGATGCCTTCATTTTACCTACGTTCTCCCACATCTGTCCGTTCCACATTGGGTAACCGAGGATGAGGAGGTTGTCTTTCTTCATCAGCATATCGTGAGATGTCTTCTCGAAGTAATCCGCTGTAATCTTCAGGCGGCTCTGGAGAAGAGCGAGGTCAAGACCCACGTTCCAGTCCTCCACGGTTTCCCACTTCAGGTTTGAGTTTCCGATACCGCTCACGGTAGAACCGATGATGCGGTTTGGAGTTCCACCGAATACATAGGTTGTTGTACCGATAGAGCTGAGGTATGCCGAGTTGTCGATGTTCTGGTTACCAACCTTACCCCAACCAGCACGGATCTTGATGTCATCAAACACCTTCTGGTTCTTCATGAACTCCTCGCCGGTAAGGCGATAAGCTCCAGATACAGATGGGAAGGTAGCCCACTTGTTGTCCTTGGAGAACTTGGAAGAACCATCCACACGGATAGATGCTGTGAGGTAGTACTTCTCTGCGTAGTTGTACATCACACGTCCCAGGTAAGATACCAGCGAAGTGAAGCTGTCGGTACCCGTAGCTGCTGGGTTCTTGGTTCCTGAGCTAGGGTAGCGCAGAGACTCATCATTATTTGGGATGTTCTCTGAGTAAGCATTAGCCCAGTAGTCCTGGAAGCGCTCCATAGTGTAACCGCCCATCAAGTTGATGTTGTGTTTCTTGTTGAGGGTTGTCATGTAGTTCACGGTGTTGGTCCAGTTCCAGTCCACCCAGTTTTCCATCTTTCTGGTAGCGTTGTTGTTCTGGTTCTGCTCCAAGTTGTCGATGAAGAAGTTTACGTTGAATGAATCGGTTCTGCGGAAGCGGGCATTCAAGCCGAATGCTGATTTGATGGTCAATCCCTTGATTGGGGTGAGACTTACGTATGGAGTTGCGAGCAATCCATATTCGCTAGCACCAGAGTCCATACGTGCCATAGAAGCCACTGGGTTCCATTCCTGGTTGTTGTGCGAACGGTCATAGTTGCTGTATGGATTGCTGGTCCATTCGCTTTTTGGTCGCATCACTGGAGTAGTTGGATCCATCGCCATGATGGCACTCATCAGTCCTGGGGTGTCATCCCACTGCTCGTAGCGAGGAGTGAAGTCAACACCAGCCTTTACAATCTTATTGAAATTGTATTCGGTAGAGAAACGTGCAGAGAGTTTCTGCCACTGACCTACCTTGTACTGAGAGTCCTGCTTGTAGTAACCGATGCTTCCAGAGTAAATCATCTTGTCGTTACCGCCAGAGAATGAAAGGTCATAGTTCTGCTGTACGGCTACATCATTGATACATTCTTTCCACCAATCGGTATAGGTGTCTGCGCTTCCCTTGAAAGGAGAAACGTTGCCATCATTGGTATAACGAGCATCAAACACTTTCTTGTATTCCTGAGAGTCTGCCATATTCTGCTTCTTCAGGGTCTGGAGGCCTACGGTGGCCGTTACATTGAATTTGGCATCTCCCTTCTTACCTTTCTTGGTGGTGATCAAAATCACACCATTCGAAGCACGGGTACCATAGATAGCTGATGCAGAGGCATCCTTCAATACCTGCATGCTCTCGATGTCGTTCTGGTTGAGGAAGTTGATGTTGGTACCTACAGGCATACCATCTACAACGTAGAGAGGATCAGAACCATTCACGGTAGTGACACCACGGATGATGACACGAGGAGAAGCGCCAGGACCACCGGCGCCACTGATCTGTACACCGTTCACCTGACCCTGGAGGGCGTTCATCACGTTACCGGTAGAGAGCTTTTCCAGCTTGTCGCCCTTGATGGCTGAGATAGAACTGGTGAGGTCGCCCTTCTTTACCTGACCGTAACCGATAACAACCACCTCGTTCAAGTCGTTGGCATCGTCCTTCAGTACAAAGTTGATCTGTGAACGGTTGCCGATTTTCTCTTCCTGGTTTGCCATACCTACGTATGAGATAACGAGGGTAGCGTTCTTGTCGGCATCGATGGTATAATGACCATCCAGGTCGGTAACAGCACCTTTGCTGCTACCTTTCACCTTGATGTATGCTCCAATAACTGGTTCGTTGTTGCTGTCCACGACATTACCCGTCACTTTCACGCTCTGAGCGTTCATATTGAGGGCGAAACTGGTTGCCATGGCTGCTATGATATATTTCTTGTTCATATTACAATGTTTCTAATATTCTAGATGACTGTTCTTTCACACGTGTTATACTATTTGATAGGGATGATGCGAGAACGCAAGAGAGCGTAGTCGAACTCGAAGAGATACTTTCCTGTAGCAGGAACCTTTACCTTCTTCATGTTGTCACCGCCGTTGAGCTTGTTGGCCTCGTTCTCATCTGAACCATCGAAGCGCCAGTAAGGCTCTGGCCACCAACCCCACCAGTGAGTCTGGCTGATGGTGAATTCGATTTCATCACCTGCCTTGAGGTTCATTTCGCGATAGAGGCGATATGGGTTGTTCTCGTCCTGATTCAAGATGAATGCACCTGCGTTCTGATTGGTTGTCCATTCGCCGGCTCCCTCTGGCAAGTAACCCTTACCTGCCAGACAAATCTGTGCAGGCTGTGCGCCAGAACCGTCGTTGAAGTCAATCGTGGTAGAACCGTTGAGGATCATCTTCTTGGTTGTAGGGGTATATTCCTCCACCTTGTATTCACCTGTGATGATGTTGAAGTTGATTTCGTAGTAGCCCACCTTTTCCAAGATGATAGGCTTTGCTTCGCTAGCCTTGCGGGTGAGCAAACCTGTCTTCTCGTCAACACCGAAGCAGAGAGGAACGAAATCGGTCTTCTGTGGAATGAAGCGTATGCCTGTGCCTGGCTTCTGGTTGTAGTAGCGGGCACGATACTGGAATTCGCCTACGTGATCAACCAGCATTGGTACACCATAAACATCGCTTGTCAGTTCTGCTGCAGAGTTGACATCTGCAAGATACATCTTCTCAAAGTCAACCAAGTCGCTGACGATGATGGTGCTCTTCTGCTCGGTCATGTTGTCCATACTGTCATACACCTTGATGCTCATCTCGTAATCGGCATCTTCTGATGGGAATGTATATTCCTCGCTGTATTCGTACTCGGTACCAGAGAGTGTTACCTCGTCGTGCTTGTTGATGCCAGGAATATCAATGACCAACTTCTTCAACGACTTGTTGTCGGATACGGCAACATTGAGCAGGAATATTGGGTCTTCCTTCATCACGTTCACCTTATTAGATGGTGCTACTGTGAATACCGGGAAGGTAAAGTCGCCGTCACCCTTGATGGTGATGTTGGCTGTTGATACTTTTCCCACCACGTCTTCAACGGTCACTTCCAATGGGAAGCTGGAGTTGTCGGTCCAGTCGTCTGCAGGAGTATAAGCATAGTCGAGATTATACTCATGGAGCAGGGAATCTTTGTAGATGTCGAGCAGGTTGATGGTCTTGTCGAGGAGCATTCCCTCGTTCTTGAGTCGGATAGACTTGATACCGTCGGCATCGCTAATCTTACCTGTGATGTTGAAGGTACGTCCTGGTTCTGCATGAATCAGGTCTGATGTTAATGAAATCGTTGGATTCTGACCATCCACTGTAGGATAATCATCATCGCTACTGCATGCCTGGAATGTGAATCCACCCAAAGCAATTGCAGCCCATAAAAGGGCATTCTTGAGATTAAATGGTTGATGTGCCATAAGACATTCTTTTTAGTTCTTTATATTTGTTGTTTTGTTTATTATGCGTTAGTTGAGTAACTTTGTGTTAGTTGAACAACTTTCGTGTTGTTTATTCGGTTGCAAATGTACGGCGATTATTAGGAATTAATGGAGAAAAATCATTCAAAAGGGGGCATAAATCGTGCAGTGAAGGATTTGTGCCTCTGTTTTTCTCGTTTTTTTGCTTGTTTTTGCCCGCTTTTTGGCGTTTTTTTGTTATTTTTGCAGCAAATTGAAAATTAAAAACCATATACCTTCGATGAATATGATAGAAATAAAAAAGACACTTTGGGTGGTCTTCATCTGTTTGATGGGGCATATTGTTGCCTTGGCTCAGAAGTATCAGGTAAGACCATTGGACTTGGAGCAGGGCTTATCGTGCAATTATGTTGTAAGCATAGCGCAAGATAAATATGGCTTTCTTTGGTTTGCTACCGAAGAAGGATTGAATCGGTTTGATGGTAATAGCTTCTTTACCTATTACAAGCAAAGAGACAGAAAGGGCATATCCAGTAGTGAGTTGAACTGTGTGATTGATGATGCCAAGAAACCTGTTGTCTGGATTGGAACCAAGAATGATGGTCTCAATTCCTTTAACTATCAAACAGAAGAATGGCATAGCTATAAGCATGACGGCAAGAATCCTTCCAGCATCGCAACGAATGATATTACGCATATCACACCCTCTACCAATGGTAAACTCTGGATTACCACCTATTGGAAAGGTGTAGAACTGTTTGATCCCGAAACCGGCAGGTTTGTGCATTTTGATAAAGATAGAGTGCAAGGTTTGCCTGATAACCAATTGTGGTGTGTGCTCGATTTGGGAAATGGCAATCTTTTGGTGGGACATGTCAAGAGTGGATTATCCATCATAGATACCCAACATTTAACTGCCCGGAATTTTAAGCACAACGCCCAAGACATCTACTCTATTTCGGGTAATGAGGTGATTTGTCTGTATCGCGACAAAAAAGGAACGATATGGATCGGTACTAATATGGGTATAGATATTTACGACCCACTTAGCCAGCGATTTCTGCATGTGGCAGATCAAACCATCAAGAATCATCGTATTTTTGATTTCTGTGAATTGCCGAATGGTAATATGCTTGTAGCAACCGAGCAGATGGGTATAGCTGTATTGGATGTTGCCAACAAATCATTTACTGCAAGTACTCAGATTCCATGTTCTTTCATCAGCGAGGGGTTGGAAGATTTTAATCTTACGGGTAATAGTGTGCGAAGCCTATTGCTAGATAAATATAATAATGTATGGGCAGGATTTTATGGTAGCGGCATCAATTTCCTGACTCAATCTGTTGCGTCATTCAGTACCATCCGGGCTGGTGTTCCTGATCAGCTGCAACGACTTACGGAGAAATCTGTGATGGGATTGGTTTTCGATAAGAATGGGCAGCTATGGGTAGGTACTGATGGTAAAGGACTGAATGTCTTCTCGCCAGAAAGAAAACGATTGGCTACCTATGAACATGAAGGTGGCAGTATCGTGGCAGCTGCAACTCGAGATAGCAATGGTAATTTGTGGTTTGGATCATTCTATCAGGGTGCTACCGTAAAGATGGCGGGTGGAGGTTTCCGCAAGGTTTTGCCAGATGCGCATGAAGATGTCAGATGTTTCTATGAAGATGGCAAGCAGCAGATGTGGATAGGTACCGCTCATGGCATCTATGTGGTTGATATCAAGCGGATGAAGGTGGTAAATAATTATCATCTTGGCAATGATATGGTACGTGCCATCTGTATGGATGCACAGCATAGAGTCTGGGTGGGCTATTTCGGCATTGGCATTGAGGTGTTTTCGCCTCAAATGAAGCGGATCAAGTCGTTTAATTCAACTAAGGGTGAAAAGGAATATATTCCTTCCAATGCGGTGAATCATCTGATGCGTGATTCCCAAGGTCGTATTTGGGCAGCTACCAACGAGGGAGCCATCTGCTTTGATGTAAAGCATCAGGATAGACACGTGATTTATGACCAGAGACAGGGAATGAGCAATATCCATGTGCGTGCCATTATAGAAGATGAGATGCATAACATCTGGATGAGCACCAATCGTGGTATCAGTTGCTTAAAGGCAGGACAAGCTGGTAGGTTTATCAATTTTAATGAGAAAGATAATGTCGTTAAGGCTAATTTCAACGATGGTAGTGTGGCTCGTTCCGAACAGGGTATTATCTATTTTGGTTCGGCTCAGGGATTATGCTGTTTCCAGCCAAGACAAGTCTTGTCTGTCAGTCGGGCTCCTGAACCGATAATTACTTCGTTGCGGCTGATTCGTGGTATAGAGCAAACTGATAGTGTCATCAATCTTGCCATACGCAACCATATCTCGTTGGCGTATGATGAAAATTCCTTTGCGGTAAATTTTACCGTACGGAACTTTGCCATGGAGAACCATGTGGAGTATAGCTATATGCTCTCTGGTTTGCAGAATGATTGGATTACTGCTCAGTATGGAACGATTACTTTACGCGATATTCCACCTGGAACCTATCAGTTGCAGGTACGAGCTCGCATTCATAACCAGCCATGGTCTTCTGAAATAGCCGAGTTTACCATCATCGTTCGGCCTCCGTTCTGGCTTTCATGGTGGGCTAAGTTGTGCTATACCTTATTCGTTTTGGCGATAGTGTATCTGGCTTTGAGAATATATCAGCGTCATCTCCGCTTGAAATTCGAGTTGAAAGCAGAAAAGGTGCACCATGAGAAGGAACAGAAACTCAACGAGGAACGCCTGCGCTTCTTTACCAATATCACTCACGAACTTCGCACGCCACTTACGCTGATTCTTGGTCCGCTCGATGACATCTCGCATTCGTCGGATATTACGAAGACCGTGAAGCATAAGCTGGCGGTGATACATCAGAGTGCGGTGAGATTGAACGAACTGATTACGCAGATATTGGAATTCAGAAAGACGGAGACCGATAACCGTCAGCTTCGTGTGGTGAAGGCAAACGTGGTGGATGCCGTGCATGAGGTTTCTTTGAAGTACGAGGAATTGGCACAGAAGCCTGACGTAGCCATCAAGTTTGTGGCTCCAGAGAATCCGATCATGATGTATATCGACAAGGAGGTCATCGCCATTATCTTGGATAATCTGGTATCGAATGCTATCAAATATACCGATCATGGTAATATTGATATCAGTGTGGAGCGTCGTCGCAGCGGGGAACATCATTTGGTGGATATCACGGTGAGTGATACGGGCCATGGCATCTCTGCAAAGGCATTGCCGCATATTTTCGATCGCTATTATCAGGAGAATGGAACCCATCAGGCTTCCGGCACAGGTATTGGTCTCTCGTTGGTCAAGAAGTTGGTGACCCTGCATCATGGTGAGGTGAAGGTAGAAAGCAATCTGGAGCAGGGTACCAGTTTCATCGTCACTCTGGATGAGAATGAAATTTATCCCGATGCCTTGCGAGGTGATGAGAATGCTTCTGCTAAATTGCAGGGTAATGATGCTGCATCTGGTGTCCTCAATTTGGAGGAAGCTGTGCTCAGTGTGGAGAACGGCAAGCCGTTGCTCCTCGTGGTAGAGGACAATAGGGAGATACTCGACTATGTGGCAGAATCGTTTATTGACGAGTTTGATGTGTTGAAGGCTGGTGATGGTCGGGAAGGATTGGCTTTGGCATTGGATAAGGTGCCTGATGTAATCATTTCAGATGTCATGATGCCAAATATGGATGGCAATGCCATGTGCAGGGCCTTGAAGAAAGATATACGCACGAGTCATATTCCTATCATTCTTCTTACGGCGAAGGATTCTTTTGAAGCCAAGGAGAAGGGCTATGACTCGGGTGCCGATTCGTATATCACCAAACCTTTCACGCATTCGCTCTTGCGTAGCCGAATCCTTAACCTCTTGCAGCAGCGTCGGCGTGACAAGATGCTGATACAGGAATCGAAGGAAACCAATTTGGCACAGAAGAAAGAGCAGTTGAGGGAATCGCTCAATAAGGTAGATCAGGAATTCTTTGACAAGTTGAATAAGCTGATAGAAGAGAATATCAGTGGTGATGTGGATGTTAACTTGATTGCCAGTAACTTGGCGGTAAGTACCAGTACGCTCTATCGCAAGATGAAGGCGCTTACGGGTATATCTACCAACGAATATATCCGCAAGTATAAGATGCAGTATGCCGAGCATTTGCTTCTGGAGGGTAAGTATAGCATCAGTGAGATCTCCTTTATGGTAGGTATGAATAGCGTGGCTTATTTCCGCCGGTGTTTCAAGGCTGAATATGGGGAGATTCCTTCTGAATATCTCAAGAAATTGCAGAAAATGTAATATTGGTGTGGCACAAATATCTTGATTTGCGCTGCTTGAATACTCAATAATAGGTATTTTAAGAGAAAGAGAAGAAAATCTTTGGGTTTTCTTCTCTTTTCTCGTTTTATTATCGTATCTTTGCACTCGAAATCAAATTATAACAGGAATGATTAAGTCAATGACGATAAATATAGGCTATCAGGCCAAGAAAGATAATGCTGGTGGGAATGGACTCATCGGTAACATCAACGTACAGACACCTTGCGGACAAGGTGTATAAAAACCCGGGCACAAACGTGTTCGGGCTTTTTTTATCCCCACTATATATAATAAGGTGGAATTTGCCTATATATAATAAGGTGGGATTTGCCTATATATAATAAGGTGGAAATTGACTGGTTTAGAAGAAAGACAGTGTGTACAATTATATATATTTATTAACTTATAAAATAAAGGATAAACGAAAATGATGAAAACAGAATGGAGAGGTTTCAAGGGAAACTTGTGGCAGAGTGAGGTGAATCTTCGCGATTTCATCCAGCACAACTATACTAGCTACGATGGCGACGAGTCGTTCCTGGCAGAACCTACTCAGGCTACCAATACCCTTTGGGGTATTTTGAAGGAGCTCCAGAAGGAAGAGCGTGCCAAGGGTGGTGTGCTCGATATGGAGACCGAGGTGGTTTCAGGATTGACAGCTTATGGTGCTGCCTACATCGGCGAGGGTACTAAGGAGTTGGAGAAGGTGGTTGGTCTGCAGACCGACAAGCCTTTGAAGCGTGCCTTCATGCCATACGGTGGTATCAAGATGGCAGAGCAGGCTTGTACTACATACGGCTACCAGCCATCAGAGAAGTTGCACGAGATTTTCCACAAGTATTGCAAAACTCATAATGACGGCGTGTTTGATGCTTATACTCCTGAGATGAAACTCGTGCGCCATAACCACATCCTCACTGGTCTTCCTGATACATACGGTCGTGGCCGTATCGTGGGTGACTACCGTCGTGTTGCTCTTTATGGTATCGATTTCCTTATCAAGGAGAAGCAGAACGACCTCGCTAACATGGGCGACCGTGAGATGATCGACGACGTTATCCGTCTTCGTGAAGAGGTTGCTATGCAGATCAAGGCGCTCAAGGGCTTGAAGGAGATGGCTCAGTTGTATGGTTACGACATCTCTCAGCCTGCTAAGAACGCTCGTGAGGCTGTTCAGTGGTTGTACTTCGGTTACCTCGGAGCAGTGAAGACTCAGAATGGTGCTGCGATGTCTGTAGGTCGTATCTCTACCTTCCTCGATATCTATATCCAGCGCGACTTGAACGAGGGTACTCTTACTGAGGATGAGGCTCAGGAGCTCATCGACCACTTGGTCATGAAGTTCCGTATGGTGAAGTTCGCCCGTATCCCTTCTTACAACGAGCTCTTCACTGGTGACCCTGTATGGGCTACTCTCGAAGTAGGTGGTATGGGTCAGGATGGCCGCTCAATGGTTACCAAGAACGACTTCCGTTTCCTCCACACATTGGAGAACATGGGTCCTTCACCAGAGCCAAACTTGACCGTACTCTATAGCTCTCGCTTGCCAAAGGCATTCAAGCACTACGCTTCTCTGATTTCTGTCAAGACAAGCTCTATCCAGTATGAGAACGACGATGTAATGCGCCCAGTTTGGGGTGACGACTATAGCATCTGCTGCTGTGTATCTGCTACACAGACAGGTAAGGAAATGCAGTTCTTCGGAGCCCGTGCCAACTTGGCTAAGTGCTTGACCTACGCTGTTTCTGGCGGTGTTGACTCAAAGACACGCGAGCAGTGCGGTCCTAAGTATCGCGCCGTAGAGGGTGATGTATTGACATACGAGGAGTTCATGCCACGTTTCATGGATATGATGGACTGGTTGGCTGGCGTTTATGTGAAGACATTGAACCTCATCCACTACATGCACGACAAGTACTTCTACGAGGCAGCAGAGTTGGCGCTCATCGACACAGATGTTCGTCGTACTTTCGCTACAGGTATCGCGGGTTTCAGCCACGTAGTTGACTCTATCTCTGCTATCAAGTATGCCAAGGTTAACATCATCCGTGATGAGACCGGTTTCCCTCTCAGCTTCAAGACCGAGGGTGACTTCCCACGTTACGGTAACGATGATGAGCGTGCTGATGAGATTGCAGTATGGTTGCTCAAGACCTTCATGAACATGATCAAGAAGCACCACACATACCGCAATTCAGAGCCTACTACATCTATCCTGACTATCACATCAAATGTCGTATATGGTAAGTACACCAGCAACATGCCTGATGGTCGTCCAGCCGGTGCTCCTTTGGCTCCAGGTGCCAACCCATCTTACGGTGCAGAGAAGAACGGTCTTTTGGCTTCATTGAACTCTGTAGCTAAGTTGCCATACGAGTATGCTCTCGATGGTATCTCTAATACTCAGACCATCAGTCCAGGTGCTCTCGGTCACAACGATGAGGAGCGTGCCCAGACATTGGTAGGTGTATTGGATGGCTACTTCAACCAGGGTTCTCACCACCTGAACGTGAACGTATTCGGTATCGACAAGCTCAAGGATGCGATGGAGCACCCAGAGAAGGAAGAGTACCAGAACTTCACCATCCGTGTAAGTGGTTACGCAGTTAAGTTCATCGACTTGACACGCGAGCAGCAGCTTGACGTAATCGCTCGTCAGGCTCACGAGAGACTCTAAGGAAGTGAAGTATGAAGAGGGAAGAGTGAAGCATTCTCTTCTCTCTTTGTAACATATAGATTGCCCGCTAGATTTTCTTTCCGAGGATATTTAGCGGGCATTTTAGCTTATTTAACTGCAAAATAGAGCTTTGTATTGAATATTTTGCTATCTTTGCGGTATGAAATTGAATATAGAACAAAAAACAACTCTTTGGAGTGAAGGAGGAAAGTTTTGCCTGGATTTAGCCAAACTGATATTTGGTGGTATCATCTTGGCAAGTATTATGAAAAAGGATATAGATACAGGGAAACTTTTAGTATTTGGTGCTCTAATAACAATGTTTCTTGCTGTATTTGGATTCTTTTTAATATTAATGTCTAAAGATAAAAAAAAGAAAGGAAAATAAATATGGAACTATTAATGTTTATGGGATTTTTTGCTCTGCTTGCTGGTGCTTTTACCCTATGGGCTTATAATGATTATCGTAAAATGTAGGCTTAAATGGGCTTCTTGTTTTTAATCGTTTCTAAAAAGATAAAATAATATGGGACTGATTTATTTTTTAGGTGCCGTAACTTTTTTGATTTGCGGAGCATGTTTAACTCTTGTTTATATAATCCACAAACAAGAAAAAACTGAAGCTGGCGCATGAAAGGATTTGTTCACAGCATAGAGAGCTTTGGTTCTGTTGATGGACCAGGCATCAGATTTTTGATCTTTCTGCAGGGTTGTCCCATGCGCTGCCAGTTCTGCCACAATCCGGATTCCTGGAAGACGGGGGTAGGAGAAGAGTGGACTGCCGATGACCTGCTGGACAAGGCAGAGCGATTCAAGAGTTATTGGGGAGATAATGGAGGAATTACCGTGAGCGGTGGCGAGGCATTGATGCAGATAGACTTTCTCATCGAACTCTTCGAGAAAGCCCATCAGCGTGGCATCAATACCTGTCTTGATACCTCGGCTCAACCCTTTCATAGAGAAGGGAAAAACTTCGAGAAATTTGAGCGTCTGATGACCGTCACTGATACTGTTCTTCTTGATATCAAGCATATCAATGATGAAGAGCATCGTAAACTCACGCTTCATTCCAATAAGAATATACTGGATTGTGCCCGCTATCTGAGCGAAATCCACAAGCCGGTATGGATTCGTCACGTCCTCATTCCAGGTATCACCGACAAGGATGAATACCTGGAAGAATTGCGCGACTTCCTCTCTACGCTCTCTAATATAGAGCGTATTGATGTATTGCCTTATCATACGATGGGCATCTACAAGTATGAAAAATTGGGTATACCTTACCCGTTGTCAGGGATAGAACCTCCTACAAGTGACCGTGTGGCTCATGCCAACGACATCTTGCAGAAGGCTATATCTTAATTTCTGCTGAGATTCCTGAGATGAGATTCTATTGAACTGGTGAGTCGGGCTTTGATCACCGGTTTGGTGATATAGTCGTTGACTCCCAGTTCATAGCATTCATCGATGTTGTCCTTGTTGTTTAACAGGGAGACAACGATGATGACCATCTCGTTCTTACTATATTTTTTTCTGACGTGATCTATCACGTCCCATCCATTCACACGAGGCATCATCAAGTCTAGCAAGATGATGTCTGGTGTGCATGAATCAATGATGTCGATGGCTTCCTGACCACCTTCTGCAATTTTCACATCCAGATCAAAATCCTTGATCATTTCTCCAAGAGTCTGGATATTCTCAGGGATATCGTCAACGATCAGCACTTTATATTTGTTCATAATCATTTACTTTTTCTTTGGATTTTCTTTTATTGTACAGTTAGGTCTTGGACGTCGCTGCTCTAAGCTTTTCTTGCCTTGTGTACTCCGTATATGTCGCACATGAAGCCTTTGGCTGAGAGCAACTTGTTCATATTGATGTTATCGAATATCTTGTGATGTGTACCTATCACCACGATATCGTAGACTTTATCCAGTACTTTAGCGTCATCCTCTACATGGATGCCGTATTCATTCTTCACTGCCTCTTTGTCTACCAGCGGGTCGTAAAGGGTAGTTTTGTATCCTGTTCCCACCAGGTTGATGTAGAGGTCAGCCACCTTGGTGTTTCTGATGTCATCGCTGTCAGGTTTGAACGAGAAGCCCAGGATGAGCACCTTGGTCTCTGGAGCCTTGAACTTTCTGAAGTCGCATGCACTCTTGATCTTGCCTGCCATCCAGACCGCCATCTGCTCGTTCACTTCGCGTGCCGTAGAGAGGAGCGAAGGAACCACGTCCACCTCCTGTGCCTTGTTGATGAGATAGTACGGATCTACAGCGATACAGTGACCGCCAACAAGTCCTGGGATAGCAGGAACGAAGTTCCATTTTGTGCTGGCTGCTTCCGTCACATCCTTGATGCTGATGTTCATCTTGTCGAAGATTTTTTCCATCTCGTTGAAGAATGCTATCTGAACATCTCGCTGGCAGTTCTCCATCAGCTTGCAGGCTTCGGCTATTTTGATGCTCTTCGCCTTGTGAGTGCCATGTGTGAGAACCGAGCTGTAGAGGTTGTCGATGATTTCTGCCGCTTCGGGTGTAGAACCACTGGTCACCTTTACGATGTTCTCTATGGTGTGGACGGTATCTCCCGGGTTGATTCTTTCAGGTGAGAAACCTACGAAGAAGTTATCGTTCAGCTTGAGTCCCGATGTTGATGCCAGCAACGGAGCGCATACTTCTTCTGTCAGTCCGGGATAGACTGTAGATTCATATACCACGATGTCTCCCGGTTTCAGGATTTTGCCTACTGCTGTAGTTGCATTTCTGACACAGCTGATATCAGGTTTGTTCGACTTGTTTACCGGTGTCGGTACAGCTATGATGTATACATTGCAGCCTTTCAAGTCGCTGATGTCACAGGTCAGCTTTAGTCCCCTTTCGAGAGCTTTAGACAGCATTCTGTCTTCCGCTCCCTGTTTCCTGGCTAATTTAGCTACCTTGGCAGCATTGATGTCGTAACCCCAAGTATCGTATTTCTTTGAGAATAAGCATGCAAGCGGTGTACCTACATAGCCTAGTCCAATCACGCCTATCTTAAACTCAAAAGATTTGTTATTCATATACTATATATATTAAATTTGTATTATTGTTTATTCATTCTTTACATTCCCTCCAGCTGAGCGTATCGGGAAGTTTTCTCCGGATTCCATGCATCGGCATACGAGCGATGGAAGAAGAGTTCCTGCAGATGGGCTGAAAGTCGTGCGATACGCAGGAAGTAACCTGTATACGGCGACATCAGCGGCAAGAATCGGTAGAGGAACATTTCCTCTTTTCTTCTCTCTGTCACCATCATCACCAGCAGGAAGGCGAATTGGGAGAAGCATACTCGGATGAAGTAGCCCAGCGCCAATATCTCTACGATGTGGTTATTGAAGGTGATGGCGAGTTTCACGATATACCACAACCACAGGAAGTTGAGGAAGCAGTCGTACGTTACGCTCTCCATGTTGGAGATCCAGTTCAATATAGACCAGTTCTTGGTTGGCAGCAGGATGTCGCGGTGTTTGCGCAAGCGGAATCTTACGAGCGAACGCGACCATCTGATACGCTGGTGATACAGTTTATACCATTGCGTCGGCACGTTGGTCATGCAGATGGCATCTTCTGCGAATTTCACCTTGTATCCTGCCTTTCTTATCTTTTGTGTGAGGTCACCATCCAGTCCTGGTCCGATGTCCCAGAATCCTACCTCTTTCAGTGTTGCTCTATCAAAGGCGCCGAAGGCACCCGATATGATGTGGTAGATGCCCAGCTCGCTCGTCACGATTCGTCCCACCTGTATGCGTTTCAGGTATTCGAACGCCTGCAGCGATGAGCAGATAGTGTCCTTGTTGTTGCGTACCTTCACGCATCCGCCCACACCCTTTACCATACCGTCGATGTAGAAGGGGAGGAGAATCTTCTCCAGCGCATCACGGTCCAGTGATGAGTCGGCATCCAGGCAGACGATGTATTTTCCTTTAGCCATCTGTGCACCATAGTTGCTTGCCGCAGCCTTACCTCCTCGGTCTTCCAGTCTCAGATAATGGGTGATGTAACCAGCCCGATAGAGGTCGGTGCATATCAGTTTGGTGTAGTCATCGCTGCCGTCGTCTACCACTATGATTTCATAGTTTCTGTAGGTCTGTTCGGCGAGCGAGTTCACCATCTTGAATATATGGCTTCCCTCATTCTTTCCCGGTACGAGTATCGAAACGAGCGGATTCTCTCTGTAGAGATAGAATCTTGCCACTTCCTTTTCCTTTTCTATCTTGTTCTTATTGGTCAGTCGGTTGAATATTACCAGATATTCCAGCAGGTAATATCTCGGCATCTCAATGAAGAACAGAAACCAGTAGGTACTCAGGATGCTGCTCAGTGAGAGTGTACTCAACCAGTCCATGAAGTGGTTCAGAGTTTCTACGATTTCAAACATACCTACTCATCTCCTTTCTTTACTAGTTGTTTCTTATCTCAATATCGTGAGCGCCAGCACGGCTAGCAGTATCAGTATACCGGCAATGGTAATCAGCACGGCTACCAGCTGCTTGTATAGCTTGACGCGCTTCATGATCTTGTCGTTCTCATCTTCCTTAGGCTTTATTTCCAGTGGGGTCTCTGCGGTCTTGTTTTCTTCTTCGGTCATTTTTTCCTCCGAATAACCGCAGTAGTCGTCTGGAGTCAGCTCTACGTAGTTCATCTTGTTGAAGAATTCCTCGTAGTTGCCGGTCACCTCCTTGGTCTTGGTATCGAGAACGCAGCATATCAGCTCGTCCGGTTCTATCTTGTCGGCCACCTTTCTGATAGCCTTTGACATCTGCTTGCTCAGTTCATGCTGTGCATCCTCTACGGTAATGTCGCTGAATACGGAATACGTGATGTAGAAGATGTTGTTGTTGTACGACACCTTGTGGTTGGAGAAGAGGCGGCAGAAGCTGGCTTGCAGACTGTCCTTGATCTTCACCGTGTCCTGTTCGGCATTCAGTATCCATATCTTTCCTACCAGTACTGATACCTGTTCCTTGCGGAAGGTCTCTATCAGGAGTCGGCGCAGGCGGTTTACCAGCAGCTGATAATCCATGAAGTTGTCATAGAGGTTGGTCATGTTGTTGAATATGAGGCTGTCCTGTGTCAGGGCGCGCACACCTTCCTCTGTTATCTCATAGTCTTCTACGTCTCGTGGCACCAGTGCATTCACCGGGAAGGTACTCTCGCAGTAGCAGCAGGTAGCCTTGGTCAGTGGCGTTGTGAACGAGTTCTCACAGTCGTTGCAGGTATATACCACTGCAGGTCGGTCATAGTCTACACCGATGTGGCGCAGTTTCTTATGACATTTCGGACAGATCAGCACACCGCCTACGTTGTACGTATTCTCCGGCGAGACGTTGGCGCAGCTGAAGTGGTGGATGATGTTCTGAATCTTCAGGTTGGAACTTCCACACTTCGGGCAGCACTCTGTATACAACAGGTGCGAGTGGTTGCACTTCGGGCAGAGGTGTTCCTTGATGAGGAAGCGGTGCATCTTGAGTACACCATATTCCACCATTGTATCCTTGAACATGAACATCTCGTTGAGATGGAACAGACCCATACTGTGATAGTGCTCAAAAATAGGGTTGATGTATCCCAGCGATGATTTCTCCAGGAGTCGGTGTCCCATGATTCTCTGGTCGCGTGATAGGAGATATCGCAGAATGTTGGCAAAGAGCTGGTTCGGCTGTGTAGGTCTTGCAGTTTCCTGCTTGATGCCGTACTTCTTTTTTGCCATCTTGATTCGGTCGATAATCTCGTAAACTTTCTCATTGCTCATGTCGCTGACGTATGCGTCTACGATATAGTCAGTGATCTGTTCCTTTCCCGATACCGCCGTATTGACGAATAACGGCTTATAGCTACATTTATACGATAGGATAGGACTGGCTCCAAACAGGATTGCATGGAACGCACGTTCACTCGTCGTATTGATGTATATGCAGTCGAAGTAGTCAGACTGGATATCTGGTGTTGAGTCGATATCGATGTAGGTATCGATGGTCAGCACCATGTCTCCTCTTTTGTTTCTTCTTAGTCCAATCATTTCTTCACGTTGTCTTTGTTTTGGTCAGGTGTGACGAGCTTTGAACTTCTCATCACATTTTGATTCTTCTCCACTGGGATGGTATACATCGGCAGTGGCTTAGGGTCTAACATCGCACTGATCTTGTTCACCCTGATTCTCACCGGCAGTTTGTTGCTCATCACCCAAGCCGGCACTTGCTGGTTGGGTTTGAAGGTGAATACTGCCACTACGGCATTTGCATCGTGCGAGAAGTTGCTCTGCAGGTGCTTTGGAATTTCCTCCACTCTCAGACCCACCATCTGCAGCTTAGCCTTCAGTACCAGGTCCTTGTTCACGATGACGTCAGCATCGTCAGGACTTTCCATATACTTGATTTTCTCACTAGGCACGTATGTGATGATGCCCAGGTGGCATGCTGCATAGTCGGTATGCTGGATGGTGAGCACTTCATCGCTCTTGAACACCAGTGTCTTGTCGCTCACGTTCACCTTTGTGACGTAGGCATCGGCAGGCGCACAGCAGTAGTGTATCAGACCGTGGTTGTAGATGCTGGAATTGCTGGAGTATGGCATGTCAGCACCCGCCATGCCTGCACCTCTTCTGCTCATGAAGTTATAGGTGGTGTTCTTGGCTTGTGAGTAGATGGTCACCTTGTTCATCTGCTTTCTTATTTCTTCCTCCACCTCGGCAATCTCAGCATCCAGCTGGTTGCGCTTGGTGTTGTTGGTCAGTCCGTAGTAGATGTCCGAGCTTTCCGAAGCTTTCTGTTTCTTCAGTTCAGCCAGTCGGGTGCGCAGTACCGGAATCTCTTCTCTAGCCAGTTTGGCCTGCACTTCCATATCGTGGGTTTCCTTTACCGCCGACGGAATGATGTTGGGGTCGTATTGGGTTACGATATTTCCCAGCAGTACGTAGGAGTAGAGCGTATCACCTTTGTGTACTATTTCTCCCACCTCCTTGTTTACCTTCAGAATGTAGATGTCGTCAACCGCACAGATATGGTTTTCATCGAGTGTTACATATCCGTCATAGATGGCCCAGATCATTCGGGTAACGATATAGTATGCTGTCAGTACGATGATGAGGAGGAAGATCAGCGCGAATATAATCTGCTGTCTAGCCAAGCGGTGGCTTTGCGATTTCAGCAAGTCGGCCATCGCCTGTTCCTGTGGCGTGCTGTCATATTGAAACTCATTCATAGTTCGATCTCGTTGAATATATTGTTGTTGTTATAGATGCTTACTGCCTTCTCTATATTGATGATGGCGAGTCCGCGGTTCAACATCAGCTTGTACATTCTTTCCATGCTTTCCAGGAGTCCGGTATATTCTTCCATTCTCATCAGGTAGTTGTACCCGTTTTTCTGGTTTTTATATGCGAACCGTCGCATGTCGATGTATTTTCCTGTCTGCTGAATGTGGTAAGCCTCAGTGGCTATAGCCTGGTTGAGGTTTTCTATCTTTTTCAGCAGGATTTTTACCGACTGTCTGATTTCCTTCACGTCGGTGCTTCTGCTGTTCATGATAATCTCTTTCTGTGTCTCCAGTGCCTTTCTCTTTCTTGGGTTTTCGTTGTAGATTGGCACGGTGAATCTGATTCCTACATCACCATTGTGCGAGAACTTGTCGTTGCTCTGCCAGTAGGTTGACCATCTGGCGAATGGGGTGAGTCGGGTAGTGCTGAGATAGTTGTTCAGCTTGCTTTCGTTGTTGGCTATCTCCAGCTTTGTCATTACGATTCTTGCATCCAGGCTTTCCTTGTCTACGTGTTCCCAGAGGGCTGTGGTGTCTACCACCACGCGGGTAGGCTTGATGCGGTAAATCGGTTTGTTGGTGATGTCTCTGTCGGAGCAGAGGATGGAGATGTCGTATTCCGCCTCCAGCTTGTCGTTCATCACCTTGAGCATCTTGTCGTTGCTTATTCGGTCTTTCTCCAGCATATACTGGTAAGCCTCGTTCATGATGTCGAGGTTGTCCAGCTTGTGTGCTATGACGGTACCGATATAGAAGTTATATTGTTCGGTCAGCTCATCTGCTGCCTTTTCATAGATGTCTGCAGTCTGTCTCTTTTTGTCTTGTAGACGTGAGAGTTCGTTAGCTAGGGCCACTTTGTTTCTCTTTTCCTTTCCCTGGTAGAACTTGCTGTTGATGATGTTCCATCCCAGTTCGGCCTGTACTTTGGCTTTGTACTTGGAGACCTGTTCTGCATCGTCGTTGTCGGCATCGAAGTATGCGTCTGGTCTGGCGTATATCTGACCGGTTACTTCCAGTCCGTTATGTCTGTTGATAGCCAACTGTTCGTATGCAGTTTTAGCCCAGTATAATGAGTCAGTGGTTTTAATGTCAGCAGTATGTTGTTTGTTGAGTCCCAGTTCGATGACTGGTGATTTCACCCAGATTGGGTTATTGATGAGTGTGTCGAGTTGTGCAAAGCGTTGGTTGAAGTGTCTCAATACGTTTTCGTTCTTCAGATTTTCGTAGACGAGCATTTTAGGGCTGAAACTCTTCTGCTGTTGTTTGCCTTGAGTTTGTGCCCATCCTTGCTGTCCTCCGATCATCGTCAGAAGAACCGTTGTTGTATATAGTATAAATTTACGCTTCATCTTTTTTCTTATTTAAACACGATGAATGCAGCTGCAAGCTGTTGCAGCTGCATTCACTATGTTCTTAGTTTATTAAAATATCTATATCAATCTGTATGCTAGTTTTTTATGCTAGCTTTTAAGATTAATTTTCTACGAGTTGATAAACTTGCAATCTCTTCTGTCCGTATGCTACATAGATGTAACCATTGTAAACAGTGATATAGTTGGCAGACTTGCCTTCTTCTCTATGAGCAATGGTTTCAGGACTTCCTGATTCAAGAGTACCAGCTTTGAGAACAACGACACCGTATGAACCATATGCAATGTATACCTTGCCGTCGTCACCAACGAAGCAACCGTTAGCATAAGCCTTATAGGAACCGTTCTTACCCTGCTTGCTATCCTTGATGATAGGATTTGGCATCTGGTAGTGTCCGAGTTCAGCTCCTGTATTCAGGTCGTAGCAGTAGAGACCTGCAGCACCGAGGCAAGCATAAATCTTACCGTTCTTCACAGCGATAGTATTTTTACCGTAGTGAGGTAAAATGGCAGGTGTTGTGATTGTAACATCCGGTGTAGATTTCATACTTGCCGATATGTCTCTCACTTCTATCTGAGCATTAATCCATTCCTTGGCTGCTTCTGCAGGGTCATTGGATGGATTGTATTGTGCTTGTTCTGTGAATACCAATGTAACAACCTTACCGTCTCCAATAGCAACATGCTTTGCTTTACCAGGTTTTTCTACAGTCTCAATTTCATTTAATGTTGCAGGATCGTATGTTGTGTATCCCTTTGTTGTTGCAACGATAAAACGGTTAGAGTTGCTGTCGTATACGATGCAGTTTTCATCTGTTCCCTTTTCTTTTGCATTCAGAGGAAGAATATTCAGCGGTTTGATTTCCTTCTTTTCTCCTTCTTCAGTTACGATAGTTTTTGGATCTGCATTTAGCAATCCACTACTTGTGATATCAATGTAGCCTAATGCACCGGCTTTCTTGTAGTGACTACCAACAGCGTAAACCTGTTTTGTATTGTTAGCATCGTACACCATCAAGTGGTTCCAGTCTAACAAACCTTCACTATCGTAAATGTACTGGAGCAGTTTCACTTCGGTGTTAGCATCAACTGGGTCGAAAACTTCCAAACAAGAACCATGTCCGTCACCACGAGTATGATATGACATATACATCTTTCCTTCGAAAGGCTGAACACATGTTGCAGAAATATCATGTGTATGATCAGGCTCAATCACGCTGATTGGTACAATAGGTGATGGTTTTGGAGTTGGAGTAGGGTTTGGATTTGGTTCTGGATCAGGATCTTTTCCTGGCTTCCAGCCTGTCTTTCCGTTACACTCTGTCTTGTTGATGATTACATCAGAGATATTGTCAGTCTGGTCAATTCTGTAAATCTGAGTTCCTGGGAAGAATGGAATGATTTCCGTTGTTAAATTCTGCTGGTAGAATTTACCGTCAAGAACAATCTTCGATGTAGCAGATGGAGTTCTGAACATGAAACAGTTAAATTTCATGGTTCCATTTTCTGTCGGAGCTCCTGTATTGAAAGCAAATTTCTTGGCTTTGATGACAGCTACTGCGTTGTCGCCTTCAATGAGTGAACCTGCACTTCCTGCCTGGGTATCAATATTGTCGTTTGCATTATTGTCTATATAAGTATCACATTCTATCAGACTTTGATTCTTAAGCTTAAATATTGTTCCAGAACTCTGAATAATTTTATTTGCTTTCAGGTATGATACACTAAATGTAGATGAACTGTTGATATTTACCTCATTTGCTACCTTAACGGCACAACTGCTGTAAAGTTTTGCACTTGAGCAAATTTCAAGATTACCACAGGTTAATGTACCATCAACATTCATGATACCTGCATTAGGATCTTCCCAATATGCATTTCCACTACCATTAATTTTCAATGTACTTGAACACAGGTTGCAATTTCCTTTAACATTAAGGCGCATACCGCTATTCGTCAGCTCCTTAGCTGTAAGATTACCTCCAACATAGCAGCTACCTTCAATGTTTAACTTATCTCCAGGGAAGTTTAAGTCGCCATCAGTTAAGTATGTACCTTTAATGGTGAACTGGCTATTTGTAGCCTCCAGCGTTCCATAATTGTAAACAGTAGCGTTGCCGTTGACTAATTCTTGGTAGTTTGTCTTCCATTTTCCACCTTTCAAGATATAAATCTTGGTATTGTCGTCAGCATTCATTCCGTTCTGGATGAATGTTCCTGCCACATAGAGTGTCACGCCAGAGTATGGATGGTTGCATTCTACTGTTTCGCCTGCTGGTACATAATATGTTCCTGCAGGTAAATCCCAACCCGTATAGTCTTTCAGATTCTTGGCATCAGCAGGAATAGAAGCTGGCGCCTCTGGCATGCTGAGAATATTTGTAAAATATGATGAGTTGCTTTCATCTATAGTTCTAGATTTAGTCGCAATTTTACTCTTATAGTTAAATACGCGGCTAGCTAATTCCTGAGCGTTCGTGTTTTGCACCAAGTCGCTTCCTATAATCTTGGAATTCATGCTGGCGATAGGCACATTTGTAGTACCATCGCTATTGCTATCGCTACAAGAAGCTAAGAGCAATGCTGCAAAGCTGAATGTTGCAAGTTTGATATTTAATGCTTTCATTTTAGCTTTCTTTTAAATGTTATTTATTGATTGATATTTAGCGGATAACCTTAAAGTTAGCTTTAGCTGGCTTTTTAGATTTGCTAGTTAAGCTGTGAATAAGGTTTGTTCTCCCTCACTCAAATGTGAGAGTGGGGGAGAACAGGATTCTTAAATACAATGTTACTTTGTCTTTGTCACCTTAAATACCTGAACACGGTTCTGACCGTATGCAACATAAGCATACTCTTCACCGTTTACGGTACTTACTGCTACGTAGTTGGCAGATCCGGTATTATTCTTTGCGTTGTAAGCATTAGCCTTACGATGGCAAACAGTGTTACCATTTCTGTCGAGAACAACGAGACCGTAGCCACCACATGCTACATAGATGTATTCTTTACCGATAGCGATGCCGTTAGCACGTCCCTTGATCTTACCTGTCAATTCTGATTTCTCAGGATTTGTAAATGTAGGGCATGTAAAGAAGTTATCATCTACGGTTCCATCTGAAGAAATCTTGGCAATACCATTCTCACCTTTACAAACGTAGATGTTACCATTCTCGTCTACAGCAATAACAGACTTGTTGTCTTTTGGAGTTACCTCGGCTACTTTATATGTATTAACAGCATTCTCTAAATCTGCATTGTTATATACATTTACATTGCCTTGTAAATCCAAGGTATAGAGCTTTCCATTTGCTGCAATAACATGCTTGCCTTCCAAACCAGATTTGTCCACGTGACCATTTGTCTTGAATGTAGAAAACCCTGTTGTTGTTGCTACAACATATTCTCCTCCGAATGCTGCCACGCAGTTTGCATCCCTCTTGGTCTTCAGGTCGAATGACTGAAGAGTTACGTTCTCACCGAGCTTGTCACCATTAAAGTCTACCTTGCCCAAGAATGCACCTGCTGATTTTGTGCCGCTTCCTGCCAAGTAGAGACTATTGCCATCCACGATAAGATGGTTGTAGTCGCAGTTTTCTGCAGCCTTGCTATCTGTAACCTGCAGTTGGTTGCCATTCATGGAAAGAATCTCAATGTTGCCACCAAACTTGTTGTCGCCATAAGTGTGATATGAAACATAGAGCTTGCCGTCTGCTGGCTGAATACATGTAGCTGACTGACCGTCTGCTGAGCCCTCAGAAGCAATCAGGTCAAGTTTAGCCTGTTCAGCAATTGTGTTAGGGTCGCCAGACCATTCGTAACCATATTTCTTGTGCGCCTCCTCTCTGAGCGTAACGTTAGGAGTAGTTTTGTCAGCTACCTTGTCATAGTCAGCGTATGTAGCTGCGATGTCAAGATCCTCGAAAGTGGTATACTCTTTTGAACCACTATAATTCTCCTGGAACTGAAGCAGGAATGTTGAGTTGTTGCCTGTTGTAGCCAAAGCGACAATATTGCTGTTACCATTATTGGTAAACTTATGTGCCTTGATGACTGCTACGGCATTATCTCCAGCCAATGTTATCTGACCTTCAGATGCATTGTCTGTAACCAGGTTGTTGGCTGTGATTACATTCTTGTTGCCAATAGTAATCTTACCTGTTCCGTTGAGAGTCAAAGTAGCTTCACCCTTTTCGATAACCTTCTGTCCGTCCTTTGTATTGTTTGTAACGTTAATGTAGGATGCTTCTACGTTGGCACCGTTATTAACATTGAACTGATTAGTAACCTTGATAGCTGTTTCTGACTTCAAATAGCCATTTACGTCCAATGTGCGTGCTTTAACAAAGCCTTTTACCCAGAGATTACCGTTGATGGTAGAGTTGCCATTGGCATCATTGTTGAAGAGGTTGCCCTCTGCGTATACATTGGCGCCTGATTCAACTTTGAGATTGATGGCACGGATAGAACCGTTGATGAATACATTGGCGTTAGAACCGAATGTGATGTCCTGAGTAGGAGTGATTGATTTCTCTTTTTCTTCAGGTTTGGTTTCTTTGATAGCTCCAAGACCGGTACTCAAATCTTTGCCCTGAGTAGTTTGGCCACGGAAGTCTGCATAAAGATTACCGTCAATCTTCATAAGACCTGTTGCTACAACAGTGTTCTTTGGACTAGTGCAGTAAATTGTACATTCTTCTGGAACCATTACACCAGTACCATCACTGTTGTCGTATTCCAAAGTTGCAGTGCTCAACAATACGATGGTTGTATTTGTCATTTTGGTGTTCTTATCATACTGCATTGTGCAACCGCCATTCACGAAGATAGTAGCTCCCTTGATAGTTTTACCTGCAAAGTTGATGGTCTTTTTGCTGGCAATCTCGTATGTTCCAGCAGTGAGGTCTGCTGCTCCGTTCAAAAATAAAGCATTGCCTGTTTTTTCTGGAGCTGTAGGCATAGTTGTAGTGAAGTTCTCACCTGCTCTGGTCAGGAAGAACTTTCTTGCCTTGGCTGTGCTGTTCTTGTAGTTGGCAATACGGCTGTTGTCGATTTGCTGTGATACGAGTTTGACAGTAATGAGGTCAACTGGGTTGACGATAGGTGCATCTGGTGAAGCAGGATCCGAAGAGCTGTCGCTACATGATGCGAAAACGAATGCTGCCAAACCTATAGCAGCAAGTTTAGAATTGAATACTTTCATATCTATTTAAGTTTAAATTGTAATTTCTTACTTTATGATTCTTTTTGTTCAATTAATCTTTATCATTTTGCCTAAAATCTTTATCATTTTGCTTAAATTCTTTATCATTTTGCCTAAAATCTTTTACTAAATTTGCCTAGCAAAGTTATTTTTGCTTACTTTTAGGAGTTAACTAGTTAGCTCTTCGGGCTTTAGCCATCAATTAGACGGTGCAAATATAGTGTAATTATTTCAAACGAAGCAGATTTTTCTGTTAAAGATGTTTAATATTGGCAAAGTTTAATAAACGGATAGCTGTTCGTATGGCTGTGAGCGATAATAATGGTTGCTCTACGCCAATCTGTTCTAAAACTCTATCGCAAAGATACGGCTTTATTCCCAAACCTGCAAGCTTTTTCCGGGATTTTTTATAAGAATAGATTTGGCATAAGGCTTATGTAAAGTTTGTTTAAGCCTAACGTAACAGTTAAATGAGCCTTAAACCAACTCCGTTTAAGGCTTAAATGAAACCGGAAAGAGGCTTCTTTAAAATTGAATTAGGGCTTTTTTGAAGTCTGGGGAATTATTTTTGAAATTTCCTGCAACCTTTTGCTCCTTTCTTTCGTCTAAATGCCAGAAATACGAACAATTTAAAATAGAAGGATTATGAAAAGTATTGGTTTGAGGGTAGCTGGTGCCGCTATGTTCTTGGCTGCTGCCGGGCTTACTGCCTGCAGCTTTGATTCTACGGGTTCTACCGTGAAGGGAGAGTTGAGTTACGTGCAGGATGACTTGCGCCAGAAGCCTTTTAAGGCGATTGATGTGGAGGCTGTGGCTGACGTCTATTATACCCAGAATGATGGCGATAAATGCGATGTCCGACTGGACTACTCTGCCATCAAGGACGCAAAGTTCCTGCAGCAGATGAAGGAGAAACTGAAGGTGGTGTATCGCAACGACGAGGTGGTTATCGGATACAACGGCAGACTGACCGTGCCTGCGTCCTGCAACTCTGAAAACAAGCGACTGAAGATTTATATCACCAGTCCAGACCTGTTGAAGGTGACACAGGAGGGTACAGGATGCTTCCATGCCAAGACCATCAACAGCGACCGTTTCGCCATTGATAACGAAGGCGTAGGCTCTGTCTATATCGGAAAGATTCTTGCCAACAAGGTGACTGTAGCCAACGAGGGTGTAGGCTCCGTGAATATCGATGACGTGGTTGGAGATAACATGACGGTTGATAATGAAGGCGTAGGCTCTGTGAAGATCACGAACGTTTCCATGGGAAGTCTGAAGGTGGACAACGAGGGCGTAGGCTCTGTGAACCTGGGATTCTTCAAGGGTGGCAGCCTGAATATCCTGAACGAAGGTGTAGGAAGCGTGAAAGCCAAGGTTGATTGCCAGTCTGTCAAAGCAACATCGGAAGGAGTAGGCGGAATCAATCTGAGTGGCGTCACCCGTCAATACAGCAAGAAGAAAGACGGAGTTGGAGGAATTTCGGATAACGGACTGACGGTAAGAAAATAACGTAAGTTGTTGAAAATCAAAATAAAAATCGGAAGGGGGAATATGCCGAAGCCAAATTGCGAAAATTTGAGCAATTCGGCTTCGGCTAAACCCTCTTATTTTTTTCTATTTTTTCTTTTATTTATTTTCTTTTTTCTCTTTTCTTCTTGCTACTTCTTCTTGTCGCTTTTTTCTTTTCTTTTTTTCTTGTTTTCTTTTTTTCTTCTCACAAGAATACCGAATTTACGGTATTTAACATTTGAAAAGCATCAGAAGCGCCCTTAGAAAAGGTTCAAAAGAGAACGGTTAGAAGTCCCATTTTACACCGAGGCAAGGACGGACCATCCAGCCGGCATTGCTGCCGAAGTTGTGGCTGATCTCTACCTCGCTGCCTACGCTGAGGTTCTCGCAGCCGAAGTGCTGACCAACGTTGTACCAGAGCTGTGGCTCTGTGGTGAAGACGGTGTGCTCAGGAGTGAAGGCTACGTTGCCGTCCTTGTCAAACTTCAGGTCGCCATCCTTGTCCTTGAACGAACTGTGGGTCTCCCACCAGTAATCAGCGAAACCGCTAAAGTTCAAACCCTTTAATCCAAAGATGTCCTTGCATCCCCATACAGCAGTAAGCTGCATTGGCACATTCTGGTCGGTCTTGCGGATAGTCTTGTAGAGTGCCTGGAGCGTCAAGGTGTTCTTGAAACTCTTGTCGTGCATGAAATACTCCACACCGAAGAGCCAGGCATTGTTGATAGGGTAGTCCTTGTAGATACCGCCGTTGTACTCTACGTGGAGGCTCAGATTCTTCAACTTCGTGTTCTGCCAGAAGTTGAGGGCGCGCGAGATCTCGGTATAGGTTCCACCCTGTGACATGTTGTGCTCGTACTTCTTGCCTGTATCAGTGTTTGTCATCTGATCGAGGTTGAAGTCGTGGTCTACAAAGAAATAAGTGTTACCCCATTTGTCCTGCTTGAACATTTCGAGGGTGAGGGTAACAAACTTGCGGTCACTGCCGAAATCATAGAAGACTTGGGCATTGGTCTGTGCTAAAGTTTTGCTCGCAGGGAGCAACGCAAGTGCCATGAGCAGTAGGCTTTTCATCTTTTTCATAAATCTTTTCTTTTCTTAATTATTTATTTAGTGAAACAAAAAACTGCGGACGGTAAGCCCGCAGTTTGTAATAATAATATCTTTATTTTGTAAATATCTTTTAGTATGCGAACAAAGGATAGTCCTTCATGGTCTCATTCACCTTCTCACGAACGCGTGCGATCACCTTCTCGTCCTCAGGAGTATTCAATACTTCCTCGATGAGTTCAGCTATGAGGTGCATCATGTCTTCCTTGGCGCCACGGGTTGTCATGGCTGCTGTACCAAGGCGGATACCTGATGTCTGGAAAGCAGAACGGCTGTCGAATGGAACCATGTTCTTGTTGACTGTGATGTCGGCTGCAACGAGCGCATTCTCAGCCACTTTACCTGTAAGGTCTGGATATTTACTTCGGAGGTCAACGAGCATGGAATGGTTGTCTGTACCACCGCTCACGATGCTGAATCCACGGCCAATGAGGTCATCAGCAAGAACAGCTGCGTTCTTCTTCACCTGAGCAGCATACTCCTTCCATGAAGGCTGCAGGTTCTCGTTGAAGGCAACAGCCTTGGCAGCGATGACGTGCTCCAAAGGACCGCCCTGCTGACCAGGGAATACGGCAGAATTCAAGATCATGCTCATCTTCTTGACCTCGCCCTTCTTGGTAGTCAATCCCCAAGGATTGTCAAAATCCTTGCCCATGAGGATGATACCGCCACGAGGACCACGGAGAGTCTTGTGGGTAGTAGAAGTAACGATGTGGGCATACTTCAATGGGTTGTCCAGCAGACCAGCTGCAATCAGACCAGCAGGGTGAGCCATATCAATCATGAGGAGTGCACCTACCTCGTCGGCAATCTTGCGCATACGTGCATAATCCCACTCACGGCTGTAGGCACTACCACCACCGATAATCAGCTTAGGCTTGTTTTCCAGCGCCAGCTTCTCCATCTCGTCGTAGTCCACGCGACCGGTCTCCTTGTTGAGGTTGTAACCGATAGGGTGGTAGAGGATACCGGAAGTATTGACGAGGCTACCATGAGAAAGGTGACCACCGTGATCGAGGTTCAGGCCCATAAAAGTATCGCCAGGCTTCAATACTGCGAGCAATACAGCTGCGTTAGCCTGTGCGCCAGAGTGAGGCTGTACATTAGCGTACTCAGCACCAAAGAGTTTCTTGACGCGTTCGATAGCCAGGTTCTCAACAATATCCACCACTTGGCAGCCACCGTAGTAGCGCTTTCCTGGCAGACCTTCTGCATACTTGTTAGTAAGGTAAGAACCCATAGCGTTCATCACCTCGTCACTCACGAAATTCTCAGAAGCAATCAGCTCCATACCTTTCAGCTGACGCTGATGTTCTCTTTCGATTAAGTCGAAAATCTCTTGATCTTTTACCATTCTCTTTACTTTTTATGGTTGATGTTTAATGAAATCGGGTACAAAAATAAGCAATATCTCTCAAACTACCAAATAAATCGTAATATTTTGAGTGATATTGCTTACTTTTTGTTATTTTATTGCCTTTAAATTACTTGCAAAGCTCTACTGTGCCCAGTTGCTGCTCCTTGTCGCAGTAGTGGCAACGCACGATGCCGAGCACCTTGTCTACGGTGTGGAAGAGGGTCTGCATAGGCTCGTTGTTGGTGATGCACTTAGGGTTGTTGCACTTCACGATGCCCTTCAGCGTATCCGGAGTCTCTACGGTCTTCTTCTCTACGATTTCGTAGTCCTTGATGATACTCAGTCCGATGTTAGGAGCCACCACGGAGAGACGGTTGATTTCTTCGTCGGTGAAATACTTGTTGGCAACCTTGATGATGCCCTTCTTGCCAATCTTCTTGGATGGCAGGTTGTAGCCGATAGTAACAGGAGTGTCCATCTTTTCCAACTGGAGCAGATTCACTACCTGATAGGTCTTTTCAGCTGGTATATGGTCGATTACGGTACCGTTCTCTATAGCCGCAACCACTAATTGACTTTTATTGTTTCCCATAATTATTAATTGTTAATTATTAGTTATCAATTACTCAATAATGGTCTTATCGTTCTTCACGTCCTCAAGCGAGATGCCGAGGCAGTGGCAGAAGATAGCCTCACGTGCATAGAGACCGTTCTGAGCCTGCTGGATATAGTATGCATGTGGATCATCATCCACATCGTATGCAATCTCGTTCACACGTGGCAGCGGGTGCATGATCTTCATGTTCTCCTTTGCCTTGCAGAGCATGTCGCGCTTCAGGATGTATACGTTCTTCACGCGCTCATATTCCATGAGGTCGGAAAAGCGCTCCTTCTGAACACGGGTCATGTAGAGAATGTCGGCATCGGCAATCACGTCCTCGTTGAAGTCTTCATGCTCCACGTACTTGATGTTATGCTCCTTGCAGTAGAGTTTATACTCCTCAGGCATAGCAAGTTCCTTAGGTGCGATGAAGTGGAAGGTAGGATTGAAATGGCGCATGGCAGTGATAAGTGAGTGAACGGTGCGGCCATACTTGAGGTCACCCACGAGATAGATGTTCAAGTTCTCCAAGGTACCTTGGGTCTTGTAGATAGAGTAGAGGTCGAGCAGGCACTGTGAAGGATGCATGTGTGCACCGTCGCCTGCATTGACGATAGGCACAGGAGCTACCTCGCTTGCATACTGTGCGGCACCCTCGATGAAATGGCGCATGGCAATCACGTCAGCGTAATTGCTTACCATGAGGATGGTGTCTTTGAGCGTTTCGCCCTTGGTGGTGCTGGAAGTCTTGGCATCGGAGAAACCGATGACGCGAGCGCCAAGGCGATTGGCTGCTGTTTGGAAACTGAGCTGTGTACGAGTAGAAGGCTCGAAGAAAAGGGTCGCTACAACCTTTCCCTTCAACAGCTCCCTGTTAGGATGCTTTTCAAACTCCTGTGCCATCTCCAAGAGATAGGTAATCTTCTCTTTAGAGAGGTCTGCAATCGTTACAAAATTATGTTTTTCCATTTGTTTTTGATTGTAATGTTCTAAAATCGCCCCCAAAGTTACAAATAATTTTCGATTTATGTGCGAAAAGTCAAAACTTTTATGTAATTTTGCACAAAATAAATGAAGAAATAGAGATGAGAAAACATTTTATCTATACATTATGGGGCATTTTTGCTACCTTTGTCGTGTCGGCTATGCTGGCCTTCTTTGCCATCTGGAACGGATGGATCGGTTACATGCCGGACATCGAGGACCTGCAGAATCCTATCAGCAGATTCGCCACTCAGGTGTATTCGGCAGACGGAAAGGTGCTGGGTACATGGAACCTGAACAAGGAGAACCGTATCGTGATACCTTACAAGAAGATGTCACCTTATTTAATAAAGGCGCTGGTGGCTACCGAGGATGCCCGTTTCTATGAGCATTCGGGTATCGACTACCGTGCCCTGGGACGTGCCATCATCAAGCGTGGAATCCTGGGACAGACCAATGCCGGCGGTGGCAGTACCATTACCCAGCAGCTTGCCAAGCAGCTCTATTCCGAGAAGGCAGGGAGTACGCTGGAGCGATTGCTGCAGAAACCGATAGAGTGGGTGATTGCCATCAGGCTGGAGCGATACTATACCAAGCAGGAGATTATCGCCCTCTATCTCAACTACTTCGATTTCCTGCATAATGCCGTGGGTATCAAGACGGCGGCTAATACCTATTTTAATAAGGAGCCGAAGGACCTGACGCTCTGCGAGGCGGCTACCCTGATAGGACTGTGCAAGAACCCGTCGCTCTTCAATCCGGTACGCTATCCGGACCGTGCACGCGACAGACGCAATGTGGTGCTCGCTCAGATGGTGAAGGCAGGTTATCTCAGCCGGGGTGAGTATAGCCGGTATGCTGCCGAACCGCTGACGCTGAACTTCCACCGTACAGACCATAAGGACGGTACTGCCACTTATCTGCGTGAATACCTGCGCCATTACATGATGGCAAAGCGTCCGGAACGTGGCAATTATCCATCCTGGAACTATGCGCAGTTCGTGACCGATTCCATCCTGTGGAACACCGATCCGCTCTACGGATGGTGCAACAAGAACTATAAGAAAGACGGTTCGCCATACAATGTATACAGTGACGGTCTGAAGGTGTTCACTACCATCGACAGCCGCATGCAGCGATATGCCGAAGAGGCTGTATATCAGCACGTGGCACGCTATCTGCAGCCTATCTTCAGCAAGGAGACTGCACGCAAGCCAAGTTCGCCATACAGCGACAAGCTGACGCCTAAGCAGATCAAGGTAATCCTGAACCGCAGCATTACGCAGAGCGAGCGCTATCAGACGATGAAGGCAGCAGGATGTTCTGAACAGGAGATTCATGATGCCTTCCGCAAGAAGATAGATATGACCGTGTTCACCTATCATGGTGACGTGGATACGCTGATGAGTCCATTGGATTCCATCCGCTATTACAAGACCTACCTGCGCAGCGGATTCATGAGTATGGATCCGAAGACTGGTGCCGTGAAGGCATACGTGGGAGGACTGGACTATTCTCACTTCATGTACGACATGGTGAGTCTGGGACGCCGACAGGTAGGTTCTACCATCAAGCCTTTCCTCTACAGTCTGGCGATGGAAAACGGCTTCTCGCCATGCGATTTGGCTCCAAACCGCCAGCATACCTATATGGTAGCCGGAAGGCCTTGGACGCCACGTAACGCCAACCATTCGCGCTATGGACAGATGGTGACGCTGAAGTGGGGATTGCAGCAGAGTAACAACTGGATCAGTGCTTATCTGATGAGTAAGCTGAATCCGCAGCAGTTTGTTCAGATGCTGCGCGATTTCGGCATCAACAGTCCTGATATCCATGCCTCTATGAGCTTGTGTCTGGGTCCTTGTGAGGTGAGTGTGAGCGAGATGGTAAGTGCCTATACGGCCTTTGCCAACCACGGCATCCGTACGTCTCCGATGTTCGTGAGCCGCATTGAGGACAATGAGGGCAATACCTTAGCCACCTTCCAGCCACGCATGAACGAGGTGATTGGTGCGGAGAACGCCATGAAGATGCTCACCATGCTGATGGGAGTAGTGGATGGCGGTACGGCTGGAAGACTGCGCTACCGCTATAACCTGGAAGGACAGATTGGTGCCAAGACGGGTACCACCAACAATAACAGTGACGGATGGTTTATCGGATTCACTCCGCAGCTAGTCAGCGGCTGCTGGGTAGGCGGTGAAGAGCGTGATATCCACTTCGATTCGATGAGTATGGGACAGGGAGCCACCATGGCGCTTCCTATCTGGGCGATATTCATGAAGAAGGTTTATGCCGATCCGACGCTGGGCATCAGACCGGACGTAAAATTTGATTTACCAGACGGTTATAATCCATGCTATAAGCCGAAATCTGACCAGGATGATTTCGAGCAGGTAGACGGCATCGATGAGGTGTTTGAGTAGGCATTCGCCATTTTTGCATAGTTTTACTTTTAAATTGTGCAAAAATGGCGAATGTTTTTTGCTTATATGCGTTTTTTTTTGTATTTTTGCAAAGTTTTAGGGCTATTATGACTGATAAGGCTATGCCGGTGGTCGGGCTCTTTGCTTGAATCAAGGAAATAAAATAAAAAATCATTATAATGAACGTTTCATATAAATGGCTTAAAGAATACGTCGATTTCGACTTGACACCACAGGAGACAGCTGATGTGCTGACCTCTTGCGGACTCGAAGTGGACGCTTTGGAAGAAGTACAGTCTATCAAGGGTGGACTGAAGGGACTCTATGTAGGTAAAGTGTTGACATGCGAGGCGCATCCTAACAGCGATCACCTCCACGTAACAACCGTTGACCTGGGCAAGGGCGAGCCACAGCAGATTGTCTGCGGTGCGCCTAACGTGGCTGCCGGTCAGAAGGTAATCGTTGCCGACCTGGGCTGCGTGCTCTACGACGGCGACCAGAGTTTTACCATCAAGAAGAGCAAGCTGCGCGGTGTAGAGAGCTTGGGTATGATCTGCGCTGAGGATGAAATCGGTGTGGGTACTTCTCACGACGGTATCATCGTGCTCCCAGAGGATGCACCTGTTGGTCAGCCTGCTGCCGAGTACTATCACCTGGAGAGCGACTGGCTCATCGAGATTGATATCACTGCCAACCGTGCCGATGCACTCGGCCACTGGGGTGTGGCCCGCGACCTCTATGCCTGGTTGAAGCAGAACGGCTACGAAACCAGTCTGCATCGCCCATCTTGCGATGAGTTCGTAGTAGACAACGAGGATCTTCCTATCGATGTAGAGATTGAAAATACCGAGGCTTGCAAGCGCTATGCCTGCGTAAGCATCACCGACTGCGAGGTGAAGGAGAGCCCTAAGTGGTTGCAGGATAAGCTGAATATCATCGGCTTGCGTCCAATCAACAATATCGTGGATATCACCAACTACATCATGATGGCATACGGTCAGCCATTGCACTGCTTCGATGCCGACATGGTTACCGGTCATAAGATTGTAGTCCGCACCCAGCCAGAGGGTACCAAGTTCATCACTCTTGATGGCGAGGAGCACACTCTGGGTGAGCACGACCTGAGCATCTGCAATGCTGAGGAGCCAATGTGTATCGCCGGTATCTTCGGCGGTAAGGGTTCCGGTACTTACGAGACCACCAAGAGCGTGGTTCTGGAGAGTGCTTACTTCCACCCGACATGGATTCGCAAGAGCGCTCGCCGTCATGGTTTGAGCACAGATGCCAGCTACCGTTTTGAGCGTGGCGTAGATCCAAACGGACAGATTTATGCATTGAAGCAGGCTGCTATCCTCTGCAAGCAGTTGGCTGGCGGCAAGATTTCCATGCAGATCAAGGATGTATATCCAGAGCCAATGCCGGATTTCCCAGTTCGCCTGAACTATGAGTATGCGCATCGCCTTATCGGTAAGGAGATTGGTGCTGAGACCATCAAGAATATCGCTACATCTCTCGAGATGAAGATCGTGAAGGAGGATGCTGAGGGCATCGACCTTTTGGTTCCTGCTTATCGCGTGGATGTCCAGCGTCCTTGCGACGTGGTAGAGGATATCCTCCGTATCTACGGATATAATAATGTAGAGATTCCAACCCAGCTGAAGAGTTCTTTGACTGTTCAGGGTGATGAGGACAAGGCTTATCACAGCCAGAACCTCGTGGCAGAGCAGTTGGTAGGCGAGGGCTTCATGGAGATTCTCAACAACTCTCTGAGCAAGACCAGCTACTATACAGACCTGGAGCTGAACAAGTATCCTTTGGAGAATGTAGTGAAGGTGATGAACCCATTGAGTGCTGATCTCGGCGTGATGCGTCAGACCATGCTCTTCGGCGGTTTGGAGAGCGTAGCCCGCAACATCAACCACAAGAGCCAGAACCTGAAGTTCTTCGAGGTGGGTAACACCTATTTATATAATAAGGAGAAGTGGAGCGAGGAGAGTCCTATCAAGGCTTACTCTCAGGAGGCTCACATGTCACTCTTGATCACCGGAAAGCGCGTAGAGGGCAGTTGGGCTCATGCAGATGAGCAGAGCAGCATCTACGAGTTGAAGGCTGTTGTAGAGAATATCCTACGCCGTGTAGGTATGCCACAGAACAACCTGGTTATCAAGCACAGCGACAACAACATCTTCTCAAAGGGCGTAAGCTATGAGACCCGTGCCGGCAAGGTATTGGTAGAGATGGGTATTCTGAGCAACAAGCTGAAGAAGGCATTCGACATTGAGCCGGATGTATTCTATGCTGATGTTCACTGGGATAACCTGGTGAAGACCGTGAAGAAGGTGAACCTTACTTACACAGATATCTGCAAGTATCCATCTGTGAGCCGCGACCTTGCACTGCTCGTTGACAAGAACGTAGAGTTTGCACAGATTGAGCAGATTGCCCGTCAGACCGAGAAGAAGCTCCTGAAGAGTGTGGTACTCTTCGACGTATATGAGGGTAAGAACCTGCCAGAGGGCAAGAAGAGCTATGCCGTAAACTTCATCCTGCAGGATGAGGAGAAGACATTGAATGACAAGCAGATTGATGCTATCATGAAGAAGCTCATTGCCAACCTTACAGGCAAGCTCAATGCAGAACTGAGATAATGCAGAATGCGATTGACGCAGAACTGAGATAATATTATAAACAAAAAACGATAAACATTTAAAAATTTATTCCAATGGGAAGAGCATTTGAATATCGTAAAGCTACAAAGCTGAAAAGATGGGGCCACATGGCCAAGACATTTACTAAGTTGGGTAAGCAGATTGCTATTGCAGTAAAGGCAGGCGGTCCAGAGCCAGAGAACAACCCAACATTGCGTGCTATCATCGCTAACTGTAAGCGTGAGAACATGCCTAAGGATAACATCGTTCGTGCCATCAAGAACGCTTGTGGCAAGGATACCAGCGATTACAAGGAGGTAACATACGAGGGATATGGCCCTCACGGAGTTGCTGTCTTCGTTGATACATTGACAGACAACACTACCCGTACTGTGGCTGACGTTCGTTCTATCTTCAACAAGTTCAGCGGTAACCTGGGTACAACAGGTTCTTTGTCTTTCCTCTTCGACCACAAGGCAGTGTTCACATTCAAGAAGAAGGATGGTCTGGATATGGACGAGATGATTCTCGACCTGATCGACTACGGCGTAGAAGATGAGTTTGATGAGGATGAGGAGAACAACGAAATCACTATCTACGGTGCTCCTACAAGCTTCGGCGAGATTCAGAAGCATCTGGAGGCTGAGGGTTTCGAGGTAACTGGTGCCGAGTTCACTTACATCCCTAACGATTTGAAGGATGTAACTCCTGAGGAGCGTGAAACTATCGACAAGATGGTTGAGAAGTTGGAAGAGTTTGACGATGTTCAGACTGTTTATACCAACATGAAGCCAGAAATTCCTGCAGACGCAGAATAATATTACGCCCTGATAGGCGCTGCTTTTTACAGGCACGCCCTGAACCAACGGTCACCGGCCGAAGGGAAAGGTAAAGGGCAGAAGCACATAGCCCAGGGCACCGCCCTGGGTTTTGTGTTTATTTCACCACGCGCCCTGTAAGAGCAAAAGCTTTAAAATAAGGAGAAAACATTATGATTAATTCTAACAATGAAAATCAGGAAAAGTTGCAGAAGGTAACTTATCAGACTCATGGTACCTGCTCAAAATACATCTGCATCAGTATAGATAAAGATGGAAAAGTGCAGGATGCCCAGTTCATCGGCGGCTGCGATGGCAATACCAAGGGCATCTGCTCGCTGATTCGTGGCATGAAGGCGAAGGAGATCATTGCCCGTCTGAAGGGTATCACTTGTGGCAATAAGCCTACTAGCTGTCCAGATCAGTTGGCCACAGCCTTGCAGGAAATGGGATATTAAGAGTGTTTTAGGCACGGAGTATATATTAGGCACGGATTACACGGAATTATAAATGAGCTCTATTGATTAGCGCCATAAATCCGTGTAATCCGTGCCTTATCTAAAGCTAGTAATCCGTGCCTTTTCTAATACTTGAACAAATCATCCAGCAGAACCTCCTTCGGATTCTTTGCCGAATGATAAACGAAACGGAAGCTGAAATGCTTCTCCTTGTATTTCTGCAAGCCGGGATTGTTGTCAAGGGCATCTTTCTGGAGCTTATGCAGTTTGTCCTTGTTGGCATCTATGACCTGCTTGTTGTCTGCCTTGTTGCGCAAGGTGACATAATAAGTGTAAACCCTGGTGTTCTTATCAAAGGTTGCACTATCTGTTCTGCTGTCATTCACGAAAGGTGTAGGACAGTTTTTCTCCGTATACTCCTTAGCTTCTCTTTCAGCCTTTTCTTCCAGACTTTCGGTGCAAGATGCTAATAAAGAGACCAAAACAGCGATGTAAATCAACTTTTTCTTCATGATTTTTCTATATTTTACCTAAAAATCTCTATAATTTCTGATATTTTGTGCAAAGATACGAAAAAAATAACTATCTTTGCACTCTAAAGAGAGAAAATTATATGGAGAATATAAATAAGATAAGAAATTTCTGCATTATTGCACATATAGACCATGGTAAAAGTACCTTGGCAGACCGATTGTTAGAGAAGACTCAGACCATCAAGATTACTGAAGGACAGATGCTTGATGACATGGACTTGGAGAGAGAGCGTGGTATTACTATCAAGAGCCATGCCATACAGATGGAGTATAAGGCAAAGGATGGTGATACATACATTCTCAATCTGATTGATACTCCGGGACACGTAGACTTCTCTTATGAGGTTTCACGTTCCATCGCTGCCTGCGAGGGAGCGCTCCTGGTCGTTGATGCCACACAGGGCGTGCAGGCTCAGACCATCTCTAACCTCTATATGGCTATTGAGCATGACCTGGAAATCATTCCGGTCATCAACAAGATAGATATGCCTTCGGCTATGCCGGAGGAGGTGGAAGACGAAATCGTAGACCTGATTGGTTGCAAGCATGAGGATATCCTCCGCGCTTCCGGTAAGACCGGTGAGGGCGTTGAAGAGGTGTTGGAGGCGGTTGTAAAACGTGTGCCTGCTCCTACAGGCGATGACAAGGCTCCATTGCAGGCTTTGATTTTCGACTCTGTATTCAACTCCTTCCGTGGCATCATCGCCTACTTCAAGATAGAGAATGGCGTAATCCGCAAGGGGGATAAGGTGAAGTTCTTCAATACCGGCATGGAATATGATGCTGATGAGATTGGTGTGCTGAAGATGGACATGATTCCTCGCAAGGAATTGGGTACCGGTGAGGTAGGTTATATCATCTCGGGTATCAAGAATGCTACCGAAGTAAAGGTGGGTGACACCATCACTCATATCGCCCGTCCTTGTGACAAGGCGATTGCCGGTTTCCAGGAAGTGAAGCCGATGGTCTTTGCCGGCGTTTATCCTATCGATCCTAGCGATTACGAGAATCTGCGTGCCTCATTGGAGAAACTGCAGCTCAATGATGCTTCGCTTACCTTCTCGCCAGAGAGTTCCGTGGCATTGGGCTTCGGTTTCCGTTGCGGATTCCTCGGATTGCTCCACATGGAGATTGTGCAGGAACGTCTGGACCGTGAGTTCAACATGGATGTCATCACCACCGTGCCTAACGTATCCTATATGGTATACGACAAGCAGGGAGGCGAGAAAGAGGTCCACAATCCTTCCGGATTGCCTGACCCAACCATGATTGACCATATCGAGGAACCATACATCCGAGCTACCATCATCACTGCTGCCGATTACATCGGTCCGATCATGAAGCTCTGTCTGGATAAGCGTGGCGAATTGATTAACCAGGAATACGTGAGCGGCAATCGTGTGGAGTTGCACTTCATGTTGCCATTGGGCGAGATTGTCATCGATTTCTACGATAAGCTGAAGAGTATTTCCAAGGGTTATGCTTCGTTCGACTATCATATCGATTCATTCCGCCACTCCGACCTGGTGAAGCTCGATATCCTCCTGAATGGAGAACCGGTGGATGCGCTGAGCACCTTGACCCATCGCGACAATGCCGTGAGCTTCGGACGCAGAATGTGCGAGAAGTTGAAGGACCTGATTCCACGTCAGCAGTTTGATATTGCCATCCAGGCAGCTATCGGTGCAAAGATTGTGGCACGTGAGACCGTGAAGCAGGTGCGTAAGGATGTTACTGCCAAGTGTTATGGTGGTGACGTGAGCCGTAAGCGTAAGCTGCTGGAGAAGCAGAAGAAGGGTAAGAAGCGCATGAAGCAGATTGGTAATGTGGAGGTTCCACAGAAGGCCTTCCTTGCTGTGCTGAAACTCGATTAATATTGAAATAACATTAACTAAATTATAGGAGTTTTTTTTATTATGGCTGACTTGATGAAGGTTATAGTACCTAAGCGCGACATAGCCAGAGAACTTGCACGTAAGTATAGTACGATGACTCACGACGAGCTGGATGTCCTGGAAGATTTGCTTGTGCCGGTGAAGTATGGCAAGGGCGAGAGAATCTTGTCCGAGGGAGAAGTATGTACGGGTATTTCGTATATAGAGAAGGGCTTGGTGCGACAGTATTACATCAAGAATGGCAAGGAGGTGACCGAGCACCTGGGTGTGGATCACTCTATCTTCATGTGTATTGAAAGTCTCTTTAAAGAGGAACCTTCTCATCTACAAGTGGAAGCATTGGAACCTACATTGGTTTACATCTTGCCAAAGGCGAAGCTCGAGGCGGCTGCGATGCGTAATGTCAATATTCAGATGCTGTATCGTAAGATTCTGGAAGAGAGTTTGATACAGTCGCAAGTGCATGCCGACCTGATGCGCTTTGAGACAGCGCCAAACAAGTATAAGCGCCTTTGCGAGATGAATCCACAGGTAGTATTAAGAGCTCCGCTCACCTATATTGCTAATTATCTGCAGATGACGCCGGAAACATTGTCTCGTATCCGTTCTAATGTACTCATGTAATAAGCATTGGAATATAAACACAAAAAACGCCCTGTAAAGGTAAAGCTTCCATGTCGGAATGCTTTTGCCTTTACAGGGCGTCTCTTTTTTATTATTGATCTTCTTCGTCCCAATCCTCATCTTCGAATCCGAACAGGGCTGGATCAACGAAGGCATCGAGCGCACGGCGCTCTTTCTTGGTAGGGCGTCCGGTACCTCTTGCACGGTCTACGAATCCGCTGATGCGGCTCATTTCCAGAAGTTCGTACTGCTTAGGATCGGTAACGTTCTTGTAAACGCCAAACAGCATCTTGGCACCTACGCGCTGCTCAATGCAGTCGAGTACCTCGAAAGAATAGGTGATAGGAGCCTTCTTCACGCTCACCACATCGCCACGCTTGATGATAAAAGATGGCTTTCTGTTTACGCCTCCCACCGTCACACGACCATTCTTGCAGGCATCTGCTGCAATGCTGCGCGTCTTGTAAATGCGGGCTGCCCAGAGCCACTTGTCTATTCTTGCTGATTCTTTCATGATTACTTTTTCCCAAGCTTGTTGTACTGGTTCATCGTATTGTTGATGCCAGCCAATACAAAACTCTTGATAATCTCTACGCCCAGGTCGATAGCAGGCTGAAGTTCCTTCATGTCTTCCTCGGTGTATTTACCAAGTACCCAGTCTATCTGTCCACCGCGCGGATAATCGTTGCCGATACCCATGCGCAGGCGAGCATAGTTTTGTCCGATAAGTTGCTGGATATGTCCCAAACCGTTGTGCCCGCCATTGCTGCCATTGGCTTTCAGACGGAAAGCACCGAGGGGTAGGGCAAGCTCATCACTGATTACCAGAAGTCTGCTCTGATCAATCTTTTCCTGATTCAGCCAATATCTCACTGCATTACCGCTGAGGTTCATGAAGGTGGTAGGTTTCAGGAGAATGATCTTTCTGCCCTTGAGTGTGGTTTCAGCGACGAATCCATATCGCTTATCCTCAAAATGAATATTGGACGCTTTAGCAAAAGCGTCCAATACCATAAATCCTGTGTTGTGCCTGGTTCCTACGTATTCATCGCCAGGGTTACCAAGCCCACAAATCAAATATTTATCCAATGTTTGATAATGCTTTACTCAGGTTCGTAAAATCTCGATGACTTATCAATTAAGCCTCCTCTTCAGCTGCAGCCTGTGCAGCGAGCTGAGCGTTACGTGTCATCTTGATAGAGCAAACTACAACAGCCTTGCTTGTTGCCAACTCGAGACCCTCGTATGAAAGGTCGCCAACCTTGATGCTCTTACCGATCTTCAACTCAGTAACGTCTACATCGAGGTGCTCAGGAATAACCTGGTAAGGAGCTGTAACGTTGATCTTACGGATAGAGAGGTTCATACGACCACCATCACGTACACCCTGTGCAAGACCTACCAACTTAACTGGGATACCGATAGTGATAGGCTTCTGATCGTTCACCTCGTAGAAGTCAACGTGCAAAGGAGCGTCTGTTGTTGGGTGGAACTGAATCTCCTTCATGATAGCTGTGTGGCTCTCACCGTCGATGATGAGGTTGATTACATATACATGAGGAGTGTAGATAATCTTACGCAACTCTGTGAATGGAACTGCGAATGACATAGCCTCAGGAGCACCGTTAGCATCCTTCTTCTCACCATAAAGGTTACATGGGATGAAACCTTCCTTACGCAATGACTTAGAAGCTTTCTTACCAAGGTCTGTACGCTTCTGACCTGTTACATTAATCTCTTTCATTTGTGTTACTCTAAATTAAGTTGTTAAAAATTTAATAATGTGCCTTAACTCGCCATCACACGGATTAGCTTTGAAAAAGCGTGTCTGCGAATCTTTTCCGCAAAGCGGCTGCAAAATTACTCATTTTATTTGGAATATGCAAATATTTTGGAAGAAAATATCAAAAATAAAGCCTTTATCCTTAAAAAAGTAGAAAATATTCCTCGTTTTCTTGCTCATATTATATAAAATATGTATATTTGCACTCGTAATTGGTAAACATATAAATAAATCTTTTAAAAACATTAGAGAATGATTAATAGGGATTTGATAAGACGTAAGATTGTGCAGTTAACCTACGCATACTATCAAAACAGCAATTACAACATTGATAATGCTGAGAAGGAGTTGATGTTCAGTCTCTCCAAGTCGTACGATCTGTACAACTACATGTTGCAGCTCATCGTTGCTATTACAGGGGAAGCCCGTAAGCGTTACGATGTTGAGGTGGTTCGTGCGCAGCGTGAGGGCCTTCAGGAGCCTTCTGCTCGTTTGGCGTTCAATGAATTTGCTGTACAGTTGGAGGAGAATAAGATGTTGCTCGACTGGATTGATGTGAAGCATTCTAATTGGGATGAGAACATTGAGGTGGTTCGTAGCTTGTACAATACTATTACTTCTAGTGATCTCTATGCCGATTATGTCAGTGGTGCTTTCGATGCAGAACTCCCTGATATGGATGATTACGACCGTGACCGTGAGTGGTGGCGTCGTGTATATAAGAAGTTTATCCAGAACAATGATGAGATGGATGCTTTCCTCGAGGAGAAGAGCCTGTACTGGAATGATGACAAGGATATCGTTGATACCTTCGTGCTGAAGACCATCAAGCGCTTTGACAAGGCTAACAAGAGCAAGCAGGAACTCCTTCCTGAGTACAAGGACATGGAGGATAGAGAATTTGCTAGAAAGCTCTTCCGTGCTACCATCCTCAATGCAGATTCTTATCAGCGCTATATGAGTACTGCTTCACGCAACTGGGACTTCTCACGTCTGGCTTACATGGATGTGGTTATCATGCAGATTGCCATCGCTGAGTTGACTACCTTCCCTGGTATTCCTGCTACAGTAACCATCAATGAGTATGTGGAAATGGCTAAGGTTTACAGTACTCCTCGCAGTGGTGGCTATGTGAACGGTATGCTTGACAATATCGCCCGTTACCTGAATGAGCAGGGTATCATTGCCAAGGATTTGCCAGAGCGCAAGTCTAAGTATAGAGATCATCACGAGAACTAAATCGCGTGATATATAAAAAAGAATCAATAATTATAAAGAAATATATAACAAGACTATGACAAATTTAGTATTACAGGCACAGCAGGGTGGAAGCAGCATGACCTTCCTCATTATGATGGTGGCTATCTTCGTTATCATGTGGTTTTTCATGATTCGCCCTCAGCAGAAGAAGCAGAAGGAAATCCGTAAGTTCCAGAATTCTCTTCAGGAGGGTTCTAAGGTGGTTACTGGTGGTGGCGTCTATGGTACCGTAAAGCGCGTGAATGTAGAGGCTAACACTATCGATGTTGAGATAGCTCGTGGCGTGGTAATCACTGTGGCTAAGGGCTACGTGTTTGCTGATGCTACAAGTCAGACTCCTAATGCATAGTATCAAGAACATATTGCTTGCTGTCAGAAACTTCCTGTTCAGTGGTATGAATAAGGAGTTTCTGATTTTTTTGTTCTTTTTGGCGCTCAGTGGCGGCTTCTGGTTGATGATGTCGCTCAACGAAACGCTGGAGAGGGAATTTGCTATTCCCGTACAGCTGGTTGGCATGCCACGTAATGCGATCATTACTGGTGAATTACCTGATACGGTTAAGATTACGGTGAGAGATAAGGGATTTACGCTGGCTACTTATGCCTATGGAAGGAAATTCCACCCTATCTCTTTCAAATTCTCAACTTATGCTGATGATGATGCTGGCGCAGGAGTAATACCACTGGCTGATGTGCAGAAACAGGTGCAGGCGCAGTTGTATGGCTCCAGCAAGTTGCTCTCTGTCAAACCAGGAAAGTTTGATTTCTACTTCACCTATGGCTCTTCCAAGAAGGTGCCGGTGGTCTTCAAGGGTAGGATTACTACCAGCAGGCGTTATTATCTGGCTCATACTGAGTTTTTCCCGACAATGGTTACGGTCTATGCCAACAAGCGACAGCTCGATCAGCTGGAATCGGTAGAAATCGTTCCGTTCAATCAGCGCAACCTGCAAGATACGATTCAGCAGGACGTGAAGATCAAGCAGATTCGGGGTGTGAAAATCGTGCCTAAGCAGGTGAGACTTTCCGTTTACCCGGATATCTTGACAGAGGAATCTGTTGAAGTTCCGGTAAAGGCAATCAATATGCCTGATAATATGGTGCTTCGTACATTCCCGGCAAGGGTTGCGGTGAGATTCACTGTGGGAGCCAGTCTCTTCCGTACCATTACTCCTGAACAGTTCAAGGTGGTAGTGGATTACAATGAGTTGGCTAACAATCCGTCTGACAAGTGTACTTTGCAGCTGAGGAGTGTGCCTCGTTCTGTCAGCAAGGCGCATCTGGAAAACGAAACTGTAGATTATCTGTTGGAACAGCAATGATAATTAATAATTTTTAATTTACAATTAATAATTCATTGTGATGAAGATAGCTATAACGGGGGGCATTGGTAGCGGAAAAAGCTATGTATGCCGCATCTTGGAAAAACAGGGCATCAAGGTATATGACTGTGATGCTGAAGCCAAACGGTTGATGCGCTATGATGCCGACTTGCAGGAAAGCTTGAAGCAGCTGGTGGGCGAGGAGGTATATAGTGCAGAGGGAATCTTGCAGAAACCTGTGCTTGCCCAGTTTCTCCTGGCTAGTGAGGCAAACAAGCAGGCGGTCAATGATGTGGTGCATCCTGCTGTGGCAAGAGATTTTGAGCAGAGCGATTACCAATGGTTGGAGAGTGCTATTCTCTTTGACAGTGGTTTCGACCGCCGTACTCATTTCGACTTCGTGGTCTGTGTTACAGCTCCTGTTCCAGTACGTCTGAAGCGTATCATGCTGCGGGATCATATTTCGGAGCAGAAAGCACAGGAATGGATAGATGCCGTGATGCCGCAGGAAGAACTTGCTGCCCGTTCTGATTTTGAAATCGTGAATGATGGAGTGAGGGATGTGGAAGAGCAGGTTCAGCAATTGCTCAGGCGATTGCTTTAGAGAGATAATTAAAATAATAATATAAAAGGATAAATCAATAATTGAATTAAAAACAATGGAAACAATTCTTTCAATTGCAGGTAAGCCAGGCCTTTACAAACTGGTATCTAGAGGTAATAGAAACTTAATCGTTGAAATGCTCGACGAGTCACATAAGCGTATGCCTGCTTTCGCTACAGATCGCGTAACAAGCCTTGGCGACATCGCTATGTATACAGATGCTGATGAGGTGCCATTGTGGGAAGTTCTCGACAGCGTAAGCAAGAAGGAAGAGGGTAAGGTTAGTTCTTTCAACTACAAGAAGGCTTCTGCTGAGGAGTTGCACAGCTATTTCGCAGAGGTTCTTCCTAGCTACGACCGTGACCGTGTACGTGACAGCGACATCAAGAAGTTGCTCCAGTGGTACAACATCATGGCTAAGTACGGTATTACCGACTTCAAGGCTACCCTTTCTCCTACAGAGGGTGACAATGTAGATGATCGTGCTGAGCAGGAGTAAATCTCTCAGGCGTTGATTGGATATCATCAACATTTACATAAAACAAAAAAGTGAGCTTCTTCTTCCGAAGACAGCTCACTTTTTTTATATCTTGACGAGATTCGTTTAATCATTGATGGTATACAGGAATCGCTTGATACTCTTCTTAGGAGTCTTCTCAAATTCCTCTTCGTGGATTCTGATTTCTGATACTTTGCTGTATGCTGGTATCATGGAATTGAGTTCCTGACGGTTCTGCTCCATGATGTCGGCAAGTTCTTTGTTGCCGAGGTTGAGCGTCTGAGCCTCGTCATAATCCGGGTGAACCAGTGCGATGAGCTTATCACCCTTCTGTACTACTACGCTTTCAGCCACAAGAGCCAGGGAATTGAGCTTGTCTTCAATTTCCTCCGGATAGATATTCTGACCGCTTGCTCCGAGAAGCATGTTCTTGCTGCGTCCCTTGATGAATACGTTGCCGTCACCATCCATGGTGCCGAGGTCGCCGGTATGATACCATCCGTTCTTATCGATGGTCTGCCTGGTTGCTTCCTCGTTCTTGTAATAGCCCAACATCACGTTAGGACCCTTAGCCAGAATCTCTCCTGGTACATTCTCTGGGTCTGGACTGTCGATGCGAACCATCATGTGGAGAGCTGCCTTGCCGCAGGAACCCGGTACGAAATGCTTGTAATCCTCGTAGCAGATGATAGGCGCACACTCGGTAGCACCATATCCTACAGTATATCTGAAGCCTACGCTATGGAGGAAGCTTTCTACTTCCTGATTGAAGGCTGCACCACCGATAATCACCTCATAGAAGTTTCCACCGAAGGCATTGCTTACCTGGTCGCAGATCTTCTCCTTCACCTTCTTGCTGATGACAGGCATGTGGAGGAGCATGCGCATGCGGTTGTTCTGTATCTTAGGGAATACTTTCTTGCGGATAATCTTCTCGATAACCAATGGTACTGCAATGATGACGGCTGGCTTGAGGCGTCCGAAAGCCTCAGCGATGATGGCTGGGCTAGGGATGCGGGTGAGATAGAAGATGTGGCAACCCTTGATGAATTCGAAGATGAATTCGAATGCCATGCCATACATGTGGGCCATCGGCAGGATACTGATGATAGAATCTCCCGGCTTGATTTTCTTGCCCAATACATTCTCGGCAAAGTCGGCATTGCCCCAAAGCGCACGGTATGGTATCATCACACCCTTGGAGAAACCTGTGGTTCCACTGGTATAGTTAATCATAGCCAGCTCTTCAGGATTCTCTTCTTTGTAATAGCTGACGTGATTTTTGCGGAAATATTTAGGATATTTGATACCAAACATCTCATTGAGGTGCTCACGAGCGTAAGTCAGCTTATCTGTACGAGATACAACAAGCGAGTAATCCGGTATGTAGATGATGCCTTCGAGTCCCGGCATCTTGGTAGCATCTACCTGGGTAGCTACTACATCACCAACGAAGAGCAACTTGGCATCGCTGTGATTCACGATGTTATGTATCTGATCTGGCATGAACTCATGCAGAATAGGCACAGCGATGGCGCCATAGGTGAGGGTAGCAAGGAAAGCTACAGCCCAGTTGGCGCTATTGCGACCGCAAAGAGCAATCTTGTCACCCTTTACCACGCCTGAATTCTCGAACATGATGTGTAGTTTCTCTATTTTACGTGCTACATCATGGAACTGCAAGGTGGCTCCCTTGTAGTCGGTAAGAGCATCCATATCCCAATGGTCTATGATACTCTTCTCTATTAGTGCGTTAAAGCTTGGTATCTCCATATTTATTGTGTTTTGATACAATTGTCTGTTATATTACGTCTTGATACAAATATCTTTTAATAGACTTCTTGGCAGTCTTCTCGAATTCTGTATCGTGCAACTGGATGCGTGAGATATGAGCGAAGCTTGGCATCTGCTGGTTCAGTTCCTTTCGGTTTTCTTCCATGATGTTGGCAAGGTCTTCGTCTGTGAATCCGAGATTGCTTACTTCATCCATGTCCGGGTGAACCAGCGCTACGAGCTTGTCATTGCTTTGCAGTACGATGCTCTCGTTTACCATTGCCAGGGAATTGAGTTTGTCCTCTATTTCTTCCGGATAGATATTCTGACCGTTAGGACCGAGAAGCATGTTCTTGCTGCGTCCTCTTACGAAGAAATGTCCGTCGGAACTCATGGTAGCCAAATCGCCAGTATGGAACCATCCGTCTTCGTCGAGTACAGCATCTGTAGCCTCCTGATTCTTGTAATATCCCTTCATCACGTTGATGCCGCGGCAAACCAGTTCTCCTGCTACATTCTCAGGGTCATCGCTCAATACCTTTACCTCCATGTGCTTCACGGCAACACCGCAGCTTCCTGCCACGTAGTTGTCCTGATGGGCGAAGGTGATGAGCGGTGCAGTCTCTGTGGTACCGTATCCCATGGCGATAGGGAATCCGATGCTGATAAAGAAGTTCTCTATCTCCTTGTTGAGCGGAGCTCCACCGACAACTACCTCGTATGGGTGCTCACCAAACTTACGCAGCACGAACTCGCGAACCTTCTCCTTGATGCGCTTGCTGATGACAGGCATGCTCATCAGAAGCTTTGCGCGGTTGGTCTGGATATGTGGGAACACTTCCTTTCTTACGATCTTATCCACCACGAGCGGTACAGCGAAGAGAATGTCGGGCTTGATTTCTGCCAGCGCCTCTGAGATGAGCGTAGGACTCGGGAGACGGGTGAGGAAGAATATGTGGTTACCTTCTACGATATTGTAGAGAAACTCTGTCATCAGTCCGTACATGTGCGCCATCGGCAGGGTAGAGAGAATGTTGCAATTCTTTCCTATCTTAGGACTTACCGAGTCGATGAGATAATCAAGATTACCCCAAAGCGCTCTATATGGCAGCATCACGCCCTTAGAGAAACCTGTTGTTCCGCTGGTGTAATTAATCATCGCCAACTCCTCCGGGGCGTCCACGTGATATTTTACATGTTCTGCTCTGAAGTATTTCGGATACTTGTGACCAAACATCTTGTTGAGGTGTTCACGGGCATAGGTTAGTTTTTCAGAGCGAGATATGACGAGTGAATTGTCAGGTAGGTGGATAATTCCTTCCAGAGAGGGCATCTCTTCAGGAGTTATCTCTGTAGCTACCACATCTCCTACGAACAGAAGTTTGCTCTCGCTGTGATTCACGATATTGTGAATCTGCTCAGGCTTGAATTCGTTCTGTATAGGTACGACGATGGCTCCGTATGTGATAATGGCCAGAAAGGCTACTGCCCACTGACTACTATTTCTTCCGCACACGGCTATCTTGTCACCCTTCTTGACATCGCTGTTCTCGAACAGGATGTGAAGTTTTTCTATCTTTCTTGCAACATCATGATACTGGAGTGTAGCTCCCTTATAATCGGTGAGCGCATCCAGGTTCCAGTTCTTGATGATGCTTCTCTCAATATATGAGTTAAAACTTGGTATTGAATCCATTGCACAATTTACAAAATTTTGTGCAAAGATACAGAAAATACTGCACATCGCAAAAAAAAATGTGCATTATTTTCGTGCTAAGGGCAAAATAATGCAAAAACTAGGTAAAATAGTAAAGTTTTTATCCCATTATTGCTATAAATGGATAGCAATAATGGGATAAAGAGATTTATTCATATCTCATCGACTTAGCTGGATGGATGTGAGAGATGAGATAACTTGGTGCTACAAGCATGAATACGCTGATGAGCAGGGTGGCTACATTCAATGCCAGAATGAAGAGCCAGTTAAACTCTATTGGGACGTTACTTACGTAGTAAGTCTGCGCATCAAGCTTCACGATGCCTGTCAGATTCTGAATGGCTAACAGTCCCAGACCGATGATGTTACCCAATATCATTCCCTTGCCGATGATGAATACGGCAAACCAGAGGAAGGTGTGGCGAATGATATTGTTGCGGGCTCCCAATGCCTTCATCACTCCAATCATTGTAGTGCGCTCCAGGATGATGATGAGCAGGCCGCTTATCATCGTTACGCCGGCTACTATTATCATCAAGCCGAGAATAATCCATACATTCATGTCCATCAGGCTGAGCCACTGGAAGATGTTAGGGTTCAAATCCTTGATGGTTGCACTGCTGTAGGTCTCTCCATAATGGTCTACGGTACGGTTCACCTTATTTATAATATAGTCTTCCGTTTCGTTGAGCTTCCCGAAGTCATTGACGGTGAGCTCCGCTCCGCTGGCTTGGTCATCTTCCCAGCCATTCAGCTTCACGGCTGTATAGAGATCTGTATAAGCTATAATCTCGTCGTACTTCTTCAGATTGGTCTCGTAGATTCCCTTGATGGTGAATCTGCGCATTCTTACTCCGCTGTCATCGATGAAGTAGGCGAAGATTCGCTCTCCGTTCTTCAATTTCAGCTTGTCTGCCATCAACTTGGATATGAGAATCTGGTTATGGCTCGCTTTGTCGTCAAACTTGGGAATGCTTCCTTCAACCATGTTCTGATGGATAAAGGTTGAATCAAAATCTGGTCCTACACCTTTGAGAACAACTCCCAGGAAGTCATTGTCAGTCTTGAGAATGCCTTCCTTCATGGCGAATCGCTGTACATGCTTGACGCCTGGTATCTTCTTCAGGACGTTTACCATCGAGTCGTTCATCACCACCGGGTATTGGTTCTGCTGTTGCAGGGTCAGGAAGTCGGCTACCTGTATATGGCTTCCGAATCCTATCACCTTGTCGCGGATGGTATGTTTGAAGCCCAGCACCACGCATACTGACATGATCATGATGGCGAGACCGATGGCAACACCCGCAGTGGCTATATGAATAGCAGGGCGAGAAACTTTACGTTTGTCGCCCTGATCGCTATATAATCTCTTTGCTATAAATAGAGGAAAATTCATTCTAATGAATAATTTATAATGTAGAATTTATAATGTAGAATTAATAATTACTAATTGCCTTGCGGATGATGGTATGTACCCAATTATAAATTATCAATTATACATTATTAATTATTATAGTCCTTCATCCTCCACTCTTCCCGGATAGGCTTCCAGTGCCTTGGCAAGAACTGTCAATGCACGGTTCAGGTCATCCTTCTTCAAAACGTAAGCCATACGTACCTGATTACGACCTGCACCTGGAGTGGTATAGAAACCAGAAGCTGGAGCCATCATCACGGTTTCGCCCTCATATTCGAATTCTTCCAGACACCAGCGGCAGAACTTATCCGAATCATCGATAGGCAATTTGGCTACGGTATAGAAGGCACCCATAGGAATAGGAGAGTATACGCCAGGAATACGGTTGAGTCCGTCAATCAGGCATTTACGGCGCTCTACGTACTCATCATATACGTCACGGTAGTACTCTTCAGGTGCATCGAGAGAAGCCTCGGCTACTATCTGACCAATCAGTGGAGGAGAAAGACGAGCCTGACAGAACTTCATCACAGCCTTGCGGATTTCTGCATTCTTGGTAATCAGGGCTCCCACACGGATACCACACTCGCTGTATCGCTTGGATACAGAGTCGATAAGCACTGTGTTCTGTTCAATACCCTCCAGGTGCATCGCACTGATATAAGGGCTACCCGTATAGATATACTCACGGTAAACCTCATCAGAGAAGAGATAGAGATCGTACTTCTTCACCAAGTCACGAATCTGGTTCATCTCACGGCGTGTATAGAGGTAACCTGTTGGGTTGTTAGGGTTGCAGATCAGGATGGCACGTGTGCGCTCATTGATCAGCTCCTCAAACTTCTCTACCTTAGGCAATGAGAAACCTTCCTCGATGGTGGTAGCGATGGTACGGATCTTGGCACCTGCAGAAATGGCGAAAGCCATATAGTTGGCGTAAGCAGGTTCTGGTACAATAATCTCATCTCCTGGGTTCAAGCAACTCATAAAAGAGAAGAGTACAGCCTCGGAACCTCCCGATGTGATAATGATATCATCGGCAGTTACGTTGATATTGAATTTCTTGTAATAGTCTACTAGCTTCTCACGATAACTGAGATAGCCCTGGCTTGGAGAATACTCCAGGATGGTGCGGTCAATATGCTTCAAGGCATCGAGACCACACTGAGGAGTAGGCAGGTCTGGCTGACCGATGTTGAGGTGATATACCTTTACTCCACGTTTCTTTGCTGCGGCAGCCAAAGGAGCCAACTTTCTGATTGGTGACTCTGGCATCTCAAGACCGCGTACAGATATTTCTGGCATCTTTTTCTTTCTTTCTATTAATTATCCAAGTCGAGAAGATAATTTACGGCCATTAAAAAGAACCCACTTCTCGCTAATCGTGTGCAAAGTTAAGAAAATTAGCTGAAAATACGGAAAAGATTTTAATTTAATTTTATATTTTAATAAAAATCTTGTGTTTCTGTTGCTTTTCTGCATTCTTTTTTATAACTTTGCATCTCCAAACAGTGATTTAGAATTACAAAACCGGGTAGAGCGGCTTGTTCGTCCTATCCTCAAATAAATGATTATAAAACTAAATATTTAAAATAAAAAAGGTAAAAAATGAGAAGTAGATCAAATGTTACTTGGTTTTCAACCAAAGTGAGATATCAGAAAACAATGGAGGATGGTTCTGAGAAGGTGGTTACAGAGAATTATCTCGTAGATGCTTTAAGCTTTACAGAGGCTGAGAGCGCTATCACCGATGAAATGTCTGTTTATGTCAGCGGAGAATTTCAGGTTAGTGGTATTGCAAAGGCTGCCTACCATGAGGTTTTCTTCAGCGATGTAGACGATGATGACAAGTGGTACAAGGCTAAGTTGCAGTTTATCACCCTTGATGATAAGACTGAGAAGGAGAAGCGTTCTACTGTAAACTATCTCGTTCAGGCTAAGTCTCTGGCCCGTGCACTCCGTTATGTTGACGAGGAAATGGGTAAGACCATGATCGACTATGACACAATTGGTCTTAACGAGACCAACCTGATGGATGTATTCGAGCATCAGGCTCCTAATAAGGAGGAGAAGAACGATGTGCCTGAGTATGAGCAAGGCAATGCAGAACAGCCAGCTGAGTAATTAGGTATACCTTATGTCATACTTCCAGCAAAGCAAATGGCTAAGGAATCATTATTAATTATAAATTCTTAATTATTAATTGAACTATGTATGATGTAAAAGGAAATCTTCGGGAAGTGTTGGGCAACTTGCCTGCGGGAGTCAATCTCGTAGCCATCAGTAAGTTTCATCCCAACGAATATATCGAGGCTGCATACGCTGAGGGGCAACGTATCTTTGGTGAAAGCCATGAACAGGAACTTGCCAGGAAGGTAGAGTCCTTGCCTAAGGATATCGTGTGGCATTTCATCGGTCATCTTCAGACCAATAAGGTGAAGTATATCGCTCCGTATATCTCTATGATAGAATCGGTGGATAGCCTGAAACTCCTGAAGGAAATCAACAAGCAGGCTGCCAAGCACGACCGTGTGGTAAAGGTTCTTCTGGAATTGCATATTGCAGAGGAAGAAACCAAGTCGGGCTTCTCGTTTGATGATTGCCGTGAACTCCTGGAGGCGGGCGAATGGAGAACGATGGAGCATGTGCAGATTTGCGGTATCATGATGATGGCATCCAATACGGATGATGAGCAGCAGATAGCTCAGGAGTTTGATGCTGCCTATGCTTTCTTCAAGGAAGTGAAGGAGAAGTATTTTGCCGATGATGATGCTTTCTGTGAAAGAAGTTGGGGTATGAGTCACGATTACCGGATTGCCGTAAAGCACGGTAGTAATATGGTGCGTGTGGGTACTACCATCTTTGGTCCTAGAATCTATTGATTATAGTGTCTTTGAGTTTATCAGACTTAAGAATATCTCTAATATGAAAAAAGGAGGATGTGATGATGAAAAGTCACATCCTCCTTATTTTATATGTATATTTCTGTTTTCTCTAGAATATCATCTTATATCCCTTGTTGGTGATATAGAGATGTCCCTTGATAGGATTCTTCACCTTACGGCCTTCCATATCGTAGTATTCTGTAGGTCGCTTGTCGGTAATGTTGATGATTGTCTTGCTGATGCCTGTAGAAGCGAAGTCCTTGAGGTAATCAAAGGTAACCATACCCGTAGCTTCATCCTTCTTGATGTTGTAGAGAGGACGGGAGGTAAGGGTACTCCAGTTGAATTTCACCTCGGTCAGACTGTTCACATCGCTGCCATCCTTACCGATGCCATAAGCTGGGAATGGGTCGTTTTGGTTGCTGGTGTCATAATCGCTCCAGGTATATGTGTTGTTGTCTCCACAGTTCATCTGGTTGATGACGAGACCATCTGCCGGTACTACCATCACTCTGGATATTCCCTTGATATCGTTGGGATAATCGTAGAGTGATACGCAATCCTTGTCAGCATAATCTATGCGCCAAACCAGCAATCCATATCCCGGCAGGCTCTTATACCAGCCTTCGTTTCTGATATTCTGCAGCAGCAGGAATTCTCCCTGTGCTCTCTTCTTGAGGTTCTGTCTGGTTGCCTCGCTGATGATGCCGGCAGAGTAGTTCTCGTTGATGAAAAAGTTGCTGTCGTCAACATCTGCCATAATCTTATAGGCTTTCGATGCCATATCGTATGGTTCCAGCGTCAGCTGTTCTGCCTGGGTTGAAGATAGAGTGACAGGATCTATCCAACCCATCATCATCTTTTCCCATGGAGTATATGGAGTAGGGCAATAGCCGTCTTGGGTATATTCTCCTGCGTCCATCAGGTCCCAGTATTCCGGACTCTGATTGTCTGCATAGGTTGATGAGCCGGATACCGGATAATGATCCGGCAGACCCATGGTATGTGAGAATTCATGACAGAAGAGGCCGATGCCATTCAGCAGATACTTGCCGTCTTGGGTATCCTTCGGGGTACCGTTCAGTTCGTTGTTGATGCCATAGCGGGAGAAGCTCATTCCGTCGCACTCCAGGTTGCCTGCCGGATTTCCATTCTGGTCGTATCGGTAGAATAGGGTAGCTCCTGATTTTGGCCAGAGGCAGTCATCTGAATTGCCGCTGATACTTTCCGAATAACCGGCATAGATGACGTAAACCAGGTCTACACAGCCATCGCCATCTGCATCGTATTGGGAGAAATCCACCTGATCGTCAACCAAGCTGCAGGCTTCACCCAGCATCTGGTCGCAATGAATGTCAATGTCGTCTTCGCTTCTGTTCTTTCCATAATAGGCAAAGTTCTGACTGAGTGTAACCGGTCCCACCACATCAAATTGTGGAACAAACTTGCCCAGGCTGCAGTGCTTGAAGTATTCTCTTACCGAACCGTAGTTGGTTGTTTCTTCCTTTGTCGAGAAAACCTTGGCATCGGCAACTGGTGCTGCTTCTCCCACTTCTGCGTTGAGATAATGGTTGAAGGTGGCTGCCGGCGAGGTGCTCTTGAATTTAACGTCTTGAAATTCTACCAGGATAACCAGTGCTTTTGGAGTTCCGAGATGTGGAAAATACTGCTGGTTTCCGATACTGCTGGCTCTCGTTTTGCGTGCCATGCTAGCCTGTAATCTAGCTTGCAATGCCTGGGTTGATGATCTCTCGTATGTCCCGTTAGTCATCTTCTGTAAGGGAGTACCGTCCAGGAGGGTATAGTAATGGAAGTTTTCATCTCCCTTGAGGGTAGCAGAAACGTAGCTTCCGTCAGTCATCATCAGTCGGCATACGCCAGGCTTTGCTTTGGCAGCAAACAAAGAACTTGCTGCCATCCATGAAAATGCCAGGCTTAGTAAGATTTTCTTCATATAGTTAAACTGTTTAGGATGGGTTATTATTAAATGAAATACTTTCCGTTCTATCATGGAATACAGTTCTCTACTTAAAGAAATACTGTCCCTTCTTCCGGGTTTGTTTTCCAAACTCAATGGCATGATGTGGACAATGGTGGTAGCATGTGAAGCAGGTGAGGCAATCCTTGTGATGCAGCCATTCCGGGTAAGCACCATGACCGCCCTTGATATCACCTACCGGACAGACGTTGGCACAGATGCCACACTTCACGCAGCGGTCTTTCTCAACATGAAATCGCTTGTCGGTGATGAGCACTTTCTCAAAGAATCCTCCTACTACCTTTGTGAAGAACCAGGGAATGGGACCTTTTACGAGCCTGTTTACGCCCTGCTTGCGATTGAATATCTCCTCGCATACCACCGCCAGTTCCTGTGCCGCCTCTTCCTTCTTCCGGATTTCACGCTCCTTTGGGTCTACATCCATAAAAGGAAGTCCCACGTATGATTCCGGCATAATCAGGGAGTAGGACGAATCTACGGCTGTAATGCCCAGATCTGCAAGAGAAGGATTGGATGAGATGACCTCATTGAGGTTCTCGATGGTGAGTCCGATGCTGTCACCAGCCGTGCATACACAGTAGACGAAAGGACGTCTTGTCTCTTCTTTCTTTCCATCTTCTGTGTTTTCAGCTCTCTGAATCTTGAGATTTGCGATAAACTCTCTCACCAGTCTCGGTACTCTCCAGCCATGTACCGGAAAAACGAAACCAAGCCGTTCATCCTCCTGGAGGGTAAACGGCTCGGTCATATCATACTTGGTATCATCGGCTCTCATATAAGGGGCGATGGATATCAAGCTGTCATGTGTGGCAGCCGCCAGTTTGGAAGCTGCCCACTTGGTATTTCCTGTTCCTGAAAAATAGAATATCATGATTATTTCTTTTCAGACATCACGCCTTCGATATAGATGCGTGACATTTCTACATTGCCATTGGTACGAACAGTGATGCTCTTTTTGAAATGTCCAGGGAACATGCCCTTGCCATTATAAGTCACACTGATCTGTCCCTTCTGACCTGGAGCAATAGGCTTCTTGGTATATGAAGGTACTGTACATCCACAACTAGCAATAGCCTGGTTGATGATAAGAGGTTTGTCGCCCACGTTGGTGAAAGTAAATGTTGCTTTCTGCACAGGGTTGCTCTCTTCGAAGGTTCCGAAGTTATGAACGAGCTTTTCAAACTTTATCTCTGCCTGGGCAGAGGCTGTCGCTGTGATAGCTACAAGCATAGTCAATGCCAATATGATTCTTTTCTTTTTCATTTCCTTTCTTATTTTATTATTATTTCTTTTCTTTTTTATATAATTCGATGCAAAAGTACACATAAAGTTTAGTATAACGTTAATTTTTTACATTATTTATATTAATAGTTACTTCGCTTGCCTGTCTTTTGCTTCATTACCTATAGATATTTCTGCAGGAATTTGCCCGTCAGACTCTCTGGGCAGGCCACCACTTCTTCCGGTGTTCCTGCTACAACCAGACTGCCGCCCTTATCTCCGCCTTCCGGTCCCAGGTCGATTATGTAGTCGGCACACTTGATGACATCGAGGTTGTGCTCGATGACTACCAGCGAATGTCCTCTTTCTATCAGGGCATCAAAGGCATGGAGCAGTCGCTTGATGTCGTGAAAGTGAAGTCCCGTGGTTGGCTCATCGAAGATGAAAAGCGTTGGCGACTGTTCTTCCTTGCCGATGAAATATGCCAGCTTTACACGCTGGTTTTCACCACCGGAGAGGGTACTGGAGTTCTGTCCCAGCTTGATATAGCCGAGTCCTACTTCCTGTAATGGCTTCAGGCGGCTCACGATGATGCGGCAGGTTGCAAAGTCTTCTTCATTGTGCTGCAGCTTCTCGTTGCTGAAGAACTCGATAGCCTCGTTTACGGTCATGTTGAGTACGTCGTTCACGTCCTTTCCTCCGTATCTCACTTCCAGGATGTCGTGCTTGAACCGTTTGCCCTTGCAGGCTTCGCAGGTCAGGGTAAGGTCAGCCATAAACTGCATTTCGATGGTTACATAGCCCGCTCCCTTACATTCCTCGCATCGTCCTCCCTCGGTATTGAAGGAGAAGTATTGTGCGGTGAAACCCATCTGCTTGGCAAGTGGCTGGTTGGCAAAGAGCGTACGGATGGCATCGTATGCCTTCAGATAGGTGGCAGGATTGCTTCGCGTACTCTTGCCGATAGGGTTCTGGTCTACGAATTCTACGTGGTTGATGGCATTCAGGTCGCCTTCTATCGAGGTATATTCGCCTGGTGCATCGGCTACCAGATCCAGCTTGCGGCGCATGGCAGGGTAGAGGATGCCCTTGATGAGTGAACTCTTTCCTGAACCGGATACTCCGGTTACTACGGTGAACACGTTGAGCGGAATCTTTACGTCGATGCCACGCAGGTTGTTCATGCGTGCTCCCTTGATTTCCAACGCCATGTTCCAGGCACGATGACTGGTTGGACGTTCTATCTTCTCGGCATGGGTGAGATATTTGATGGTATAACTCTCCGGATATTTCGCCAGAAGCTTTTCCTGTTCTTTCTGGTCGGTTACGGAATATTCTGATGCAGGTCCGGAATAGACCATTCTTCCGCCCAGGCGTCCAGCATCCGGACCGATATCTATCAGATAGTCGGCAGCTCTCATGATTTCTTCATCGTGCTCTACTACCACTACCGTATTGCCCAGTTCCTGCAGTTCTCTCAAAACCTTGATGAGGCGATCGGTATCACGGCTGTGCAGACCGATACTTGGCTCATCGAGGATGTAGACACTGCCTACAAGCGATGAACCGAGATTGGTGGTCAGGTTGATGCGCTGGCTCTCACCGCCAGAAAGACTGTTGGAGAGGCGGTTGAGTGTAAGATAACCAAGTCCCACATCCAGAAGGAATTGCAGACGATGGGTTATCTCTGTGAGTAGTCGCTTGCTGATCTCTTTCTCGTGATCGGTCAACTCCAGCTTCTTGAACCATGCACTCAGATTGGTAACCGACATGTCTACCAGTTCCGTAATGCTTTTGCCACCTATTTTTACATAGTTGGCTTCCTTCTTGAGTCGGGTTCCGTGACAGTCCGGACAGATGGTCTTTCCGCGGAATCGGCTCAGCATCACACGGTATTGTATCTTGTACTGGTTCTCCTTCACCATTCTGAAGAATTCATCGATGCTCACACGGTCGTGCGGATCCCGGTCTTTCTCTGTAGGCAGACCATGCCAGAGCCAGTCTTTTTCCTTCTGGGTCAACTCATAGTATGGCTTGAAGATAGGGAAGTGGAATGGTTCAGCACGGCGGATAAACTCTTTGAGCCACATGCCCATCTTCTCTCCACGCCAGCAAACCACGCAGCCGTCGTAAAGACTTAGCGAGGTGTTGGGAATCACGAGTTTCTCATCGATGCCTATCACGCTTCCGAATCCCTCGCAGGTAGGGCAGGCACCCAGTGGAGAGTTGAAGGCAAACATGTTGTCTGTCGGTTCTTCAAAGGTGATGCCGTCTGCCTCGAAACGGGTAGAGAAATCGTAGCTGATATTGCTAGGCAGGAAGAGAATTCGGCAGGCACCGTCTCCTTCATAGAAGGCTGTCTCGGCAGAATCGAAGAGACGGCTGATGTCGTCCTTCTCATCACTTACCGACGCACGGTCGATGACGAGATAAATCTCTTTTCCCTGTTGTTCTATGATTTTCTTGAGGTCATCTCCGCTGGCTTCCAGCAGTTCCTTGTCTGCAGATTCCAGGAAGTCTTCGATGCGTATAAACTCATTCTTTTCCATGATGCGGGCATAGCCTTCCTGCATGTACATCTCCAGCTGCTTGCTGAGGCTTCTGCCTTCGATGACATGGATAGGTGCAAGGATGACATACTTGGTACCCTTTGAATACTGGCGGGTACAGGCTAAGACATCCTCTGTGGTATGGCGCTTCACTTCCTGTCCGCTGATAGGCGAATAGGTTTTGCCGATGCGGGCATAGAGCAGTCGGAGATATTCGTAAATCTCCGTATTCGTTCCCACGGTAGAACGGGGATTGCGTGAAATCACCTTCTGTTCGATGGCGATGGCAGGTGGTAATCCCTTGATGAAATCGCATTCCGGTTTACTCATTCTGCCCAGAAACTGGCGGGCATACGAAGACAGCGACTCCACATAGCGTCGCTGACCTTCTGCATATAAGGTATCAAAAGCCAAAGAAGACTTTCCCGACCCGGAGACCCCCGTAATGGCAACAAACTTGCCCTGCGGTATCTTCACGTCGATATTCTTCAGGTTGTTGGCTCTCGCCCCTTTAATCTCTATATATTTCTCTTTTGACATTGAACTTTGAGCTTTATGATTAGTGATCCTTTTTTACTCGTGATGATAAGGCTCACCTTTTATAATAGTACATGCGCGATAGAGTGCCTCGGTAAAGATAAGGCGTACCATCTGATGCGAGAAGGTCATCTTGGAAAGCGAGATCTTCTCGTTGGCGCGGTCATATACTGCCTGCGAGAATCCGTAAGGACCTCCGATGATAAACACAAGCCTTCTAGCCGTAGCCTGCTTGCGTTCTATCCACTTCGCAAACTCTATGCTTCGGTATTCCAGTCCATGCTCATCCATCAATACCACGGTATCAGAAGGCTGCAGAAGCTTCAGAATCAGTTCTCCCTCCCGTTCCTTCTGCTGCTGTTCGCTGAGGCTCTTGGTATTCTTGAGCTCAGGAATCGTGGTTATATTGAACGGCATGTAGTGCGTGATGCGCTCGGCATAATCCTTGATGCCCGCAATGAAATGCTTGTTCACGGTCTTTCCGACCAGTATGAGTTCTGTTTTCATTTCGTTGAATTTTTCTTCCTATACACTTGAATTCTTCACTCTTCACACTTCACTCTTCACTTTGTCCCTATAGTATCCTTTCTTTTCCCGTTTCGGGTTCTTCGGGAACCATCCCTTCTCGCATCTTTCCTTTTGTTCAAAGAGTTCACCGATGCTCCAGAGACACGAAGCTCCTACTACGCCCAGAAGAGCAGAGCCGAGGACATTGGCAACCAGAAAGGCTGCTCCTACGCAGATGATACCCGTCACGAGAAACACCCACCAGAATCGGGTGCCGGTATGATATTCTGTCTTGATAACAATAGGGTGAAAGATACCTATTATTAAAAAGGTGGAAATGGCGATGATGACGCCCGTATAATATAATTCCATATACCTAACTTTTTATTTTATTTCTTTTTCAATGTGCAAAAATACAAAAAAAACTTCAATCTTGTTTGGTTTATCAAAATTTTTATATAACTTTGTACGCAAAAAGAGATATATTGTGCTGTTTTCGAGCACAACCCTCTATATGAACATTATTAATAACAAAATAGAATCAAACTATGGCTAATAACGCAGAATTAATCAAGCAGTGTGAAGAAAGAGCACAGCAGTGGCTCACACCTGCTTTTGACGAAGAAACCCGTAAGGAAGTAAAGGCAATGCTCGACGCAGAGGACAAGTCTGCTCTCGTTGATGCATTCTATCAGAATTTGGAGTTCGGTACTGGTGGCTTGCGCGGTATCATGGGCGCAGGTACCAACCGTATGAACAAGTATATCGTTGGTATGGCTACCCAGGGCTTTGCTAACTACATTCTCAAGGCTTTCCCAGGTGAGGAGAACCTTTCTGTAGTGGTAGGTCACGACTGCCGTAACAACTCCCGTCTCTTCGCTGAGACCGTAGCTGCCATCTTCTCTGCCAATGGCATCAAGGCTTATCTCTTCGAGAGCCTCCGTCCTACACCAGAGATTTCTTTCGCTATCCGCGAGCTCGGTGCCAAGGCTGGTGTCAACGTAACAGCTTCTCACAACCCTAAGGAGTACAACGGTTACAAGGCTTACTGGAGCGACGGTGCTCAGGTTCTGGCTCCACATGATACAGGTATCATCGAGGAGGTGAACAAGGTTACTATCGACCAGGTGAAGTTTGAGGCTAACTGGGATAAAATCAAGATTATCGGTGGTGAGATGGATTACGACTACATGACAGCCGTTCATTCTGCTATGATTGACCAGGATGTCATCAACCGTCAGAAAGACCTCAACATCGTTTATTCAGCTATGCACGGTACAGGTCGTGTCATCGTTCCTCTCTGTCTGCGTTCTTGGGGCTTCCAGAACATCAATGTTGTTCCTGAGCAGATGGTTGTAGATGGTAACTTCCCAACAGTGGTTTCTCCTAACCCAGAGAATGCAGAGGCTATGACCCTCGGTATGAAGCTCGGTACTAAGTTGAACGCTGACCTCGTGGTAGCTACTGACCCAGATGCTGACCGCCTGGCTATCGTTTGCCGTGATGACAAGGGTGAGTGGATAATCATCAATGGTAACCAGACAGCCATGATGTTCTGCTACTATATCATCGAGAACAAGAAGAAGTTGGGCAAGTTGAAGCCAACAGACTTCCTCGTAAAGACCATCGTAACAACAGAAGTTATTGCTGAGATTGCCAAGAAGAACAACGTAGAGTTGCGCGACTGCTACACCGGTTTCAAGTGGATTGCACGCGAGATTGCTATCTCTGAGGGCAAGCAGCAGTACATCGGTGGTGGTGAGGAGAGCTTCGGCTTCTTGCCATACGATAAGGTACGTGATAAGGATGCTCCTGCTTCTATCTGCCTCATCTGCGAGATTGCAGCATGGGCTAAGGATCAGGGCAAGACTCTCTACGACCTCCTGATGCAGATTTATGCAGAGTATGGCTTCAGCAAGGAGTTTACTGTAAACGTAGTTCGCCCAGGTAAGACTGGTGCTGACGAGATTAAGCAGATGATGGCAGACTTCCGTGCCAACCCTCCACAGGAGTTGGGTGGCAGCAAGGTGGTAACCTGGAAGGACTACCAGTCTTTGGAGGCTAAGCATGCTGACGGCAGCGTAGAGAAGCTCGATATGCCTGCTACAAGCAATGTACTCCAGTGGTTCTGCGATGACAACACCAAGGTAAGTGTCCGTCCATCAGGTACAGAGCCTAAGATCAAGTTCTATATTGAGGTTAAGGATCCTTCATTCAAGTGCGCTGGCTGCTACAACCGTTGCACAGCTGCTGCAATGGATAAGATCGAGGCTATCAAGAAGAGCCTGAAGTTGGATTAATGAATGTAAATGATTGGGAGATGCCTTCTGTGGTTTCTCCCGACAACCCTATTTTTTTTGAGCATTATCTATGATTCATAAATAATGCATTCTCCGGCGAGAAGTCTTCCTGACTTCTCGCCATTTTGTTTCTTATCCTTTTTATTCTTACCCATCCGGCATACACTAACCCTATGACGGCATAGATGCAGAATAGGGCAGGGAGGGGAAGGTGGATTCCATCAATGCTGGCACCGGGAGCCAAGGAGATGAGATGGAAGGCGGTATTGGCAAAATGAGTGATGGATACCAATGCCTTGGCAATCCAGCTTGTCAGCCAGGAGGCGGGAGCGACTGTCGGCGACAGAAGCAGGAAGGGACTCAGCAACATCAGCATGCAACAGAGGTAAAGAATGCCCGTGGCGGCTGGAATTGCAATGAATGTGGTAAGAAGGGAATAGCACGAGATGCGCCCGAAGTAATAAGTGATGAGCGGAAGAGTTCCAATCTGGGCAGCTGCCGATACGCAAAGCATACTCCATATCCATTGTGATAGGCGATGAGCAGGATGGTAAAGAGAACTGAGCAACGGCATAAACACGATGATGGAACCAACTGCCGCAAACGACATCTGGAAACTGAGGTCGAAGAGATAAAGTGGATTCCACAATAGCATGAAGGTTAAAGCGGTGGAGAGCAAATGGAGCGATTCTCCTTTTCGCCGGGTCATCATTACAAATCCATAAACACTCAGCATGGTGGCAGAGCGGACGGCACTCGCAGGCACGCCAATGAACAGAACATACATCCAGATGGCTAGAAGGGCAGAAAAAATGACGAAGATATGGCGGCGATTGCCACCTAACAGCATGATGAGCAGCTGGAAGATGATGCTGATATGCAGTCCGCTTACGGCTAATACATGGTTTGCTCCAGCTACGGAATAAACCTCTTTCGTGTCCTTGTCCAGCGCCGTCTTGTCGCCCAGTGCCATTGCTGCAATGACCCCAAAGTCTTCATTCTCAATGCCCAATCCCTTCATCTTCTGTTCTGTTTCCGCTCTCCGTTCTTGCGCAGTTATCTGAAACCGGTCCAGTTCCGAAAGTTCATCTATCGTAAAATAGGTATCAGGCTTTTGCTCCCGATATTCCTGATAGGAAGTGAGAAGACCACCCAGAAGAAACATACAGATATATAAAAGGATGTGCTGGCTTAGTATCCATTTCCGCAGGATGATAGCCATGCCAGTCATGACCAGCAGGAGAATGAGCCAAAGGACCGGAGGCATCTGGTCATAGCCATATTTGGCTATGATAATACCCGCGCTCAGTATGATGTTCATTCTGATATTCATGTGCAAAGTCACCTTATGTTGAGCGCAAAGATACATTAAAATTCTGAAAATCGACTGTTTTTTCTTGCATAATTTACATCTTTTTATTACCTTTGCACCCAATATTACAAACAATAACATAGAATTATACTTTTATGGGAGGTATTTTCGGAACTATTTCCAAGAAAAGTTGTGTCGCAGACCTGTTCTACGGCACTGATTACAACTCACATCTCGGCACACGTCGAGGCGGTTTGGCAACTTACAGTAGTGAGAAAGGCTTCGTGCGCTCAATTCACAACCTTGAAAGTTCTTATTTCAGAACGAAGTTTGAGCCTACACTCAACAAGTTTGAGGGAGCAACATCTGGTATCGGCGTAATCAGCGATACGGATGCGCAGCCATTAATCATGAACTCACATCTTGGCCGTTTCGCCATTTGTACTGTAGCTAAGATTGTAAACAAGGATGAACTAACCCAGTACCTGCTAGACAAGAACATGCACTTTGCAGAGATGTCTTCAGGCAGCACCAACCCAACCGAGTTGGTTGCATTACTCATTATTCAGGGTAAGACATTCCGCGAAGGTATCGAGAATGTATTCCACCACATCAAGGGCTCCTGTACCATGATGATTCTAACCGAGGATGGTATTATCTGCGCTCGCGACAGTTGGGGACGTACACCTATAATTATAGGTAAGAAGGATAGTGCCTATGCTGCTTCCAGCGAAACCACCTCGTTCCCTAACCTCAATTATGAAACAGAATATGAGCTGGGGCCGGGAGAAATCGTCAAGATTACTGCCGACAAGATGGAGCAGCTTCGTCCTGCCAACAAGAAGATGCAGGTTTGTTCTTTCCTCTGGGTTTACTATGGTTTCCCTACATCTACCTATGAGGGCAAGAATGTAGAGGAGGCTCGTTTTACCAACGGTTTCAATCTCGCCAAGAGTGATGATGTTGAGGTAGACTGCTGCAGCGGTATTCCGGATTCTGGTACTGGTATGGCGATGGGATATGCTGCCGGCAAGGGTGTGCCTTATCAGCGTTGTATTGCCAAGTATACTCCTACATGGCCTCGTAGCTTTACTCCAAGCAACCAGAGCATGCGTTCATTGGTAGCCAAGATGAAGCTGATTCCTAACAAGGCGATGCTCAAGGGCAAGCGTGTGTTGTTCTGTGATGACAGTATCGTTCGTGGTACCCAGCTTCGCGACAACGTGAAGGTGCTTTTCGACCAGGCAGGCTTGAAGGAGTGCCATATGCGTATTGCATGTCCTCCATTGGTATATGGTTGTCCGTTCATCAACTTCACTTCTTCAAAGAGTGATATGGAGCTGATTACCCGTCGCATCATCGAGAAGTTTGAGGGTGATGCCAACAAGAATCTTGATAAATACGCTACCACTGGTTCTCCTGAGTATCAGAAGATGGTAGATGAGATTGCCAACCAGTTGGGCTTGACTACATTGAAGTTCAATACCATCGAGCAGCTGGTAGAGGCTATCGGTCTTCCAAAGTGCCAGGTATGTACCCATTGTTTCGATGGCAGCAGCGCATATACTCTTGATGAGTTTGCTGATGAAGACTAAAATAAGAATATAAGTTCTTGATAGATTAGAAGATAGGTCTAGCAACACCGCGCTTTGCGGGGGTCGCTAGACCTATTTTTATATTATTTCTCGGCAAAATCTTCTTTTGCATAAAATGTATTCTTTTGCATAGAACGTAAACTTGTTCTTGTAATCTCTGTTCACGCAGACGGTTGCCTTGCGCTGGGAGAGATTGTATACCACCGACCACTGGGTATGGCTCGTTGGATTGCCTGGAGTTTCTGCCTGACTCACACCATTGAGCAGATTCATGGCTCCTTCCTCTGACAACTGGTTGCTGTTCTGTTTCAGAACGAAATCCATAATATCGTAGCGGGTCTTGCCGTGGTTCGAGAGTTTCGGACCTTTATCTGAACATGCCATGGTTTCAGATACATAGAAGTTGCTGGCATAGCGCTTTTCTATCACCTCGCGGGTGTTTGGCAATACGTCAGGATGTTTGAAATGAGTCTTTCCGTCTTCACCCGTATATTCATCGTCGATGTAAATCTTGCTTTGGTGGTCCTTGTCATATACGAATTCTACGATGGCATAACGGCCCGTGGCATCTGCCATATAGAAATGATAGTTACCGTCATTATCCGGTATCCAGAGGTCATATCCGTCCAGAATCTTGAGAGCTTCATCTACCGTCTTGGCATGATTCAGCATCATGCGTAAGGCCAGGGTTGTAGTCAGTTTCTTGCCCGTGCTTGCCTGCTGGGTTGGCTTGCCGTCGAGATGGAGTACGGATACGGCAAAGCCGGCCTCGTTCATGCCGTCCATCAGAAGATATGGAAATGCCTGCTTGGTGTAACTCCATAAGTATGATACTTAGCAATCGTAACCATGATACTTAGCAATCGTAACCATGATACTTAGCAATCGTAACTATCTTGTTTACGCCTTACTTACCCTACCCACCCCTGGAAGGGCAGGTCGGGGCGGTATCCTGCAGGGAATAGTCGTTCTCTAAGTAAGAGTGGGGGTGAACACTTGACAATGAAGTCGGTGAAGGGTGAACCCCGATGCCAACCTTTAGCGTTAATAATGTGTT
>ERZ773248.94-NODE-94-length-123484-cov-12.333439_pt1 | contig 123484 bp, 100 predicted proteins | sample MGYA00580518_ERZ773248 | MGnify/ENA primary metagenome ERZ773248 (study PRJEB29015, sample SAMEA2737762) | human gut metagenome | biome: human gut; feature: human-associated habitat; material: faeces | place: China | collected 2012 ...
AAGATAAAACAAGACACATTTCTATCGAAATTCATTTTAATCTCAAACCCATCCCGGAGGTGGAACAGGTCACTGCCTGACCTGTCCCGCCGGGACGGTTCTCTTAAAAACACCATATAGATTTTTTGTACGCCGCCGCCCGCCATCGAGCAGAGTTTTACACCTAATTGGGGATAAAACAGCTGATGGCTGGCGGCGGCGTTGCCCTCATCGGCATCACCCTGATCCCGCTGCTGAGCGGTCTGTTCGGCTAATCCCTTCTACCGTTCAATTCAACGAAATCATCTACTGACCCAAGAAGCACACCAGTAAATCAACTCTCACCGCAGCTTGCGGGATAGGAACAAACAGATTTCAGGTGTGTGCGGAGTCATTTTTTCAAAGCAAAGGAGATATAGCTATGGAATTTTTCAACAGTGCAGTGGACGTTCTGAAGACTCTGGTCGTGGCACTGGGTGCCGGTCTGGGCGTGTGGGGTGCTGTGAACCTCATGGAAGGTTACGGCGGTGATAACCCCTCCGCAAATGCTCATGTGCGGTAAAGTAACAAATGATAATTTGATAGACAGCAGCCACTATTTCCGAAACACAGACCAATACGAAAAGCTGATGTGGGGATTTTCCTATATCAGCTTTTGTCTTTCTAAGCATTTTGGGGAAAGTGATGTATTTGTATCTTTCCTATTGACAGCCAGCCTTTGAAGTGATATATTTATCTCGACAAGCGACAAATACATCTCATCGGAGGACACCATTATGAAAAAAAGAACGAAACTCACAATTTGCCTGGGCGTGATATGCGCTCTGCTGGTAGCAATATCTTCATGGTACACGATAGCATTTAACAATTCAAGGTTTATTGTGCCTATGGATTTATCTGAATATGTTTTCAGAGTGCAAGACCTGCCTATGATTATTTCCGGCGTACTTCTTACCTTGTATATTGTGAATATTGTTGTGTTGTTTTTGGAATCTATTAAAACAAACAGGCGTAGGGAATTAACCTTGCAATCCACCAGAACAATAAATCCAAAACTGGGTTTTTTAGGTTTATTAGGATTTGCCGGATTTTTGGGATTTTGGACTTACAGCGTTGACAAGACAATTTTTCCTTTTGTGTTTTTCCTGTTTTTCGGCTTTTTCGGATTTTTCTATGAGGGAAAAATGTCAAATACTCTTATAGATGAACGATACAAAGAAAACAAAATGAAAGCGCAAAGTGTAGCGAACAAAACTTCTCTGTCCATTATTTTTCTTGCAATACTCATTTTGGGACAGGGAAAGCTCATGGATAACCTTGAATATACCTTAATTGCTCTTGTTATTGTTATAGCTCTCTCCATAGCACTTGAAATATTCCTTAGCGAATATCTGCTATATCATTATGATAACGATGAACAGTTTGATGAAAGCGAGGAATAAGCGTGCCGGATTTTGAATGTAGATTAAAAAAGTACAGGCTATTAAAGGATTTGACACAAGAGCAGTTAGCGGCACAGGTAGGCGTGCGGCGAGAAACAATTATGCGGCTGGAAAAGGCACAATACAATCCCTCACTTAAACTGGCGATTGATATTTCAAGAGTTGTTGAAGCACCGATTGAAGAAATATTCGTTTTCAAGTGATTTGTGCGGAATTATGCTTATTTTATAGGCAGTTGCGCTAATGTTAATCTGCATTGCTTGCCGGTACAATGTCATCGATGAAACAAAAATAGTTTCATCAAAGACGGTTATATGGTTGTGCCGATTTCCAAAACATAGTAATATTGAAGTACTAACTGGGGCTGAAAGTGGCAAAACTGCTTGCTTGGTTTCCATTCAGGAATTACTAACAGCGTAGACCGTCCGTTCGCTTCGTAAAAGATTCAATGTTTTGATTGGTTGGGTCGGCACAACCGTTACCCGTGTCAACAACGCGCCTGTTACTTTTGCGAAGAAGCGAAACTGCCCTGAAAGGAGAGGTGTATATGAGTTATTGTCCGGTAGCTGGAATTGATGTCAGCAAACGATTCAGTGATATGTGCATTTTGTCGCCAGACAACAAAATCTTTGCGCAAGAAAAGATTTATCACGACGAAACATCGATAAATCGAGCAAACGCCCTACTCCAAAAGGCTGAGCGGCTTTTTTTCAGTAAGCCTGTTATTGTGATGGAGTCCACCTCACACTACCATTTGATCCTCTTTCAATTTTTCTCAGAGCATGGATATGACGTGATCGTGGTGAATCCACTTCAAAGCAATTCGATGAAGGACTTCTCTATCAGAAAGAGGAAAACCGATCGTGTGGATGCCTTCAAACTGGCAATGATGTATCGAACAAAGACATTGCGTCCTTCCCAAATTCCTCAAACGGCAACGCGTGCGCTACGCCAGCTCTGCAGACATCGTGCGGAATTGTTGAACGACGTTTCGAGTTATAAAAACCGATTAACAGCCCTTTTGGATCAGACCTTTCCAGGCTATGATAAGGTCTTTTCCGATGTGGGAGGCGTCACTTCCTGCGCTGTGCTTGTACGTTTTCCAACGCCGACCATTTTGCTTGTAGAGGAAGAATCAGAACTGGTTGAAGTGATTGCTGCTGCAAGTAAGTCTGGTTATAGTTTTGCTAAAAAGAAAGCTGGATTGCTAATCTCCGCAGCACAAAAAGCGCAGACATTGGGGATTCATTCATGTGCCGATGAAACACTCATTGTGTGTACCATTCAAATGCTTCGTACATTGTCCGAAAGTGTGCTTCAAATAGAAACCGCAATAGATAATTTGCTGGCTCAGATAAAAGAAATGCGAAACAACGTTTCTTTACTGCAAAGCATCCCTGGTATTGGTAGTCATTCGGCAGCCCTTTTACTAGGAGAAATCGGAGATATCTCGTTGTTCAAGAAGCCGAAACAGCTTGCAGCATATTTTGGTTTAGACCCAACAGAGCGGCAATCCGGATCATTCAGAGGAACAAAGAACAAACTCTCAAAACGTGGCTCTTCCTATGCAAGAGCTGCACTTCACATGGGAATAGTTAATTCGATTTGTAAGCGCGGAAAGGACTCTGCAGCGAACCCCGTACTGCTCAGTTATTATGAAAAGAAATGTAAAAACAAACCGGCAAAGGTTGCTCAAGCAGCGTCAATGCACAAACTGGTCTTTATAATCTTTGCAGTCTTGCGTGACCAGAAGCCCTTCGAACTGAAAACGCCAGAGCAGCATGCTGTTGAACAGGGATTTGTAAAAGCAGCCTGAAGTTTTGAGGGATTCAAGCCCTGAAACAAACACAGGGCCTTATTGGGTATGCGAAAAATTTGAATTTGGCATCTTTCACTGCCCTTATTCTTTACTTGGTGTAAGCGATGGCAGGGCTATAAGCGATGAATACTGAACTCAAACCGTTCGATTTCGTTCTTATTGGCTACCTGTGCTATTGACTTTGCTTAATTGGTCTACAACAATGCGTTCCTTTTGGGTCGCAGTCCGAATGAAAAGCTGAACACAGTACAGCCCCGAAGTTTTCAAAAAAGTCATGGAGCAGGTCGAGAACTTTGAGGAGAACAATTAAATCTTCCATAAAGCAGAAATACGGCTATATTCAGGCTTCACACTGAAATATAGCCGTATATTTTTTGTATCGCTAATAGTTGTTGTATTTGCTCTTGAAAACAGCGCAAAGATTTATTATAATAAGATAAATGGTTGTATCTTGTGCAAAGGAGCTGTGAAGAATGAATCAGAACTACCGCCGCAAAACAGAAAAGGTTTATGTGAAAGTGACTTCTGATTTTGATGCAACCGGCTATATGCAGCCCCGGCAGATTATATGGGGCGATGGTCGGACGTACCCCATTGAGCAGGTGCGGGACTTCCGCCCAGCATCTACCATTGCCGACCTGCCGGGGGACTGTTATACTGTAATCATTAAAGGACAAGAGCGGCATTTGTTTTTTGAACGTGCGGACCGAACGTTTCCCAGCCGCTTCGGGCGGTGGTTTGTGGAGGTCTGATAAGCACACGGAAAGGACAGGACGATGGACGGCAAAAAGCGCACCTATCTCGCAATCGACCTCAAGAGTTTCTACGCTTCGGTGGAATGCGTTGACCGCCATCTTGATCCGCTGACTACCAATCTGGTGGTAGCAGATGCTACCCGGACAGAAAAGACCATCTGCCTTGCGGTATCGCCCTCCTTAAAGGCATATAAAATACCCGGCAGAGCGCGGCTGTTTGAAGCCGTCCAGCGGGTGAAAGAAGTCAACGCCCAGCGGCTGCAAACTGCCATCCGGCAGCACAAGGCAGTCCGGGGAGAGGATGGCAAGTACCACTTTACCAGCACCTCTTTCGATGCCAACGCCCTGAACGCAGACCCTGCACTGGGGTTGAGTTACATTGTTGCGCCGCCCCGAATGCAGCGGTATCTGGACGTTTCCACCCAAATCTACAAGACCTACCTAAAATATGTGTCCCCGGCGGATATCTACCCCTACTCCATCGATGAAGTTTTTATTGATGTGACAGGCTACCTGCCCTATTACCACATGAGCGCCCATGAACTTGCCATGACCATGGTGCGGGAGGTGCTGTACAACACCGGCATCACCGCAACGGCAGGCATCGGCACCAACCTCTACCTTGCAAAGCTGGCCATGGACATCGTGGCCAAGCACATCCCGGCGGACAAGGATGGTGTCCGCATTGCAGAGCTTGACGAGCAGTCCTACCGGTATCTGCTGTGGAACCATCGCCCGCTGACGGATTTCTGGATGACCGGTCCCGGCACCGTCAAGCGGCTGGAAGCCCACGGCATCTATACCATGGGGGACTTGGCACGGTTCTCCATCCATGGAGAAGATCGTCTGTATGAGATTTTCGGCGTGGATGCGGAGATTCTCATCGACCACGCATGGGGCTACGAACCCTGCGGCATGGAGCAGATCAAAAGCTACAAGCCCAGCACCAACAGCATCAGCGAGGGGCAGGTGCTATCCACTCCTTACCCGTATGATAAAGCAAAACTCATTGTCCGGGAGATGGCGGAGATTCTGATGTTCCGGCTCACGGAAAAGAAGCTGGTGACGGAATCCATCACCTTGGAGGTGGGCTACGACCGGGAGAACGTGGACAAGGGCGGCTACCGCGGTCTGACCCAGACCGACCGCTACGGCAGAATCATCCCCAAAGCGGCACACGGCACCGTCCGGTTCGATGCTCCTACTAATCTAGGCAGCACCCTCATCAACGAAAGCGCAAAGCTGTTTGAGCGCATTACTAACCCTGCGCTGACGGTGCGGCGCATCACCCTCAACGCCAACAAGGTCACCCCGGACGAGGGCATCTATCAGGTGGACTTTTTTACCGACACCAAGAAGCTGGAAAAGGAGAAAAAACTCCAGCAAGCCATGCTGGGCATCAAGAACAAGTACGGCAAAAACGCCGTGCTGAAAGCCAGCAGCTACGAAGAAGGTGCCACCATGCGCCAGCGCAATGCGCAGATCGGTGGTCACAGCGCAGGAGGTTCGGATGGAAAACTACAAAAATAGCAAGATCGGACAAGAGACCGCCCAAAAGTACGGGGACATCATAGAGATGGAACGCCCCCAGACCGAAGAATCCCTTCGCAAGCACCCCCGCATGACTTTACAGAACCGGGCAAAGATTTTCTCTCCCTTTGCAGCCTTGCGTGGTTATGATGAGCAACTTGCCGCAGAAAAGCAGCGCACCGAGCGTGTGCCCAAGCGCATTCTGACCGAGGAAGAAATGTCGGCTCTGTCCGATCGGCTGATGCAGGTCACCAAGGGCATGACCATCACGGTGCGGTACTTCAAAGAGGATACCGCCCACCCGGAGATTCCAGCAGTGGGCAACTACATCACACTGACAGGAAAAGCAGACCGCATCGACCCGGTGTTCCGCACTTTGCAAGTGGGCGAAACCGTAGTGTCCTTTGAAGATTTGGTGGAGATCAGTGGGGAGAGCATCATGGAGATTGACCAATATCTCGGCATTACAGAGGATTAAGCACAAAAAAGGCCACCAGTCGGAAAAACGGCTGGTGGTCTTGCTTACTTATGATGCATCGTCGGCAGCTGCTTGACTTTGTTTCCGACTTTTTTGCGTTCCAGTGAGAACACCATGTCTGGAGTGCGCTCAAAAAATCCTATGTCACGCCGCCAGCTTATGCCGCATTTGCAGTGGAACAGCCCAATGAACTGCTACTTCATTTTACGTCCGCAGTTCGGACAAATTCGTTTACTGGTTCCTATAATAATTTACTGGAGCTTGGCGATAATTTCATCGGCAGACATACCGCTGGCAAGCAGCTTTTTCAATACAGATTCTGCTTCAGCTTTCTTAGATTCTTCAGCGGCCTTTTTTTCGGCTGCAACCTTTTTTGCCTCTGCTTTAGAAAGATCCTTTGTTGCAACCTTCAACGCAGATTTTTTACTTTTCAGCTGGTCTTTCAGTGCGCTGATGTTATCAGACAGTGCAACAATCTCGGTTTCAATTTGCTCCTTGGCAGCGGTCTTTTCAGCAATAATAGCTGCATAGTCAATCTTTGCTTTCTTGGTACGCACTGCATTCTTGCTTCCTTTTTGTCTAGGCATAGTTGTCCCTCCATCTAGTATTGGAATTTAGCTAATATAAGTATATTCTTTCCGTCTCGAAATGCAATACTTTCTTAAACAATAAGAGCGGAGCCTTTTGCAAGGTTCCGCTCTTATTGCTGCTGTGATGCAGTGACAAGATGAAGGAATATTTATCTTTCAAAACCACCGATGGGCTATCGCTGTGAGGGTTTAGCAGCAATCCCATCAGACAGGCTTTGGAAGAAGCAAATGGGGATGGGAGAAATGCACCGTCATAGGTTGATAGCTACCCCAAGGATCACGAACAGGATTGAAAGACAAATACAACTTACCCCATTTCTTCGCTTGGTAAAAGCGTCCAAAGAACACTTCGCATGTTGTTTTGCCTGTTCCAACTGGGATGCCCCCGCATAAGCAGAGAATCCAGCACAAATCAAAAGTATCAAACTAATCCAGACCATCATAATCATTTCTCCAAATGGGATATTACCATTCCACGCCCAGAGTGCGCAGGCTCTCGGCAAGGGCAGGAACATCCATGTTGAACACGATGCCTGCCATGTTTTCGTAGAGCGCACCCTCCACATTGATGGGCGTATCGTCAATAAAAACGCATTCCTCCGGGCGAAGAGCGAACTTGTGTAGGAAGGTGCGGTAGATCTGGGGGTCTGGCTTCAACAGCTTGACCTCTGCGGAGATCAGGACACCATCCATCAGCTTACTGGCCTCTGCCCGTGCCCAGTAGATAGGCTGACGGGTGGCAGCGTTGGAAAGTAGGTAGAGACGGTAGCCCTTTGCTTTCAGTGCCTGCAAAAGCTCCAGCATTCCCTCCACTGGCACGATGGGGTCGTCCCACTTTTCGATCAGCCCACGGGCTGCACCGTGCAGACGCTCCGGTAAAAGGGGTAGAATACGCTGCTCTGCGATTTCTTCGTCGATCACGCCCCGATTCAACATGATCCATTCCACCGAACGGAACACCTCGTTGCGGATCAGCTTGCGGTCCTCACCGGTGAGAGAATAGCGGTCCATAAACAGCTCCGGGTCAAACCGAATCAGAACGTTTCCCATATCAAAAACAATATTTTTTATCACGAATATACCCTTCCTGTTTTACCAGTTGGTTTATGACTGCCACCTTATTTCACAGTTCATATAACGACCTTCTATTTATCTTTCAAATGTTGTATGTAATGTTATAGAGTAGCTTTCATTGGGAGCGATGCAAGCCGCTGCCGCATGTTCATTCCACTCGGAGGTGTCAGTCTCTGCAGCTGGGAGACTCTGCCACGGCTCAATGCAGATAAATCGCATAGGTTTCGTAGGTGCACTCCAAAGCAGCGTATACGGATATTCCGAAATATCGCAGATGATTTTTCGCTCAGAATTCTTTTCATATATTCCAATCGTTTTGGAACGGAGTCCGGCGAGACAGAAACTATCATTATCAAACAGCGTATCCGTCAGTGGAATCGCCTGCGTATTTTTCCATTGATAAAAACTTTTTCCAGAGAGCAGACCATGAGGAAGACAATCCAGAATGATTGGGCTTTCCTCTTGCTCAAACCGAATCTCATAATCCGTAGTTGTGTGGTTTTCATCAAACGGAATATTAAATCCCGGATGAAAGCCAATTCCACACCGCATATTCTCGTCACCGCAGTTTTTCACATGGACTTCATGGTGGAGCGTATGCCCATCAAGAGTGAAAACACTTGTGAATTCAAAATCAAACGGAAATCGCAGAGTTTTCGTTTCTTCGTCTGCTCGGAACATCAGTTGAGCAGAAATTCCGTTATTCTGCTTTAAGATATGCTCAAGATCACGAATAAAACCATGCTGTCCACCGCTATAGTGCTTCCCGTTATGAATCAATTCACCATTAGCAAGTCGTCCAGCCCACGGAAACAATACTGGAGAATGACGATCCCAAATAGTAGGGTCAGCCTGCCAGATAAGCTCTTCACCTTTGCTATTTTTTACACTGACAACCTCTGCACCATGCGTATCAATTGTCACGGTCAGAAATTCATTACTGATGGTCGTTTGCATAAACTGCCTCCATTATTCTGTAACAATGTCCGTATCCGATATGAACTGCTCGTCACAAGAATTTGCGACAATGGGACGTTCAAATCCTTCAATCGTGTTTCCGCTGATAGTACAATTGTCCAAAAGATACAGGTCTATTGCTTTTCCACCATTCACACCTTTCAGAGTGTTGTCCTTGATGGTAACATTTTTGATATGCTTCGGAGATTTATTGTTTGTGGTAATCTCCAAAACGGTCGCCTTCGGATCACTGACATCAAATGTATTGCCTTCGATGGTAAAGTCTGTTGTGCTTTCTGCACCCGTTGGGTCGATGAACGAGCCATAGGTATCAGCCAAAATTCCGTAGCGGTCGATCTGCTCCGAATCCGAAGTAATGGTGAAGATATTGTTACGGATGGTAATGCGGTCATAGGCCATGAAATGAATGGCAGTATAAGCAGCATTATCAAATGTGCAGTCCTCAATTACGATATCAGAGCATTTCACCCCTGCCTGCTGAGAGTGTGTTCCGATGGCCGCCATATAGTGCGGCGTGTTTTCACTGCCACCAAAATAACAGTTGCGAATCGTGACATTCGTAGAGGGAGCTTTGTTCTGCACCAGCGTATAGGGATAACCCTTTACCGTACCGGGTTCGATTTGAAGAAGCTCGCGCGTTTTGTCGCCGCTTCCACGGAAGGACTGACCTTCAAAACGGCAGTTTTCAATCAGAACATTGTCCGAGCCAGCAACCTGAATCACGTGTCCGTTGTAGCAATCCCGGAAAGTAATATTGCGGATCGTGATATTGCTTCCGTAACCGATGCCAAGAGCGTTGATGGACTCCGCATTGGGAAGATTTTTTGGCGTTCCGGATTCATCCAGCTGACCGTTCATATCCCAGATGCCACCTTCGATGATGATATTGCTGTTGCCTTCAGCCTTGTTGTGCTTATAAGGGTGATTGTAGGCCATCATGGGATTCTTGTCCTGACTGCAGTTTAGCAGAATTGCATTATCGCTCAGTTTGAATGTTATATTTTCTTTGAACACGATTCGACCTGCCAGCGGATATGTTCCGTCCTGCAAAAACAGCACGCCATCATCAGGCAGTTCATCAATTGCCTTTTGAAGCACTTCGGTGACATCGGATATCGTGTTCAAATCTATTTTATACTTTTTCACAAAGTCCACTTCTTTGCTCTGGCTACATGCACTAAAAAGGATGCAGTTCAGCAACAGAAATACTAAAACAAAAAGCTTTTTCGTCTTGAGCATAAAAATACTCCTCACAAATCAATGTTCCTCGTTAAACTGAAAACAGTGTTCTTCAGCGGCTTCAGAGAATGCCTTTTCGTCCTCATAGAAGGGGTCGTCGTGCTTCGGCAACTCTTCCTGAATCGCTTGGATGCGCTGGATCAGCAGCTCCAGCTCGGTCTTCTGCTCTGCTTCTTCCTCCTCCGGTATCTCCACGATTTCTTCCAGCTTGTTGGAGTAGGACTTGGACAGGTAGAGGGACAGCTTTGCACAGGCAGGGCCAATCAGTTCGTACAGAACGCTGGAAGCCAGAATAACGGTCTCCAGAATATTGCCGGTCTCGCCGCCGAGGGTACGGGCACCCATTGCTGCCAGACCGATGGCAACACCATCCTGCGGAATCAGGGCAAGACCCAGATAGTTGCGGACCAGTTTGCTTTTGCCGGCAATGGCACAGCCGATAAAAGCACCGGCATACTTGCCAATGATACGGACCAGGAAGTAGACCACGCCAATGTGGAGCAGAGACACAGAGCCGATGCTCTCAGAACTGTTCACCGTTTGCCAGCCGTCCAGTTCAAGGGAAGAGAACCGGCGAGTGCCGGTCCCAAATGGAAGGGTCTGCCTGCCAAATCAGCTCTTTGCCAAGCTAGTTCTTTACACTGACGACCTCTGCGCCGTGTGTGTCAACCGTTACTGTCAGAAATTCATTTTGAATCGTTGTTTTCATAAAAGAACCTCTCTACAAATTGGAAGCGTCTTCGTTAAAAGCAAGGCATCACGATAGGCGTTTATGCACTTGATCTCCCGCAGTATTTGAACCGGAATCGTCTGGGTTATCTCCTGATTTTGGGCTTTGAAACAAACAATGAGATTCATACAGATTACCCTCCACACTGGCATCTCATTTATCGCTGGCCCAATCATGCTGGTTCTCCTGCACCTCACATTTACCTTGCCCCCGATGGCAAGATGACAGAAAATGCGTGCTATGTAGACTGTGCTCATGGCACGCACCGTGACTATTCCGCAGGTGAATGGTGTCCCTTTGTTGACCCTTATGGACATGATGTATGTGCTATCCGGATAAATGCGGATGGAGGAATGTCTATAACCAAACCGATGTCCTCCATTTATACGATGAGTGCCTATACTCCAGATGTTGGTGTGACCATCTATAAGGATGATACACTCATTGGCACAATCCGAACGGAAAATGATACGGATCAAGGAATTTTCAATGTCACATGGAACAGTACTGGAAATCTCAACTTCCACGGTAGCTATTCCGAAACCATCGAGTACAATACCCTTACAGGTGCAATTCTTAAAATAAAACGATAATTGATACAAATCCCTCAATGCCACATACAGTTTTGGGGAATTGTTGAACAGATAGTTGTACGTCGTTAAGAGACTTTCTCTGAAAGAGGATGATTTGTCAAAACTGTTCTGTAGAATTGCTGCTATAAATTATTGATAGCCCGTCCATCCGAGCGGAGTCCTGTTTTTCAGGGCTCCGCTTTTTGATGTTGTGCAAGTTTGATCTTGAGAAATCCAATGATTTATCAATACCGGTTTTGAAACAAGCAATATATGTAGTAAAATTTCAGTATTTATATTCTATTGAAGGTTTTTGCCGCAACGTGTACTCTTTTTAGGGAAAGCACTTGTTGTTTTGAAGATGAGAGGTATGCTGTGGCAAAATCAAAAGGGAAAAGTCGTTCTACACAGGTGCGTTCAAAGCTTGCGATACAAGTTGGTGAACGAATCCGTAAAACTCGTAAACAAGAAGGACTTAGTATCGAAAACTTTGCACTTCGTTGCGACATTCACCCGTCCTATGTTGGTCATATAGAGCGAGGAATGCAGAATCCGACGCTTTCCACCTTGGAGCGCATCAGCCAGGGTTTGGGAATCAGCATGGAGGACCTTTTCAAGGACATAGATACACCGATCAATGTGGAGAACGCTGCAATACGACATCTATCTCAGGTCATAAGCGAGTTGTCCCCTGAGCAAACGCAACAGCTTCTGCAGATTGTTGATAGTGTCATGGCAATCAAAAACGAATATTTATAAGAAAACGCTCTCTTATCGAGGGCGTTTTCTTGTTGCAAAAAAGTGACACCGTACAATAGTAAGCAACGGATTGCTACATATAAATAGCCTTTTTTCGAGCGATATAAACATCGAACTTTCGTTTATTTTGTGACATTCTACAGTTGTTATTTGAATTTATTTGATATTTATACAAAAAACCATTGAGTATATTGCAGCATGAGAAAAAATGCGGTATAATCGGCGCAATCTACACAGATCGAGTAGGATAATAAAAAAGAATGGGAGGCGTACACATGAGTTGTTTGGGTTCAAAGCATGAGTTACTGCAAGTTGCAGACCATGTAATCGCTCATTATTATCAGCGTGTTCCGTTTGTACGGAATCATCCGCAGGCGATAGACTTGGATATGCTTGTGATGGAACTGATGGGCGGTAGCATCAAGATGTTCCCACTATCTAAAGATGGCTCTATGTTAGGCATGACTGCACATGAGCGCCTTATAATCCGAATGGAACTAAAAGATGGCACAATCATTCGTGACACGTTGCGCCCCAAAGACATTGTGATAGATTCCTCGCTGGCAGGTTTCCACAACACCGGAGTGCGGAACTTTACTTTGGCACACGAAATCGGGCATCAGCTTTTGCACATTTATTATCCACTTCTGGCTCTTTCAGACCAGTTGGAAGAAGACTGTGCGGACATTATTGCAGAAGGTCTTTTGCTGCCAGAGTGCCTTGTGAGGGCCTCCATGGCATTCTTCCAGTTCCCTGACACGTTATCTCATATATCCAGATCGCAGTTAGATATGAACTACCCTAGTTTTAAGAAGATGGCGAGGCAACTAGGTGTGCAACGTCAGCTTCTTGCAAATCGTATGAAGTATTTGCATATCCTGACCAGCGATGTTCCGTATCGCCACACACTTTCGTTGATGGAGGCAGGGTGATAATGAAAGACAGACTTAAAGAACATATGGAAGGCTGGCGTTTCTGCGAAAAATGCGGCATGAAGCTTTATCAAAAGATAGATGGATGCAGCGGCACGATTCATCTGAAATGTCACCGCTGCAATACACTCCTCCGCATTGATTTATCATTCCGAAGAAAGAAGTGACCCTCTAAAAAAATCGGGTGCATCGCACCCTGAATATGGACTGTTCGCACCGAGCAACGGGCCGTCACCTCTGGGTGATGTATGAAACGTAGCACCAAATAGCCGGGCAACAGCTTGATTGAGTGATTTTCGCTTGAGAATCTCTCAGTCGGCTGTTGTCCGGCTATTTTTTATAGCTTCAGGAAGCCTGCTCCCGAAAAGGAGCAGGTTTTATGTTTGCCCTCTTTTCATGGCTGCCCCAAGCGGCGAAATATCCGTAGTGTCTCCAAATTTTCGACTTTTCACGTTTTATCGAAAATTTGGAGGTTACACATGAGTTTCAATAATGGCAATGAACGTCGCAAGCTGAACGCAAAGTGGGCGCATCTTCGTGTGCAGTACCGCGAAGCAGGAATGAGCGAAGATGCAATTCAGGCTATGTACGAGTTTGATTTGGGTGTTCTCAATAGCGAACGCGCCTACATCACCAACACACTGACAGTTTCTGACACCACCGATGATAGTACAGCCACGGAAACCAGCGACTTCAAGCAGTATGAAAAAGCCATTACCGTAACGGATACCTACCACGAAACGAAAACGCGCTTTGCATGGGTAGGCGAAGTTCAAGATGAGAGGTTACACACCGGACTAGAAAAACTTTCAGATGAAGATCTCAAACTGCTGACCTTATACGCTGTAAGTGGCTTTAACGAATATGAAATTGCTAAAGTATTTAGGCTTTCACAGCCTGCTATTCATAAGCGAATTGCAAAAATCACTTTATTTTTGAAGAAGTTTTGATTTTTGGTTATTTTTTGAGCCTTCTCGATGGCTCGTAAGTGTAAGGGCAATTCACCAGATGGCGAAAGCCGCTGAACGAAATGTCTGCACTCATGTTCTTTGAAAACTGAATAGCTCCTTCATCTGGTACTCCGATAATGATACTTCCGTAATTCGCGGCCCGGTCACAAAGCAGACGGGGTGGCTGAAATGCCAATGAAGCGGTACAAGTCCGCTGCCAGATGTTTATGCCCCACTCGCAGGGAGCCGAGGGCGAATATGCGAGACCTTAACTTATTAAATCAGGCGTGGCCGAATGCTGTTTTCGGTCTTCGTCCACGCCTGTTCTTTTTACTTATTCCATATATCTACATTTTCGTCCTACATAGGAGGTTTTATGAACGAGAACGACCGTACCACCTTAGAGCAAGCGATCTACGAGGAAATGGAACTGACCCCGGAGATGATTCGGTCCATCCGCACGCTCTGCGGTGTCTGCCTTTGCAGTTTTGTAGAATCCAAGGCGTTCAAAATCGCCATTGTTCCCAGCGCAGACCGGAGCATGGACACTTGCACTGTCTGCCAGACCCGGCGCGGTCATGACTACGTTGTGATGAACCGCTGAACAAACACACCGCCCACTGCCAAGGAGGTGCAGCGGGCGGTGTACATATTGCAAAAGGAGGACAGCTATTGATTCAAAACTGGAAATTCCAGCGCGGAGACATTTTCTTCACCCGTTTCGACAACGCCATCGGTTCAGAGCAAAGCGGGAATCGTCCGGCAGTCGTTCTCCAGAACGATGTGGGAAATTTTTACTCGCCCACGCTGATCGTAGCCACATTGACAAGCAAGGCAGCCAAAAAGTACACCCAGCCGACCCACTGCCTGCTGGTGAACGATTTTCTCTCCGTTCCGTCCATCGTTCAGGCAGAGCAGATCTTTACCGTAGACAAGAGCAGGGTGCTGAAATTCCTCGGACACCTCACCCCGGAGGAAATGAGCCGGGTGGATGATGCTGTCCGTGCCAGCCTTGCCCTGAACCCGATGGGGAGCATTCAGCGGCTTCCACCCATCATCCGCTCTACGGCGGCTTACGCACCGCCTGAGGTGGTTGACGGCAAGCCGCCCATCTATCCTTACACGCCCATCAAATCGTCCTTTGAGGACGCCGGGAGCGTTGAGGACATGATGCTGTACACCGAACTGGAAGCTGCGGTACACGCAATGATCCAGCGGCTGGAATATAGCTTCACATTCAACCCCAGCCTGCTCACCATCCCGAAGCGTAAACAGCAGGTTACTGAAATCCTGAAAGAAGCCGAAACGTACATCTGGAGGATCAAGGAGGAAATGCGATGCGCCTGAAAGACAACAACAATCCCTTCATCCATGTCAACCCGCCGTACCAGCTCATGGTCATCCACAGCAGCAAGCTGGTCTACCCCCGCGAACTGTACCAGCGTGGTGTGGAGCGCAAGCGTGTGGAACTGATTGCCGCCAACTTCAACGAGTATGTGGCAAACGAGCCGAAGGTCAGTTTCCGCAACGGTCAGTTCATCGTAACGGATGGGCAGCACACCATCGAGGGGCGCATCCTCCGCAACGGCGGCAAGGATCTGCCGATCCTCTGCAAGGTGTACACGGGCATGACCGTGGAGCAGGAAGCCCTGCTCTTTGCCGAGCAGAACGGCTTTTCCGCTCCGCTGACTGCTGGCATCAAGCTCCGCGCCAAGGTCGTAGGCGGCGATGCTATTTCCAAGGCGTTTCTCGCAGCCACCAACCGGGTGGGGTTGAGTCTCAATTATGACAGCCAGCAGCTGACCGATTACCGTATCGGCTGCGTTGGTACGGCTTTCCGGCTCTACAAGCAGATGGGCGAACCGCTCTACTGTGAAACGATGCGGCTCATCGTGGCAGCATGGGAGGGCAAACCCGATTCGTTCCGGGCCTCTGTTCTGAAAGGCATGATGCACTTTGTGGAACTGTACCACGGCGAGTTCAGTGAAGAACGGCTGCTCCGTGCGCTGCGCAGCATCCACCCGGTCGATATTTACCGCATCGGGCAGGACGACCCCGCAAAGCTGCGCGGATGGAAAAAATACGTTTTCCCCATCTACACCGCCTACAACGGCAAGTGCAGAAAAGACGCGCTGCCGATGAAATTCTGACATTCACAGGCATTCCTCCCATATACACAAGGGGCATCCGCAAACCACAGATGCCCCTTGTTACATATCAAAGTACAATATATAGTGTTCCAGTATTCATTCAACACAATATATAGAGAAAAGAGGTATTCTATGCGCTCTCAGTTCACTTCGTATGAGCAGCTTCCCATCACCCTGACAGCCGATCATATCGCTGCTGCGCTGGGCATCTCCCGCGCCAACGCTTACATCCTGCTCCGTTCGGACGGTTTTCCCACGCTCCACATCGGTAAGCGGATGGTCGTACCCAAAGACCGTTTTCTTCAGTGGATTAGCGACAGCGTAAACAGCTGATCTGACATCCTTGATTCAAGAGGTTTCTTTTTCTATACTATTCCCGAAACGACTTGACATCAGGAAGGAGGCAATATGCCAAGCAAACGTTCACACGGCGAGGGTACGCTTCGCCACCGCAGCGATGGTCGCTGGGAATTACGTATGATGGACGGCTACCAGAAAGATGGTTCGCCGCGCTTCAAGACCTTCTATGGCAAGACCCAGAAGGAGGTCAAGCTCAAACTGAAAGAGTATCAGGATGCGCTTATCAGCGGTGTCCAGTTGGACACGATCCTGTATTTTGAGGATTGGGCCGATACATGGTTCGAGGGTCACAGGGATAATATCGCTCCCACGACACAGGAAAGCTACAAATACTGCCTGAAAATGCTCAAAGAGGGATTTTACCATCGCCCCTTGACCGTCATACGCCCCATCGACATCGAAAACTTTCTGAAAGGGATGCGGCGCAATGGCCGCTCGGATTCTTACATCAGCAAGGCACGAGGGATGCTCTACCAGATCTTTCAAAAGGCAGAAGCCAATGACCTTGTGCGCCGCAACCCGGTTCGGCTTGCTGAAAAGATGCGGGCAACCGGCACCGCAAAGCGCAAGGAAGCCTTTACCACAGCGGAAGTCGCACACCTGATGAAGGTGCTGCCCGATGACCGCATGGGCTTGAGCATTCGGCTTTTACTCGGCACTGGAATGAGAATGCAGGAACTTCTGGCTTTGGAGCCGCAGTTTATTGAAGAAGATGGCTCTGTCATTCACATCCGGCAGGCAGTAAAGGTCGTAAAAGGTACGGTCAGCATCGGCAGTCCGAAATCCAAAGACAGTATCCGGGATGTTCCGGTGCCGCTGAATGTCCGCCCGTGTGCCATCAAGCTACGGGATACCACCGACCAGTTCATCTGGGAAAGCCCCAAGACCGGCTTGCCCTGCAACCCCACCCATTTCCGGGATGTGTTCCGCAAATCTCTGGAAGAAGCGGGCGATGTCCGCTTGCTCACGCCGCACAGCTGCCGCCACACCTATGTGTCGCAGATGCAGGCGTTGGGCGTGGATATCCAGACCATCCAGAGCATCGTAGGTCATGCTGATACCGAGATGACTGAGCATTATCTCCATGTTCAGGAATCCATTCGGCAGAGTGCGATCCAGTTGTTCAGCGAGGCGTTTTCGGCCTGAAAATTGGACGGAACAGCACTAATTAGACCAGATAAAATCGTTGGCATTGTGGTCAAAATTGTGGTCAAAACCAAATGAGGTCAGCCTACAAACAAAAAAATCCAACGATTTCTAACGTGAAATCGTTGGATTTATGGTCCGAGTGGCGAGAATCGAACTCACGGCCTCTTGAACCCCATTCAAGCGCGCTACCAAAACTGCGCTACACCCGGATATTTGTTGTGGCTTATCGCTCACAGCTCCATTAGTATACCCGCTGCAGGCCGTTTTGTCAAGCGCTTTTTTTATTTTTCTTGGATTTTTCTGGATTTTTCGCTCATCGTCCAGAAGCTCTCGATGGTGCGTCCATTTCATTTTCGGTGACTGCCATTGCCACGGCAAAGACGCTGTGGGCGCCCGCATCCAGCAGTGCCTGCGCACAGGCTACGGCGGTAGCGCCGGTGGTGATGACGTCATCCACCAGCAGCACCCGTTTCCCTTCCACGAGCTCCGGCTCCTGCGCCCGGAAGGCACCGGCCGCATTTGCCAGACGCTCGTCCAGCGAGAGTCCTGCCTGATGGCGTCCGGCCCGGACGCGGCAGAGCGCCTTTGGCAGCAGCGGGAGGCCCAGTGCATGGGCCAGAGGCTGCGCCATCCGTTCCGGCACATTGTAGCCGCGCCGACGGCTGGTGGCAGGCACCGGAACGATGCAGTCGTAACCGATGGCCGCACCGGAGACCAGACCCGGCACCGGCTCTGCAAAGTGCATCTCCACCTCTGCTCCGAACAGCCGGGCCGTCATCTCTACGCCAAGCTCCACCGCCGTCCAGCTTTCGCCTTCGTATTTGGCGCGGAGGATGGCGCTGCGGACGACGCCCTCGTATCGGTAGGGCGCAGCCGCCCCGTCCAGAGCGCCCAGATAGTGGCGGCTCGCGTCCAGCCGCATGACCGGGCCGCGGCGCAGCTCTTCCAGCCGCGGTGTACACACCTCACAGAACGGCAGCGTTCCTAGCACCCTGCGGCAGCAGGGACACCGCCTCGGGAAAAGCAGCTGGCGCATCTGCCGGGCAAGCCGCGCGGGGCGGCTGTAGTAGCCTGTCATCAGTCTTTCTTGACGGCGACGATGATACGAACCTTTTTGCCGGCCGCGCAGCCAAAGTTGTCGTACCAGCCGGTAAGGTAGTAATCATCGGAGTTGACGGAAGTGAGCTTGGTGTAGTAATACTGGCCCTTGTACCACAGGTAGACCTGCGTATCATCGGCCATTTCAAACCTTTCGCCCTTGGAGGAAAGGACGCTGGCCGCACCCACTTTGTCGATCTTCATGGGCATCAGCTGCACCATGTTGCGGACAGAGCCGGTCGTCTCCTGGCAGACCGCGATGCCGCCGGCCAGCACAGGATACTTGATGGAAGTGCTCAGACTGACCTGCTGGCCGCTGACGTAGCCGATATAGGTCGCACCGCTGCCGATGAAGTCGAATATCTGGCTGAAGGGAGTGCCGGTGATCTTGGCGATCTGCTGGAAGCCGAGGCCCAGAAGTGCGCCGGTGTTGCTGGTCAGGCGTTCCCACGCGGTGCTGAGGATGTCGCCGGAGATAACGCCCCACAGGATCTCTGTGGTGGTGGGTACCATGATGCTCTTCACCTGACTGGCGACTGCATCGGTATCAATGGTGCCGTCACCCGGCTGAGCCTTGATGGCGCTGAGAAGGGTGCTGTAGTTGGCGGCGACATTCTTCACATCGTCCAGCACACCGTAGTACCACAGGTCACCGGTCACATCGTTCAGGATGAGCTTGTCGATCTGCCCCTGCGGGTTGGTGGTGTAGTAGCGGACATCGGAAGCCTTTAAGTTTACCCCCGATAGGCGGCTGGGACGAACCGTCCCAGCCACACCCCCTGTACTCGTATCAAGGATCTGCACGTCATCCGCCAGAGCCCTATCGCCCAGCGCGGTGGCGTTCTCGTTCACAGTGCCGCTGACGGAGCGCTCATCGATCGTTTCCACGCTCTCGCCTTCGGGGCTGACCCGCACTTCCACCAGCCAGCCGGTGGGAAAGTTCAGGCTTTTGTCTACGTTCACCTCGCGGGCAAGGCCGTCGGTACACAGGACCTTGACGGTCTGAAGCACATCGGCGCTGTTGTCCTCGTCGATGAGGTTGCGGGCGGACGACTGCACCACGCCGTAAAAGACCTCGTCGGCCTCCTCACCGGTGATGATGCCTGCGGCCACATTGTTCATGCCCAGCAGCAGAGTGACCACCTGGCCGACACCGCCGCCGTTGAGGGAGGACACCTGGGAAGCAATGGCCGTGCTGCCCAGCGTGTAGGACGTGCCTGCCACCGTGATGGAAGCGGGAGCGCTGGCCGTGGGAGACACCTCGGTGATGCGGCCTGCGGCACGGCGGGTATAGACCCACAGGGTCTTGAGGCTCTCGCTGTAGTAGTAGACGTCGTATTTGTTCAGCTCTGCGGAGCCGGAGACCTTATCGTTGCGGTAGACGCTGACAGGGACGAAGGGCAGTACCGTGCTCTCCGAAGCCACGAAGGGGCCTTCCAGGCTGCTGAGCAGGATGGTGGAGCCATCCACCTGACCATTGCTCACGGTAAAGCCCAGGGTCGTGCCGTAGGCCGAACCGCTGGCGTTGTTGGCGGTGAGGGCATTGTAGAGCAGGACGGCGCAGTCCTCGTAGTTCATCGCTTCGCCCTGACGGCGGTCGAGGCCGGCACGCAGGCCCAGCTCGCCGGCCTTGTTGAGCTGGGCGTTGGGGAACGCGCCGCTCAGGTCGGTCATCTTATAGCCCATCAGCTTGAGCACTGCGGTGCAGGCTTCTTCCAGCGTGACGGCATTGTTCGGACGGAAGCTGCCATCGGTGTAGCCGTTCATCCAGCCCTGCTGCACGGCGATGCGGACATAGGGCGCCCATGCCGAGGAGCCTGGCAGGTCGGTGTAGAGGGTCCCCACTGCCCCCTGGGAAGAGATGCTCTCCCGGTAGGTAGAGTAAGAGGTCAGCATTCTGGCAAATGCGCCGCGGGTCACGGCTGCATCCAGTGCGCTGGACTGCTCGGAATCCATGGCACCCAGCGTGATGGCAAACTGGACGGCGGTGTTGTTGCCCGCAGCCGATGCCGGCATCACCAGCATCGACACTGCGATGCTGACCGCCAGCAGAAATGCGAGAAGACGTTTTTTCATTGTGATCTCCTTATAAAAAATGTTAAACCTCTCAGTCTCGCTTCGCTCGACAAGGCCGGGTTGCGGCACCCAGCATCCGCTGCGCATTGCGCGCGTCTTGCTGGCCGCTGCCCCAGCAACGACTCCCTGTTTCCGCCACTGGCGGTGGTCGTCGTTGTTGCCCCTACCGAGGGGAGCCTCTGGCGAAGAGAGAAAGCTTTCCGTACTGCCAAGGCCTCCCCTCGTCAGGGGAGGTGGCTGCGCCAAAGGCACAGACGGAGAGGTTAATCATATCTCAACGCGTCAATGGGGTTGAGCCGCGCGGCGCGTTTTGCGGGCAGATAGCCGAACAGCACTCCGATGAACACCGAGATGCCGAAAGCTGCCACGATGGAGTTGAAGGACGGGCTGACCGTAACGTCCATGCCGTCGGTGAACATGGGAAGCACCTGATTGGCGATGGCCGACACGATATAGCCAAGGACGATGCCCAGCGTGCCGCCGAGGGCCGAAGTGGTAGCTGCCTCGGTGACGAACTGGGCCAGAATGGTCCTTTCCTTCGCGCCCATTGCCTTGCGGATGCCGATCTCGCGGGTGCGCTCGGTGACGGACACCAGCATGATGTTCATGATGCCGATGCCGCCCACCAGCAGCGAGATGCTGGCGATGCCGGTGAGGATGACGATGACCATATTGATCATCTTGTTCATCTCTTCCAGCCACTCGCTGGCGCTGTAGACATAGTAAGCACTGTCGCTCTTGAAGATGTCATACAGTCCCTGCTCCACCGCAGCCTTGGCCTCGTTGGCCTGGCCCTCGTCCACCATGATGGCGGAGTAGGAGTCCGGCGAGCTTTCGTTGGAAAGGCGCATGGCTGTGGTGTAGGGCAGGTAGACGCTGTCGTCGTCACTGCCCTCCTGCTGGTCGTGATTGGAGATCTTGGCCTTCAGCACGCCCACGATGCGGAACTTGTACGCGCCGAGCTTGATGGTCTGGCCCACCGCATTGCCGCCGTAGGCCGTGCGGTTGATGTAATCGCCGATGACGCAGATCTGCTTGTTGTCTGTGATGTCCATATACTGGATGTTCCGGCCCTTGGCGAGGGTGTAGCCCTTCGACTTGATGTAGTTCTCATCCACGCCGTACACCGTACCGTAACGGTATTGCGTCGTGCCCACCTTGGGGGTGTTGTCGCTGAAATCCAGCTGCGGCGAGACGGAGGAAAGCAATTCCGGGTTCTTTTTGACGATGTCGTACAGATCATCCACCGTCGCGGTGCGGGAACCATAGCCCCATATCTGGATGGAGAGGGTGTTGGTTCCCATTGCGGAAAAGCTGTCCCGCATACTTCTGGTCATGCCGTTGCCCAGACCGACGATGACGATGACCGCCATGACGCCGATGATGATGCCCAGCATGGTCAGGAAGGTGCGCAGCTTATTGCTCCAGACGTTCTGCAGTGCCTGGCGGAAAGTCTCTAATACCATTATTTTGCTTCCTCCTGTGCCGCTTCGCCGGACAGAGTGGGCTGCACGATGGCCTCGGGCGCGTGGGCGTCGCCGTCGTACACCACCTGTCCGTCCTCCAGACGGATGATTCGCTCCGCCTGCACGGCGATGGAATTGTCGTGGGTGATGAGCACCACGGTATGGCCCTCTCTGTGGAGCTGCTGAAGCATCCCGATGACCTCGCGGCCGGTGTGGGAGTCCAGAGCGCCGGTGGGTTCGTCGGCGAGGATGACCGCCGGGTTGCGCACCAGAGCCCGTGCGATGGAAACGCGCTGCTGCTGGCCGCCGGAAAGCTGGTTGGGCAGGTTCTTGAGCTTGTCGCCCAGACCCACCTTTTCCAGCACATCCCTGGCCAGCTTGTGGCGCTCGGCGCGGGAGATGTTGGCGTAGACCAGCGGCACCTCCACGTTTTCCAGAAGGTTCAGCCGGGGCAGAAGGTTATACTGCTGGAAGATGAAGCCCAGCATCTCGTTGCGGACATCCGCCAGCTCGTCCCGGTTCATCTTGCCCACATCCCGGCCATTGAGCCGGTAGACGCCGTGGGTGGGGACATCCAGACAGCCGATGATGTTCATGCAGGTGGACTTGCCCGAACCGGACTGGCCCACGATGGCCACGAACTCCCCCTTCTCGATCTTCATCGTGATGTGGTCGGCGGCCTTCACCAGCGTATCGCCCATCTGATAATACTTGCACACCTGCTCAAATTCGATCAGAGCGCTCATGGGGCACCTCCTTACCAGATACTGTCGCTGTAATAGTCATCCGACACAGAGCTGGTGTCGTAGGCCACCGTGTCGTCCTCCTGCAGGCCGCTCTTGATCTCGGTGTAGCTGTCGTCGCTGACGCCGGTCTCCACCTTGACGTAGACATAGCCGTCCGGTGCGTCCATGTCTTCCACCGCATTGGCTGCGCTGGGAGACTTCTTGCTCACCAGCACATAGCCGCCGCGGATGACGGCAGCATTCGGCACGACGAGGGCGTTGCCGGCCTCGGCCACGACGATCTCAGCGTTGGCGTTCATGCCGGGGCGCAGGCCGTCGGTGTCATCGATGCGGATGGTGATGGGGTAAGTCGTGGTGCCGCCGCTGGAGCTGCCCTTCATGGACACACGGGTGACTGTGCCGACATAGGTCTTGTCCGTCACAGCGTCAGCGGTGAGCTGGACTTTCTGGCCCACGGACAGTGCGCCGATCTGCAGCTCATCCACATTGATGACCATTTCCAGATAGCTCAGGTCGTAGATGACGCAGAGGGTGCTGCCGGAGGTCAGGGCGTCGCCCTGCTTGGCGTCCTTCTCAATGATGGTGCCGCTGATGGGCGAGGTGATGGTGTAGTTGGACATATTGTCCTGCTGGTTCTGCATCGAGATCTCGGCGCTGCGCAGGGACTCGGAAGCAGACTGGATGGATTCGGTCAGATCGTCGCCGGTCAGCTCGATGAGGATGTCGCCCTTGGAGACCGCGTCGCCCTCCTGCACATTGATGGCGGAAACGGTGCCGCTGGCCAGAGCGGTCAGGGTGCGCTCTGCCTGATAGGCAAAGGTGGCGGAGGCGATGGAGCTGACGCCGTTGATGCTGGCGGTAGCGGCCTGAGCGGTGGTCAGACCGCCGGCGTTGTTGACCCGGATGGTGACGGTGCGCACCAGCAGGTTGCCGGTGCTCAGCTCGTCGGTGCCGGTGACGGCGGTGACGGTGCCTTTCAGCGTCTCAAAGGTGCCGTCCAGCACCACGTCGGCGCTCTGGCCCACCGAGAAGTTGGCGGCGTCGGCTGCCGGGAACAGCAGGTTCAGCAGCATCTTGGAGCTGTCGCGGATGACCGCCACCTCCTGGCCGCTGGTCACTTCGTCGCCCTTTGCGACCTTGAGACTGCTGACCGTACCGTCCACCTCTGCGCGGACATACTGGAGGTCTACGGTCTTGTCGTAGCTGCGCTGGGCCTGCTGCAGGGCGATGCTGGCCTTTTCCAGATTGGTGGAGGCGTCCGAGCTGTCGATGGTGTAGAGCACATCGCCCTCTTCCACCTTATCGCCCTCTTCAAAGCCGCCGGTGAGGATCTTGCCGTCCACCAGAGACTTGACGGTATATGTATTGGCCGGGTTCAGCGTGCCGGTGCCGCTCAGGGAGTTGGAGACATCCTGACGGACCGGCGTCGTCTCGGCGTAGGTCACATCGCCGCTGGCAGCTTTATTCCCGCCGCCTATGAGAAAGACAGCGCCCGCTGCCGCCGCGACGACCACCGGCACGAGCCATTTCCAGTTCTTTTTGGCGAATGCAGACACACCGGACTTGGCTTCTGTGGTTTCAGCAGCCTCAGCGGACGCATCCTTTTTCTTTTTCCAGATCATGCTTTTCCTCCTATGGTATGCAAAAGGGCAGCGTGACCCCTTTGCACGAAAAATCCGTTATTGGTAGTGTATCGCATTTTTCTGAAATACACAAGCGTCCAAATTTCATTTCACCTTTTATTTACAAAATTATTTCCGGTTTTTATGCAAAAAAGACACCCGCAGTGTCCTTTGCAGAACATTGCGGGTGTCTCGGATGATCTTGTCTTGTCAGGATGCGGCTTCGGCCTCGCTCAGCGGAGCCAGCTTCACATACACCCCGGCAGGGACGCAGGCCGCCCATGCACCTTCCTCGCTCAGCTGGCCGAACTGCTCACAGACATGGTCCGGGCATTGGCTGTCCTGAAACGAGATGGTGCCGTCTTTTACCTGTAAATGAACGACATAGCTGCCCACATCGTACAGGTAATCGTAGTCCTTATCCAGCGGCAGCACCTCGGTGATGCCGCCGCCGAAGTCCACGACTGCTGCCAGCGGTTCCGCCTTGCTGCGCGGACGCAGCAGAAAGACCAGCAGGACAGCTGCCGTCAGGATGACGGCTGCGAAGAGGAGGTTCGCCTTCCAGCTCAGGCGTTTTGCGCCTTTTGCCGGTCGAGGCTGCTTGCGGGTGCTCATGCAGCGTAGTCGCTGGCAGCAGCACCGGCAATGCGGCCAAAGACGGTGAAGTCAGCAACAGCGTTGCCGCCCAGACGGTTTGCACCGTGGACGCCGCCAGTCACCTCACCTGCTGCGAACAGGCCGGGGATGACCTCGCCCTTCTCGTTCAGCACCTCGGTGTTGGCGTTGATCTTCAGGCCGCCCATGGTGTGATGGACACCGGCGGTGACCTTCACAGCGTAGTAGGGAGCGGTGTTCAGGGGGTTGGCGAAGCTGGTGCGGCCGAAGTCGGGGTCATTCTTGGCCTCAACGTAGCCGTTCCACTTCTCCATGGTCTCTGCGAAGGCAGCGGCATCGACGCCCATCGCCTTGCCCAGCTCCTCGTAGGTAGCGCCGGTGACGGTGTAGCCCTTCTTGATGTAGCCCTGGATGACGCTGGAAGCATCGGCCATGGCCTGATCGACGACCAGCCAGCTGTAGCTGCCGGTCTGAGCGATCTCAGCGGCAGAGACCACGTCGCGGGTGCCGACCTCGTCGATGAAGCGCTGGCCTTCCTCGTTGATGAGGATAGCGCCGTCGCCGCGCAGGCCCTCGGTGATGAGGGCAGCGGTGTTGGCCTCAACGGTGGGGTGGATCTGGATCTGGTCCATGTCCACGGTAGCAGCGCCGATGGCCTGTGCCATCTCGATGCCCTGGCCCTGGATGCCGGGGGCGTTGGTGGTCATGAAGCCCTTCAGCTCGGGCTTGTACTTGACGACCATGTCGAGGTTTGCGCCGAAGCCGCCGGTAGCCAGAACGACTGCCTTGGCGTTGACGGTGACGGTCTCACCGGAAGCACCGGTGGCCTTGACGCCCACGGCAGCGCCGTTGGCATCGGTCAGGATCTCCGTTGCGGTGGTGTCCAGCATCATCTTGACGCCGGCCTTCTCGCAGTTCTCCTGCAGCAGGGGGATCATGTAGGAGCCGACGGAAACGGTCTTGCCCTCTGCGTTCACAGGGCGATGGATGCGCTTGACGGATGCACCGCCGAAGCTGGAGACGTTGTGCAGGGTGATGCCGTGCTCGTCCAGCCAGTCGATGGCGTCAGCGGAGTTTGCGCACAGGGTCTCGACCAGCTCGGGGTCGTTGATGCCCTTGCCGCCGATCATGGTATCCAGCTCCATCAGCTCGACAGAGTCGAAGTAGCCGGTGGGGTTGGCCTGATAGGCAGCCCACTGCTCGGAGACGGTCTTTGCCAGAGCGGTGATGGTCTCGTTGTCGGCGTACTTCTCGGCAGCAGTCTTCAGGGTCTTCTCGACGCCGGCAGACTCGCCGAACTCGTTCTCATCCTGATAGACGGTCTTGCCGGCGTTCATGCCGCCGGTGGCGCGGACGGAGTTGCCGCCCACCATGGACTGGCTCTCGAGGATGACGACGCTCTTGCCCTCAGCGGCAGCGGTGATGGCAGCAGTCATGCCTGCGCCGCCTGCACCGACGACGACGACATCTGCGTCAACGGTGGAGTCCTCGGCGGCAGCGTCCTTCTCCACAGCGGTCTTGTAGTCATCGGGGTTCAGGCCGGCAGCGGTCAGGGCAGCTGCAGCAGCCTCCTTGATGGCGGTAGAGGTGATGGTAGCGCCGGACACGCCGTCCACGGCGATGCTGCCGTTCTCGGCGATCTCGCCGGGCATCTTGGCGATGGCCTGAGAGCCGACGCCCTCAGTCTCGTCCTTGCCCTCGGCGGTGCAGCCGGTGATGGCGCTGTCGGTCAGGGTCAGGGTGACGGAAACGTCGCCGCCGAAGCCCTTGGCAGTGCCGGTGAAGTCACCGGACACACCTGCGTCAGAACTGGTAGAGGCAGACTTTGCACCGCAGCCGTAGCCAAACAGGCTGACCGCGATGATCGCTGCCATAGCCAGTGCAGACACGCTCTTCTTGATCTGAGCTTTCTTCATGTTTTTCCTTCCTTGATTGCTTCGTGGTTTGTGGTTGCGAACATCTATCAGCATAAAAAGGGAGCCGCTCTTTTACAAGCGGCCCCCTCTGCCGAACTTGGGAAACGGATTTAGGCGTTGGCCTGTGCAGCAGCAACAGCGCAGGCGACAGTAGCGCCGACCATCGGGTTGTTGCCCATGCCGATGAGGCCCATCATCTCGACGTGTGCAGGCACAGAAGAGGAACCTGCAAACTGAGCATCGCCGTGGACGCGGCCCAGAGAGTCGGTCAGGCCGTAGCTGGCGGGGCCGGCTGCGACGTTATCGGGGTGCAGGGTACGGCCCGTGCCGCCGCCGGAAGCGACGGAGAAGTACTTCTTGCCGTTCTCGATGGCCCACTTCTTATAGGTGCCGGCGACCAGGTGCTGGAAGCGGACGGGGTTGGTGGAGTTGCCGGTGATGGAGCACTGGACGTCCTCCTTCTTCATGATGGCAACGCCCTCCATGACGTCGTTGGCGCCGTAGCACTTGACCGCTGCGCGCTCGCCCTCGGAGAAGGGGATCTCCTTGACAACGGTCAGGGTCTGAGTGGGGATGTCGTACTCGGTCTGCACATAGGTGAAGCCGTTGATACGGGAGATGATGTAAGCGGCGTCCTTGCCCAGGCCGTTCAGGATGACGCGCAGGGGGGTCTTGCGGACCTTGTTTGCGGTGCGGGCGATGCCGATGGCACCCTCAGCAGCGGCGAAGGACTCGTGGCCTGCCAGGAAAGCGAAGCAGGTGGTGTCCTCGCTCAGCAGACGAGCGCCCAGGTTGCCGTGGCCCAGACCGACCTGACGCTGCTCAGCGACAGAACCGGGGATGGTGAAAGCTTCCAGACCTTCGCCGATGGCGGCTGCGCACTCGGCAGCATCGGTCAGGCCGCGCTTGACGGCGATGGCGGTACCCAGGGTGTAAGCCCAGACAGCGTTATCAAAGCAGATGGGCTGCACACCGCGGACGATCTTGTCGCAGTCGATGCCCTTAGCGAGGAGCATCTCGTTGCAGGCGTCCAGAGATTCGAGGCCGTTGGCCTTCAGGCATGCCTCGATCTTCGGCATGCGGCGATCCATAGATTCAAAAGTTGCCATGAGTTGTTCCTCCTCTCTTATTCCTCACGCGGGTCGATGTACTTGACAGCGCCTGCTTCCTTGCTGAAGCGGCCGTAAGTACCCACGTTCTTCTCGTAAGCCTCGTTGGGGGTCTTGCCGTGACGGATGTCTTCCATCATCTTGCCCAGCTTGACGAACTGATAGCCGATGACCTCACCGTTGGCATCCACAGCCAGCTTGTTGATGTAGCCCTCGGTCAGCTCCAGATAACGGACGCCCTTCTCCTTGGTGGAGAAGATGGTGCCGGTCATGGAGCGCAGGCCCTTGCCCAGGTCATCCAGACCTGCGCCGATGGGCAGACCGTCCTCAGAGAAAGCGGTCTGGCTGCGGCCGTAGACGATCTGCAGGAACAGCTCGCGCATCGCCACATTGATGGCGTCGCAGACGAGGTCGGTGTTCAGAGCTTCCAGAATGGTCTTGCCGGGCAGGATCTCGCCTGCCATAGCAGCAGAGTGGGTCATGCCGGAGCAGCCGATGGTCTCCACCAGAGCCTCCTCGATGACGCCGTTCTTGATGTTCAGGGACAGCTTGCAGGTACCCTGCTGAGGTGCGCACCAGCCCACACCATGGGTGTAGCCGCTGATGTCCTTGATCTCATAGGCCTTGACCCATGCGCCCTCTTCGGGGATGGGAGCCGGACCATGCTTAGGACCTTTGGTGATCGGGCACATATTCTGTACTTGCTGCGAATAGGTCATAATCATACTCTCCTTTTGACAAATTGATGCCGTGCGGCAGAAGCTTCTCTCCCCTGCCGCCTTGCATTGACCGGGCCGTGCCGCTCTCTTTTCAGCGCCTCTCCCGGTACTACCACGCACAATTTTATTATAGAGGACGTTGGCCCAATTTGCAAGTCATTTCTGACAAATTTTTCGCAATCTTTTTTCCATTTTCGTTTTTCTGCGCAGGAGCGCAACTTCTCAATTCGGTTTTTTCTGCGGCTCCCGCCGCACCGGCGTGACGGCCCAGATGCAGGCGAAGCCCGCCGCCGCACCCGCGATGGCGAGGATGTGCCGCCCCTGCCCGAATCCCCAGAGATCAGCGATGCAGGGGAACAAAAGGCTTCCCACGCTCTGGCCCAGCGCCAGAAAGCCGTAGTTCACCCCGGCGTGGGGCAGGCCGAACAGATCGGTGGAGAGGGCGGGCAGCACCGCCGCCAGCGCCGAGTAGCAGAACGTCAGCCCCGCATACACTGCCACGACGGCCCACCCCCGGGCGAACAGGAACACCGCCGAAAGCCCCAGCGACACGCCGAAGAGGATGAGGTCGGTGGGGCGGCGGCCGATCTTGTCGCTGAGCAGGGGCATCAGCAGCCGCCCGGCCGCACTGCCCACGCTGCCCAGCACCACGGCCCAGAGGGCGGCGCTCTCGTCCAGCCCCCGCTCCATCCCAAGCTTCAGGATGATGGGGCTGAACAGCAGCACCGCCGGGGTGGAAAAGCAGACCGCTCCGGCGCAGAGCCAGTACTGCCGCGTGCCAAGCATCTGCCGGGGCGAGAGGTCGAGGGGCGGCGCGGCTTTAGCCTTTCCCTGCCGGCTGGGCTGAGGCTTTTCGGGCGGCGGGTCGGTCAGCAATGCACTGCCCGCGAGGCAGACCGGCAGGGTCAGCGCACCCAGCGCCCAGAACGCGCCCCGGATGCCCTGCACCGGCCCGAAGCCCCGCAGCGCCGTGCGGACAAAGACGGTCAGGAACGCTCCGCTCAACCCCACTGCGCCCCCGATGACGCCGGTGGCGAGGCCCTTCCGGCCCTTGTACCACTTCTGGGCGCAGGACTGGATGGACGGATAGAGAAAGGCTGTGCCGAGCCCCGCCGGGATGCTGAACACCCCGAAAAAAGCACTCCCCTTTTCTGCCGGGAGAGCCGCCGCCGCGAAGAATCCGCCGCAGAGCAGGCCCGTCCCCCACAAAGCTGCAAAGCGAGGCCCCTGCTTATCCTGCAGGAAGCCGCCGATGACGCACCCGATGCCGAAAAATGCGATGAGCACCCCGAAGGCATAGCCTGCCCCCTGCTCGCTGAGGCCGTATTCCTCCATGACGGGTCTTTGAAACACGCCCCACGCGGCGGGCAGGCCTGTCAATACCTGGATGGCCGCGCCCGCCGCCAGGATGGCCCAGGGTCTTGTTTTCTGCATTTCGTGCATCACCTCAGAGAATAGTGTGTCCTTTTCGATTGACAAAAAGACAGTATCCTTTATAATTAGAAGCGTATCACAAAAATCATCTCTTTCGTCACGTTGCTTCTGTGCCTAAACCTCTCCGTCACGGCTCCGCCGTGCCACCTCCCCTATCGAGGGGAGGCTTTGGCATTTCGGAACACTTGATCTCTTCGCCAGAGGCTCCCCTAGTAGGGGAGCTGTCTGCGAAGCAGACTGAGAGGTTCGGCTCAGTATCTGCCATCCGCGACTGAGAGGGCTATACAGAAAGAGGACTCTATTATGAAAACTCAGGCCTTAAAAGGTATGCGCGACCTTCTGCCCAACGAGCAGACCCTGCGCGACTACATTCAGGGCAAAATTCTCGAGACTTACCGCGCATCCGGCTTCGAGCGCATCTCCACCCCCATGCTGGAGGATATGGAGAACCTCGACAAGTCCGACGGCGGCGACAACCTGAACCTCATCTTCAAGGTGCTCAAGCGCGGCGACAAGCTCACCGCCGCCCTGAACTCCGGCGACCCGAAAGAGCTCTCCGACATGGGTCTGCGCTATGATCTGACCCTGCCCCTGAGCCGCTTCTACGCTGCCAACAAGGACAAGCTCCCCCACCCCTTCAAGGTCATCCAGACCGACCGCGTCTTCCGCGCCGAGCGCCCCCAGAAGGGCCGTCTGCGCGAGTTCGTCCAGTGCGACATCGACATTCTGGGCGACGAGAGCCCCAACGCCGAGGTCGAGCTCATCGACGTGACCACCCGCGCCCTGCTGGGCATCGGCTTTGACGGCTTCACCGTCAACATCAACGACCGCCGCATCCTCCGCGGGATGCTGGAGAGCATGGGCTTTGCCGCTGACACGCTGGATTCCGTCTGCATCACCTTCGACAAGATGGATAAGATCGGTGCCGACGGCGTGAAGGCCGAGCTTCTCGAGAAGCAGCTGCCCGAGAGCGCGGTCAACGCGCTGGCCGACTTCATCGCCGCCGGTGAGGTGACGCTGGACGCCGTGGCCGCCCGCTGCGCAGACCCCGCCATCGCCGACGACCTCAAGTACGTCCTCGCTGCCGCCAACGCCATGGCCGCAGGCCGCTATCAGGTAGCCTACTGCCCCAGCCTCGTGCGCGGTCAGGGCTACTACACCGGCATGGTGTTTGAGATCACCTGCCCGCAGTTCAGCGGCGCAGTCGCCGGCGGCGGCCGCTATGACAACATGGTGGGCAAGTTCCTCGGCACTCAGGTGCCGGCAGTCGGCTTCTCCATCGGCTTCGAGCGCGTCTGCGGCATCCTGCTGGAGCAGGGCTATCAGATCCCCGGCGCAAAGCAGAAGATCGCACTGCTCTACGGCAAGGACGCCGACTTCACCGCCGTCCTGAGCAGGGCCGCTGCCCTGCGCGATACCTACAACGTCACCGTCCTGCCTCAGGGCAAGAAGCTCGGCAAGCAGCTGGGCCAGCTGGAAGCCGCAGGCTTTGCCGGTGCCGCCTTCATGGACAAGGACGAGGTAAAGGTCTTTTCCGCTCAGTAAGAACTGAACAAATCAAAAGCACTGCACTCCCCAAAAGCGGGCGGGTGCAGTGCTTTTTTGCGTTTATGGCTGCCGGGTCAGCCGGTTTTTTTGGCGTTGGGGTACACCCGCTCCATCCGGGCGTTATCAAAGTGCTCGTCGAGGAAGACGTCCAGCTGGTTCGCCGGGGCGATGCCGCTGGTGCGGGCGTCGTACCGGGCCAGCGCCAGTGCCGAAAGCCCCATGTTCAGGGCCATGAACACCGTCAGCACCACGGTCATCCAGGGCAGGATGTGCTTTTTCAGGTTTGCCATCAGCTTTGCGACGAGGGGGTAGCCGTACCGGATCCAGACCACCGCCGCGATGCCCCAGAAGAAGCAGTAGAGCAGGTTGACACGGCCTCCCAGATTGAACTTGAAGCCGCTGTAGTCCCAGAAGATGACGCCGAACAGCAGCTCACCCACGGCGCTGCAGATATACTCATACGCGCCGCCCATCACGAAGCCGAACAGGAAGATGGAGCGGTCGCTCCGCTCCTCGCTGCCCCGCAGCAGGACCGCCGCCATGACCAGCGCCAGACCCCACACCACGCTGAAGGGTCCCCACACGAGGCTCGAGCGGCTCATCCAGACGCCCGCCGTCACCCGGCAGAACAGCGTCTCCACCACGTCGCCGAGGAAAGCCCCGATGACAAAGAGCCAGACGAGGTCGCCGAAGCTCAGGGCCTTTTCTTTCCGAGCAGCCGGCTCGGGCTGGACGATGGTCGGGTAAGCCCGCTGGATACGCTTTTCCACATGGGCGATGAGCCGCTGGCGCAGCTTGTCCGAGTGCTTTTCCAGCTCGAGATTGAGCTGTTCCAGCCTCGGATGGCTGGCGGCGTACCGGTTGACGGCCAGCGCTGCGCCCAGCTGGTCGAGGACGGCCAGCGTCATCGCCGCCCAGACGCCGATATGCAGCAGCCAGCCCGGCAGCAGGGCGCAGAGCCGCAGCAGCAGGACGTTGCCCCACAGCACGCTTGCCATGCCCAGCAGGCCCCAGAGCACCGAGTACTGCAGGCAGACGTAGCCGTCCAGATTGAACTTTTTATCCGAGTAGTCCCACCAGCGGCGGCGGTGCATCCTCTCGAGCAGCTTGGCCGTCACCCACTCCACCACGGTGGCGTTGGCCATACAGCCGAGGAAGAGGGCCACCGGCGTCGAGCGCAGGTCGGCAAAGCCCACCGCCATCAGCACAGCCGCCGTGCCGTAGACGAAGCAGAACGGGCCGGACGCCACGCCGCGGTTGACGAAGGCGCGGCCCTTGATGGTCGCCACCACCGTCTCGGCTACCCAGCCGAGGAACGAGTAGACCAGATAGAGGACGCAGAGGGTATAAAAATTCAGCTCCATTGCCTGTTTCCTTTCCCATATAAACGGTTATAGGGCTATTGTATGCAGTTTTGGCCGCGTTAGCGCTGACGGAGAGGTTGGACTACAGAGAACTTTCTCTGAGACCCGCGCGTTATCTGACAAAGTGACATTTTTCACACGCAGCATCGTCCAAAATCCCACTTTCTCAAGGTGATAAACTGAGGCTTGCTGATAAAGTGGGTCACTTTGTCAATCAGGGTCACTTTGTCAAATTGATAAAGTGACGTTTTATAATTATGGTACGTTATTTTTTTGTCACTTTCTCACATAATCTACCTCAGTAGAGCGTATCACTTCATCAGCCCCATCGTCCATGCCCGGACCAGCAGGCCCAGCAGGACGACGGCCAGCAGCACCACGGTGAGAGCGCGGCTCTGGGTGCGCTGACGCTTCTTGCGGCGGGCCGTGGTCTGCATATTCTGGCGGCTGCGGCTGTTCCGGCCAGAAGCGTTCCGGCTGCGGCTGGATGTCCCCCGGCCCGAAGCGGCACGATTCCCGCCGCTCTGGCGCTTGCGGGATGTGCTGCCGCTTTTCTGGGACTTCTGACGGCGGGGCGCTTCGTCCTCAGCCTTCTTCTGAGGCTCGATGGTCTCCGACGCGCCGCAGCGGGACAGAAAGTCCTCCGCCATCCGGTAATACTTCTCGAGGTCGCCGGTAGTCAGGGCCGTTCCCTCATAGCCCGCTTCCAGCTCCTCCACTGCCTCGTTGAACCGGATCGCCGCCTGTGCGGCTGCGGTCCTGTCGGAGGCGTGGGCTGCCTCGTTGCGAGCCATCCGCACCGCGTTGCAGGCGCGGCGGGCTGCTGCCGGGTGGGGCGTACTGCCCAGCAGGTCCAGAGGCCGGGCGGCGTCCTTTTCCGGGTCCAGCAGGACCCGCATACAGAGGGTGGTATCCAGCTGCTGCCAGCCGGTGCGGCCATTCAGCTCCGGCAGGCGCTCGTAGTAGTCGGGGCTCTCCTTCTGGCGCTGGGCCAGATGCTTCAGCAGGGCGTCCACGCTGTGAGCGCCGGGCTTTTCCTCCCAGTGCCAGCGCAGCAGCTTCCGGCTGATGTCGTCGCAGGCCGCTTTGATCTCGAACGCGGCCTGCAAAGCTTCGTCAGGCATAACTTCACTTCTCCTTTGTCCAACCTCTCAGTCTGCTCCGTAGACAAGGCCGGGTTGCGGCACCCAGCATCCGCAGCGCTTCGCTTGCGTCTTGCTGGCCGCGGCCCCAACAGCGACTCCCTGTTTCCGCCACTGGCGGCGGTCGTCGTTGTTGCCCCTAGTAGGGGAGCCTCTGGCGAAAAGATAAAGCTTTTCCGCCATGCCAAGGCCTCCCCTCGATAGGGGAGGTGGCAGCGCGGCAGCGCTGACGGAGAGGTTATTCCTTAAATTAAAAGCGGAGGAAGCCTCTGCCTCCTCCGCCGTACATCCTATTTTACATCATGAACTGAGAATACACGAAGCCGCACAGGGCGATGCCCGCACACACGATGGCGGTGATGGGCGGCACCCAGCGGATGAGCGTCTCAGCGATGCTGTCACGGGGGTCTTCCTCTTCGCAGTCGTCCTCCTCGTCCAGCGGCTTTGCCTGCAGGCGGGACGGCGCGGCGGCGGGAGTCGAGGGTACCACACGGGTGCCGTACTTCTCCATCTCTTCGTCCGGCGCAAAGGACTTGGCCGGGCGCACCGGCTCCGGCTGGCGGGGCAGGACGCGGGTCGCCTCCTGCTCCGGGGCGCGGGACACCACGCGGGTCGCGTCCATCTCAGCGGCAGGCGCATAGCCGGGCGCAGGCTCCGCCGCCCGGGGCGGGATGATACGGGTGGCTTCCTCCTGCGCCGCACCCACGATGCGGGTAGGCTCCTCCGCAGGTGCAGCCGGGCGTACCGGCTGGGCTGCAGGCTGCGGCTCCGTCTCCGGCTGGCGCACCGGGGCTTCCGGCTGCAGCAGGGTATTCAGCGCGTTCTGCAAAAGGATGCGGTCGCTGCCGCACTCGGAGCAATAGACGGTATCCTCTTCCTTCGGGTGGAAGGCACCGCAGGCGCAGTACCAGCCGTTCTCGAAGACCTGGGGCATGAACTTCATGCCGGTGCGGTTCATCCGGGCTTCGAGGGCCTTCTGCATCTCGACGCTCAGGCGGCGGGGGGCCGGCAGGCGCACCCGCTTGATGCTCTCGAGGTGGACGACCTTCCTGCCGCTGTAGACATTGCGCAGGGTGACGTCCACGCTGGTGATGGCCTTCTGGGTGACGAAGACGGCATCGTCCATGCCGAAGCTCTCGCCGGGCTTTGCGGTAAGGTCACGGTACTCGAACTCGTCCTCACAGAGGATGACGCCGTCCACGCCCTTGCACTTGAAGTGGATCTCCAGTGCCGTCAGGGTCACGCGGGAAATGTTCTTAAAGGTCAGACAGACCGCGTGTTCGCCGCTGACTTCGCCCTTGAGCAGCTCCACGCAGACGAACTGCACCGGGCTGCCCGGGGTGTAATAGTTGGCCCGTGTCCGCGCGACCGGTTCAAAATTTTCCTCCACAACACTCTCCCCTTTCTCTTGGTTTACTGGTTGGCTTCGCCTTCATCCGGCGTTTCGGGGGCCGGGGCTTCCTGCGGGGCGGCATCCACTGCCTCAGCAGGTTCGGCAGGCTCCGCAGCCTCTGCGGCCTCGGCCTGTTCCACAGGCTGGACAGCGGGCTGAGCCTCGGCGGGCTTTGCGTCGGGGTCCTCACGCTGGGGCAGGGTCTCGCCTGCCATCACGGCGTTGAACTCCTTCTCGTTCAGCTTCTCGCGCTCCATCAGGGCCTGTGCCAGCGCATGGAGCTGGTCGATATGCTCCGTCAGGGTGCGGCGGCAGGTCTCGTAGGCCTCGTCGATGATGTCCCGCATCTCGCTGTCGATCTCGGCAGCGGTGGTCTCGCTGTAGCCCTTGCCCTGACCGAGGTCGCGGCCCAGGAAGGTCTCCTCCTGAGAGGTGCCGTAGACCACAGGGCCAAGGCGCTCGGAGAAGCCGTACTTGGTGATCATCTGGCGGGCGATGTTCGTCGCCTGCTGCAGGTCGTTGGACGCACCGGTGGAGATGTCGTCCAGGATAAGCTGCTCGGCTACGCGGCCGCCCAGACTGGACACGATGTCCTCGAACATCTCGCCCTTGGTGACGTAGCTGCGGTCTTTCTCGGGCAGATACATGGTGTAGCCGCCGGCCTGACCGCGGGGGATGATGGTGATCTCATGCACACGGGGGTGGTGCTTGCAGTAGAAGCCCGCCACAGCGTGGCCCGCCTCGTGGTAGGCGGTGAGCTTTTTCTCTTCGGGGGTGACGACCCGGCTCTTCTTCTCCGGGCCGGCCATGACCTTCATGGAAGCCTCTTCGATGTCCTCCATCGTGATGGCCTTGCGGCTGCGGCGGGCAGCCAGCAGAGCGGCCTCGTTGACGAGGTTCTCGAGGTCAGCGCCCGCAAAGCCTGCGGTGCGCTGTGCGATGACCTTGAGGGAGACATCCGGGGCGAGGGGCTTGTTCTTGGTGTGGACTTTCAGGATCTCCTCGCGGCCCTTGACGTCGGGCAGGCCGACGTAGACCTGACGGTCGAAGCGGCCCGGGCGGAGCAGGGCCTTATCGAGGATGTCGGCGCGGTTGGTGGCTGCCATGACGATGACGCCATCGTTGGCCTCGAAGCCGTCCATCTCGACCAGCAGCTGGTTCAGGGTCTGCTCGCGCTCGTCGTGACCGCCGCCGAGACCGGCACCGCGCTGACGGCCCACAGCATCGATCTCATCAATGAAGATGATGCAGGGCATGGTCTTTTTTGCCTTGTCGAAGAGGTCGCGCACACGGGATGCGCCGACGCCGACGTACATCTCGACGAAGTCAGAGCCGGAGATGGAGTAGAACGGCACGCCGGCCTCACCGGCGCAGGCGCGGGCCAGCAGGGTCTTGCCGGTACCCGGAGGGCCGACGAGCAGCACGCCGTGAGGGATACGTGCGCCCAGAGAGTTGAACTTGTCGGGGCTCTTGAGGAACTCCACGACCTCTTTCAGCTCTTCCTTCTCTTCGTCTTCACCGGCCACATCGGCAAAGGTGGCGGTCTTCTTGTTCTCGTGCTCGTCCTTGACCTTGGCTTTGCCGACATTCATGATGCCGCCGCCACCGCCGACGCCGCCCCGCATCATCGAGAACAGCAAAAAGCCGGTGCAGCCCAGCATCCCCAGATAGAAGATGATCTCCATCCAGGGGATGGTCTCCTTGAGAGAGGTGTAGTCGTAGGTCATGGGCGCGTCGGGGTTCGCCGCGTCGTAGGACTCGATATACTTGTCCACGTTCTCGATGAAAACGTAGGCGTAGGGCAGCTTGTAGCGGACGGTGACGGTGCCGTCGTCCTCCTGCACTGCGCCGGTGGACTCCGACGAGGAGGAGAACATCCCGCTCAGCAGACCGCCGGTAGACTGCACCGTGCTCTGGGTGGAGGAGACGTCCGGCAGGGGCAGGTCGCCTTCCTTCAGGTTCAGGGTGATGACGCTGGTGTTGCGGTCCAGCGTGAAGGACGTGACCTGATTGTGCTCAAAGTAATGGACGACGGTGGAGTAGCTCATGGTCGAGCCGCTGGTGCTGCCCGACCCGCTGCCCATCACCGACCAGACCATCAGCACGGCGGCCAGCGCCAGTGCGAGGATGAGCGGATTGATACGAGGTCTCTTAGGTTGCAAAAGGATCAACTCCAGTTCTGGTTTTATTTCTTACTTTTCATAGACGCTGGGTTTGAGTACGCCGATGTAGGGCAGGTTGCGGTACTTCTCGTCGTAGTCGAGGCCGTAGCCCACCACGAACTCGTCCGGCACCGCGAAGCCCTCGTAGTCCGGGGCGATGTCGGCCTTGCGGCGGCTGGGCTTGTCGAGGATGGTGCAGATCTTCACCGAGTTCGGGTTGCGCATCTTGAGCATCGGCACGAGGTTCGACAGGGTGATGCCGGTGTCGAGGATGTCCTCCACGATGAGCACGTCCTTGCCGGAGAGGTCGCCGTCCAGGTCCTTGATGATCTTGACGAGGCCGGTGCTGGTGGTGTTGCCGCCGCCGTAGCTGGACACCACCATGAAGTCGATGCTGCACGGGATGCTCACGGCGCGCATCAGGTCGGCCATAAAGACCACCGAGCCCTTGAGGATGGAGACGAGGACGAGGTTTTTGCCCTCATAGTCTTTGCTGATCTGAGCGCCCAGCTCAGCCACTTTCGCTTTCAGCTCCTCTTCCGAAACGAGGACCTTCAAAATATCGTCATGCATGCTCATGATTCGATTCCTCCAAAATTTTCTAGTTCCACCTGCAGCAGCTGCCCGGTGTCCGGCCCGGGGGCCAGCCCATCGGCAAAGCCCTCTCCGCAGACCCACAGCACCTGTCTGCCTGCCGCCAGCAGCGGCAACGTGTCCCGTTCCCGGGGCGGGATGCCCGCCTCGTTCATCCATTTGCGCAGCTCCCGGTCTACCCCCCGCCCGGCCGGACGGAAGCGGTCGCCGGGCTGACGGCAGCGCAGCCGCAGAACAGGACATATCGAGTTTATTTTAGCATAATCTGCCTGATTTTTTAAGTCTTTTTTATGAACACCCTGTGTTTTTTCTTCAAAACAGGCCGAAACCACCCGGATATGCAGCGTTCTGCCGCCGGGCAGCGGATAATCGCCGCCCTCCGGCAGGGATACTTCAAATTTCGGACAGTCCGCTTTTTCGCCCTGCCGGCAGGTGTTTTGATCGGCTTCCTCCCGCCAGAGCACGCCGTCCCGGGCGCAGAAGCGGACGGCGTCGGTGAGCTGCACCGCGCCGCTGCCCTTTTCCACAAGGTCGGCCAGCAGGCGGATATATTTTTCCTCCGCGTCCCGCACCGGCTCCACAAGGCTGTGGAGGGCCATGTCGAGGATGAGCGGGTCGGCCTGCCGCAAAGGCTCTGACATCCACACGGGCTGGCCGCTGCGCAGGGCGTATCCCGCCCCGCCGGGCAGGCTTTTTGCGTCCGCTGCCCGGGCCGAAGCCAGCAGCGCATCCGCCTGCCGGGCGAAGTATTCGTCCGCCTTGGCGGCTTTCTCACAGAAGCGGGCCAGATTGCGCTCGGCGGCGCTGTTGACCCCGCAGAGGGCGGGCAGTGCGCCGTGGCGCAGACGGTTGCGGGCGTAGTCGTCGGCGTCGTTGGTCTCGTCGGTGACCCAGCGTTCGCCGCAGGCGCGGCAGACGGCCTCGGTGTCGGCCCTCGTCAGGCAGAGCAGAGGCCGCAGATAGCCCGGGCGGCTGGGCCGGATGCCCGCCGCGCCGTGGAGGCCGGTGCCTCTGGCCAGCCGGAACAGCAGCGTCTCGGCCTGGTCACTCCCAGTATGGGCAGTTGCGACGGCATCTATCCCGTCGGCCAGCACCCGCTCAAAGCAGGCATACCGCAGGCGGCGCGCCCAGTCCTCCCCTGCCCGGGGCTTTCCTGCCTCGGCTTCCAGCTCAGCGGCATGGAACACCCGCAGCGGCAGGCCCAGCCGGGCGCAGACCTCCCGGACAAAGGCTTCGTCCCGGTCCGCCGTCTCCCCCCGCAGGCCGTGGTTGACGTGGCAGACCGTGAGGTCGATGCCCTTTTCCTCGGCCAGCGGGCGGATGAGGCAGAGCAGGGCCATGCTGTCGGCCCCGCCCGAAACAGCCAGCGCGAGATGCTTTTTGCCGTCCAGCAGCTTTTCCCGGACGCAGAAGCCGCGCACCGTCTGTAAGATCTCTTCGTAGTTCATCAGCGTTTGAAGTCCACATCCATAAAGCGGGTGTGGGCGCCGTCCCAGCCCAGCGGCACCGTGCTGGTCTCGCCGTGACGGTTCTTTGCCACGATGCACTCGGCGGTGTCGGCGTCCACCTCCGCGCCGTCGGGGTTCTGGCTGGCGTAGTAGGAGTCGCGGTACAGGAAGAGGACGCAGTCGGCGTCCTGCTCGATGGAGCCGGAGTCGCGCAGGTCGGACAGCTGGGGGCGGTGGCTGGAGTTGTTGCCCTGCTTTTCCACCGCACGGGACAGCTGGCTCAGAGCGATGATGGGCACGTTCATCTCTTTGGCCATGATCTTGAGGTTTCGGGTGATGGAGCTGATCTCCTGCACGCGGTTCTCGCTGCGCTGGCCGCTGGTCATCAGCTGCAGATAGTCGATGACGATGAGGCCCACGTTGGGGCGGGCGGGGTCCTGATTGACCCGGCGGATCTTCGCCTTCATCTCGGTGATGGTGATGCCCGAGGTGTCGTCCATATAGATCGGTGCGTCGTGCAGTTTTTCGGTGGCGAGGGCCAGATACTCCCAGTCCTCGGCCCGGAGCGCACCGGTGCGGAACGCCTGACTGTCGATGCCCGCTTCAGCGGAGAGGATGCGGTTGGTCAGCTGCTCTTTCGTCATTTCGAGGCTGAAGATGGCCACCGGCACCTTCTGCTGCATGGCCACGCGGGTAGCGATGTTCAGCGCGAAACTGGTCTTGCCCATACCGGGGCGGGCAGCGAGGATGATGAGGTCGCCGCGGCCAAGGCCGGTGAGGACGGTGTCCAGCAGCCGGAAGCCGGTGGGGATACCCTTGTACTTGTCGGCGTCGGGGCCGCTGATCTTTTGCAGATTTGTCAGCGTCTCCACCATGCTGGAAGAAAGGGGCGTCAGGGCGCTGGAATCGCGGCCGGAGCGGATCTCATAGATGCGCTGCTCGGCGTTTTCCAGCAGCAGGTCGGCGTCGGGCTCGTCGCCCGCGTCCTGCAAAATGTCCTTTGCAACGCCCATCAGCTGGCGCACCAGATACTTTTCCTGCACGATCTGCGCATACGCCTTGACGTTGGAGATGCTGGGGACCGTCTCGGCGAGGCCGGTCAGGTAGACTTTCGCCTCGTCGGCGCTGGGGAACACGCCGTCCGAGATGACGGCGTCCAGCAGGGTGACAAAGTCGATGGTCTGGTCGCTGGTAAAGAGGCGGAGCATCTCGGAGTAGATCTGAGCGTTCTGCCGGGTGTAGAACATCTCGGGCCGGATGATCTCGACGAGGTCGGTCAGGGTCTCGGGTTTCAGCAGCACTGCGCCCAGCACGCTCTGCTCCGCCTGCATATTGTAGGGCAGGTTGATGCCCACGCTCTCGAGGTTGAGTTCGTTATAATGTCGTTCGTTCGGCATGGCAGTTATCCTTCTGAATCGTTATCGTGTCTGTAAAGCCAAAAAGCGCCCCCTGCCGAGAGGGGGCGCAGATAGCGGTCAAATCAGGCCTGCTCCACTTCTACCTGGACCTTGAAGGAAGCCACGACACCGACATGGAGGCGGACTTTGCCGTTGAAGACGCCCGCGTCCTTGATGTCCTTGGTCTCCAGCTCGATCTTCTTCTTGTCGATGGGAGAACCGGCCAGCTGGGCCAGAGCCTCAGCGACTTCCTTGCCGGTGACCTTGCCGTGCAGACGGCCGGAGGCGCCGCCCTTGGCCTTGATGACCACGGTCTTGCCCTCGAGCTTCGCGGCCACAGCCTGAGCGGCGGCCACGTTCTCAGCCTCGTGGAAGTCGGCAGCGGCCTCCTTGCCCCGGGCGATATTCACCGCGCTGGCGTCGGCCACAGCGGCCAGCTTGCGCGGGAACAGAAAGTTGCGGGCGTAGCCGTCGGAGACCTCGTGGATCTCGTCCTTCTTGCCGATGCCCTTGACGTCCTGCTTCAGAATCACTTTCATGATAGTATCCCTCACTTCTCACCGGAAAACCGGTGGATTTCTATGGTTAGTATACAGCAATCGGGCTGTTACGTCAACGCTCAGGAACGAAACCTCTCCGTCACGCCTAACGGCGTGCCACCTCCCCTATCGAGGGGAGGCTTTGGCATTTCGGAAGGCTTTCCCTCTTCGCCAGAGGCTCCCCTCGGTAGGGGAGCCGTCTGCGAAGCAGACTGAGAGGTTTTCCCCTCTTACGCCAGCTCCCTGCCCACGACGTCCAGCGCTACCTCGATGACCTTATCCATGTCGTAGTACTTGTACTCGCCCAGACGTCCGCCGAAAATGACGCCCGGCTCGGCGTCGGCCAGCTTCTTGTACTCGGCGTAGAGTGCGCCGTTCTTCTCGTCGTTCACCGGGTAGTAGGGTTCATCGCCGGGCTTCCACTCGGCGCTGTACTCGCGGCTGATGACGGTCTTGGGCTGGGTGCCGAACTCAAAGTGCTTGTGCTCGATGATGCGGGTGTAGGGCGTCTCGGCGTCGGTGTAGTTGACGACGGCGTTGCCCTGATAGTTGTCGGTGTCCAGCGTCTCGGTCTCAAAGCGGACGCTGCGGTACTGCAACGCGCCCAGCTTGTAGCCGAAGTAGGCGTCCACCGGGCCGGTGTAGACGACCCTGTCGGCCAGCTTGTCCAGCTCTGCCTTCTCGGCCAGATAGTCCACGCCCAGGCGCACTTCCACGCCGTCCAGCATCTTCTCCACCATGGCAGTATAGCCGCCGCTGGGGATGCCCTGATACAGGGCGTTGAAGTAGTTGTCGTCGTAGGTAAAGCGGACGGGCAGGCGCTTGATGATGAAAGCGGGCAGCTCGGTGCAGGGGCGGCCCCACTGCTTGCCGGTGTAGCCTTTGATGAGCTTTTCGTAGATGTCGGTGCCGACCAAGCTGATGGCCTGCTCCTCGAGGTTCTTCGGCTCCGTGATGCCGGCCTCGGCGCGCTGCTGCTCGATCTTCGCCTTCGCCTCGGCGGGGGTCACGACGCCCCACATCCTGTTGAAGGTGTTCATATTGAAAGGCAGGTTGTAGATCTCGCCGTGGTAGTTGGCGACAGGGCTGTTGGTGTAGCGGTTGAACTCCGCGAACTGGTTGACGTACTGCCACACAGCCTTGTTGTTGGTGTGGAAGATGTGGGCGCCGTAGCGGTGGACGTTGATGCCCTCCACCTCTTCGGTGTAGATGTTTCCTGCGATATGAGCGCGCTTGTCGATGACGAGGCAGCGCTTGCCGGCCTTCTTGGCCTCATGGGCAAATACCGCGCCGTACAGGCCAGCGCCAACGATAAGATAATCGTACTGTTTCATCACTGTTTATCCTTTTTCTTCTGTTCGGATCCCGACTCGAGGCCGCTCTTTTTCTGGGCCTCCCGGTACTGGTCGATGGCCGTCTGGATGCGGCTGCGGGCCGCCTCCGGGGTGATATGCTTGAGCTGGGCCGCTGCCATGGTCTGATGACCGCCGCCGCCCAGAGACTCCATGATGACCTGCACGTTCACCGCGCCGAGGCTGCGGGCTGAGATGTTGACGCCGCCGCCCACCTGCACGGCCACGAAGCTGGCCTCCACGTTCTGGATGGTCAGCAGGTCGTTGGCCGCCTGGGCGATGGCCACCCGGGCCTCGGGGGCCACCTCGCCGCTGACGGTGATGGCGCAGCCCCGGTACATCTGGGCTTCCGATACCAGCATGGCCTTGGTGGTGTACTCCACCATGCTCACGTCAAAGAGCTGACGCACGTGCTCCGTCTCCGCGCCGTAGCGGCGGAGGGCCGCAGCGGCCTCGAAGGTGCGCACGCCGGTGTGGAGGGTGAAGTCGCGGGTGTCCAGCATGATGCCGGAGAGCAGTCCCTCGGCCTCGATGCGGTTGGGCTTGTCGTCCCGGTCGCCCACATACTGCAAGAACTCCGTGACCAGCTCACTGGCCGAGGATGCATAGGGCTCGTGGCAGACGAGGTCGGCCTTCTCGATGAAGCCGACGCCCTTGCGGTGGTGGTCGATGACGGCCACCTTGCCGCATTTTTCCAGTATCTCTCGGCTCTCCACCAGACCCAGCTGGTATGTATCCACGACGATACAGAGCGTTCTCTGGGAAATGATGGGCAGAGCGCCCTTGGGGTCGATGAAGTCGTCCTCCTGCCCTGCCGCGATGAGGGCGTTGATGAGGCTGCCCGCCAAAGTGGCGTCACGGCGCACGGCGATGACTGCCGGCACATCGCAGATCTTGCAGATGCGCAGCACGCCCTCGGCAGAGCCGATGGCGTCCAGATCGCTCATCCGGTGACCCATGATGACCACATGGTCCGCCTCTTTGATGAGCTTGACCAGCTGGTCGGCCACGATGCGGCTGCGCACCTTGCTGCGCTTTTCCACGCCGTGGCTGACACCGCCGTAGAAGGTAAAGCCGTCCGGGGTCATCTCGGCGGCCTGGTCGCCGCCGCGCCCCTGCGCCATATCCAGCGCCTGAACGGCCATGTCCTGAGCCTCCCGCAGGGTCTTGGCCCCGCGTCCGATGCCGATGGAGATGGAGAGGTTCACGCTGGGGTCGAGGGCGCGGATCTTGTCCAGCACGTCGTAGCCGCGCTTGGCGAACTGCTCCAGCTGGCGCTCTTCCACCACAGCGATGTAGCGGCCGCTGGCCACCCGGCGCAGAAAGCCCGTGCCGCGGCCGATCATATCTTCCAGCACCCGGTTGATGCCTTCCAGCAGGCGGGCGCGCTCGCTGTCCAGCATATCGCTGAACACGTCGTCGTAGCCGTCCACGAGGAAGACCAGATAGCCCGGGCGGCTGGCCTTATATTCGGCCTCCACTTTGCGGAGGGCCGTTTCCTCATTCAGGACAAGAAGGGTCATGCTCTCGGCCTCGCCGGGGACGGTGGAGCTGTGAGCGCTCCACACGCCGTCGGCCAGATTGAGCAGCTGGCCGCTGACCTTGCGTGCCTCCTGCAGGTCGAGGCCGGGCAGCACTTTCTGCACCCGGGGGACCAGAAGGGCTTCGCCCTTCATCAGACGGGTGCGGAACTCGGTGTTGTACCACAGCACCGTCTCCCCCGAAAGGAGGGCGGCGGGCTGGCTCAGCGGCTCGAGGCTGAACTGCGTCTTGGATTTTTCGAAGCTGCCGCCGCAGACCCAGCGGGCCACCCAGCTGCGCACCCGGTAGCGGAACACTCCGAACAGGGCGAACCACAGCACCGCCAGCACCACCAGCACAGGCCAGATGGCCGGGCGCTGCACCAGAAGCACCAGCACCAGCAGGGCGCAGAGCACCGCCAGCGCAGCGGTCAGCATTTCAAGAGTCCATCTTGGTTTTTGTTTCATGAAGTGTTATGCCTCCTGCGGGCAGACTCAGACCTCCATCAGGATGGGGAGGATCATGGGGCTGCGCTTGGTGCGGCGGTAGATATAGCTGCTCAGGGCCTCGCGCACCCGGGTCTTGACGCTGTTCCAGTCGCGGACGTGCTCGTCCACGCAGCGGTCAAGAGCCGTCTCCACGATGCTCTGGGCGCCGTCCATCAGGCTCTCGTTCTCCCGCACATAGACGAAGCCGCGGCTCACGAGGTCGGGGCCGGCCAGAACTTTGCCGGTCTTGCTGTCCACGGTGGCCACGATGATGACGAGGCCGTCCTCAGACAGATGCTTGCGGTCCCGCAGGACGACGTTGCCCACATCGCCCACGCCGAGACCATCCACCATGACAGCGCCCGCCGTCACCGGCTCGCCCAGCTTCATCTCGTCCTGGCTGAGGATGATGTTGGAACCGTTCTCGGCAATGAGGATGTTGCTGGTGGGGATGCCGAGGCTGGCCGCCGTGATGGCGTGCTTTTTCAGCTGCTTATACTCGCCGTGGACGGGCAGGAAATACTTGGGTCTGGTCAGGGTGAGCATCAGCTTCTGCTCTTCCTGACAGGCGTGGCCGGAGACGTGGACGTCGTACATCCCCTCATAGATGACCTCTGCGCCCAGCAGGAGCAGACCGTTGACGATCTTGGTCACGCTCTTCTCGTTGCCGGGGATGGGCTTGGCCGAGATGATGATGAAGTCGCCGGGGCCGACGCGCACCTGACGGTGGCTGCAGGAAGCCATGCGGCTCAGGGCGCTCAGAGGCTCGCCCTGACTGCCGGTGGTCACCAGCACCACCTGTTCCGGCGGATACTGGTTTATCTCATCAATGCTGATGAGGGTGCCTTCCGGGATGTGCATATAGCCCAGCTCCTGGGCCATGGCGGTATTGTTGACCATGCTGCGGCCGCTGAAGGCCACCTTGCGGCCATCCTCCACGGCGAGGTCGATGATCTGCTGGACACGGTAGATGTTGGACGCGAAGGTCGCAATGATGATGCGCTTGTTCTGCGCCCGGGCAAACAGGCTGCGGACACCGGCGGCCACCTTCTGCTCGGTGGCGGTGAAGCCGGGGCGCTCCGCGTTGGTGGAGTCGCTCAGCAGAGCCAGCACCCCCTTCTGGCCGTACTCAGACAGGGTAGCAAGGTCGGTGGGGCCGCAGGCCAGCGGGGTGTAGTCGATCTTGAAGTCGCCGGTCTGGATGATGGTGCCGGCCGGGCTGTCGATGGCGAAAGCCACCGCGTCCGGGATGGAGTGGTTCACATGGATGGGCTCCACGGTGAAGCAGCCCAGCTTGAGCTTCTGGCGGGGGGTGATCTCCACGAACTTGGTCTTGCCTGCCAGGCCGAACTCTTCCAGCTTATTGCGGATGAGGCCGCAGGTCAGGCGGGTGCCGTAGATGGGCAGATCGAACTTCTGCAGCAGGTAGGGGATGCTGCCGATGTGGTCCTCATGGCCGTGGGTGATGAGCAGGCCCTTGATCTTATCCTTATTCTGCACCACAAAGGTGAAGTCGGGGATGACCATATCGACGCCGAACATATCGTTATCCGGGAAGACGAGGCCGCAGTCCACGATGATCATATCGCCGCAGCACTCGTAGACCGTCATGTTCTTGCCCACTTCGCCGAGGCCGCCCAGCGGATAGATATGGATGGGCGTTGCAGCCTCTTTGGGCTGCTGGGGGCGGCGGGGCCGGCGGGTGTAGTGGGGGCGGCGGGAAGTGCGGGGGCGCTTTTCGCCGGACGCATTGGCCGGAGCGGGAGCGTGGTTCTGTTCTTTTGTCTGTGCCATCGAAAACCTCCAAAAATTCAATCAGCAAAGCACAGGTCTGCCCCGGAAGACAGCCTGCCCTGCATTAAGGGAAGCATAAAAACGCATCTGCTTCCGTCGGATGCATCGTATAGAAATCATTTTATCAGCGTTGTTTTTATGCCACGCTGTCGGTTCCGCAGGAAGCCTCTTGCCCATCCAGTCCATCTGTTCGATGCGACCGCGGCGCTTCGGCAGGAACGCTGTGAGCGCACCCACGGCGCGCCCCTATACGCATTTCGTTGCAACAAGTATAGTATTTCTCGCCTCTTTTGTCAATTCCAAGCTTGGGCCGGGCGGTGGTAAATTATGCCCTGCCCCTTGACAGACGGGCCAAAATGGCTCTAAATAATAGGTACTACAAACATGATGCAGGAGAGACGCATGAAACAAGTCGAAGTTTACACCGACGGCGCGTGCAGCGGCAACCCCGGTCCCGGCGGCTGGGGCGCGGTGCTGCGCTACCGCTTTAACGGCAAGGTCTACGAAAAGGAGCTCAGCGGCGGCGACGCCTCCACCACCAACAACCGGATGGAGCTGACGGCCTTCATCGAGGCGCTGCGCCAGCTCAAGGAGCCCTGCGAGGTGCGGCTGTGCTCCGACAGCCAGTACGTCATCAACGGGCTGGAAAAGGGCTGGGCCAGGGGCTGGAAGCGCCGGGGCTGGAAAAAGTCCGACGGCTCCCCTGCCCTGAACCCCGACCTCTGGGAGCAGGCGCTGGAGCAGGAGGCCCGCCACAAGCTCACCTACGTCTGGGTCAAAGGCCACGCAGGCCACCCGGAGAACGAACGCTGCGACCAGCTTGCGGTCGCCCAGAGCCAGGCACATGGCGGGAGACAGGGACGATGAACGATGCTTTTCTGCCCGGGAACGGGTTTGACACCTACGAAGAACAGGACCGGGTCCTGATGGGTCTGAGCTGCAGTGTGCGCAGCGGCGTGGCCGTCCGCATCCTGCAGCAGCAGGGCTTCGCCGTGGCGGCAGCGGTCGTCCGGCTGGCTGACACCCCCGAAGAACACGCCGCCGTGGACGCAGCCAGGACTCTGGCAAAGAAGCTGGACGTGGAGTGCGTCACCCTCAACGCCGAGGCTCTGGCCGGACAGGATGCCGAAGCCGCCCGCTTCGCGGCCCTGCTCACTGCCGCCGACAAGCTGGGCATCCAGTATATTGCCTCCGGCCGCTACGCCCGCATCGAGACAGACGCACAGGGCATGAGCCACCTGTTCGCCCCCGAGAGCGGCGCACCGGACGAGAGCGGAACGCTTGCCGCCCTCCCGCCCGAGGTCCTGAGCCGCCTCATCCTGCCGCTGGGCGATTTCGCCCCGGAGGACGTGGCAGAGATGGCAGCAGATTTTAAGCTCTGAAATTTTTCTGTTCCCGGTCAGCGCCTGAGAGGGCAAGCCCGTTGAAGCAAAAAAATCCCCTGTGCCGCAGCACAGGGGATTTTTTTATTTCTATCAGTTCTGGGGATGCACGATGTCGCGCCAGTCGAGGTCGCCGCGCTCGAGGCCGTGGATCAGGACCTCAGCGGTGGCGATGTTGGTGGCCATCGGGATGTTGTGGACATCGCACAGGCGCAGCAGAGTCATCTCATTCGGCTCGCTGGGCTTTGCGTTGATGGGGTCGCGGAAGAACAGCAGCAGATCCACCTCGTTGCAGGCGATGCGGGACGCGATCTGCTGGTCGCCGCCCTGTACGCCCGCCAGAAAGCGCTGCACCTGCAGGCCGGTGGCTTCGGCGATCATCTTGCCGGTCGTACCGGTTGCCACCAATTTATGCTGGCTCAAAATCCGGCAGTACGCCGTACAGAACTGTACCATCAGCTCTTTTTTGGAGTCATGCGCAATCAGTGCAATCGTCATCGGTCAACCTCTCCTTTTCCCGCGCCCCTGTCTGGGGCAATCATCTTGCACATATCATAGTATCACAGTTTCCGTCTTTTTACAACTGTTTTTCGGGCAAAAGTTCTAATTTTTCATAGATTTCTGCCAAATCCACGCACCATCGCTCAGGCGGCGGGCTGCTCTGCGGGGGCTGTGTCGCCTGCAAGGGCGTCGTTGTTTTCCACAGTCTCCGGCACAGCATCCTGCCCGCCAGCTGTCGTGTCAGCCGTCTCGCCTGCTCCTGTCTCGTCCAGCGTCAGGCTTCCGTCCTTCATGGCGTAGTAGGCGTCGAAGATGTCGGCCACGAGGTTGCCCGCGCGGGCGCCGCCGCCGCCGTACTCGATGACGATGCCGAGGGCGATCTCGGCGTCCTCGGCCGGGCCGTAGGCGATCATCATGGTGTTGGTGTAGTGCTTGCGGGTGCTGCCGACGTAGTACGTCTCGCTGCGCTGAGGGGTGCCGGTCTTGCAGGCGATGGTGACGGGGTAGTTCTTCAGGCCCGACACCGTCTCCGACACGCCGATCATCCCCTGCCGCACGAGGTCGAAGGTGTCGCCCCGGTCCTCGATGACGTCCATCACCTCGGGCTGGGTCTCCTGCAGGACTTTGCCGGTGTTGGTGTCGAGGATGGCCTTGACGAAGTGGGTGCGGTAGCGCACGCCCCGGTTGGCCAGCGTGCCGGCGTAAGTCGCCAGCTGGACGGGGGTGACGACGGTGTTGCCCTGACCGATAGCGGCCTGGATGTCCAGAGAAGCGGTGTAGTTGGAGTCGTTCTTTGTGGTCAGGCGGCCGGTAGCCTCATTGACCTCCACGCCGGTGCGGGTACCAAGGCCCATCTTGTAGGCGTAGGCGTCGTAGACATCGCTGGTGGTGCGGCGGCCCACATCGTAGAAGAAGATGTTGCAGCTCCACTTGATGGCCGTGATGACGTCGATGTTGCCGCTGTGGCCGTGGCGGGTACACTTGGGGCGGTAATCGTCATAATAGGTATAGACACCGTTGCAGTAGACAGTGGAAGAGCGGTTGATGACGCCGGAATCCAGCGCCGCCACCGCCACCGCAGGCTTGAAGGTGGAGCCGGGGGTGTACAGGCCCTGCAACGCGCGGTTGAGCAGGGGCAGGCCCGGGTCCGAGCTGTACTGGCTGTACTGGGTGGCGAAGAGGTTCTGGTCGTAGCTGGGATAGTTGGAGGCGGCCAGCACACTGCCGTCCTTGGTGCTGATGACCACCACCGCACCGGCGGCAGCCTTGGCGGAACTGCTGCTGTTGTAGGTGCTGTTTATCATCTCGATGTTTTTGGCCAGCGCCCTGTCCACCGCCTGCTGGAAGGCGCTGTCGATGGTGAGCTGGACGGTATGGCCCGGCTCCGGCACGGTGGTCATCGCAGTCCCCACGATGACGCCGTCCGAGCTGCGGGTGATGGTCTCAACGCCGTCCTTGCCCCGCAGCTCGTCTTCATAGACAGCTTCGAGGCCCGACACGCCGATCATGTCGTTCATGTTATAGCCCTTTTCCCGCAGAGGGTAAGTGGTCTGGCCGTTCTCGTCGGTCACCTTCCACTTTTCGGCGGTGATCTTGCCCACACGGCCCAGCACATGGGGGATGATGCTGCCCTCATCGTAGCTGCGGGTGCTGGTCTCCACGATCTCCACACCGGGCATGGTCAGGCTGTTCTCCTTGATGGTCGCCACGGTCACTTCGCTGACATTCTCGGCCATGACGAAGTTGTTGACGTTGGAGAACGCCTGCTGCTGCATCTCGTAGTGGATGCCGCCCAGCACCCTCTGCCAGTGGAAAGGATAGCTTTCCAGCTTGTAGTCCTCCACCAGCTTTTCCATCACGTCATCGGCGGTGGCGTACTGCTGTAAGCCCAGCGAGTCCTTCATGGCCGCGAGAGCCTTCTGGTCGCTGGTGCTGTCGGCCTGCGCAGTAAAGCTGTAGTGGCCCGCCGCGTCCGGCTCACCGATGAGCAGCGAGTCGTTCCATTTTTCGCCGTGGACTTCCAGAAGCTCCACGATGCGCTGCAGCATGGCGTCAAGGTCTTCGTCCCCCATCAGCAGCTTGCTGAGCACCACATTGTAGCTGGTGGTGCTGGCCGCGATGCGGCGTCCGGCGCTGTCCACGATGTCGCCGCGGGCAGCGGTGACGGTAAAGTTATAATCGGTGGTGTTGGTCGCCTGCGCCTTGAAGCTGTCGCTGTTGACGAGCTGCAAAAATATCAGCCGCAGCACATACACGGCGATGAGCACCGAGGCGGCAGCGATGAGCCCAGCCATCCGGCGCACCACGATCTTGTGTTCGTCTTGATTCATCCGTTTTCCTCCCGGCAGGGTCTGGCATCATACCACGCCGTTGTCTATCTTGAATTCCGTGCTGATGCGCTGCACTGCACGGTGGAGCAGCCAGCTTCCCGGGGCCGTCATCAGGGCCGACGGCAGCACGACCCAGAGAAAACGCTCCCCTGCGCCCGCATAGCCCGGCATATAGTAGAAAAACAGCCAGTCCGCCGACAGCACCAGCAGGGCGCAGGTCACGGCCAGCAGCACGAAGTTGGAGGGGGTATCCTTCAGATAAAGCTGCACGACCACCGACACGCCGAAGCAGAGGATCATCAGCTCCAGCGCCAGCATCCCCACGGTGCGGCCGGCGGTGTAGTCCCACATCAGGCCGCACACCGCGCCAAAGATGGCCCCGGCGAACTCGCCCTCTGCGGCAGACACCGCCAGACAGAGCGGCAGCAGCCAGAGCGGCTTCGCGGCCCCGAACTGGAACAGCCCCGGCATGGTCTGCAACACCGTACACACCACCAGCAGAAGGATATAGCAGCCCCATTTCAGCCTCTGGCTGCGGCTGCGCTTGCGGCGAGATTCCATCTCCGGCCCTCCTCAGTAGTTGGTGATGATGAACACATGGCGCACCGTGCGGGGGTCTGCGCCCGGCTGGATGACGGCCAGCGTCGATTTGCCGCTGGCCTCGGGGGTCAGCTCCTTGATGACGCCCACCAGCACGTCCGGCGGGAACACCCCGCCCAGACCTGTGGTGATGACCTGATCCCCCTCTCTGCTCAGGGTGCTGCGGGCGAGGTTCGAGAGGATACACAGGCCGTCGGCGGCGTAGTCGGCGCTGCCGGTGATGATGCCGTTGTCCCGGGTGCGGGACACGACGCCCGCCGCATTGAAGCTGGGGTGCAGGATGGTCATGATCTTGCAGCTGGTGAGGTCGGCTTCCCGCACCACGCCCAGCAGATAGCCCTCATCGCTGATGACGGCGTCGTTGACGGCCACACCGTCCAGTGTGCCTCTGTCCAGCGTGAAGCCCCAGAAGGAGTCCAGCGGGTCGCGGCCAATGACGAAAGAGGACGTGTAGCTCATCTCCGGGTGCTGCTCCTGGATGTTGGCCAGCGCCTTGTAGGCCTCGTTCTCGGCCTTGAGCTTGTCGTAGTCCACCATCTGGGAGCGCAGAGAGGCGTTTTCCTCGCTGAGCTGCTGGTTTTCTTCCAGAATGGCGTCGATGTTGGCGTAGTTCTCCCACAGGGAGGCCACGCCGCTGCTCACCGCCGCTGCTGCCCGCTGGAACGGGGCTACGGCCACGCTCAGCAGCTCCTGCGGGGCGGCAGTCAGGCGTCCGTTCGCGCCTGCATAAGCCATGATGCCCACGAGGAAGACCGCGATGGCAATGAGTATCTTAAATTTCCATGTGTCAAAAAAATCCTTCAAGGCGGGTTCCTCCCGAATCTGCAAAAAAGCGCGGACAGCCGTGCCATCCGCGCTCAAAACTCATCTTCTGCGGCGCAGCAGCGCAAAGGTCCTCCCTCAGCGTACCGCCGCAAATGGCACAGCCGAGGCTTACATATGACCGCCGTCGGTATCCAGAACGTCGTGCAGGACATCCACATGGTCCAGCACAGCACCGGCACCCTTGGCCACGCAGTCCAGCGGGTCCTCGGCCACATGAACATCAATGCCGGTCTCGCTCTCAATGAGCTTGTCGAGGCCGCGCAGCAGTGCGCCGCCGCCGGTCAGGGTGATGCCGTGGTCGATGATGTCGGCGCTCAGCTCGGGCGGAGTGCGCTCCAGAGTCTCCTTGATGGCGCTGGTGATCTTGACCAGGCACTCCAGCAGAGCCTCACGGACATCCTCCGAGTGGACGACGACGTTCTTGGGCAGGCCGTCCACGAGGTTGCGGCCCTTGATCTCGAGGGTCATCTCGGGGTCCATCGGGTAGGCAGAGCCGATCTCGATCTTGATCTGCTCGGCGGTGCGCTCACCGATGAGGAGGTTATACTTGCGCTTGATGAAGGCGATGATGGCCTGGTCGAACATATCGCCGGCCATGCGGACGCTGCGGGAAGCCACGATGCCGCCCAGAGAGATGACGGCGATCTCAGCCGTGCCGCCGCCGATGTCCACGATCATGCTGCCGGTGGGCTCGCTGATGGGCAGGCCCGCACCGATGGCAGCGGCCATGGGCTCCTCGATGACCGACACCTGACGGGCGCCGGCCTTCAGAGCGGCCTCACGCACAGCGCGGCGCTCCACCTCGGTGACGCCCGACGGGATGCAGATGACCACGCGGGGGCGGGAGAACATGCTGTTGCCGCAGGCTTTTTTGAGGAAGGTCTCCAGCATATTGGCGGTGATGTCGAAGTCGGCGATGACGCCGTCCTTCAGGGGGCGGACCGCCACGATGCTGCCGGGGGTGCGGCCGATGACGGCCTTTGCCTCAGCGCCCACGCAGCGCACTTCGTCGCTCTTGGTGTCCACGGCCACAACAGAGGGCTCACGCATGATGATGCCCTTGCCCTTCATGTAAACGAGGGTATTGGCAGTACCGAGATCGATACCAACATCCTTTGAAAACAAACTCATATAGTCTTCTCTCCTTACGATTTTCCAGGGTCTATTCCAAAACGCAGAGCCGCCCGCTCAGACCAACGGGCAGCTCATCGCAGAATAACACGTTTTTATTATAGCCGCAAGGCGCGCTTTTCTCAAGCATTTCCGTAAACTTTTTCGAGTTTTTTCATTTTTGGCCGCCGGGGCCGCTTTTCTGCGTCCCGCATCAGAATCCGCTCAGCAGACGGGCCGTCCGGCTGACGGGCAGGCCCATGATGGTGTAGTAGTCCCCTTCCAGCCGGTCGAGCCAGAGGGCTGCGCGGCCCTGGATGGCGTAGGCACCGGCCTTGTCGTAGGGCTCCTTCGTGGCCGTGTAGGCGTCCATCTCCCCTTCCGAAATCGGGAAGAAGGTCACCCTGCAGCTGTCCACGAAGCTCTCGGTGCGTACGCCGTCCGACACGCAGACGCCGGTATGCACCTCGTGGGCCGCGCCGGACAGGGCGCGGAGCATCCGCTTTGCGTCCTCCACGCTGTGGGGCTTGCCGAAGACTTCGCCGCCCACATCCACGACGGTGTCACACCCCAGCACCACCGCGCCGGGATGGTCTTTTGCCACAGCGAGGCACTTGCCCCTGGCCAGCTTTTCCACCAGCTGGGCCGGAGTAGGTGCAGTGACTCCGCTCTCGTCGAAATCGCTGACGCAGATGGTGAAGTCCGTCGTGTATAAGCTCAGAAGCTCCTTCCGGCGCGGACTGCCGGAGGCTAATATCAGGTTCTTCATCATCATTTCCCCGTCGAGCCGAAGCCGCCCTCGCCGCGGGCGGTCTCATCCAGTGCGTCGGCCTGCACGAATGCCGCCGTGTACACCGGCGCGATGCAGAGCTGGGCCACCCGCTCACCGGGCTGGATGGTATAAGCCTCCGCGCCCAGATTGACCATCGGGACTTTCAGCTCACCGCGGTAATCGCTGTCCACGACGCCGACGCCGTTTGCCATGCAGAGGCCGTGCTTGATGGACAGACCGCTGCGGGCATAGACCAGCGCCACAGCGTGTGCGCCGGGCAGCTCGATGGCAAGGCCGGTAGGCACCAGCACCCGCTGCATGGGCTGGACGGTCAGCGGCTCATCCAGCACGGCGCACAGGTCGGCGGCGGCAGAGCCGGAGGTAGCGTAGGCGGGCGTCCCGGCGCGGGGGTCTAACACTTTGTATTTTACAGTGATGGGTTCCATAGTATACCTCATAAATTTATTTGCTGTTCAAGGGCAGGTGCGTCCTGGTACAACCTCTCAGTCTGCTTCGCAGACAGCTCCCCTACCGAGGGGAGTCTCTGGCGAAGAGGCGAAGCTTTACGGAATGCCAAAGCCTCTCCTACTAGGAGAGGTGGCACGCCGTAGGCGTGACGGAGAGGTTGTACAGAGGCACAGCCTCCCTTAGGCTATAGTTCAGTTCGTTCCTTTAAAGTACAATCCTCTCGTGAACTCTCCCTCAAACGGTGCGTGCTGGCGGATGCTGTCGAGGATGGCGGCGGCCTCTTCCCTGCTTTCCAGCGTGAAGTAAGCCACGCCGTAGTCCACGGTCAGTGCGCCGGGCTTGTCGCCCATATAGATGGGGACGGGATTATAAATAGTACGGACACCCAGCCCGCACCGCACCGGGAACTTCTTCGCCTTGCGGTCGGTGAGCAGGCCGGTCTTGTCGCAGTGGGCGCAGTCGTGGATGTTCTGCAGCGGGCAGGCGCGGGTGACCATCAGCGGCATATGGCCGTAGGTGATGACGCCGGTCGGCACAGGCTTGCCGTCGCGAGTCGGCGCGATGGTGCTGATGTCGCTGTCCTTCACCTCGGGCAGGATGAGCACCGAGCTCAGGCCAAGGTCCGCATAATACTGGGCCGCGAGGTTATTGGTGACGTTGAGGCCGAAGCCGCCGGTCATGGGCAGGCTGCGGCAGAGCCGCAGGTGGGCGATGTTGCTCACCTCATAGCCCGCAAAGCCCGCGTCCTGCGTGGCCGCGATGCGGCGGGCGGTATCCTCTTCCAGCGCGCCGAACATGACGCGGGGCAGTTCGAGAAGAGTCTTCTCCCGCCACTCGCGGGGGACGCGGTCGGCCTGCGCGATGGGCAGGATGAGGTATTCCACCCCGCTCAGCGCCTGCTCCGGTACCTGCTCCCAGCGCTCGAACCGGGCGCGGAGGGTACGGTGGGGCGGCAGAGTGCGCAGCGGCAGAGGCGGAAGCTCCACCTCATTCACCGGCCACGGGCGCAGGGTCTCCCGCTTTTTCAGCAGGGCGTCCAGTGCCTCGCGGCGCAGCTCGTTGACGGCACTGCCCGGCACGAACCAGGGGCCGCCATCCATCTCCACGTCGATCTTCTCGGCAGAGAAAGGCGTACCGCCGGTCTTGCTCAGGCTGCGGCTCAGGCTCTCGGTGGGGTCGGTGCGGGCGGGCTGAGGTTCGGCGTCGCCGTAGGCGAAGGCTTTGTTGGTGCCGTCGGTGACGGTCAGCTTCTCGCCGCCCTCTTCGATTTCAATTTTCATCTCCACCGGCACCCGGGAACGCTCCCGGCGGTACAGCTCCCGCAGGGCAGGCAGGGTCTTCTTGGTCAGCTCGGCGTCGGCCTCGCTGCGGACGCCGAACATCGTGCCGTCGATCTTTCCGTCCAGATAGCCGGAGGTGAAGCCGGAGCGGCTGAACGCATTCTTCAGTAGGTCGCGGTCATAGGCACGGCCCTCGCGGCCCGCCAGACAGGCGTTGACGGCAGCAGCCACATACTCCGGCGTCCGCAGACGGCCTTCGATTTTCGCCGATGCTACGCCGATGGCCTGCAGCTTGTCCAGCTTGTCGATGACGGAGTTATCCTTGAGGGACAGGTGGTGCAGACGGCCCGGCTTGCCCTCGGGCAGACTGTTGGCCTCGAAGGGCAGGCGGCAGGGGCCGGCGCAGGAGCCGCGGTTGCCGCTCCGTCCGCCCAGAAAAGCCGACATATAGCACTGGCCGCTGACGCACATGCAGAGTGCGCCGTGGACGAAGCACTCCGTCTCGATGCCGCAGTGCCTGGTGATGTGCTCCACCTCGGGCAGGCTCAGCTCACGGGCCAGCACGACCCGGGCAAAGCCCAGCTCTTTCAGCTCCAGTGCGCCCTGCAGGGTGTGGACGCTCATCTGGGTGGAACCGTGGCGGGGCAGCTGAGGCGCGATGTCCCCGATGAGCTTCGCCACCGCGAGGTCCTGACAGATGACGGCGTCGGCCCCGCTGGCGGCGACGGCCCGCACGGCGTCGGCCAGACCCGCCAGCTCGCCGCCGTAGACGGTGGTATTCAGCGCCACATGGACGGCCACGCCCCGGGCATGGCAGAACCGGACGGCTTCTTTCAGGCTGTCGGCATCAAAATTGCCCGCACCGGTGCGGGCGTTGAAGCCGGAAAAACCCAGATATACTGCGTCCGCGCCGCTGAATACTGCTGCGCGGAGCATTTCTTCACTGCCCACAGGGGCAAGGATCTCAATTTTTGACATAGCTCTCCCTTTAACACTTATATAATGTAGGTCACTTCTGCTGCAGCTTGGCCAGCTGCTCCCGCAGAGCGGCATTTTCCCGCTTGAGGGTCTCGTTCTCCGCCTTGACCTTATCCGCTGCCAGCTTCGCCCTGGCTGCATCGGAAATGTAGTCCTGTATCTGGCTGCGCATATTCTCGGCGCTGCCTGCGCTCTTGCGGTACTCGTCCAGATAGTCCATCGCGCAGAACACCGCCGCCTTGGTCACAGAGAGGTTGGCGTTGTTGTCCAGCAGCTTCGTGATGTCATCGTCCAGCTTCTTGGCCAGTGTGGTGATGTAGTTCTCGGTATCGGTCGTTGCGATGGCGTAGGGTGCGCCTGCAATGGTCACTCTCACTTTATTTACCATATCGTCCTCACTTTGCGCGGCACACGCCCTGCCGGGCCGGTCATTTCCGGTCATTTTCCGCCGTTTCCGGGATTTTCGGAAACCATTTCAGCCCTGACAGGAGCGCTTTGCTGCGGCTTTTTCATGTTCAGCCGAGTTTGTCCCCGAATTACCCGTCCGAACCGATGCATTTCGGGGCAAACACGGCCCTTGTCTCCCTTTATTATAATATAAATAGTGCGCGAGAAAAAGTGCTATTTTTGAATTTTTGGCATATTTGTCAGAAACATTGCTATAAAAATGTCAGATACGGCAAAAATGGTTCCTTTTTCTTGCAATCCCCATCCAGAGTGATTATAATACTATTGTTATGTGTTATGCGAGGGGCGAGGGAATTAGAGGAGAAATGCCCTGTCACCGTACTAATTCAAAAAATTTAAGCATTCGTGCGGATAGGAGTTCATTTATGACTACAAAAGAATTTGCAAAAATTCTTCAGGACAAGCTCACCAGCGAATATGGTGTTGACCTGAGCGTTGCATCTCATCAGCAGATCTACCGCGCTCTGGCCCTCATCTGCCGCCAGATGATGAGCGAGAACCATAAGAAGTTCCAGTCCAAGGCCATCGGCACCGGCTCCAAGCAGGTGTACTACCTGTGCATGGAATTCCTGATGGGCCGCAGCCTCAAGATGAGCCTGTTCAATCTGGGCCTGAATGACGCTGCCCAGAAGGCTCTGGCCGAGGCTGACATCAGCCTGGACAGCATCTACGAGGAAGAGCCGGACGCAGGTCTGGGCAACGGCGGCCTGGGCCGTCTGGCTGCCTGCTATCTGGACGGCATGGCCACCACCAGCATCTGCGGCACCGGCTACTCCATCCTGTACGAGTACGGCATCTTCAAGCAGAAGATCGTGGACGGCTGGCAGCAGGAGCGCGCCGACAACTGGCTGCCCGGCGGTCAGGTCTGGCTCAAGAGCCACCCCGATCAGGCTGTGGAAGTCCGCTTCGACGGCGAGATCCACGAGAACTGGGACCATGGCTTCCACTATATCCAGCACACCAACTACAACAGCGTCATGGCCATCCCCTCCGATATGTATGTTCAGGGTTACGACGGCAAGGGCGTTGCAAAGCTGCGTCTGTGGCAGGCCAAGGCTCCCGACTTCGATATGTCCAGCTTCTCTCTGGGCAACTACAACACCGCAATGAGCAAGAACGCCAACGCCGAGCTCATCTCCAAGGTGCTGTACCCCAATGACAACCACGTTGAGGGCAAGATCCTCCGCCTGCGCCAGCAGTACTTCCTGTCTGCTGCCTCCATCGGCGACATCGTCCAGAACCACCTGTCCACCTACGGCACCCTCGAGAACCTGCCCGACAAGGTGGCTATCCAGCTGAACGATACCCATCCGACCCTCGCCATCCCCGAGATGATGCGCATCCTGCTGGATGAGTGCGGCTTCGGCTGGGACAAGAGCTTCGACATCTGCCAGAAGGTCTTCTCCTACACCAACCACACCGTCATGGCCGAGGCTCTGGAGAAGTGGAACGTGGACATCTTCAAGATGACCCTGCCCCGCATCTACCAGATCGTGGTCGAGATGGACCGCCGCGCCCGCGAGAAGCTGGAAGCAGCCTTCCCCGGCGACCAGGGCAAGATCAACTATATGGCCCTCATCGGCGACAATCAGGTGCGCATGGCCAACATCTGCGCCTACACCGCCAACAGCATCAACGGCGTCTCCAAGCTCCACAGCGAGATCATCAAGGAGAGCGTCTTCCACGACTACTACCTGTTCAAGCCCCAGGCTTTCAAGAACGTGACCAACGGCATCGCTTACCGCCGCTGGCTGCTGGCCTCCAACCCCGAGCTGTGCAAGCTGCTGGACGAGACCATCGGCACCGGCTACAAGCACGACGCCGCCGACCTGTCCAAGCTGAACAAGTTCGCTGAGGACAAGACCGTCCTGAAGCGGCTGAATGAGATCAAGCTGGACAACAAGAAGAACTTTGCCGCTTACCTCGAGAAGAGCACCGGTCAGGTCATCGACCCCAATTCCATCTTCGACTGCCAGGTCAAGCGTATGCACGAGTACAAGCGCCAGCACCTGAATGCGCTGAACATCGCTGCTCAGTACCTGTACCTGAAGGAGAACCCCAACGCCGACTTCATCCCCAAGACCTATATCTTCGGCGCAAAGGCTGCTCCCGGCTACTATATGGCCAAGCAGATGATCCGCATGATCTGCAAGCTGGGCGACCTCATCAACAACGACCCCGCTGTCCGCGAGAAGCTGCGCGTGGTCTATCTGGAAGAGTACTGTGTCTCCCTGAGCGAGCACCTGATGCCCGCAGCCGAGGTCTCTGAGCAGATCTCTCTGGCAGGCACCGAGGCTTCCGGTACCGGCAACATGAAGTTCATGCTGAACGGTGCCATCACGCTGGGTACTCTGGACGGCGCAAACGTCGAGATCGCCGACGCCGCCGGCAAGGAGAATGAGCTTATCTTCGGTATGCTGACCCCCGAGGTCAACAACCTCAAGCAGGTGGGCTATCACCCCAACGCCTTCATCACGGGCGACGACGTTGCAAACGCCGCTCTGAACTTCCTGGAGCGCGGCTGGAACGGCGAGAACTTCCACGAAGTCACCGAGAACCTGCGCAGCAGCGACCCCTATATGGTCATGGCCGACTTCAAGGACTACCGCCGTGCTCAGGCCGACCTGCAGCGCCTGTACGCTGACCGTGAGCATTGGGCTAAGATGAGCCTGAAGAACATCGCCAACAGCGGCATCTTCAGCGCTGACCGTGCCGTTCTGGACTACGCACGCGACATCTGGCACGCTTCTGCCGTGAAATAAACCTCTCCGTCAGCGCTGACGCGCTGCCACCTCCCCTATCGAGGGGAGGCCTTGGCATATCGGAAAGCCTCACCTCTTCGCCAGAGGCTCCCCTCGGTAGGGGAGCTGTCGAGCGAATGCGAGACTGAGAGGTTATCCCTTTATAATAACGCAACGCCCCGTGGCATCGCTGCCCGGGGCTTTTTTTGAGAAAGGACGATCCTTTTTGCCTTGTCTGTTCAATAGTTTCGACCCCTACTTCAAGCAGCCCTTCGGTGCGGTGCGCGCCGGTCAGAGTGTGCATTTGTCCCTCTGCATCCCGGAGGAGCTGGGCTATGTAGACCCTCATCTCGTCCTACAAAAAGAGGGCAGGTACGATGTCCCCGTCCACTACCGGATGAAGTTTGACGGCCAGACGCCCCATCAGAACCACTTCTCGGTGGACGTCACCCTCAACGACGTGGGCCTCTACTTCTATTATTTCGACCTCTACACCGACTTCCGCCGCATCGTGCGCGGGCCGGACAACTGCGGCGTCGTGAGCTGGCAGGAGGGCGAGAGCTGGCAGATCACCGTGTATGAGGCCGATTTCGAGACGCCCGCCCCCATCAAGGGCAAGGTGTTCTACCAGATCTTCCCCGACCGTTTCTGCGAGGGCGTGGAGAACAAGCCCATGCCCTTCCCCGACCGGCTTTATCAGGCCGACAAGCACGCCGAGCCCTTCTGGCAGCCCAATGAGGTGGGCGGCCACCTGAACGAGGACTACTTCGGCGGCGACCTCAAGGGCATCCAGATGAAGCTGCCCTACCTCCGTGAGATGGGTGTGGATTACCTTTACCTGAACCCCATCTTCGAGGCCCACTCCAACCACCGCTACAACACCGCCGACTACCTCAACGTAGACCCCCTGCTGGGTACCAACGAGGATTTCGAGACCCTCTGCGCTGAGGCCAGGAAGTACGGCATCGGCATCGTGCTGGACGGCGTGTTCAGCCACACCGGCTCCGACAGCCGCTATTTCAACCGCGAGGGCCGCTACGGCGAGGGCGGTGCCTACCGTGACCCCAACTCCCCTTACCGCAGCTGGTACGACTTTGACCCCAAGTATAAGGGCGGCTACCGCAGCTGGTGGGGCTTCGAGACCCTGCCCGAAGTCAACGAAGAAACGCCATCCTACGTCGAATTTATCACCGGCGAGGGCGGTGTCATCGACACCTGGCTCCGCAGGGGTGCAGCAGGCTTCCGTCTGGACGTGGCCGACGAGCTGCCCGACGAATTTATTGAAAAAGTGCGCACCGCCGTCAAGCGGGTCGGCCCGGATAAGTTTCTTCTGGGCGAGGTGTGGGAGGACGCCACCACCAAGTTCGGCTTCGACAAGCGCCGCACCTACCTGCTGGGCAAGGGCCTCGACAGCGTGATGAACTATCCCTTCAAGAACGCCGTCCTGGGCTTCGTCTGCGGACGGGACGCCGGCCAGACCATGACCGACATCCTCTCCATCTGCGAGCACTACCCCGCCCCGGCCCTCGATACAGCCCTGAACTTCCTCTCCACCCACGACACCGAGCGCGCACTGACCGTCATTGCCGACGAGCCCGCCAATGGCCGGGGCCGCGAGTGGCAGAGCGGCCGCTGTGTCACCGGCGACGCCTACGAGGAAGGAATGCTCAAGCTGCGGATGGCTTACGCCATCATCTACACTCTGCCCGGCGTCCCCTGCCTCTACTACGGCGACGAGATCGGGATGCAGGGCTACCGTGACCCCTTCAACCGCGGCTTCTACTGCTGGAACAGCCACGAAGAGCGGCTGAAACCTGTTCTGGCACAGCTGGCACAGCTCCGCCACACCTGCGAGGCCTTCCGCACCGGAAAGCTTCGTGTCCTGCGGGCGGAGGGCGGCGTCCTCCACTACCAGCGCATCGGCGAGTTTGAGGCGGCAGAGATCATCGTCAACCGCACCGAGCATATCATCGTAGAGCCGCTGGCCAGCGGCAAGCACACCGAGGTGAACCCCATGGGCTTCACCATCGTGGTGGAAGAGGTCGGCCACAACCCGAACCACAGCTACTACGACTATAAGTAAGACCAAGGCTCTCCCTTTGGGAGAGCTGGCGCGGAGCGCCTGAGAGGGCAAGCCCGTCAATAAAGGGCCACTGCACAGCGATAAGCAGCCTCTTTGTCAAAGCGATGTTATCGCTGTATTCAAACCTTTTTGTCAGCAGCCTTGCCCTCTCCGTCACCTTCGGTGACACCTCTCCCAAGGGGAGAGGCTTTTCGAGAGCGCTATTTACAATTCGTCTCTGTACTTTTCAGACGTTTTGCTCTATAATGGGGGAAAAGGAGGGAGAACTCATGTCTGTTGACCCCATTTTCTGGCTTCTGGCCGCCATCGGCTTCGTCGTTCTCGAGGCCATGACCCTGAATCTCGTCTCCATCTGGTTCGCCGTGGGCAGTGCCGCAGCCCTGCTGAGCTGTCTGGCCACCGGCTCTTTCCGGGTGCAGGCGGTGGTGTTCGTGGCGGTCAGCACCCTCTGCCTGCTGGCCCTCAAGCCCCTGTGCGCCCGGCTGCGCAAGCCGCCCACGGCAACGAACGGCGACCGCGCCCTTGGCCGAGAGGCCGTCGCGCTCACCCCTGTCTCCGCCGAGACCACCGGCCGCGTCCGGCTGGACGGCGTGGACTGGAACGCCCGCTGCGCCACCCCCGGCGACACCCTCGCCCCGGGCCAGAGCTGCCGGGTGGCCGAGATCCACAGCACTCTGCTCATCGTGGAGCCCATCCTCACCGAGACCGCCGCACCGGTGGCTCACTGATATGAAAGGAGCGTCCCTATGCCTATCATGCTGTTCCTTATCCTCATCCTCATCTTTGTCATCCTGCTGGTGGTCGTCACCAACATCGTCATCGTGCCGCAGTCCATGGTCTACGTCGTGGAGCGTCTGGGCAGCTACTCCGAGACATGGAGCGCCGGCCTCCACGTCAAGATCCCGTTCCTCGAGCGGGTGGCGAAGAAAGTCAGCCTGAAAGAGCAGGTCGCCGACTTTCCCCCTCAGCCGGTCATCACCCGCGATAACGTCACCATGCAGATCGATACGGTGGTCTTCTTCCAGGTGATGGATGCCAAGCTCTACACCTACGGCGTCAACCAGCCCATCGCGGCCATCGAGAGCCTGTCGGCCACCACCCTGCGCAACATCATCGGCGAGATGGAGCTGGACCACACCCTCACCAGCCGTGACACCATCAACAGCAAGATCACGGCCATCCTGGATGAAGCCACCGACAAGTGGGGCATCAAGGTCAACCGTGTTGAGGTCAAGAACATCATCCCGCCGCGCGAGATCCAGGAGGCCATGGAAAAGCAGATGAAGGCAGAGCGCGAGAAGCGCGCCGTCATCCTGAAGGCCGACGGCGAGAAGCAGGCCGCCATTACTGCCGCCGAGGGCGAAAAGGAATCCGCCATCCTCCGTGCCGACGCCGTCAAACAGCAGCGCATCCTTGAGGCCGAGGGCGAGGCGCAGGCCATCCTCGCCGTCCAGAAGGCCAACGCCGACGCCATCCGCCTGCTGAACGAGGCCATGCCCAACGATAAGGTGCTGGCCCTGCGCAGTCTGGAAGCGCTGGCCAAGGTCGCCAACGGCAAGGCCACCAAGATCATCATTCCTTCGGACTTGCAGAATCTGGGCGGCGTCGTTCCCAGCATCAAAGAGCTGATGACCGACCCCAAAGACGCAGAATAAGAGGTTTCTCCTATGATTTACGATACCCTGAACAATCTTCCCAACTACCTCGGCATGAGCGACAACCTTGACGCTGTCATCGAGTTCGTCATGGCCCGGGACATCAACAATCTGCCCGCCGGAAAGACCCGCATCGACGGCGACAAGGCCGTGGTCACGGTGAGCACCGTCACGCCGCAGACCTCGGACAAAGCGCTCTTCCAGCGCCGGGACGATCACCTGACCCTCGAGACCGACCTTGAGGGCAGCGAGCTGTTTGAAGTTTCGCTGGGCGAGCTGACTCCCACCAAGCCCATCGACGAGGCTGCCGATTTGACCGTCGGCACCGCCGGCACCAGCATCGCCGGGATGCTCTGCGAGGGGCGCTTTGCCCTCTATCTGGCCGGTGAACCCTACAAGTCCGGCCTGAAAGCGCAGGGCTGCGGCAAGCTGAAAAAAGCCGTGTTCAGCATCGAGCTGGACGAGGACGAAGAAGCCGAGTAATTTCAAAAAGCAAAGCTCCACGCAGCGTAGGTTGTGTGGAGCTTTTTGTTATGGTATCCTTTGGACAGAGAGAAACAATCAAAAAGGAGAGTTTTTATGGATTCTTACGTCACCGGCACTGCCATCCGGCAGCTGCGGGAAGCCAAACACCTGACGCAGGCAGAGCTGGCCGAAAAGCTGGCCGTCAGCGCAAAGGCCATCTCCAAGTGGGAGACAGCCCGCGGACTGCCCGATATCTCCCTGCTGGAGCCGCTGGCGGCGGCTCTGGGCGTCAGCGTGCTCGAGCTGATGCAGGGCGAACCCGTCGTCAACCGGAACCGTTCTGCCAACCTGCTTCGCTCCAAGCTCTACGTCTGTCCCCTGTGCGGCAATGTACTCCACGCCACCGGGCAGGCTGTCGTGAGCTGCTGCGGCATCACCCTGCCGCCGCTGGACATCTCTGAGGCGGACGACGCCGACGAACACCATCAGCTGACGCTGGAGCGGGTGGAAGATGAGCTTTTCGTCACCATCCACCACCCCATGACCAAAGACCACTACATTTCCTTCATTGCCTGCCTCACCGGCGACAAATTGCAGCTGGTCAAACTTTACCCTGAGGGAGACGCCAGCTGCCGTTTCAAAATCACCGGTGCGGGCGTACTCTACTTCTACTGCAACCGCCACGGCCTGATGAAGGCCCCGGATTTCCGGGCCGCATCCCGCCGCACTCCGCCCCAGAAACTCCATCTGCGGGAGCCGGACGGGGGCGACCGGGAGCAGGTCATGGCCTATCGGGAGGAGTTTCTGGCCATCAGCTCCCGGCTCGACGGCACCTCGGCGCTGGACAAATACGACGACTTTGACCAGTGGCTGGCTAACATCCGCAAGCTGAAAGACCCGGCCACCACCCCCGCCGGATTTGTTCCCGCCACCCAGTATCTGGCACTGGACGAGGAGGGGCATCTCGTGGGGATGACCAACCTGCGCCACCACCTCAACGACTATCTGCTGGCCTACGGCGGTCATATCGGCTACAGCGTCCGCCCCTCGGAGCGGAAGAACGGCTACGCCAGCCAGATGCTCTGCATGACCCTCGAAAAGGCCAAGGAGCGCGGCATCTCCAAGGTGCGCATCTGCTGCGACCACTATAACATCGCCTCAGCAAAGACGATTCAGTCTAACGGCGGCGTACTGGAAGATGAGATGTTTGACTCCTCGGATGGGATGCTGACCCAGCGGTACTGGATAGAGAATCGATAAGACACAAAAAGGCTCCGGCAGTGCCGGAGCCTTTGCTCTTATTCAAAAATCAGCCCAGATGGAACATATCAATGAGCACGATCATGGCCAGACCGTAGTACACCACGACGGCCACGAGGTCGTTGATGGTGGTGATGAGCGGGCCGGACGCCACGGCGGGGTCGATATGGATCTTATGGAACAGCATGGGGATGACCGTACCCACCAGGCTGGAAATGACCATCGCCACGATGAGGGAGACGCCGACGCAGCCGGAGAGCAGGAACGCCTGCCCCCACGCATAGGCTTTGAAGAAGTGGATATAGCAACCGAGGAAGCCCAGCGCCATGACGGCCAGAAGCGCACCGTTGACCAGACCCACCCGCATCTCCTTCCAGAGCAGATGCAGCTTTTTGGAGGTGGTCAGGTTCTCGTCCACCAGCACGCGGATGGTGACGGCCAGCGACTGGGTGCCGACATTGCCCGCCATATCCAGCACCATGGACTGGAAGCAGATGACGATGGGCAGGACAGCCACCACCGACTCAAAGGCACCCACCACCGAGGACACCAGCATCCCGAGGAAGAGCAGAGCGATCAGCCAGGGCAGGCGCTTCTTGACGCTCTCGAAGACGCCCTCGTTCAAATCTTCTTCGCTGGTCAGGCCGCCCAGCTTTGCGTAATCGTCGCCCATCTCGTTATCCACCAGTTCGACGACATCTGCCGAGGTGATGATGCCCACCAGCTCGCCGGCATCGTTCAGGACAGGCAGAGAGCGCTCGGCGTAGTCTACGATGCGGTCGATGCAGTCGCTGATCTTTTCGTGGTCGGTCACATAGGGGTAGGACCGGGCAATGAGCTTTTCGAGGCGGTCCTCCGCACGGGCGATGATGAGGTCTTTCAGGTCGATGGCGCCGTAGAACTTGTCGTTCTCGTCCACGACGTAGAGGGTAGAGATGTTGTCGTTCTCGCCCGCCTGCTTCACCAGCTCACTCATGGCCTGCCGGATGGTCATGTCCTTCCGGATGCAGATGTAGTTGGTGGTCATGCTGCTGCCGATCTCGTCCTCGCCGTAGGAGAGCAGCATCTTCACATCTTCGGCGGAGTCTTTGTCCAGCTGGCCGACGATCTTGGCTTTATCCTCTTCTTCCAGGTCATCCAGAGCGTCCACGGCGTCGTCCGAGTCCATGTGGGAAACGACGTTGGCGGCCTTCTCGCTGGGCAGTTCTTTCAGGTAAGGTTCTGCGTCGTCCAGATAGGAGAAGATCTCGGCCACGGTATCCACGCCCAGAACGGCATAGAGCTTCTGGCGCTCGTCGGGCGTCAGGGCTGCGAGGGCGTCGGCAAGGTCGTTCTCGTGGTAATCCGAGAGCTTTTCGGCCAGCTCTGCCTGCGGCAGGCCGCTGTGGATGAGGGCGAGTATTTCCTGCTGGTAGTTCTTCTGCTGCATCTTGGGTTCCTCCTCCCCTTTTGGGGCATAAAAATACACCGCGTCGTCTTTTGGTCAGACTCCTGCGGTGTATCATGGGCAGATGCATTCAGGACGCGGCAGATTTGATCCATACTGCCCGCATCGCAGGAGGAGCGTTGTTTGGGGTTGTCTAAATGGTCGCCGGACATCGTGTTCGCTTCCTCCTGTAAAGTATTTGCTTTTTCAGCCCCGTCATCATACTACGGCCAGACGATTTTTTCAACCCCTTTTACAAAATTTTTACCAGATTATTGCTCTATTGCACAAAGAAGAGCCTACTTCTTATACTTTCCATACCATGCCACCGACACCCGCCAGGACACAGCATACAGGGCCAGTACCGCCAGCAGAAGCACTGCGGCCAGCCAGAGGGGCACAGGCAGCGGCCCACTTCCCGGGCCGTTCTGCTGCAGTTCATCCATCACGGCACCGCCGCCGCCCAGCAGGGCACCCAGTCCGGCAAAGGTCAGGACGTAGATCATGCGGGCTTTTTCGGCCCCAAAGCGGTACAGTAGCGGCAGGGAAATACCGTTGATCAGCAGGATGGCACACACACTGCCCGCCAGCAGGGACAGCGCATCCTTGTCCGGGGTCGTTCCGGTGCGCAGAGAGATCACCGTTATGAACAGTCCTCCGATCACAACAGCCGCCGCAGCGCAGAACAGACCGATGAGGTATTTTTCCGCCACCAGCGTCTTTTTGCTCACCGGAAGCGTCCGGCCATACTCCACCCAACCGACGCTCTGGTCGTAGGTGAGCAGGTTCACCGGCAGGATGCCCAGAAAAATGGCCGCATAACTCACCGGGAACACATAGGCGTTCGATGTGCTGAACATCCAGATCGCCAGCACGGCCAGCACCGTGAGGTACATCATCCGCATATTTGTTTTGACTTGATACCAATCCTTCAACAGCAAACCTTTCATCGCACATTCTCCCCTTTCACCATCAAAACGAACAGTTCTTCGATACTCACCGGTGTCAGGGTGCTGCCCAACGGGACAAGTTCCCTTTTCACCAGTGCCTCGGCCCCGTAGGCTGTCACCCGATGGCTGACGACGGCGTTCCTGTCCAGCTCCTCCAATTGCCCGGCAGTGCCGTGCCAAAGAGCGTACTCCTCCCGCAGAGTGTCCTTGTCCTCACAGAGCAGGAGCTTCCCCTTGTGCAGAAAGGCAATGGTATCGCAGAGCTTTTCCAAATCGCTGACGATGTGGGACGAGATCAAAATTGCATGGTTCTCATCCCGCACAAAGTCCAGCAGCAGATCGATAAGCTCATCCCGCACCACCGGGTCCAGGCCGCTGGTGGCTTCGTCCAACAGCAGCAGCTTGGGGTGATGAGAAAGTGCCACGGCAAGGCACTGCTTCATCTTCATGCCGGTGGAGTAGTCGCCGTACTTCTTGTTCTCCGGAAGGTCAAAGCGGCGGCACCAGTCGGCGTAGGCGGCGGCATCCCAATTGGGATAGATGCCCGCCATCACTTTCCCCACCTGCGGCGCGGTCAGGCAGGTGGGGATGCCCTCGCCGCCCAGCACCACGCCGATATCGGCTTTGGCAAGCGGGGTGATCCCCTCCTGCCCGAACAGCTTCACAGTGCCAGCGTCCTCGTCGATCATGTCCAGGATCAGCTTAATGGTCGTGCTCTTGCCCGCGCCGTTCTCACCAATCAGCCCGCAGACTGTGCCGCCGGGCAGTTCCAGATCAATGGGCCCCAGCATAAAATCCGGGTAGTGCTTTTCAAGGCCGTGCAGTTCCAATGCGTTCATGGTTCATTCCTCCCACAGCAATTCCAACATTTCGGTCAGTTCCTGTTTGGTCAGCCCGCAGGGAGCTGCCAGCCGGACGGCTTCCGTCAGGTGTGCTTCGATTTTTTTCAGGTTCTCTTCCCGGAGCAGCTCGGTGTTTTTCGCCGCCACGAAAAAGCCCTTGGCGGGCACCGCATACAAAAAACCCTCCTGTTCCAGCTCATCGTAGGCTCGCTTGGTGGTGATGACGCTGATGCGCAGATCCCGCGCCAGCCCCCGGATGGACGGCATAGCTTCCTCCGGCTGCAGTTCCCCGCTCAAAATCTGGTTCTTGATCTGGGTGTAGAGCTGCTCGTAGATGGGTGCACCGCTCTTGTTATCGATGAAGAGATTCATGTCTGCCGCCTCCGTTGCATCTGTATATTTACAGTATATACAGTAGATACATGGTTGTCAATAGGCAGATACAAAAAAGCAGCTCTCCCGCTGGACGGGAAAGCTGCTTTTTTTCATCTGATCAGGCTCTGACCGTGGGGCGGCTTAGTAGGCCACGCCCCAGTAGACCATGGTCTTGGCGGGCTTGCCGCAGCAGGGGCAGACATCGCTCAGGTGCTCCTGCTCGAAGGGCATGCAGCGGCTGGACAGGCCGACTTCTTCCTTCATCTTCATCTCGCAGGCCAGGTCGCCGCACCACATGGTCTTGATATAGCCGGTGTTGGCCTTGGCCAGCTCCTTCACCTCGTCCATGGTGGTGGCAGCCCAGGTGCGCTTCTCACGGTTGGCAAGAGCGCGCTCGTACAGGTCCTTGCGCAGAGCCTCCAGCTGGGCCGGGATCGCGGTCTCCAGCTCGTCCAGAGAGACGAACACCTTCTCGCGGGTGTCGCGGCGGACGAGGACGCACTGGTTCTTCTCCAGGTCCTTGGGGCCGATCTCGAGGCGCAGAGGCACGCCCTTCATCTCCCACTGAGAGAACTTCCAGCCGGGAGCGTTGTCGCTGTCGTCCAGCTTGACGCGGGCGTACTTGGAGATCTTCTCGGCCAGCTCAGCAGCCTTCTCGGAGACGCCGGGCTTGTGGGCGGCGATAGGCACCACCACGACCTGGATGGGGGCGACAGCCGGGGGCAGGATGAGGCCGTCGTCGTCGCCGTGGGTCATGATGATAGCGCCCACCAGACGGGTGGAAACGCCCCAGCTGGTCTGGAACGGATGATGCAGCTGGTTGTCGCGGCCGGTAAAGGTCACGTCGTAAGCCTTGCTGAACTTATCGCCGAAGTAGTGGCTGGTGCCGCTCTGCAGGGCCTTGCCGTCCTTCATCATGGCTTCGATGGTATAGGTAGCCTCCGCACCGGCGAACTTCTCCTTATCGGTCTTGCGGCCCTTGACAACAGGGATAGCCAGGTCCTGCTCGCAGACGTCTGCGTAGCAGTTCAGCTGCTGCTGGGTCTCAGCCTCAGCCTCGGCAGCGGTCTCGTGGATGGTGTGGCCCTCCTGCCACCAGAACTCGCGGCTGCGCAGGAAGGGACGGGTGGTCTTCTCCCAGCGCACGACGCTGCACCACTGGTTGTACTTCATGGGCAGCTCGCGGTAGCTGTGCAGCACGCGGGACCAGTGGTCGCAGAACATGGTCTCGCTGGTGGGGCGGACAGCCAGACGCTCTTCCAGCTTGTCGGAGCCGCCCATCGTGACCCACGCCACCTCCGGCGCGAAGCCATTGACCAGCTCGCCTTCCTTCTGCAGCAGGCTCTCAGGGATCAGCACGGGCATTGCCACGTTCTCATGGCCGGTAGCCTTGAAGCGGGCATCCATATCCTTCTGGATGAGCTCCCAGATCGCCTGACCATAGGGGCGCAGGATGATGAAACCCTTCACGCTGGAATACTCGACCAGCTCTGCCTTGACGCAGATGTCGGTATACCACTGTGCGAAGTTCTCCTCCTGACTGGTGATCGCCTGTACGAGCTTTTTGTTGTCTTTTGCCATTTTAATCTTATCCTCCCAAGGCCGTGCGCCAAACGCTCATCGTTCCGCACGAACCCATATATAAAGCCCCGCCGCCTACTCTGCCGTGTGCAGAGGCGCGGATGCGGGGCTTTTTTGCTTGTTGGTCGCTCAGCCCTTGTGGCTGTCCACAAACTTCACCACATCACCCACCGTGCGCAGGTTCTCGATGGCGTCGTCCGGCACCTCGATGCCAAACTCATCCTCCAGCGTCATCACCATATCCACGATGTCGAGGCTGTCGGCCTCAAAATCGCCCATAATGTCACTGTCCATCGTGATCTTAGCGGGGTCGATGTCCAGCTGTTCTGCCAGCAGTGCGCGGATCTTCTCAAACGTATCCATGATAGTGGTCTCCTTTTGCTTTAATTTCGCATCTTCACGCTGCGCAGACCGTGGCAGCCCTTCCCGCCTCCCCTTTGGCGGGCAGACTGTCTCCCTGCGCAGAACGCTCTCTTTCTTTATATCCCATGATATGCTTATTGTCAAGCCCCGTTTTGCATCCGGCATGGTTTTCCGGGCAAAAATTCCGTTCAAAATTTCTCTGCCAGCCCTTTTCTGCTTGACAGACGGGGGCTATTTTCTTATCATTATAGAGTGGCAAGTTTATGGGGACTGACCAGCAGCCCCAAAGGAGTTTTCAACATGAAGCTTTCATTCACCAAAATGCAGGGCTGTGCCAACGATTATATCTATCTCGACTGCCGCGAAAGCGGTGTGCCGGAGAACATCGCAGCCCTTTCGCAGGACCTCTCCCGCCGCCACTTTTCCATCGGCGCGGACGGCATCATCTGCATCTGCGCCCCGGTGACGGCCGGCGCAGACGGACGGATGCGCATCTTCAACGCCGACGGCAGCGAGGCCCAGATGTGCGGCAACGGCGTACGCTGCGTGGCCGAGTGGCTCTACACCCACGGCGTCGCCAAAGAGACGCTCGTCGTGGACACCAATAGCGGCACCAAGACCATCACCCGCAAGGGCCGCCAGCTCTGGCAGGTGGAGATGGGCGGATACTCCGCCATGGCGGCGGCTCTGCCCGCCGTGAATATGGGCGAAGGCCCGCTGGTGGACTGCTCCCTCACCGTGGAGGACAGGACCTGGCGTGTCACCTGCATCAGCGTGGGCAACCCCCACTGCGTCACCGTCGTGGACGATGTGGACAGCCTGAAGCTCGAGGACATCGGCCCGGCGTTCGAGAAGCACCCGAACTTCCCGGAGCGGGTCAACACCGAGTTCGTGCAGGTGGTGGACTCCACCCATCTGAAAATGCGGGTGTGGGAGCGGGGCAGCGGCGAGACCTGGGCCTGCGGCACCGGCACCTGTGCCACCGTGGCGGCGCTGACCGAGCTGGGCGTCTGCCCCGCCGGGGAGGACGTCCACGTCCAGCTGCGCGGCGGTGAGCTCATCATCCGGGTGCTGCCGGACAGAAAACTGCTGATGACCGGCAGCGCGGTCACCGTATGTGAAGGCATCGCTGAAGTTTAAGCATCCCTGCCCTCTCCGTTATGTTTTTGGTTCTCCCTCTGAGGGAGCCGGACACGAAGCGGCCTGAGAGGGCAAGCCACTTATAAAGAAAGAATTGAGGGAAAGTATCATGAAAATGAACAAACATTACAATGAGCTGAAGGCCAGCTACCTCTTCGTGGACATTGCCCACAAGGTCGCCGCCTATCAGGAGGCACACCCTGAGAAGGAGATCATCCGTCTGGGCATCGGCGATGTGACCCAGCCGCTGGCCAAGTGCGTCGTGGACGCCATGCATGACGCCGTCACCGAGATGGGTACCAAGGAAGGCTTCCACGGCTACGGCCCCGAGCAGGGCTACCCCTTCCTCAAGCAGGCCATTCAGGGCTACTACGCAGGCCGCGGCACCAAGCTGGATGAGGATGAGATCTTCATCTCCGACGGTGCAAAGAGCGACCTCGCCAATGTGCTGGGCCTGTTCGACGTGGACAACACCGTCCTCGTTCCGGACCCCGTCTACCCCACCTATGTGGACGACAACGTCACCGATGGCCGCAAGATCATCTATGGCCGCACCAGTCAGGAGAACGGCTTCCTCGGGATGCCCGACGACAGCGTGAAGGCTGACATCATCTACATCTGCAGCCCCAACAACCCCACCGGCGCTGCCTACACCCGCGACCAGCTCAAGGCATGGGTGGAGTACGCCAGAAAGAACAACGCCATCATCCTCTACGACGCCGCTTACGAGTGCTTCATCTCCGACGGCGAGCTGGCCCGCAGCATCTTCGAGATCGAGGGCGCCCGCGAGTGTGCCATCGAGATCTGCTCCTTCTCCAAGATCGCAGGCTTCACCGGCACCCGCTGCGGCTACACCGTCGTGCCGAAAGATCTGGAGCGTGACGGCATGAACATCAACAAGCTCTGGCTGCGCCGCCAGACCACCAAGTTCAACGGTGTGCCTTATGTCGTGCAGCGCGGCGCTGCCGCCGTCTTTACTGAGAGCGGCATGGCTGAGATCCAGCACAACCTCGACTACTACCGCAAGAACGCCAAGGTCATCGCCGACGCCCTGGACGAGTGCGGCGTGTGGTACTGCGGCGGCAAGAACAGCCCCTACATCTGGCTGCGCTGCCCCGGCAGCATGAAGAGCTGGGAGTTCTTCGACTGGCTGCTGGAGAACTGCGGCGTCGTCGGCACCCCGGGCGTGGGCTTCGGCGAGTGCGGCGAGGGCTACTTCCGCCTGACCGCTTTCGGTGACGCCGAAAAGACCAGGGTGGCTGCCGAGCGCATCAAGACCGCCATCAAGGCACTGTAAATTTTATCGCACAAAAAGAGGGAGGCACCCCGCCGGGGCGCCTCCCTTTTTGCTTGCAGTTCAGCGGTTGAAGGTCGTGCTGAGAGTCGTGCTCCACTCCCCGCCCGGGGCGAGACAGGCCGCAGCGGCCCGCTGGCTCCACTCCTGCGGATCGTCCACCGAGGCGGGCAGCGAGTTCCACGGCTCGATGCAGACGAAGCGCAGGGGCTTGGACAGGGCCGACCAGATGAGGGTATAGGGGAAGCCGGCCACATCGCAGACGATGCTGCGGCCCGTGTCCTTCTCGTAGATGCCCAGCGTCCTGGTGCGCAGGCCCGCCATGCAGAAGCTGTCGTTGTCGAAGAGGTCGTTGGTCAGCTGGATGGCCTGCTGGTTCTTCCACTGGTAGTAGCATTTGCCCGTCAGCAGACCGCCCCCGCTGGCGTCGAGGATGACCGGGCTCTCAGGCTGGTCAAAGCGGAACTCGTAGTCCTCGACGGTGTGGCTGTCATCGAACGGCACCTGAAAGGCCGGGTGGTAGCCGATGCCGAACCGCAGCTCTTCGGCACCGGGGTTCGAGACGGTGAGGGTGTGGTGAAGGGTCTTTCCGTCCAGCCGGAAGGTACTGGTGAGGACGAAATCGAAGGGGAACTTCTCCGCCTTCATGGCCTCATCCGGGCGCAGCTCCAGCCGGATGGTGTCGCCCTCCGCTTTCAGCAGAGTGTGCTCCACGTCCCGGGCAAAACCGTGCTGGCCGCCCTTGTAGGTCTTGCCGCCATGGGTGAAGCTGCCGTCCTTGAGTTTGCCCGTCCACGGGAAGAGGATGGGCGCGTGGCGCTTCCAGACCGCCGGGTCGGCCTGCCAGAGCAGCTCCTCCCCCGCCGCGTTCTTCAGGCTGACGGCCTCGGCACCGTGAGTGTCCACCGTAAGGCTCAGAAATTCGTTTTGAATGGTCGCCTGCATTTGTCTGCACTCCTTTTCGTGTATGTTTTGCTGATTCCAGTATACTCCCCCGTGTGCCAAAAATAAAGCCCCCTTCCCATGCTTGCACAAATCGTCACTGGGCAAAAGCCTTCACCCCTTGGGGACAGATTTCCCCCGACCGGGGGAAGCCTTTATTCGGAAGCACGATTTCCATGCTCTGCTTGCTTCAACAGGGCTGTGCCAGCGGCAGGGTGACGACAAAGGTAGTGCCGTTTTCGCTGCTGCTCTCCACAGTCACACTGCCGCCGTGCAGTACGGCGATCTCCCGCACAAGGGCAAGGCCAAGCCCCACGCCGCCCATCTCCCGGCTGCGGGACTTATCCACCCGGAAAAAGGGCTGGAAGATGCTCTCCCGGCAGTCTGCGGGGATGCCCGGGCCGGTATCCGCAACGCGTAGCACGGCAGTTTGCTTTTCCCGCCGCAGAGTGACGCGCACCGCACCGTCGAGGCGGTTATACTTGATACCGTTTTCCACCAGATTGAACACCAGTCGGTAGATCAGCGCATCACTGCCCACCATGCCCAGTTCCGCGCAGTCCTGCTGCAAGGAGATATTGTTTTTCTGGGCAAGGGGGGTCAGGTCGGTCAAAATTTCCTCCACCAGCGGTGCAAGGGCGATCTGGTCAGTACGGGAGATCGATTGCAGATTGCTCATCTCTAATAAAGTGCGCACAAGGGCGGTCAGGCGATCCAGTTGCTCCCGCAGAGAGCTGACCAGCCCGGCAGTCTCGGCATCCATGGCTGGGTGCTCCTCTGCAAACAGTTCCAGCTTCGTCTGCAAAATAGCCAGCGGGGTGCGCAGCTCGTGGGCTGCGTTGCCCGCAAACTGCCGTTGTAATTCAAAGGACTGTGCCAGGCCATCCAGCATCCGGTTTACCGACCGGCTCAACTGCCCGAATTCCTGCACGGTATCTTCGTCCAGACGGACGGTAGCAATGCTGTCCTGATCGACCCGCTGCGCCTGCTGCGCAAGCTGCTGCAACGGTTTCAGAGCTCTGCCGCTGACAAAATAAGCGATGGCCGCGCTGAGGATGGTGACCACAGCAGTGATGCACCAGCCCTTGCGGCCAAAAACCACCTTTGCATCGTAGACTTCCTGTGAAAAATGCGCCAGCAGGCTGGACATTTCCTCCTGCGGGATCTCGATGGTCAAGGAATCCTCACTGCCGGGCTGATACTGCATCATAAAGCCGTTGAGGGCATCCATGCCGGTTGCACCGGTGCGGTATAAAAGCAGGTTCATGCACACGCAGGCACAGGCGATGAGCAGCGCCGTCAGCAGGGTGATGCGCCATTGCAGGGACAACCGTTTCATTGTACCTCTCCTCCGATCTCGTAGCCTTCCCCGATGCGGTTGCGGATGGGGTCGTAGCCCAGCACCGCCCGCAGCTTTTTGCGCAGGGCAGAGATATGTACCCGGATGGAGTTGCTGAAGCTGTCCACGCTTCCGTCCCAGACGTGCTCAATCAGCTCTTCCTGACTGACCGGGCGTCCCTGATGCAGCAGCAGATATTCCAGTACGCCGCTCTCCTTCCGCGTCAGGGCAAGGGTCTGACCATCCACCGTGGCAACGCGGCTGCGGGTGTTGAAGCTGAGCCGCCCGCAGCACAGGCAGACGTCCTGCTGGATGAACTTGCGCCGGGTCAGGCTGCGCACCCGGGCTTCCAATTCTGCAAGGTGGAATGGCTTGGAAAGATAATCGTTCGCCCCGGCATCCAGCCCCTCCACCTTATCTGAAATTTCACTGCGCGCTGATAAGATCAGCACACAGGTCTCAAGGTCGTGCTGCCGTAAGCTGCGCAACACCTGCATCCCGTCCACCTTGGGCAGATTGAGGTCCAGCAGTACAAGGTCGTACCGCTCTGCCGTCAGCGCTTCCAATGCGGCTTCGCCGTCTGCACAGGCGTCCACCTCGTACCCGGACAGCCGCAGCTTCCGGGCAATGTCCTCCCGCAGGGAGTGCTCGTCCTCTACCACCAAAAGGCGCATTTTGTTTTCCACCCTTCCCGTAAAAAATCCATTTCTTGCGTTTTTCTTCATTATAACAGATTATAGCAGACGGTGTTAAGATTCGTGTTAAGATTTTCTTAGCAGAAATTTTATCCCGGATAGTGTATACTGGTGCCATCAAACAACAGGAGGCTATGATGTTCATGACAAAAAAACAGGCGCAGCTGCTTTTGCTTGCTGCCGGGGTACTGATGCTGCTGTTCGGCGTATGGCGGGGCGAGGCAGACACCGTATTTTCAAAAGCCATCCGGCTGTGTATGGAGTGTGTGGGCATTGGATAAGAAAAAATTAAATCCCCTTGCCCGGTTCCGGGGCTTTATACAGGCCGGAGCGACCCTTTTAACCAACATCCACCTGCCCAACTTTGCTAAAGGAACGCTGTATCAGGGCAATGGAAAATACGTCTGCGTCCCGGGGCTGAACTGCTATTCCTGCCCGGGCGCTGCCGGTGCCTGCCCGGTGGGGGCGTTTCAGGCGGTAGTGGGCTCTTCCAAATTCCGCTTTTCCTACTACATCACCGGCATTCTCATCCTTTTCGGGGTGCTGCTGGGACGGTTCATCTGCGGTTTCCTCTGCCCGTTCGGGTGGTTTCAGGAGCTTTTGCACAAGATTCCCTCTCCCAAGCTTTCCACCAAAAAGCTAAAGCCGCTGCGCTATTTAAAGTATGTGGTGCTGCTGGTCATGGTGGTGCTGCTGCCATTGCTGGCGGTCAACGAGCTGGGCATGGGCGACCCCTTCTTCTGCAAATATCTCTGCCCACAGGGCGTGCTGGAAGGCGCCCTTCCCCTCTCCCTGACCAATGCTGGCATCCGCGCCGCGCTGGGCAAGCTGTTCACATGGAAAGCCTGCATTCTGCTGGCAGTCATTATGGGCAGCGTGGTGTTCTACCGCCCCTTCTGCAAGTGGCTGTGCCCGCTGGGCGCGTTTTATGCGCTGCTGAACAAGGTCTCGCTGTTCCAGATGCGTGTAGACACCCACAAATGCGTCTCCTGCGGCGCCTGCGCAAGGGCCTGTAAGATGGACGTAGACATTACCAAGACCCCCAACCACGCCGAATGTATCCGCTGTGGGATGTGTATGAAAGCCTGCCCAACGGACGCCATCCAGTACAAGTTCGGGCTGGGAGACCAATCAAACACCGAAACAACAAAGGAGTAAAACCATGAAATTCAACCGTGTAACCGCACTTTTGCTCAGCCTTACGCTGGCTTTCAGCCTTGCCGCCTGCGGGCAGGGCGCGTCCTCTGCATCTTCTGCATCCTCTTCTTCTGCCGCTTCCTCTGCGGCAGCGGAAACCAAGACCGAGGAGCAGCTGCTGGCCGAGGAAAACGAGATCCTTTCCGCAAACGATGCCCTGTGGGAGAAGGTGTTCGCTTCCATGGACAAAAACATGACTGAGACCACCCTCAGCACGAACTACGGCGATTTTCTGCGCAGCTCCGTGGAAAAGGCAAAGGACCAATTCTCGGATGAGGAGTACAAGACCCTGACCGCCGATGCAGAAAAAATCCGTTCCATCGAGGAGCAGATCGCCACCCTTGCCCTCGCGGACGCGGCCGCTTCCGGCGCTGCCGCACAGGGCACTGCCTTCCCCCAGTTTGAGGGCAGCGATTTAGAGGGCAACCCGGTGGACAACAGTCTGTTTGCGGGCAACGCCTTTACGGTGGTGAACTTCTGGTTCAACGGCTGCAAGCCCTGCGTAGAGGAACTGGACGACCTGAACGCCCTGAACGAGAAGGTCAAGGCACAGGGCGGCGAGGTTGTCGGCATCAACACCGAGACGCTAGACGGCAACCAGCAGGGCATTGATGCTGCCAAAAAACTGCTGGCTGCAACGGGCGCAAGCTACCGCAACATCTACTTTGCCTCCGGCAGCGACGCCGGCAAGTTTGCGCTGAATATCATGGCCTTCCCCACCACCTACGTTTTTGACCGGGACGGCAACGTTGTGGGCCAGCCCCTGCTGGGCGGCATCGACAAGGAAGAAAACCTTGCCGCCCTGCAAAAAAATATTGACGCTGCCCTTGCCAAGGACAACGCCAAATAAGCTATTCTCCCCTGCCACGGAAATCAACTTTTAGAGTTCGTCCCAGAGCAGCCGGATGAGGGGCAATTTCCCGTAAGCTGCTGTTCGTTTGCGCCCTCATCAGTCACCTGCGGTGACAACTTTTTTTCCCCCCCCCCCCCAACCGGGGGAAGCCTTTAGAGAAAATTTGATTTCTGTAATTCCCTGCCGCCTACGGGCGGCTTTTTTTGTTTGCACCGGGCATTGTCATGCACGCCCGGGCGCCGGACGGAATACGCTGGGGCAGAATCATACTTTTACCAGCAAAGGAGCGTATCTCCATGAAGAACACCGGAATTCTCCGCATCCAGGCCTTTGCGGCCCGTCAGTCCAGCCCTGTCGAGGGTGTGACCGTCACCGTCAGCGGCAACGGCTTTACCGCCACCCGCCTGACCGACGCCGAAGGCAACGCCGACGACGTCACCCTTACCACCCCCGCCTGTGCTCTCTCGCTGGACGAGAACAACACCACGCAGCCCCCCTACGCGGTCTGTGACCTCGTGGCCTCCAAGCCCGGCTACCGCACCGTCCGCATCCAGGGCGTGCAGGTCTTTCCCGGGCAGGTGACGCTGGCCCAGCCCGAGATGATCCCCGACACCGAAGAGATGCGGGACACCCCCAACGTCCCCATCGTCATCCCGCCCCACAGCCTCTTCACCGGCGACGGCGGCAGCGGCCCGAACCCGTTCCTCTCCTGTATGCCGCGGGTGCTGGACCGGGTCATCATCCCGAAGAACATCACCGTCCATCTCGGCAGGCCCGCCGCCTCGGCCCGGAACGTCACCGTCTCGTTCCGCAGCTATATCGCCAACGTGGCGTCCAGTGAGGTGTATCCGACCTGGGCTGACGAAAATGGCCCAGCGGGGCGGTCAAACTGCCTTCCGGCTCAGAAATTCCATTCGATCGTTATTTTTTGTTCTCCGGTGAGTGGGTCTTTCGTTCCGACAACGACACGATGAACCAGCAGTACAGCAAGTTCGCGGGTCAGTTGCGAAACCTGTGCCAGTTCACGGACACGCTGCATCTGCGTCTGGACTCCACCGGTCTCTTCCTGCTGTTGTTCCAGTTCCGTTTCCAATGTATCGATCCGGGTCTCTGCCTTTTTCACTTCTTCCAGAAAGGTCTGGTTCATTTCAGAAAACTGAACGGCATCAATCAGACCAGACACCTTATCCAGATACAGCTCCTGCATGGCCTTGCGCCGCCGGGCTGCTTCGCTCTTCAACCGTTTCAGCTCGTCGCGCCTGGCCTGCTCTCGCCGCCGGATGGGGTCATCCTGTTCTGGAAGGGGAACTTTTTCAGGGTCAAAATAGTCTGCCGCATACGCCCGGATACGTTCCAGTACCGCATTCTCCAACGCGTCCATATCGGTACAGGTCTTGTTGCCGCACACTTCCGGTGCGCGCTGGTGCATCCGGCAGCGAACATAGCGTCTTTGTGTTCCATCCGCTCTCGGCTGACGGCCAGTTTGCTCCATGCAACTGCCACAGCATCCACAAACCACTTTTTTTGCCAGCGGATGGATCATTCCCTTCTCGCCGCTCCGGGTGCGCTCCTGCATCATCCTCTGGACCGTTTCAAACATTTCCCGCTCAATGATCGCTTCATGGGTATTTTCTACAACGATCCACTGCGATTTTGGAAGCCAAACCGTCTTTTCAGACTTGTAACTTATCTTTTTATGCTTTCCCTGCACCATATTTCCGATATAAAGCTGATCATGCAGTATTTGATATACGGTGGGACTGCTCCAAAGAGCCGCATTTGTATTCTTTAATGCACTGCGGTAATGGATGCCATGCAGCTGCTTATAGGCCGTCGGGCTTGGAATTTTTTCGTCATTCAGGATGCGTGCGATCTTGTGTGCGCCGATCCCGTTAAGAGCCATGGAGAAGATCCGCCTTACCACCTCGGCCGCTTCCGGGTCGATGATGAGTTTTCCTTTTGCATTTGGATCTTTGCAGTATCCATACCGTGCAAAAGAGCCGATGAACAGCCCCTCTTTCCGCTTGTGGTCAAGCACCGAGCGGACATTGGTGGACAGATCTTCCAGATACCACTCGTTGATCAGGCCGTTGATCTGGCGGGATTTTTTGTTCGCGGTATCGTTGGTATCCACATGGTCTACCACCGCAATGAAGCGGACGCCCCACTCCATGAACTTTCCGTGCAGATACTTTTCCACGAGCTCCATGTCACGGGTGAAACGGGATTGCGTTTTGGCCAGTACCACATCAAACTGATGTTCGCTTGCGGCTTGCAGCATCGAATTGAATGCCGGGCGGTTCCGGTCGATGCCGGAATAGTCCTCATCCGAATAGATCTGGTAAATGTCAAATCCGTTCTCCAGGGCGTACTGGAGCAGCATCGACTTTTGATTCTGAATGCTCTCCGATTCACCAATTTTATCTTCATCTTCTTTGCTCAGGCGGCAATAAATTGCTGCTTTCATGATCTGCCCCCTTCTTTTTGTACACGAGCATCCATGCGCAGCATCACGCATCCCTCCTTCCAATTCAGGGATGCCAGATCAGGCACAGGATCTTGGAGGAACCGCATTGAGCAATCCATCGATGATATATCGCTCAAATTCCTTTTGAAACCGTTCTTTGCGCTGTTCGTTGTTGTCCGAACGAAATTTTTCGTGCAGAATAAAAGGAGTTTTTTTCATCGAATCCCCCTTTTCGGTCCACCTGGTCGTGATCTGTGTCACTTCAGTCTATTTCCAGTCAGCGAAATTCAGAACTTTCCAGATTTTTCATGCAAAATATTGCAAGACGTTCAAAATCAACTTGAAACGCTTTTGCCGCAATGGTACAATTATATTGTCATTTTATGGAAACTCGGCGCAAAGCCCCGTGCGGACAGGCCGCAAGCGTCGGAGTTCCTGTGGGATGTGTAAGAATCGCTAAGGCAGCACTGCGCTGCTGCACCTGCGCAGTATTGCTTTCCGAAAATGTGAGAAAGTATATTTATATGATGAAAAAGATCTCCCGCCGCTCGTTTTTACAGGTCTGCGGCATTACTGCGGCAGCGGCAGCGATGACGGCATCGGCATGAGCGAGGAGTTTCAAAAGACCCTTTTTGACCCCTTTACCCGCGAGGAAAAATCCGGCACCAATAAGGTGCAGGGTACCGGCCTTGGCATGGCCATCACCAAGAGCATCGTAGACCTGATGGGCGGTTCCATCAGCGTGGAGAGCGCCCCCGGCAGGGGTACCCGCTTTGAGGTCGTGCTGGAATTTCCTATTGCTACGGAGTCGGATCATGCGCAGAAGGTGCAGGCTCTGCCGGAGGAAGAAGAGACCGCTTCTCCCCTGTCCGGCATGAAGTTCCTCTGCGCCGAGGATAACGCCATCAACGCCGAAATTCTGGAAATGCTGCTGGAATCCAAGGGCGCAAGCTGCACCATCTGCTCCAACGGTCAGGAGATCGTGGATGCCTTTGCCAGCGTCAAGCCCGGCGAGTACGACATGATTTTGATGGACGTGCAGATGCCGGTGATGGACGGCCTGGAGGCCACCCGCCGCATCCGCAATGGCGAAAATCCGCTGGGCAGGATCATCCCCATCCTTGCCATGACCGCCAACGCCTTCCTTGAGGATATGCAAAAGAGCAAGGAAGCCGGCATGGACGAACATCTCTCCAAACCCGTGAACATTGCAGCACTGGAACAGACCGTAAAACGCTTCCGCGTTACCTCCCCCCATTAAAAAATAGCGAAAAAGCGCGTTTCCGCAGATGAAACACACAAATGATGTAAATGATGTAGAAGAGGGTCAGAACGTGAATACACTTTCCGAGATCGAGGAATATTACAAAGCGCGTGAGCAGCAGCTGTTGAAAAAACTTCATCAACAGGGAGCCGCTCTTGCCGCAGCGGAGCAGGCGCTGAAACAACTGACCGAAAATCAGAAAGTATCGGAGGACGAAACAGCCCGACAGTGCGCTGCACGGGAGCAGGCATTCGAAGAAAAGCTCTATCGGGATCCGCTGACAGGAATTTACAACCGCCGCTATTACGAAGAAGTTGCCCGCAAAACCATCGGCCCGGCGGGTGTCGCACTGATGGATGTGGATGATTTCAAGATCTGCAACGATACCTATGGGCATTACGCCGGAGATATGGCACTGAAAACGGTGGCAAACACCATCCAGTCCTGCATCCGGAAGTCGGACCTGCTCATCCGCTATGGCGGAGACGAATTTCTGCTGGTGTTACCCGGCATTCCGGGAGACTTTTTGCAGACCAAACTGGAACAGATCTGCACCGCCGCGCAGATGGCATCTGTACCCGGCTATTCGCATTTCCGTATCTCGCTGAGCATTGGCGGAACGATACAGTCCCTCGCCGACCCTATGGATAACATCGTTCGCCGGGCGGATCGGCTGATGTATCAGGCAAAGGGCCGCAAGAATGCCGTCATGGTGGAGGTTCCGGGGCATAACCTGGCGGCTTTGGAAAAACTTTTGCAGAACAAGCCACAGATCTTACTTGTGGATGACTCCGCAATGAACCGCATGATACTGACAGAGATCCTGGGAGACAGCTACCACATTCTGGAAGCAGAAAACGGACGGGAATGCATGGAAAAATTGCAGGCAGAAGCCGGAAACATTGCACTGGTGCTGCTGGACATCAATATGCCCGTTATGGACGGCTTTGAAGTGCTGAAAGCCATGAATGCCAACCACACCATCGAGGATATCCCGGTCATTATGATCTCCAGCGAGGACTCCGATGCGACGATCCGGCGTTCCTATGAGCTGGGCGCAAGTGATTATGTCAATCGCCCCTTCGATGCTCGTATCGTGTACCGCCGTGTGACCAACACCATCAAGCTGTACGCCAAGCAGCGGCGGCTGGTGCAGATGGTCTCAGAGCAGATCCGCGCCCGTGAAAATAATACGGATACGCTGGTGGGTGTACTGAGTCATATCGTAGAATTCCGCAACGGCGAAAGCGGCGCCCATGTGCGGCACATCCGTATCATCACCGAACTGCTGCTCCGCCGTCTGTTGGAGATCAGCAGCAGATACTCGATCACTGCGGAACAGCAGGATATGATCCCGCTGGCTTCTGCCCTGCACGACATCGGAAAAATCGGCATTGACGAAAAGGTCCTCAACAAGCCCGGCAGGCTGACCCCGGAGGAATTCGAGGTCATGAAGACCCACAGTATGCTGGGAGCCAAGATGCTGCATGATCTGGATAATTTTGCAGAGCAGCCGCTGCTGCAAACGGCCTACGAGATCGCCCGCTGGCATCACGAACGCTGGGATGGGCGCGGCTACCCGGATGAACTGAAGGGCGATGAGATCCCCATCAGCGCACAACTGGTCTCGCTGGCTGATGTGTACGATGCACTGACCAGCGAACGCTGCTACAAAAAAGCCTTCTCCCACGAAAAAGCCGTGCAGATGATCCTGAACGGCGAGTGCGGAGCCTTCAACCCGCTGCTGCTGCAGTGCCTGACGGATATTCAGGCTGACCTGAAAGAAGAATTACAGCAGCACAACTGAGCAATGGATGCAATAAAACAGGAGAACAAAAAGTCCAAATGAAACACAGAATCTCACGCCGTGCATTTCTGCGTGGCTGCACGCTGCTGGCGGCATCTGCTGCCGTCGGCAGTCTGACTTCCTGCGGCGGAACCAACGCGAAGGACAGCAGTCTTCCACAGCTCATTGTGGGAAGTGATACCTATCCGCCCTATATTTATCTGAACAATGACGGCGTCCCCGCCGGGATCGACGTGGAGATTGCCACCGAAGCCTTCCGCCGCATGGGATATGCTGCCCAGTTTGAACCGATCGATTGGGAGCAAAAAACAGCTCTGGTGGAAAGCGGTACCATCGACTGCATCTGGGGCTGCTTTTCCATGGATGGGCGCGAGGAGGTATACCGCTGGGCGGGGCCCTACATGGTGAGCCGTCAGGTGGCTGCGGTGGATGCCGACAGCAGCATCCGGACACTCGGCGACCTTGCCGGAAAGACCATCGCCGTGCAGAGCACCGGCAAGCCGGAGGAGATCTTTCTCAGCGGCTCCGACCCGCGCATCCCGCAGACCGTCGAGGTGTTCAGCACCGAAGACCGCAGCGTGCAGTATGCGATGCTGGCCTGCGGCTATGTGGATGCCATCGCTGCCCATGAGACGGCCATCCTGCAATACATGAAGGACAATTCCGTGGAGTTCCGCATCCTCGAAGAACCGCTGCTGATTACCGGGCTGGGCATCGCCTTTGCCAAAAACGACAACCGCGGGCTGGACACCCAGCTGAACGCTGTTCTTGCACAGATGCGCACAGACGGCACACTGGAGCAGATCCTTGGCAAGTATCTTGAACATGCTTCGCAGTATCTGGAGGTGGACACCATTGGCACGTAAAAACAAACCCATCTCAGATACATGGAGATGGGGGCTCTATCTGGTCATCGGCGTGCTTTTTATGGCCGGCGTCGTTTTTTTCTCAAGTTGGCAGGCACTGCGTGCAACGGAGGCTCGTTTCTGCCAGATCCTTGATTTTGTCAAATCCCAGTCCACCAGCTTTGAAAAGCACAACGATACGGTCGTGGCCAAAGCGCTCCGCCGCACGGCGGTATCGGTGCATCAGCTGGCACAGGACCCTGCGCTCGACCTTTCCGACCCGGAATGCCTGAACAGGCAGGCAGAGCTGCTCTGGCTCACAGGTATTTCGGTTCTGGCCCCGGACGGTACGCTCCTGTGCGAATCCACAACGAACGGCATCGGCTATGCCCGGTTTGGAGAGCATCTCAAGAATGATGCCGTTCTGGACGTTTTCTCTTACCCGCAAAAGACCTACCTGAAGCGGGTCCTGCTGGAGGATGGGTCTGCCGTGGATGTTGCGGCACACCGGGCAGAAAGCAAAGAGGTCATCCTGCTTGCCTACCGCTATACCCCGGCAGAATTTATAGAGGGAACAGCTTTGTCCATCCAGAGCGTACTGGACGGTTACTCGGTTGCGACCAGCGGCACATTGTTCATCGTGCAGAACAATCAGGTCATTGCCTCCAACCGCCCGGAGCTCATCGGGCAGGATGCTGCGGACAGTCCGCCGGTGCGGGAGATCCGCAAAGCCGGGGCTGCCGAAACGCTGACCCATACCCACGATTGGAACGGCTCCGGCTGCTATTTTGGAATGTACTGCCACGGAAGGTCTTTCGATCTCTACGCGTATACGGATGAAAGATCCGTCTTCCGTGAATCGTTTCCGCTGATCTTGATGGCGCTGGCCGGTTACATCCTGCTTGTAATGGTCCTTCGGGTGCTGCGCAGACGCTCCGTGCAGGAGATGGAGCAGCAGAAGAAAGAGCAGGAGAAGAAGTATCAGGCTCAGCTGGAGGAACAGAACCGCAAACTGGAGATCGCACTCCAGCACGAGGGTGCGGCAAACCGTGCCAAGCGGGAGTTCCTGTTCAATATGAGCCACGATATTCGCACCCCGATGAACGCCATCATCGGCTTCACCTCGCTGGCTGCGACCCATATTGATAATAAGGAGCAGGTGCTGGACTACCTGAAAAAGATCTCTACCTCCAGCCAGCATCTGCTTTCCCTCATCAATGATGTGCTGGATATGAGCCGCATCGAGAGCGGAAAAGTAAAAATTGAAGAAAAAGCGGTGCATCTGCCGGACCTCGTCCACGATGTGCGCTCCATCATCCAACCCGATGTTTCGGCAAAGCGGCTGTCGCTTTTCATCGATACCATGGACGTGGAGAACGAGGACATCATCACCGACCCGCTGCGGCTGAACCAGATCCTGCTGAACATTTTGTCCAACGCCATCAAGTTCACTCCCACAGGCGGTACGATCAGCATCCGCATTGCCCAGAAGAACGGTGCGCCCAAGGGCCGTGGCTGCTATGAGTTCCGCATCAAGGACAATGGCATTGGTATGAGCGAAGCGTTCCAGAAGCACATCTTTGAGGCGTTCAGCCGGGAGGAAAGCTCCACCGTCAGCGGCATTCAGGGTACCGGCCTGGGTATGTCCATCGCCAAGAACATTGTGGATATGATGGGCGGCACCATTGCGATTGAAAGTGAACCGGGCAAGGGCAGCGAATTCATCGTAGATCTCTGCTTCGCACTCAGCGGACAAAGGGTGGAGCCCAAGCAGCTCCCACAGTTGGAAGGGCTGCGCGCATTGGTAGCAGACGACGATACCGACACCTGCCTGAGCGTCAGCACCATGCTGTCCAAGATCGGGATGCGGCCGGAGTGGACGATCTCCGGCCGGGAAGCGGTGATCCGCACCCGGTACGCCATGGAACAGGGCGACGAATTCAGCGTCTACATCATCGACTGGCTCATCCCCGATATGAACGGCATCGAGGTCGTGCGGCAGATCCGCAAGGTGATCGGGAAAAGCTGCCCTATCATTATTCTGACGGCCTACGATTGGACGGATATTGAAGAGGAAGCCCGCGCTGCCGGAGTGACCGCCTTCTGCGAAAAGCCGCTGTTCCTTTCCGAACTGCTCAGAGTGCTGGCAGAACCGTACGGTGCAGAGCCTGCCTGTAAGCCAGCGCAGCCAGATGCCTCCGAGCTCAAAAGAAAGAAACTTTTGCTGGTGGAGGACAATGCCTTGAACCGCGAGCTCGCGCTGGAGATCCTGAAGGAAGCGGGCTTTGCGGTAGACACTGCTGAGGATGGCGAGATCGCTGTCCAGAAGATGAAGCAGGCGGCCCCCGGGCAGTACGATTTGATCTTAATGGACATCCAGATGCCCAAGATGGACGGTTACGAGGCAACGCGGCAGATCCGCGCCCTGCCAGATGCTGCAAAGGCAGGCATTCCCATCTTTGCAATGACGGCAAATGCCTTTGAAGAAGACCGTCAGAATGCATTGAAGGCCGGTATGGACGGCCACATTGCAAAGCCGCTGGATATTCCGCATCTGCTGCAGGTCCTTGCAGATGTACTGAAATCATAACGGCTGCCAGCCGACAAAAGCAAAAGCACCCGCAGCAGGCTTCGCAGAGGCTCTTGACCTCTGGAAGCGAATGCTGCGGGTGCTTTATTTATTTTCTGTCTGACAGGCGTTTGGCTCACAAAATTTTGCGCAGCTCCTGCACGAGATCGCCGATCACGATGGGCTTGGACAAAAAGCCGTTCATGCCGCTTTCCAATGCGTTGCGGCGGTCCTCGTCGAAGGCGTTGGCGGTCATGGCAAGGATGGGGAGCTTTGCCCGGGCAGGGTCATCCAGTGCGCGGATCTTCCGGGTGGCGGTGTAGCCGTCCATCACCGGCATCTGCACATCCATCAGCACCAGATCATAGCTGCCCGGCGCTGCGGTGCTCACCTTTTCCACCGCCACTTCACCGTTTTCCGCCGTATCGACCCGGAAGCCGTACTCGCGCAGGATCTCTTGCGCGATCTCGCGGTTCAGCTCGTTGTCCTCTACCAGCAGGATATGTTTGCCTTTGAAGTCGGCGTTCTTTTCCGGCAGAAGCTCCTGCGACGCATCTGTCAGCTTCTGGCCGAGGGCGCTCATCAGGGTCTCGCGCAGGTCGGATATGAACATGGGCTTGGAGCAGAAGGCGGTCACACCGGCGGCCTTTGCCTCCACCTCAATGTCAGACCAGTCGTAGGCCGTCAGGATGATGATGGGGGTATCGTCGTTCAGGCTGCGGATCTGGCGGGTGACCTCGATGCCGTTCATATCCGGCAGCCGCCAGTCGATGATATAGGCGTGGTAGGCATCGCTCATCTCGATGGACTGCCGCGCGCGCAGCACCGCTTCCTTGCCGGAAAGGGTCCACTCCGCCCGCATTCCCACCTTGACCAGCATCTTTGTCACGCTGTCGCAGGTGTTGAAATCGTCGTCCACCACCAGAGCCTTCAGACCCTCCAGCTCGGTGATCTTTTCCACCGGGCGGTGCTCTGCCTGCACCCGCAGCGGCACACGAATGATAAACTCGCTGCCCTTGCCCTGCGCTGTCTGCACCTCGATGGTGCCGCCCATCATATCCACGATGTTTTTGGTGATGGCCATGCCAAGGCCGGTGCCTTGGATACGGCTGACCGTGGAGGTGCGCTCCCGCTCAAACGGCTCAAAGATTTTTTTGGCAAATTCCGGGCTCATGCCGATGCCGTTGTCCTTGATGCGGAACTCGTACTGCCCGCAGCCGCGCACCTGCCCGGCAAGCTGGCGCACCCGCACCGAGACTGTGCCGCCCGCCGGGGTGAACTTGATGGCGTTGGACAGCAGGTTCAGCAGGATCTGGTTCAGCCGGGTCTTATCGCAGTAGACATCCTCGTCGGTCACATCCATCGCATCCATATAAAGCTCCAGCTGTTTTGCGTAGATCTGCCCGCTGACGATGGTTTTCAGATCGTGCAGCACCTCCGAAAGGTTGACTTCCACCTCTTCCAGATGGAGCTTTCCGCTTTCGATGCGGCTCATATCCAGCACATCGTTGATGAGGGAGAGCAGATGGTTGCTGGAAGCAAGGGTCTTGGCCAGATAATCCTTCACCCTCTCCTTGTCGTCGATATTGCTGATCGCCAGTGTGGTAAAGCCGATGATGGCGTTCATGGGGGTGCGGATGTCGTGGGACATATTGGAAAGGAAGGTGCTCTTGGCGCGGTTGGCAGTCTCGGCAGCGGCAACGGCATCCGAAAGCGCCTGATTCACCTGTTTGTCGGCGGTGCGGTCGGACATGACAAGGATGTATTTGGTCCTGCCCTCCACCTCGCTGCCTATGGCGATGTTATGGAACCAGCGGCGCTCTTTGGTTTCCAGATGCTCAAACTCGAGATCCCATTCCCGCTGCTGCCCGCTGAGAAGCCCATCCAGAAAGTTTTTGCCCTGCTCCGGGGCGCCCAGCTTGTCCAGAGCATGGACATCCTGCCGGACTTCTCTCCACGGGATGCCCAGAAGCCGCTCAATGTTCGGGCTGACGTAATCCGTCTGGGAGGTTTTTGCGTCCAACATCAGGAAAACGTCGTCCACGTTCAGCGAGAGCTTCTGGAACAGTTCGTCCCGGTAGGAGATCTCGGTATTCTTCCGGCGCAGGGTCGTATGGCTTCTGCGCACAATGAGCAGAATGACCAGCACCGCAAGACCTGCGGCGATGCCTGCTGCGATCTGTATCGTATGGAACCACAGCTTATCCAGATTGGCATTGACGATTTTGACCGGGACAAGTCCCAGCATCGTCCAGCTCTGGACAGCCGTACCCTCGTAGACCAGATAATAACTGGTGTCACCCAGCTTTACCCTCAGGTTTCCGCTGCTGCCCTGCTCAAACGCATCCGAGAGGGCAAGGATCTGCTCCTCTGAAAGGTCGGAATGGTCGCGCAGCATCGCAATGAAGTTGTAGATCGTTTCCGTGCGGTTTACAGAATTGTCGATGACCACCCGCCCATCCGGGTAGATGACATAGTTGCTGGCATTGCCCTGAAAGGCGGAGCTGTCCAGTAATCTCAGCACCTCATCGTTGTAATAGGTGATGGCAACGGCATCGTAGGCAAAGCCCCGGTAGCTGCCCTGCGTTTTGGGACAGATGAACGCCAGCATCTGGGGCTTGCCGGGCAGCGCCGTGTTCACGACGACATCCTCATCGTGAGCGAGCTTTTCATCCAGATTTGTCTGCAGGCCAAGGTAGCCCGTTTTCCCGGTCACGGTCATGTAGTTGCCGTCATAGGTAAGAAAGTAGAATTCAGCAAACCCGGCCTCCTGCTGTGCCGCCCTGATATACGCCTGTATTTCGGCCTCATCCGAGGCAGTTTCCAGAAAGCCGTTGTACAGATGCAGGTAGCTCACATTTTTGCGCACCAGCTCTTTCAGCATATTATTGGATTTATGCAGCACCTCTTCCAGATGCGAGGTACTTTCCTGATAGATGGTCTGAGACACAAACGAGATGTACCGAACGCTGAAACCCGCTATCAGCAAGACCAGAAGAAGGATGGCCGCAACAGGGAGCCACTTTTGCCGGGGATGGCAGTTTCGTTTGGATTCGTGCTTTTCGTCTTCCATCCCGCTCACCTCAGTGTCATGTAGTTTTCAGGCTCTGCAAGCGCTGCGCCGCCGCCGGAGAGATGATCGCGCCATCTGTTTTTTACCCATGTATCTCCGTCCAAAAACGTGCCGCTTTCGCTCGCAAGCAGCGCTTCCATCTGATTTTCCGCTGCCAGACAGGTCACGGTAACGGTGTCGTCGTCTCGGAGCGGCTGTCCGTTCCGGGTGATGCCGGTCAGGGTATAGCTGCCGCCTGCCTCTTTGACCTCCACGGCAATGCCGCTGACCACCGGCAGAGAACCGCGGTTGAAGGGCACAAACCCGCCCTCGCAGCCCTCCACAAAGGCGCGGACGGTCTCCTTCAGCTCTGCGCCGGTCATGGTGCGCTGGCGGGACATCAGACCGTTGGGCATGATCATGGAAGCGGCCATTTTCTTGTTATAATCTGCCTGCAGCACACTGCCGGTAAAGCTGTTTGCGGTGGCAAGCAGCACATCGGTGCCATAAACGCCCCGCAGCGTGTTCGCCATAACGGAGAAGGAGGCGCTGCCGCCGTTTGCGTGGAAGACATTGGAATAGCTCTTCCCGGAGGTCAGCACGATCTCGTCATCGGCAGGCGTTTCTTCGGCAAGAAGCTGGGCATTGAACGCACGATAAGCCTGCTGTGCCGTGTACTCGCCCGCGATCATTTTGGAGACAACGTCCTTGGAGACGGCAAAGAAATCGTTGGAGGCGATGCGGATATACATGTGGTTTTCTTCCACCACATCGCGCACATCCTTCATGTACTCGGTCAGGCGCAGGGGGACGTTCTGGCTGTAGCTCAGCAGGTCCTGCCCGTCGGAGATAATGCGGCTCTGCGCCTCCTCGGAGAGCATGACGTTCAGCACCTTCATGGCTTTTTCGCGGCGCGCGGTGTCCTGCTCGAGGTCACGGTTCAGAGCGATCTGGAAATACGGGGTGGTCATGATCCACTTTTCGCCGTTCTGGCTGAAGAAGGGCAGGAAGATCGTGTCGATGCCCTCATCCCGAAACATCTTGACACCGGCAGAGCTGCCAAAGTACATGGCAGCTTCTCCGTTCCGGAACATCCCGGTCACATCGTCGTAATTCAACGCAAGATCGTCTGCCGTGAGGTGGGTATCCTGAATGAACTGCGCCATCCGCTCAAACGCCCCCGGCCACACGGTGTCGTCCAGACCCACCCGTGCGGTGCTGGCAGGGTCGCTGTAAGCAGTGCGCCACTTGCGCCCATCAGTTGTGGTAAGCTCGGCAGCGGAAAGCCCCTGCAGCGTTTCCATGCAGGTGTAGTCATAGGTATAATCGGCGGTAAAGCCGCGGATGCCCACCTTCTCAAACGCCTGACAGGCCGAAACGAAGCTCTCGTAATCGGTGGGCAGAGGAATATCGTACTGCTCAAAAAGGCTGCGGTTGACCACAAAGCCGTGGGCATCGGCGCAGACTGGCAGCCAGTTCACGCTGCCGTCCTCGTTTTTGAAGCTGTTGAGGTAGGTGTTGTACACAGCGCCCGCCTCGTTGGTCAAGGCAAGGTTCATCAGGCTGTCCTTCAAGGGAGCCGCATCGTGCAGCGAGAAGCGGCAGCTGGTGATAATATCCGGCAGACCGCCGTGCTCCTCCAAAAACTTGTAAAAATCCAGATCGTTGTTTCCCACGATGAATTCAATATTTACATCCGGCAGCTGGGACTGGATATAAGGCGCATAGGTCTCGTACAGGCTTGTACTCCACAGATACACCTGAATGGTCTGGGCATCCTCCTGCTTTTCCACATTTTCGGCGGTTTTTGTTCCGCAGCCGGTCAGTACAGATAGACCTATCACCAATGCCGCAAATGCAGAAATAAGGCGGTGCAATGTTCTTTTGTTCATTAAATCGTTCTCCTCACAACTCTTGGGCAGCTGCCGTTCTGCACTCCCGAATACCACAAAAAGGCATCGATACAGCATGACAGAGATATAGGAATATTTTACCACCGCCATGATGGATTTTCAATAAAATTTCATATATTGATACTGCTTATGTTCTATTATTATCCCTTGACAAAAAGGCAGCTTTGGCCAGTTGGGTTATTTTGCTCCCCGTGGCCCGAGCAGGCCCTGCGGGCCAACATCCACTGCCAGATCTCGCTGGCTCTCAACCGCATCTACACCGAGTGGTACCCCAGCAAGGGCTACAGTTTCAACATCACCAACTCCACCAGCTACGACCAATACTACGTCCATGGCCGGACGGTGTTCGACGTCATGGTGCGGCTGACGGACGACATCTTCAACACCTATATCCGCAAGACCGGCACCGTGAACCCCTACTACGCTGAATATTGCGATGGAAAATCCGTCACCTGCCCCGGCCTCAAGCAGTGGGGGACGGTCACGCTGGCCAATCAGGGCCGCAATGCACTGAGCATCCTCAAATACTACTATGGCAACAACATCGAGATCATCCGCACCAACAACATCCAGTCCATCCCCCAGAGCTACCCCGGAAGCCCTCTGCGGCAGGGCAGCACCGGAGCGGCGGTATTCACCCTGCAGCGGCAGCTCAACCGCATCACCAAGGACTATCCCTTCCTCGGCCTGCTGACGGTGGACGGCATCTTCGGCCGCAAGATGACCGAGACGGTCAAAAAGTTCCAGAAGCAGTTCAACCTCACCGCCGACGGCGTGGTGGGCCGCAGCACCTGGTATAAGATCAGCTATATCTATGTCTCGGTGAAGGACCTCGCCGAGCTGACCAGTGAAGGCGAGACATTCAGCGGCACCCTCCCGGACGGCTCATGGAACCTCGGCAGCAGCGTCCTCAAACAGGGCTCCACCGGCAGCGAGGTAGAGCAGATGCAGTTCTGGCTGAGTACGCTGGCTCAGTATGAGAGCAGCATCCCCTCTGTCACGGTGGACGGCGTCTACGGCAGCGGCACAGCGGCGGCTGTCCGGGCGTTCCAGCGGCGCTACGGCCTGACGGTGGACGGCATCGTGGGCCGCACCACATGGACCGAACTGTACGACCAGTTCCGCAGCATACAGTCCGACAACGGCACCCCCAACGCCTACCCCGGCACCGCCCTGCGCCAGGGCAGCAGCGGCCAGAACGTCCGGCTGGTGCAGTTCTGGCTGAAGATCGCGCGGACGGTCTATTCCAGTCTCAACAATGTCACCGTGGACGGCATCTTCGGCTCGTCTACCGCAGCGGCCGTGCGGCGGTTCCAGACCTACTTCGGCCTCACCAGCGACGGCGTCGTGGGCCGGACGACATGGAACAAGCTCTACGAAGTCTACAACGACATCGCCAACCGCCTGCTTTCGCCCAGCCTGCGGCCCGGCGAGTACCCGGGCGTGCTGCGCAATGGCTCCACCGGCACCGCCGTCCGGGAGCTGCAATTCTACCTCTACCTCATGAGCGCCTACCAGAGCAGCATCCCCTCTGTCTCCATTGATGGCCGTTTCGGCGCAGCCACCGAGGCCGCCGTGCGGGCCTATCAGCGGTTCGCCGGGCTGACGGTGGACGGCATCGTAGGCCGGAAGACATGGGATTCGCTCTACGGCAAAGCGTCGGCCCTCCGCTCGTCCGGGCCGGTGGTCACCCTCAAGCGTCTCCCCTACCCCGGCACGCCGCTCACCGTCGGCACCGACAGCAGCGCCGTGCTCTACTACACCCTGCTTTTGCAGCGCATCGCCTACTACTACGACAGTGTAGCGTCCCCCGCGCTTTCCAGACAGTACACACAGGAGACCGCGGACGCCACCGCCAGCGCGCAGGAGCTTCTGGGCCTGCCCGCCACCGGCGTGGCAGACGCCGAGACGTGGACAGCAGTGGAAGCCCTGAGCTTACAGTTGGCGGCCTTCACCCCCAACCCCGACCGGCATCCCGAGCAGGGGCCGGACTACCCGGACCGGGCCATGAAGGAGGGCAGCGCAGGGCCTGACGTCAGCCTCATCGAGGGCTGGCTCAATGACCACTCCCAGCTCTACTGTGAGGAGGACTACGTCGCCGACAACGCTGTCTTCGGCCCGGAGGATACCGCCGCTGTGAAGGAGACGCAGCAGCGGGCGGGCCTTGAGCCAAACGGCGTCGTGGACCGGCCCACCTGGGCCGCACTCCGCGCCCAAAGCCATACTGCCTGCGACAGCTGCACCGAGGAGGGATGAGAGATGGCACGCTTACTGGTCTATGACGCCTACGAGAATAAAGTCTACACCTATTCGAGCCTGCGCGAGAACGACCCCATGCCCTACAGCACCGGCAGGACTCTGACCGTGCGGGAGTTCCGGGGCAAATCGAACAGCCCGGTGCTCTGGACGACCATCGCGGCAATGGAAGCGTGGAACCTCACCCGCCGCAAATACGGCAGGGGCATCCCGGTGGGATACGCCTTCCGCCGCATCTGGGAGGGAGGCCACGGCACTCGCAGCCAACACTATGCCGGCGTGGCCTTCGACGTGGGGCAGAGTCTCAGCCAGACCCAGCGCACCGCCATCTACAACGCCGCCCGCTCCACCGGAGCGTGGGGCTATGTCGAGCCGCTGAGCCAGACCCCCACATGGGTCCACTTCGACCGGCGCTACGGCACACCCGCCTGCAGAGGCACCACGGCAGGCTACCCCACCCTTCGCCGGGGCAGCCGGGGCTGCTATGTCATGATCCTCCAGGACGCCCTCTCGACGCTGGGCTACCAGACCGGGAACCGCATCGACGGCATCTTCGGCAGCCGGACGGAAGAAGCACTCAAGGGCTACCAGCGGCGCACCAGTCTGCGCGTCGACGGCGTCTGCGGCTGCAACAGCTGGAAAAAGATCTCCACCGCCGTGCTGGGCGTGGGACGGACGAAGACGACGATCGATTGATTTTATATATTATATAATAGTAGTGTAAAATAAAAAGGCTGCTGCAAAGTACAACCTCTCAGTCTCGCTATCGCTCGACAGCTCCCCTAGTAGGGGAGCCTCTGGCGAAGAGATGGGGCTTTCCGCCATGCCAAAGCCTCCCCTCGATAGGGGAGGTGGCACGGCAAAGCCGTGACGGAGAGGTTGCTTGCAGCGGCCTCTTATTTTTTATCATTCAATCGTCCAGCAAAACATCCTCGCTGAGCACCTGTCCGATGGGCTTTGCAATGCACAGATCGGCTTCGGCGTCCGCATTGGTGGGCTGCATATTGATGACCACGAGGTGGTCGCCCCGGAAGTACCGGATGAGCCCCGCCGCCGGGTAGACCACAAGGCTGGTACCGCCGATGATGAGGGTATCAGCGCGGCGGATGGCCGAGACAGCGCCGGACAATACCTGCTCATCCAGCCCCTCTTCGTAGAGGACGACGTCCGGCTTGATGATACCGCCGCATTTGGGGCAGCGCGGCACACCGGTGCTGTTGGCGATGAAGTCCACATCGTAGAACGCGCCGCACTTGACGCAGTAGTTGCGCAGGGTGCTGCCGTGGAGCTCGTACACCGTCCTGGAGCCTGCCGCCTGATGGAGGCCGTCGATGTTCTGGGTAATGACGGCTTTCAGCCTGCCCTCCCGCTCGAGCTTCGCCAGACGCAGATGCGCCGCGTTGGGCTTTGCTCCCTTTACGATGAGCTTATCGCGGTAGAAGCGGTAGAACTCCTCGGGGCGCTCTTCCCAGAAGGTGTGACTCAAGATCGTCTCGGGCGGGTAATCGTATTTCTGATGGTAGAGGCCGTCCACACTGCGGAAGTCCGGGATGCCGCTCTCGGTGGACACGCCCGCACCACCGAAAAAGACGATGTTCTGGCTCTGCGAAATGATTTTTTCCAACTTTTCAACCATATTCAACACCTCTTTTGTATCTATCGACGGAAATCAGCGCAAAATTTTATGCATTCTGCATTTTGTTTTTCACATTTCAACGGTCATTTTCCGCAAACATCTGCCCCAGATGGGCGAAAATATCCTGCGGGAGCATCCCGTACTCGCCTTTTTGGCGGACGGCACGGTCAGCGGCGGCACCGTGGAGCCAGACCGTACAGGCGGCGGCTTCGCAGGCGGACAGACCGCAGGCCAGCAGGGCCGACGTCATACCGGCCAGCACATCGCCGCTCCCGCCCCGGGCAAGACCGGGATTGCCGGTGGGGTTGACGCAGACGCGGCCATCCGGGGCGGCGACCACGGTCCGCGCCCCTTTCAGCACCACCACCGCATTCCACTGAGCGGCATACCGCCGGGCGACGCCCTCCCGGTCGGCCTGAACGGCCTCCACCGAAAGCCCCGTCAGCCGGGACATCTCCCCCGGGTGGGGCGTCAGGATCAGCTCTTTGGCCGGGCGCGGCAGTTCCTCACCCGCATTCATGAGGCTGGCGGCAGCGTTGAGGCCATCGGCGTCCAGCACCGCACTGCCCGAAAAGCCGGTGAGCAGCTTCTTCACCAGCGTCCGCGTCTCGGCGGCGCGGGCCGTGCTCTGGGCAAGATAGCCCAGTCCCGGCCCGATGAGCAGGACGGTGGCCTTCTGCCGGAGGATGCGGGGGATGCTTTTGGGGGAGATGCCCCCTTCTGCCCCCGGCTCACAGGGGCAGAGACAGCATTCCGGCAGGCGTGCCGACACCGCCGCCAGCACCGGTTCAACACTGGCCAGTGTGACGATGCCTGCGCCGGTGCGCAGAGCGCCCTCGACGGTCAGCGACGCCGCACCGCGGTAGCAGGCACTTCCCGCCACAGCCAGCACCGCGCCGAAGCTGCCCTTGTTGCTCTCCCTCGGGCGTTTTGGAATATGTGACCAGACAAATTCAGCCGTAATTTCGGGTGTCATGCTCACGCCTCCCCCTGAATGCAGCGCCTTATCTCTTTTTCCACATCCTGCACCTCTTCGTGGAACATCCGGGCCGAGACGCGGAGGGCGCCGTGGCCCAGAATGATGACCTGCTCCATGCCGTCGGAGGTCGCCACCCGCACCCGGCGGTTCCTGCCGATCTCGTGGGTGACGCGCTCGATGAACATATCCGCCGTCTCGGCCTCTTTGGTGTAGACGACGTGGATGTTGTGGTACTGCTCGATGCTGCCGGGACTGCCCGGCACACGGTAGGCATCGAACACGAGGATGAGGACGCACTTCTTGAAGCCCTGATAGTTGCAGAGAATGTCCATCAGCCGGTGACGGGCGGCGTCGAGGCTCTCCTTGGAGAGGGCGTTCAGCTCGTCCCACGCAAAGATGATGTTGTAGCCATCCACCAGCAGATATTCGGGGGCGATCTCCCACTGCTCGGCGGCGAAATCGGGCCGTTCCCGCTTCTGCACCGGGCGGAACGCCGCCAGCGGGTCCCGTTTGATGGGGCCGTAGGTGCGCTCAAAAATTTTCAGCAGTTCGGCGTCCTCTTCCAGCGTAGCGCGGTAAGCCGCCATCCGGCGGGGACGGGCCGCTGTTTCTTCTGCTGTCGGGGCGGTGTGGCCCCAGCCGCTGTCCACGTGCATGTGGCTGCGCACCTGTTCCCACGGCACCACAAAGCCCGCGCCATGGGAGCAGAACACCGAGTCCGCCGGGTTGTCCAGGTCGTGTTCCGGCTCATAGCCCACTGCCTCGATGACCTCCGCTGCGTTGTGGCAGGGGCGGTATCCGTCCAGCGTCAGGCTCAGGTGTCCCCGGCCCCGGGTGTAGCTCACCACCTCCATGGGGTAGCTGCGCATGGCAGCCACCGGTGCAAAACCGGTGAGGGCGGCGGTCTGGCCGTCCGGTGCCGTCTCGGGCGGGTCAAAGCTGCCCTCCATCCGCTGGATGTCGCTCATGGCGCGGCCAATGTTCTCCGCAGGCACTTCCAGCCGGAAGGAATACCACGGCTCGAGGAGCTGGGTCTTTTTGATCTGGTTTGCCATCATAAGGCCCTGCCGCACGGCGCGGTAGGTGGCCTGCCGGAAGTCGCCGCCCTCAGTATGCTTGAGATGGGCGCGGCCCGCGATGAGGGTGATCTTCATATCCGTCAGCGGCGCGCCGATGAGGACGCCGAGGTGCTGCTTTTCTTCCAGATGGGTCAGCACGAGGCGCTGCCAGTTTTTGTCCAGCTCTTCCTCCCGGCAGTTGGCGGCAAACTGCATCCCGCTGCCCCGGGGCAGCGGCTCGAGCTTCAGATGCACCTCGGCATAGTGGCGCAGAGGCTCATAATGGCCCACGCCCTCGATGGCCTCGGTGATGGTTTCCTTATATAATATGCCGCCGGAGTCGAACTCCACGTCCAGCCCGTACCGCTCGGCCAGCAGGCTCTTGAGCACCTCGAGCTGAATCTCGCCCATGAGCTGGACGTGTATCTCGCCCAGCGTCTCGTTCCAGACGACATGGAGCTGAGGTTCTTCCTCTTCCAGACGGTGGAGCTTGCCCAATGCGGCATGAACGTCCGCGCCCTCGGGCAGACACACCCGATAGCTCAGGACAGGTTCCAGCACCGGGAGGTCACTGTCCCGCTCGGCCCCGAGGCCGGTGCCGGGCTTCGCCCGGGTCAGTCCGGTGACGGCGCAGACCTGCCCCGGGCCGATGGCCTCTGCCAGCGTATATTTTGCGCCGGAGTAAAGCCGCAGCTGGTTGGCCTTTTCGGCCCAGGGCTCGCCGTCCGCTTCGCCGGTGAGCTGGGCTTTGACTTTCAGCTCACCGCCGGTGACGCGCAGCCAGGTCAGCCGCTCGCCCCGCTCATCCTGCGAGACTTTGAACACCCGCGCACCGAAAGCTTCCAGCGCCGGGGCGGCGCGGGTGTATTCGTCAAGGCCGGCCAGCAGCTCGTCCACGCCCTGTAAGCCGCCGGCATTCTCCCTCTGCAGGGCCACGCCAAACCAGCAGGGAAAGACGTGCCGCCGGGCGACGGCCGGGATGATGTCCTCCGCCGTCAGGCTGCCCGCGTCCAGCATCTTTTCCATCAGGCGCTCGTCGCAGAGGGCCAGTGCCTCGTCCCGTTCGGCCTGCTCTGCGCCGAAATCCACGAATCCGTCGCCCAGACGGTGGGAAAGCTGGCTCAGCAGCGCCTCTTTGCCCGGGCCGGGCAGGTCCATTTTATTGATGAACACGAAGGTCGGGATATGATACCGCCGCAGCAGACGCCAGAGCGTCTCGGTATGGCTCTGGACGCCGTCGGTGCCGCTGATGACCAGCACAGCGTAGTCGAGCACCTGCAAGGTGCGCTCCGTCTCGGTGGAAAAGTCCACATGGCCGGGGGTGTCCAGCAGGGTAATATTCGTACTTCCCGTTTTCAGCAGGGCCTGCTTGGAAAAGATGGTGATCCCACGCGCCTTTTCCAGCGTGTCGGTGTCGAGAAAGGCATCTTTGTTATCCACCCGGCCCAGCTTGCGGATGCTGCCCGCGCGGTAGAGCATTGCCTCGGAGAGGGTGGTCTTGCCGGAGTCCACATGGGCAAGAATGCCCACCACCAGCTGTTTTTCGCTTTTTTCTGCCATGTCCGCTGCCCTCACACTGCGCCTGCGATGAGGCCGATGATGAGCAGCGCTCCGCCCAGGAGCAGATTCGAGAGCATACTGCAATAGGTGCGCTCTTCCGGTTCCAGCTCCTCGAAGGAGACGATGCGCTCATCGGCAAAGTCCACGATGGACTTGGTGGAGTGGAATTTCTTCTTTTTGCCCATATCCTTAAACTCTTCGCCCAGATGATGGATGGTCACGCCGTCCAGACGCAGGTAGTTCACCCACGCCCACGCCAGCAGCACAACACCCAGCAGCAGGGCCGGGGCCTGCCACATGGTAAAAGTGCCGTCGCTGACGTAGCGGTCCCACAGCAGCATCAGCACAGCCACCACCGACACCCGGGTGACGGATTTATACAGAATGGGGCGGAACATATATTTTTGATACATCGAAACCAGCTTTTTCATCCAAGGACGCTCCTTTTATAGAAGTAACATTCTTTTTTATTGTAGCATGATTTTGTGAAAAAAGATAGCCGCTTTGCGTTTTCCAACTTTCGTTGTATCCATTCGTCATCTTGTAAAGGTATGACTTCTTTCCATCCTTTACCGTTTTTTTGCCGTCATTTTTCAGAAAAAAGCATCCGTTACCATTTTGTTTCTATTTCAGCGCTGTATGTCATTGACTTCTTTTGCCCACAATGTTAGAATACGAAAGGTGCGGTCCCGGGCGCTTTGTGCGTTTTTGGCACCCGGAGCGCGCCGTTTTTTGCATTTAGGATAGGAAAAAAGGAAAACAATATCTCGGAGGAGCGTATCTCAATGAACATCGATTTTGAGTCCCGCAACATCACCCGCCGCAGCTTCCTGAAGGGCGCAGGCGTCGTGGGTGCCGCCGGCCTGCTGTCCGCCTGCGGCGGCAGCAAGTCCAACAACTCCGGCAGCACGGCTGCTTCCGGCGCGGAAGCCCCCAACTCTACCGGTGCCACCCCCCTCAAGGAGTACATCTCCTGGGAGTCTGCCAACCGTGAGATCGAGAGCTGGAACCTGCTGTACAGCCAGACCCTCAGCGACGCCAACGTCGTCACCAACCTGTGGGACGGCCTGATGAGCTTCGACTGCTACGGCAAGCTGGTACCCGCCATCGCCACCAGCTGGGAGGCCAACGAGGACTCCACCGTCTGGACCTTCCACCTGCGCGACGATGTGGACTGGGTGGACTGCAACGGCGAGGTGAAGGAGCACATCACCGCCACCGATTTTCTGGTCGGTCTGGAGTGGGTGCTGAACGCCTCCAAGAACGAGGCCAACAACACCTCCATGCCCACCCTGTACATCGTGGGCGCTGAGGAGTACTACGAGAAGACCAAGGATATGGGCGCGGCCGCCGCCGACCTGCGCTATCAGGATATGCTGGACGCAGGCGTGGGCATCGAGGCTCCCGACGACTACACTCTGGTGTTCACCTGCAAGCACTCCTGCCCCTACTTTGATACCGTGGCCTCCTACACCAGCTTCTACCCCGCCTCTCAGGTGCTGATCGACGAGCTGGGCATCGAGACCTTCCGCGGCTGCGACAACACCAACATGTGGTACTGCGGCCCCTACCTCGTCGAGGAGTATATCCAGGGCAACACCAAGAGCTATATCCCCAACCCCCACTACTACAATGCTGCCAACGTCAGCCGCTTCGAGCGTCTGACCGTGACCATGATCTCCGATCAGGCCATCGCATTCCAGCTCTACCAGAACCGCGAGCTGGACGAGATGGACCTGAACGAGAGCACCATCACCACTATCACCTCCGACCCCAACAACGAGTACAACAGCCAGCTCTGTGAGAAGCGCGCCCGCCCCACTGCCTACGCCATGCACTTCAACTACCAGAAGAACAACGCCGATGGCACCCCCGATGTGAACTGGAACAAGGCCATCGCCAACACCGCTTTCCGTCAGTGCTTCTACCGCGGCCTGAACCTGAAGGCATGGTTCTCCCGCTACAACAAGATCAACCCCCTGAAGTGCGAGAACGACTACTACACCATGAAGGGTCTGTGCTACAACACGCAGGGCGCTGAGTACACCACTCTGGTGGCCAAGGAGATGGGCTTCGACGCTGAGAAGTACGACGGCGAGACCATGATCCGCCTGCGTGCCAACGGCGGCGACATCTCCGCCCTGAAGAAGCAGGCCATGGAGGAGCTGAGCGCCATCGGCGTCACCTTCCCCGTCAAGGCTACCTACTTCATCATCGCCAGCAGCACCTCCGCACTGGACAACGCCACCATCCTCAAGCAGTGCTTCTCCGACAGCTTCGGCGACGACTTCATCAAGCTGGATGTCCAGACCTACGTTTCCAGCCTGACGCAGGAGGTCCGCACTCCCCAGCTCCAGAGCTTTGTCATCAACGGCTGGAGCGCCGACTTCGGCGATCCCGTCAACTTCCTGGGCCAGGAGATCCTCCACGACGACAACGCCTACTACGCACACTACTACTCCAACATCGCCCGGGTGGCTGAGGCTCCTGCCGACTACCAGAAGGACCTGATGGATGCTTTCGAGCAGTACACCGATCTGGTCAATGCCGCCAGCGCCATCGTCAATGACACCGACGCCCGCTACGAGGCCTTCGCCAAGGCTGAGGCCTATATGCTGGAGAATGTGCTGGTCAGCCCCACCTACTACGACGTCGCATGGTCCCTGACCCACGCCAACGAGTACAGCAAGATCAACGCCATGTACGGCAGCTGCAACTACAAGGCCGTCAACTGGGAGACCAGCGAAGAGGCCTACACCACCGTCCAGTACGAGCAGTTTGCCAAGGCATTCGAGCAGGCTTCTCAGGGCTGATCCGGCGCGAACAGCCATTCAATTTCAGCTTACACATGAAATATTTTCATTTTTATGTGTTTACTGAATCAATAAGATTCAATCCGTACCAGAGTGGTTTTTCTTGACTTCCCGCCTGTGGGATGATAGAATATCTGCAATCGATACGGGTTCTGCAATGGCGCAGAAACAGATCAATAAAATCTGTCTCTGCGCCCTTTTTGTACCCTTTTGAAGCCGGGTTCATGGCCAGAGTGCGCCGGATAGGCGAGGATTTTTGCCCACAGACAAGGCGATTTTCTGCAGCGATCCTGACGGATTGCAAGGGAAAGCAACGCAGTATGTGAGCAAAAAGACCGTTCAGACGGCGTACAATGGTTATGAAGACGGCTTCCAGACCTTGTGGGAAGGTAAAGTAGTATGGACAGGACAGGGATTTGGGAAATGCAGAGCCGTACCAGTCATTACAGGAGGGAAAGAATATGTACCACGATTTTGAGTCTCACACCATCACCCGCCGCAGCTTCCTTAAAGGTGCCGGCGCTGTTGGCGCAGCCGGTCTGCTGGCTGCCTGCGGCGGCTCTTCTTCCAGCACCGCAGCCAGCGCTTCGTCGGCTTCTTCCGGTGCAGCTGCTTCCGGCAAGGGCCTGAGCGAGCTGTTTACTTACGAGACTTCTGGCCGTGAGATCGAGAGCTGGAATATGCTCTACAGCCAGCAGGCCATCGACTTCAACGTGACGACCAACATCATCGACGGTCTTATCAGCTTCGACAACTACGGCAAGCCGGTGCCGGCTCTGGCTAAGAGCTGGGAGCACAACGAGGACTCCACTGTCTGGACTTTCCACCTCCGTGACGACGTGGACTGGGTGGACATGAACGGCGAGGTGCAGGACCACCTGACCAGCAAAGACTTCCTCGTGGGCTTCGAGTGGGTGCTGAACGCAAAGAAGAATCAGGCCGCCAACACCTCCATGCCCTCCACCACCGTCGTGGGCGCAGCCGACTACTACGACAAGACTTACGGAATGGATGACGCCGCAGGCGAAGCCCTTACTTACGAAGATATGCTGGCCGCAGGCGTCGGCATCGACGCACCGGATGATTACACCATCGTCTACACCTGTATAAATCCCTGCCCCTACTTCGACACCGTGGCTTCCTACGTCTGCTGCTATCCGGCACCCCCGGCTCTGGTGGAAAAGCTGGGCGTCGAGGGCTTCCGCGGCGTGGACTACACCCAGCAGTGGTGCTGCGGCCCCTACCTCATCGAGGAATTTGTGGCCGACAACTCCAAGCGCTTCATCCCGAACCCTCATTATTATGCAGCTGACGAGTGCAGCCGCTTCGAGCGCGTGTCCCTGAGCATGATCACCGACCTGACCGTCGGCTACCAGCTGTATCAGAACCGTGAGCTGGACGAACTGGAGCTGAGCGAGAGCACCCTGACCACCATCACCTCCGACACTTCCAACGCCTACAACGACCAGCTCTGTGAGAAGCGCCCCACCAAGTACGCCTACGACTTCCATTTCAACTTCTACTGCCTCAACACCGACGGCACCCCGAACGAGAACTGGAACAAGGCCGTGGCTAACCGGGCATTCCGCCGCTGCTTCCAGGAGGGTCTGAACCTCATTCCCTACTACGCACGCTTCAACAAGATCAACCCCCTCAAGTGTGAGAACAACTACTACACCATGAAGGGCGTCTGCTACAACTCCAAAGGCACCGATTATGTTGACCTTGTGGCCAAGGAGCTGGGCATCGACGGCGAGAAGTATGACGGCGAGACCATGGTCCATCTGCGCAAGTCCACCGCCGACTCCATCGCCGCCCTCAAGAAACAGGCCATGGATGAGCTGACTGCCATCGGCGTCACCTTCCCGGTCAAGGCGCCCTTCTTCTTCGTGGCCGGCAACACCGTGGCTCAGGACAACGCCACCGTTCTGAAGCAGTGCTTCACCGACAGCTTCGGCGACGACTTCATCCAGCTGGACCTCGGCACCTATGTTTCCAGCCTTGCAAAGGAAGTCCGCATCCCCAAGCTCCACGGCTTCGTCATCAACGGCTGGGGCGCAGACTTCGGCGACCCCGTCAACTTTGTGGGGCAGGAGATCCTGCACGACTCCAACGCCTACTACGCCGTCAACTACTCCAACATCCAGCTGGTGGCGGAGGCCCCCGCCGATTACCAGCAGGAGCTGGTAGACGAGTTCGAACAGTTCACCGACCTGGTCAACGCAGCCAACGCCATCGTAGACGACACCGACGCCCGCTATGAGGCTTTCGCAAAGGCCGAGGCCTACATGATCAACAACTCGCTGGCCGTCCCCTGCTACTATGATGTCCGCTGGTGCCTGACCCACGTCAACGAGTACACCAAGATCAACGCCATGTTCGGCCCCTGCAACTTCAAGTACGTCAACTGGGAGACCAGCGAGGACGCCTACACCACCGCTCAGTACGAGGAGTTTGCCAAGGCTTTCGACGCCGCAAAATCTTAACTTTTTCTTAAATCTTTTCCGCCGGGAGTTCCTGCTTCCGGCCCGTATCCCACACACGGGAGCTGTTCTTAATCCAAGAACAGCTCCCGTTGTTTTGTTTTTGGGCCTGTTTATCTTATTTTCGTCACTCTTCATCACAGTAAAGTAAATTTATTTCATCTCTATGCAGAGTACAACTTTCTTTTGGAAGAAAAAGCGATTTCCATTCCATTGACAACTATTTATTTCGATGGTACAATATATGTCGTGTTAAGGATTTTACGGGAGGAGCACAGGCGCAGACAGAGGGGTCTGTTTCTGCGCTCTTTTGTATTCTCTGGTAATACAGAGGGGCAGATAATCTCGTAGGAGTGGGAAATCGGCAGGGCAAGGTACCCTGCGCCATAGAGCCGAGACACGAAAGAATAATTGGGAGGAAAACACAATGAACGCAAATTTTGAGTCTCATTCCATCAGCCGCCGCAGCTTCCTCAAGGCTTCCGGCGTCGTGGGCGCTGCAAGCATCCTGGCCGCTTGCGGTGGTTCTTCCAGCAGCACTGCTGCCAGCACCTCCGGTGCTGCCTCCGGCGCAGCTGCACCCGCAGCCGACGCCATCACCGATTACGTCTCCTTCGAGACTGCCAACCGTGAGCTGGAGACCTGGAACTTCCTGTACAGCCAGTCCGCTTCCGACCTGAACGTCATCACCAACTGCTGGGACGGTCTGCTGAGCTTCGACTGCTACGGCAAGGCAGCCCCCGCCATCGCATCCAGCTGGGAGCACAACGAGGACTCCACCGTCTGGACCTTCCACCTGCGCGACGATGTCGATTGGTGCGACGTCAACGGCGAGGTCAAGTCTCACCTGACCTCCAAGGACTTCCTCGTGGGCTTCGAGTGGGTCCTGAACGCCATCAAGAACGAGGCCTTCAACACCTCCATGCCTTCTGAGACCGTCGTGGGCGCTGCTGAGTACTACGACATGACCAAGGACAAGGGCGACGCTGCCGCTGACATGACCTATGAGGATATGCTGGCTGCCGGTGTCGGCGTCGAGGCACCGGACGACTACACTCTGGTCTTCACCTGCAAGAACCCCTGCCCCTACTTCGATACTGTCGCTGCCTACAACAGCTTCTACCCCGCCTCTGAGGACCTCATCAAGGAGCTGGGCATCGATGGCTTCCGTGCCTGCGATTACTCCACCATGTGGTACAATGGTCCGTACCTCATCGAGGAGTACATCCAGCAGAACACCAAGAGCTTCATCCCCAACCCCAACTACTACGCCGCAAACGACTGCACCCGTTTCGAGCATCACACCATCACCATGATCCCCGACCTGTCCATGGGCCTGCAGCTGTACGAGAACGGCGAAGTCGATAACATCGACCTGACCGAGTCCAACCTGACCACCATCACCTCCGACCCCAACAACAAGCACAACAAGTTCCTGTGCGAGAAGCGCCCCACCAAGTTCAGCTTCCAGATGCACCTGAACTTCCAGCGCAAGGATGAGAACGGCAATCTGGACGAGAACTGGAACAAGGCTGTTGCAAACCGCGCGTTCCGTCAGTGCTTCTACAAGGGCATCGACTTCACCAACTACTACGCCCGCACCAACAAGATCAACCCCCTGAAGTGCGAGAACGACTACTACACCATGCCCGGTGTCTGCTACAACACCAAGGGTGAGGAGTACACCACTCTGGTCGCCAAGGAGATGGGCTTCGACAGTCAGTCTTACGACGGCAAGACCATGATCCGCCTCCGCGACAACGGCGGCGACATCGCTGACCTGAAGAAGCAGGCCATGGAAGAGCTGAGCGCTATCGGCGTCACCTTCCCCGTCCACTGCTACCACTACATCAAGAGCGGCGACACCACTGCTCTGGATACCGCCACCGTTCTGAAGCAGTGCTTCTCCGAGAGCCTGGGCGATGACTTCGTCGTTCTGGACATCGGCACCTACGTCTCTTCTCTTTATAAGGAAGTCCGTAACGTCCAGCTGCACTCCATCCTGCAGAACGGCTGGGGCGCTGACTTCGGCGACCCCGTCAACTTCCTGGGTCAGGAAGTCCTGAGCGACGACAACGCTTACTACGCTCAGACCACCTCCTGGATCGCAGCCGTTGAGAAGGACCCGAAGGATTACCAGAAGGAGCTGCTGGCAGATTATCAGGAGTTCACCGATCTGGTCACTGAGGCAAAGGCCATCGTTACCGATACCGATGCACGCTATGCCGCATTCGCAAAGGCTGAGGCTTCCATGCTGAACAACGCACTGTGCATCCCCTGCCTGTACGAGGTGCTCTGGTGCCTGACCCACGTCAACGAGTACACCAAGATCAACGCCATGTACGGTCCCTGCAACTACAAGGCCGTCAACTGGGAGACCCGTCAGGGCGACGGCTACACCACCGAGGAGTACGAGGCTTTCTCCGCTGCTTTCAATGCAGCAACCAAAGCCTGATGATTATTTTATAAAGGTTTGGTTATCATGTTAAAATACACCGTCAAGCGGCTGGCTCAGTCGCTCGTCACGATCTTATTGATCGCAACCATCGTCTTTCTGCTGATGCGCTGCCTGCCTACGGACTACTACTTCACGGAAGAACAGCTCATGAAGTTTACCGAAGAGCAGAAATACGCCGCGCTGGAAGCCGCCGGTCTGACCGACCCCATCGGCACCCAGCTGCTGCACTTCTACAACGACCTGCTCCATCTGGACTTCGGCACTTCCCGCCGCATCCAGAACGGTGCCTCCGTCGTGAAGGTCATCGGCAAAAAGTTCGGCGTCTCCATGCGCCTCGGCCTGATCTCCGCCGGCATCTCTCTGCTGGTGGGCATCATGCTGGGCATCCTGCAGACCGCCTTCAAGGACAAGGTCTTTGACTGGATCGGCACTGCCTACACCGTTTTCGTCAACGCTGTGCCTTCTCTGGTCTCCTATTCGCTGGTGCTGGTCTTCGGTTCCAAATACCTGGGTTTCCCCACGCTGTACTCCACCCGTAATGTCGGCCCGTCCAGCGTGCTGCCCATCGTCTGCTTGTCGCTGGCGTCTATCGCAGGCTACGCTCTGTGGACCCGCCGCTACATGGTGGACGAGCTGACCCGCGATTATATCAAGCTGGCCCGCGTCAAGGGCCTGAGCTCCAGCGAGATCATGTTCAAGCACGTGCTGCGCAACGCCATGGTCCCCATGGTGCAGTATATCCCCCAGTCCATCCTGCTGACGGTCGGCGGCTCTCTGCTGATGGAGCGGTTCTTCTCCGTTCCCGGCATGGGTCCCCTGCTGACCGACGCCATCCAGCGCTATGACCTGAACGTCGTCCAGACTCTGGTCATCCTCTACGCTGCACTGGGCATCGTGGGTGTTTTCCTGGGCGATGTGCTGATGATGCTGGTTGACCCGCGCATTACTCTGACCGGAAAGGAGGCCGCACGCTGATGGCTAAAGCATCTGATTTTGAGGGCAAGAAGCAGGACGAACTGTTCTACTTCGTCGATTACTCTCCGGAAGAAGCCGAGCGTGTCGGCTACTCCAACTACAGCTACTGGGGTTCTGTCGTCCAGAACTTCCTCAAGCACAAGGCTGCTGTCGTCTGCCTGATCCTGTTCCTGTTCCTCGTCATCTTCTCTTTCATCGCACTGGCCATCGGCAAGTACGATTATCAGACCCTGGTGTCGGATTCCTCTCTGGCCTTCCGGAAGCCCAACAGCGAATACTGGTTCGGCACCGACAACCTCGGCCGCGACTACTGGTGTCAGGTGTGGTACGCCACTCAGGTGTCCATCCGTCTGGCCCTCATCGTTGCCGTGGGCGAGAGCATCCTCGGCGTCATCATCGGCCTGATCTGGGGCTATGTCCGTAAGCTGGACCGCTTCTTCACCGAGCTGTACAACCTCATCGACAACGTGCCTTACATCATCTACATGACCCTGATCGCACTGGTCGTCGGCCAGAGCTTCACCATCATGGCCGTCTCGATGATCGCCATCGGCTGGCTGGTCATGGCCCGCCGCGTCCGCAACATGGTGTTCATGTTCCGTGACCGCGAGTACAACCTCGCGTCCCGCTGCCTTGGCACCCCGCTGTGGCGCGTTCTGACCAAGAACATCCTGCCCTATCTGGTCTCCGTCATCATCCTGCGCATGGCGCTGAGCATCCCCGCCACCATCAACCTCGAGTCCACCCTGTCCTATCTGGGCATCGGTCTGGGCATCGAGACTCCGTCTCTGGGCCTCATCCTGAGCAAGGTGCGCGGCTTCTTCCTCGATTATCCTTACCTGCTGGTCTTCCCCGCATCCATCGTGTCCATCATCTCCATTTCCTTCTATATCATGGGCAACGCTTTCTCGGATGCTGCTGACCCGCGCAACCACGTTTAACAGATGGGAGAGAAAATCACAAAAATGGATAGACAACCGATCATCTCTGCCAAAGACGTGGAGATCACCTTTAGCCTGCGCGGCAAGAAGCTGAACGCGATCCGCAAGTGCTCGCTGGACCTTTATGACGGCGAGACGCTGGCCATCGTGGGCGAGTCCGGCTCGGGCAAGTCCGTATTCACCAAGACCTTCGTGGGTATGCTGGATGTCAACGGTAAGATCACCGGCGGCTCCATCATGTACGAAGGCCGCGACATGACCAAGTTCACCGAGAAGGACTGGCTGGGCGTGCGCGGCAAGAAGATCGCCATGGTCATGCAGGACCCGATGACCAGCCTGAACCCGCTGAAGAAAATCGGCAAGCAGATCCAGGAGAGCATCGAGCACCATCAGGGCCTGAAGGGCGCGGAGGCCAAGAAGGCCGCCATCGAGATGCTGGCCAAGGTCGGCATCCCCGACCCGGAGCGCCGCTACGAGCAGTATCCGCACGAGTTCTCCGGCGGTATGCGTCAGCGTGTCGTCATCGCCATCGCTGCCGCCTGCCGTCCGCAGATCCTCATCTGCGACGAGCCCACCACCGCTCTGGACGTGACCATTCAGGCACAGATCCTGCAGCTCATCCGTGACCTGCAGAAGGAGCTGGGCATGTCCGTTATCTACATCACCCATGACCTGGGCGTTGTGGCAAACGTGGCAGACCGCGTGGCCGTCATGTACGCCGGCCAGATCGTCGAGTACGGCACCGTCGAAGAGATCTTCTACGACGCATGGCACCCCTACACCTGGGCTCTGCTGCAGGCTCTGCCTCAGCTGGGTACCAAGGGTGAGGCCCTGCCCACCATCGACGGTACGCCGCCGAACCTGTTCAATGAGATCAAGGGCGATGCATTTGCACCCCGCAACAAGCACGCGCTGGCCATCGACTTCGTGGCAGAACCTCCGTTCTTCCAGGTGTCCGAGACCCACGCGGCAAAGACCTGGTATCTGGACCCCCGGGCTCCCAAGATGGAACGCCCGCACTCCATCCAGAACCTGCGTGAGAAAATGGGAAAGATGGGAGGTTCCAACTTAAATGGCTGAGCGTGAAAAGCTGATTGAGCTGAAAGACCTTCAGATCACCTTTGGCTCCGGCAAAAAGAAGTTCGTGGCCGTGGACCACGTCAATTTTGACATCTACAAGGGCGAGACCTTCTCGCTGGTCGGCGAGTCCGGCTCCGGCAAGACCACCATTGGCCGTGCCATCTGCCGCATCAACCCGACTTCCGGCGGCGACATCTTCTTCAAGGGCCAGAAGATCAACGGCAAGATCTCCAAGGAGCTGGACCGTGAGGTCATCCGCAAGGTGCAGATGATCTTCCAGGACCCCATGGCCTCTCTGAACGAGCGTGCCAAGGTCGAGTACATCGTGGCTGAGGGTCTGTTGAACCACCACCTGTACAAGGACCAGAATGACCTGCACGAAAAGGTCATGAACGCTCTGCACGAGGTCGGCCTGCTGCCGGAGTTCGCCTCCCGCTTCCCCCACGAGTTCTCGGGCGGCCAGCGTCAGCGTATCGGCATCGCCCGTGCGCTGGTCATGGAGCCGGAGTTCATCGTGGCCGACGAGCCCATCTCCGCACTGGACGTCTCCATCCGTGCGCAGGTGCTGAACCTGCTGAACAGCATGAAGAAGTCCCGCGGTCTGACCTACCTGTTCATCGCCCACGACCTGTCGGTCGTCCGGTTCATCTCGGACCGCATCGCCGTCATCAGCAAGGGCCGCATCGTGGAGCTGGCAGAGGCTGAAGAGCTGTTCCTCCATCCCCTGCACCCCTACACCAAGGCTCTGCTGAGCGCTGTTCCCATCCCCGACCCGGGTCTGGAAAAGAAGAAGAAGCTTCTGGTCTACGACCCCAGCTGCCACGACTACAGCGTGGACAAGCCGGTCTGGGAAGAGATCGCCAACGGCCACTTCGTCTATGGCAATCAGAAGGAGCTGGAAGGCTACCGCAAGGAATATCAGAGCCAGCTCTAAGCACTGTCACTTGACTGTATTTTAACACAAATGCCCCGCCGCATTGGGAAGCATCCCATTGCGGCGGGGTTTTGTGCTGTATAAAAAGAGGCCGCTTCCCGTATTTCTTGCCGGGAAGCGGCCCCTTTTTGTTTTATATCAGTCTTGCACCGGGCTTCGGCTCATGGGCCTGCCAGAGGGTGACCCACTCGGGCAGATGCAGGGTCTTCAGGCGCTGGGGCAGAGCGGCGAGATCGCCGCCCGTGAGATACCACGCCACACCGAACGCCGCCAGCGCCAGGATCACCAGCACCGCCAGCAGAACGCGGAGAGGATGCTTCTTCTTTGGGGTGGGGTCCTTGCTCTGCGAACGGCCCGGAGGATCGCTCTGTTTGGTCTGTCCGGCGGGAAGAAAGCCTGTCCCCTCGGCCTGCGGCAGACCGGCAGCGGCGCGGCGCACCATATCCAGCAGCCAGAGGCCGGGGTTATCTGCGGCGGGGACGGTGCGGAGCCAGCAGCCTTTTTTGGTGCAGAGCACCAGCACATGGTCGCTTTCCCGCTCGGCACAGGCCACGGCCAGCTCTGTTCCCACGATGCGGCGGGCCGCCTGCGCTCGGGAAAGGGCCAGACGGACAGGGTCGGGGTTGTCCCCTTCCCCGCCGAGCTTGGCCCGGGCGCGCTTTTCGATTTGGGGGCCGACCTTGGCGTCGGCATAGCTCATGGCGCCGAAGTCGTAGACCTTCTCGGCACCGGGGACTTTCTCGAGCCGGGATTCCAGCAGCGCACCGGCGGCGGCATCACCGCAGGCCAGCAGACGATCATGGGTTTCCAGCGCCTGCACGGCGGCAGCGGCCAGACTGGTATCGCCTGCACCATATACGTCCGCGCCAAAGCTGCTGCGGAGGCTCTGAGCCGCCTTTTTCAGTCCCGTGGGCGTGTCCGCATGGACAGCCAGCAGCGTCTCTGCGCCCCGGCTCTTCCACTGGGCCTCAGCCCTCCATTGGGGCGCAAACAGCGCCACAGCGGCTGCCAGCCGTCCCTGCGGCGCACCGTACAGGCGCAGCACACAGCGGGTCTCCTCTGCCAAATCCCATCAACCCCTCATTTTTGATTTTTACCGGACGAATACCTCATCCAGTGCGGCCAGCGCTTCGTCGTCCGACTGCTGGGCCGCGGTGAGGGCCTGCGTCCCGGCAGGGACTTTGCCCTGTGCCAGACGCAGCGCCAGTTCCAGCGCAGCCTGTGCGGCCCGGGCGCGCACCAGCGCACGGTCAGGCCGGGAGACGAAAAGCTTCTTGACGTAGGCCACGCCATCCCGGGCAGCGCCCAGATAAACGGTGCCCACAGGGCGCACCTCGTCGCCGCCGGTGGGGCCGGCCACGCCGGTAACGCTCACAGCGATGTCAGCGCCCGAAGCCTTTGCCGCGCCCAGCGCCATCTGTGCCGCCACGGGGGCGGACACGACGTTGTACTTTTCGATGACCGCCGGGTCCACGCCCACGAGCTTTGCCTTGGCCTGCTCCCAGTAGGTGACAAAGCCATAACCGAACACCTCGCTGGAGCCGGACACAGAGGTCAGGCGCTGTGCAATGAGGCCGCCGGTGCAGCTCTCGGCAGTGGCGATGGTCAGCCCCTTTTCCTGCAGGGTATGGACCACCGTTTCTTCCAGACCGGCCACATCCTCATCATACACCGCATCGCCCAGCATATCATAGAACTTTTTGGCATACGCGCGGCACATTTTTTCGCCGTCCTCGTCGGAGCGGGCGCGGGCGGTAATGCGGATCTCGCACTCGCCGGTCTTGCAGTAGATGGCGGCGGTGGGGTTCGGGTTTTCCAGCAGGTCACGCACCTTATACTCAATATCGCTCTCGCCGCCCAGCACACGGAGGGTGACGGAGTGGAGGGTGCAGTTCTGGCGCTCCATCAGCAGAGGGCGGACGCTCTCCGTCCACATGGCCTTCATCTCATGGGGGACACCGGGCATGAGGACGGCACAGTGGCCGTCCTGCTCGAACCACGCGCCGGGGGCAGTGCCGTGGTTGTTGATGATTTTATGGCCCTTGGTAGGGACCATCGCCTGTTTGCGGTTGTTGGGAGTCGTCTCGCGGCCGGTGCGGGCAAAGTAGCTGGTGATCTTGTCCCACTCGGCCTCATCGAAGGCCAGCTCATCCCCGAAGCAGGCGGCAACGGTCTCCTTGGTCAGGTCGTCCGCCGTGGGGCCGAGACCGCCGGTAAAGACCAGCAAGTCGCAGCGGCTCTTAGCCTCGTTGACGAAATCGGCCAGACGGCCATGGTTGTCGCCGATGGTACTCTCCCGCTGGACCGTGATGCCCAGATCGGCCAGCTCCCGGCTGAGGTACTGGGCATTGGTGTTGAGGATGTTGCCGAGAAGGAGCTCGGTACCCACACTGATGATCTCTGCTGTCATGGCTCAGCCCTCGAATTCCACGTCGTCGGTGATACGCAGGCGGATACGCTCGGTGGCCTCTGCGGCCTCGGCTTCCAGCTCTGCCAGACCGGGCATCCCGGCCTCGGCTTCGAGGATCTCGCTCAGTTCGGGGCGGATCTTCGGGTGCGGCGGGGTGAAGATGGTGCAGCAGTCCTCATAGGGCAGGATGCTCGTCTCGAAGGTATTGATGTGGCGGGCCGTCTCGACGATCTCAGTCTTGTCCATGCCGATGAGGGGGCGGAGGATGGGCAGGTCTTGGGCGGCGTCGGTACACTGCAGAGCCTTGACGGTCTGGCTGGCCACCTGTGCCAGGCTCTCGCCGGTGACGAGGGCTTCACAGCCCTGCTTCCTGGCGATGATGTTGGCAATGCGCATCATGCTGCGGCGCATGAGGACGGTGAAGAGAACGTCGGGCGCGTTATCGCGGATATACTCCTGGGGCTTGGTATACGGCACCACAAAAAGGTTGGTGCTGCCGGTATAGGGGGTGATGAGCTGGGCCAGAGCCTTAACTTTCAGTTTTGCGCGCTCGGAAGTATACGGAGGGGACGCGAAATGGATGTGGTCGAGGCCGAGGCCGCGCTTTGCCATCCGGTATGCCGCCACAGGGCTGTCGATGCCGCCGGACAGCATATTGAGGGCGCGGCCGGAAGTTCCGACAGGCAGACCACCCTCACCCTGTATTTTCGGGCCATGGATATACGCGCCGTAATCGCGGATCTCCACGATGACCTTGAACTGAGGGTTCTTGACGTCCACCCGCAGGTAGTTGTGCCTGCCCAGCAGATAGGCACCCAGCTCCCGCATCAGCTCGGGGCTGGTCATGGGGAAGGTCTTGTCGGAACGGCGGGCCTCGACCTTGAAGGTCTTGATGCCGTGGAGGCTGTCGCCCAGATAATCCTCGGCGGTCTGGCAGATGGTGTCGAAATCCTTCGCACAGACCACAGCACGGCTGAGGGCCGCGAGGCCGAACACCTTGCTCACCCGCTCAAAGGCGAGGTCCATATCAATGTCGTCCTCTTCCGGCTCCATGTAGAAGGTGGACTGGGTGCAGTAGACGCGGAACTTGCCCACCGTCTTGAGACGGTAGCGCAGGATCTTCATCATCGTCGATTCAAACTGGTTGCGGTTGAGGCCCTTCAGGGACATTTCGCCCTGATAGCCCATAATGACTTCTCTCATCGTTACTCCTTACTTTTTGATTCTCTGCAAGTGCTTCATACCATCCTCAAAGCGCTCGAGGAAGGCATCCACATCCTCCGGGGTGTTATCGGCACAGAAGGACACCCGGATGGCCGTGTCGATGGCCAGCGGGTCGCGGCCCATAGCCGCCAGCGTGTGGCTGGGCTGTCCCCTGCCGCAGGCACTGGCCGACGAGACGTAGATCTGCTTCTCGGACAGCCAGGCCAGCATCGTCTCACTCTTGATGCAGTTCTCGCTGAAATTCAGCACCTCCGGCACAGTGCCCGCCGGGCTGTTGATCTCCACCTCCGGGAACACAGAAAGCCCCGCGCGGAGGCGGTCGTTGAGGGCGCGCACGGCCTTGTCGCGGCTCTTGATGCTGCCGGCCAGGCGGGTGGCCGCGGCGGCAAGGCCCAGCGCATAGGGCAGGTTCTCGGTGCCGGGGCGGAGGCCGCGCTCCTGCTCACCGCCCAGATAGGGCGGCTGGAACGCCTGCACCAGCCGGTCACTCAGGTAGAGCGCACCGATGCCCTTGGGTGCGTGGATCTTGTGGCCGCTGACCGCCATCGTGTCGATGTTGTCCAGCTTGATGGGGACGCGCATCCACGCCTGCACAGCGTCCACATGGACGATGGTGCGGCTGTTGCGGCGCTTGACCTCGGCGGCCAGACGCTCCACGTCGCTGCGGGTGCCTATCTCGTTGTTGACCATCATGCAGGCCACGAGGATGGTGTTCTTGTCCACGGCATCCAGCATCTTGTTGATGTCCAGTGTGCCGTCGGCCTGAGGCTTCACGACAGTGACGTTATAGCCCTGCGCGGCCAGACGTTCCAGCGGGCGCTGGACGCTGGGGTGTTCGAAGCCCGACACCACGATGCCCTTGCCGAAAGTGCGGGTCTGGGCGGCGCCCAGCAGGGCCAGATTATTGCCCTCGCTGCCGCAGGAGGTAAAGTACAGCTCCTTCGACTTGCAGCCCAGGGTGCGGGCCACGGCGGCACGGGCGGCGTTCAGGGCCTCTTCGCTCCGTGCGCCGGGGGCATAGAGGCTGGAGGGGTTGGCCCAGTGCTCCCGCATGGCCTTGTCTATCACGTCTGCCACCTCGGGAGCAACGATGGTGGTGGCGGCGTTATCCAGATAATGCAGTTCCGGATCATGCAGCATAATTTCATTCCTGCCTTTTGTGCATAAAATATCAGGATAAGTATACCACAAAGTTCCGCATAACGCAAAATATTTGCACGGCAAAAAAGGGGCCGCTCCATGCAGGAGCAGTCCCTTTCAGCAGCTTGCGGTTCGCGTTTGGGTTCAGCCGTTCTCGTTTGCCTTCTGCAGCCAGATGCTGCCGATGTCCAGCGCATTGTACAGGCCGTTCTTGGTGGTCTGACGTGCCACGCGGGCCTCACGGGGCTTGGACTCATCGGTAGAGAGCAGCTGCAGATGGACCTTGTCTGCCACATCCACACCGCCCACGGTCTTGGTGGACTGGATCTGCAGATAAAGCACATACGGGTCGGTCATGCAGCCGTAATACAGCTCATTGTCCTTGCGGACGAGGGGCTTGCCTTTATAAGTCAGTTTCGGAGTAAATGGCATCGTGAAAGCCTCCCTATCATACTTGATTCACTTTAGTATATCATATTTATAACAGAAAACGCAAGGGCAGGCCCCCGGAATATGGGAATTTTTCCTCACGGGTTGCACGGGCCGGGGCTGTGCTGTATAATAGGGGCAAAAGTACCCATTCCGCCACAGGAGGACATTATGGCAGATTATCAGGAATATCGCCGCCGCATCCTTCACCGGCGCTGGCGCAGGATGTTCATCACCGCTGCGCTGCTCATCCTATTGGTGCTTCTGGCCGCTGTGGGCGTCCTCTGGAAGCGCCTTCACCGCGAGCCAGCCCCCAATACGGCCCAAGGCCCCACCATTCTGCAGCAGGAGCTGACCGGCAGCGAGTGGAACACCATCAGCTACACCCCGGCCCGACGCCTGAGTGTCCAGACCCTCGACAATGGGATGACCGCGATGGACTTCCGCCTCGCGGCCCAGCCTGCCAGCCCTGCCGTGGAGCGGAGCAGCTTTTCGGACGTGAGTTTTTTGGGCGACAGCCTGACGCAGGGGATGCAGCTGTACGACACCGGCCTGCCCAACGCGCACTTCTGCGCCTATAAGGGCGTCGGCCCCAATGCCGTCGTCAACAACACCACCTGCCGCCGGGCCGACGGCGAAAAGGAAGTCCCGATGGAGGCGCTGGCCTCCCAGCAGCCCCGGGCGCTCTACATCCTGCTGGGTACCAATGTGCTGACCGCTGACAGTGATTATACCAGCTTCCTCACCTATTACCGGCTGATGCTGGACATGATCTCGCAGGCACTGCCCAACACGAAAATTTACGTCCAGTCCATCACCCCGGTCCGGCCTGAAGTGCGCAAAAAGTCCCCCGGCCTCTACAAGGAGCGGATCTGTGAGATAAACGATGCTCTTTCGGCCATCGCGCTGGAAAAGGGCTGCACCTTCCTGAACCTCTGGGAGGCGCTGGCCGACGAGAACGGCGACCTCATCGAGGAATACGCCCAGCCGGACGGCTACCATCTGCTGCCCGCCGGGTACGACGCATGGGTGGATTATCTCTGCACCCACACCTGATAGCGATAGAAAGGCCCTCTCAGCGGCGCTGAGAGGGCCTTTTGCTGTCTCAAGATCAGAACGCGATGCCGGCGTTGTCGTACAGCCAGCGGAGTGCGAACCAGCCAAAGGCCGCAGAACCCTCGTAGAGGATGCTGTCGTCGAACCGCACCTTGGGATGGTGCTGGCCGTAGCAGCAGCCCTGCTCCGGGCCGCCTGCGGCGATGAACATGCTCACAGTAGGCACTTCATGGCTCACGAAGGCGAAATCCTCGCTGCCGCCGCCGGGCTTGCCGCCGGTGAGGGCGGTCATGTCCATAGCGCCCTTCCCCAGCAGCTCGGTCATATAGTCCATCGCATTCTCGGCGAGGGGCTTGTCCACCACCATGCAGGGGCAGTAGTCGGCGAAGGATACCTCTGCGGTGCAGCGGAAGGCCGCCGCCACGCCCTGCGCGATCTCGGTCATGCGGGTGCGAATGAGTTCGCCGGTCTTATTCTCCGGGTCAGTGGTGCGGATGGTACCCCACATCTGGGCCACATCCGGGATGACATTGGATGCCGCACCGGCCTCGAAGCGGCCGGTGGTCAGCACACCGACGTCACCGGGCTTCAGCTCCCGGCTGTTGATCTCCTGCAGGGCGATGTGGATGTGGGCCGCAGCCGTGATGGGGTCGATGCAGTTTTCCGGGGTAGAGCCGTGACCGCCCTTTCCCTTGACCACGATATGGTACTGCTCACAGCTGGCCATCGTGATGCCGCCGCCCGGCACCAGCACTGTGCCTACCGGCAGCGGCATTCCGGCCAGCACATGGAACATCACAGCCGCGTCCACATGAGGGTCTTCCAGCAGGCCGCCCGCGATCATATCCGGGGAGCCCTGGAAAATTTCTTCGGCAGGCTGGAATTCCAGCTTGACCGTACCTTCCAGCTCGTCCTCGTGAGCCTTGAGCAGCTTCGCTGCACCCAGCAGCATGGCCGTATGCATATCGTGGCCGCAGCCATGCATCTTGCCGGGGACTTCCGAGCTGAACTCTTCACCCGAGTCCTCGGGGATGGGCAGGGCGTCCATATCGGCACGCAGCAGGATGGTCTTGCCGGGCTTTTTGCCGCCTGCCAGCGCAATGACACCAGCCTTGCCGCAGTCCTTCGGCTCATAGCCCATTTCCGTCAGCGCCTTCTTGACCAGCTCCTTCGTGTGGGGCAGATCGAAGCCCACCTCCGGGTGGCGGTGGAGCGTCCGACGCCACTGCTGCAGCTGCGGCTCCAGTGCGTGGGCTTCCTTCAAAAGCTCTTCCGATGTGATATTCATACTCATCCGCTCCTTTGTTTTTGATTCAGAAAAAGCTCTCCTGAGGGAGAGCTTTTTGCTGTGTTATGTTCAGCCCTCGGTGTGGCTTCCTTCGGGGTGGTACTTGGCGCAGGTACACTTTTTCCACTTCAGGCCGCTGCCGCAGGGGCAGGGGTCGTTGCGGCCGATCTTGATGACGCGGACAGGCTGGCCCTTGGGCGCACCCTTTGCGCCGGGGGCACCGTTGCCGGGCACATAGCCCTCGCCGGTGGGCTTTGCCACCTGCTCACGCTTGGGGGCTGCGCCCGCCTCGCGCACCTCGATGGTCAGCAGCATCTTGATGCTGGACTCCCGGATGGAATCCACCATCTGGTCGAACATATCAAAGCCCTCGATGCGGTACTCGACGACGGGGTCCTTCTGGCCGTAGCCGCGCAGAACGATGCCCTGACGCAGCTGGTCCATGTTATCAATATGGTCCATCCACTGGCGGTCTACACACTTGAGCAGGCAGATACGCTCCAGCTCACGCATCAGGGGTGCGCCGTAGCGCTGCTCCTTGTCGTTCAGGACGTCCATGCCGCGCTGATACAGCATATCCGCGATGCTCTCCTGCGAGATGCTGTCGTAGTCAGCAACAGTGTAGTGGAAGTCGGCGTCGGTGGTCAGCCAGCCCAGATAGTGGCGGCGGAGTGCACCGAAGTCCCACTCGTCCTTCACATCGCCTGCGAGGAACTGCTTGCAGCTGGACTCGATGTTCTCCTTCAGCATATTGTGCATCTCGGCGCTGATGTCCTCACCGTCCAGGACCTTGTGGCGCTGACCATAGATGATCTCGCGCTGCTGGTTCATGACGTCGTCGTATTTCAGGACGTTCTTGCGGATCTCGAAGTTTCGGCCCTCGAGCTTCTTCTGGGCAGACTCGATGGTGCTGGTGATCATCCGGTTCTCGATGGGGGTGTCCTCGTCGATGCCCAGAGTACCCATCAGGCTCTGCACGCGGTCACCGCCGAACAGACGCATCAAATCATCCTCGAGGCTCAGATAGAAGCGGGATGCACCGGGGTCGCCCTGACGGCCTGCACGGCCGCGCAGCTGGTTGTCGATACGGCGGCTCTCGTGGCGCTCAGTACCGATGATGAACAGACCGCCAGCAGCGCGCACCTTTTCAGCCTCCGCTTCGGTCAGGGGCTTGTACTGAGCATACAGCTCATCGAACCGCTTGCGGACTGCCAGAATGTTGGCGTCGGTAGTCTCACCATGGCCGTCGGCCTCGATGAGCAGCAGCTCCACAGCTGCAGGCAGAGCCTCCTCGGGCTTTTCAGGGTTCAGCAGCTTCTCGCAGAAGTGCTCTTTGCGCATCTGGGCCTTTGCCATATACTCGGCGTTGCCGCCCAGCATAATATCGGTACCACGGCCAGCCATGTTGGTGGCGATGGTGATAGCGCCCTTCTTACCGGCCTGTGCGACGATCTCTGCCTCACGCTCGTGGTTCTTGGCGTTCAGCACGTTGAAGTCGCGGGTGTACTTCTGCAGCATCTTGGCGAGGGTCTCGCTCTTCTCGACGCTGACAGTACCCACCAGGACCGGCTGGCCGTTCTTGTGGCACTCCATGACCTGCTGGATGACGGCATTGTATTTGCCGTTGATGGTCTTGTAGATGGCATCCGGGTAATCCTTGCGGATGACAGGGCGGTTGGTGGGGACGGTAACGATGTTCAGACCGTAGATCTCAGTGAACTCGGTGGCCTCCGTCTTTGCCGTACCGGTCATACCGGACAGCTTCTTATACATACGGAAGTAGTTCTGGAAGGTGATGGTCGCCAGCGTCTTGCTCTCGGCGGCGATCTTCACGCCCTCCTTGGCCTCGATGGCCTGATGGAGGCCCTCGTTGTATCGGCGGCCGATCATCAGGCGACCGGTAAACTCATCGACGATGAGCACTTCGCCGTCCTTCACGACGTAATCAATGTCACGCTGCATCACACCGTAGGCTTTGATGGCCTGGTCGATGTGGTGGGCGAGGGTCATATTCTCTGCGGCAGCGAGGTTCTCGATCTTGAAATATTCCTCGGCCTTTTTGATGCCCTTAGCCGTCAGGGTGCAGGTCTTGTGCTTTTCGTCCACGATGTAATCGCCGTCAGCCTGCTCGTCGGTCTCCACCTTGTCTTCCAGCTCGACCACGACGCTCTTGCGCAGAGTGCGGACAAAGCGGTCCACCTGGGTATACAGGCTGGAAGAGTCCTCTCCGCGGCCAGAGATGATAAGCGGCGTACGGGCCTCGTCGATGAGGATGGAGTCCACCTCATCGACAATGGCGTAGGCATGGCCGCGCTGCACCATGTTGTCTTTATAAGTCACCATGTTGTCGCGCAGATAGTCGAAGCCGAACTCGTTGTTGGTGCCGTAGGTAATGTCGGCATTATAAGCTTCCCGGCGGGCATCGCCATCCATGCCCTGCACGATCAGGCCCACCGACAGGCCCAGCCAGCGGTAAAGCTTGCCCATCCACTCGCTGTCGCGCTTGGCAAGGTAATCGTTGACGGTGACAATGTGGACACCCTCGCCGGTCAGTGCATTCAGATAGGCAGGCAGCGTTGCCACAAGGGTCTTGCCTTCACCGGTCTGCATCTCGGCAATGTCGCCCCGGTGCAGGGCAATGCCGCCGGTGACCTGCACCGGGAAATGCTTCATGCCCAGCACACGCCATGCGGCCTCGCGGCAGACAGCGAAGGCATCGGGCAGAATATCATCCAGCGTTTTACCGTCGGCCAGCTTCTGCTTCAGTGCAGGAGTCTGGGCCTGCAGCTCGGCATCAGACATCGCCTGATACTTGCCTTCCAGAGCCAGCACCTGTTTGGTGAGGGGGTTGATCTTTTTCAGTTCCCGGTCAGAGAAGCTGCCAAAGAGTTTTTCAGCTAAGGACATTGGTCACACCTCATGATTCTTCAAAATAGCAAACGTCCGGGCCATTTGATTGCCCCAAAACGAATATTCACACATAAATATATGATACACCAAAAGCCCCATCCCGTCAAACCAGATGGTGAATTTTAGCCGGTTATTGAATGAATTTTCTGTAAATTCCTTCGACCTTTCCCACCATGGTCCGGTATCATCCTTTTTCGATGTAATAGCAGACGAGGTCTGTCGCGCCGCGCGTTGCATGGCGCATGGCTTTGTGCTCGACGCCCTCGTATTGGAAGCCCACTGCTTTCAGCAGTTTCCCCGAGGCGAAATTGTATGCATAGTGTCCTCCGGTAAACATCTCAGCGTTAGTTTTTTCGAAATAGGTCTGCATGACGGCCTGCAGCGCCTCCCGCGCGTAGCCCCTTCTCCGGGCGTCCGGTGCGATTTCGATACCAAACTCCCACCCCGGCACAGCCCGCTCTGCGTCCATCATGGACATCATCCCGATGACCCGGCCCGTCTCTCTGCACACAATGCTGTAGCGCGTCTGAGCTGCAAATTTCTGCATCAAACGCTCATACTCCTCATCCATCTCCTCAAAGGCATGGTAGCCGCCGCAATCAAGTGTCGTCTGCTCGTCAGACAAAATCGCAAAAACGTCCTCTGCGTCTCCGATGGCAAACTGGCGCAGCAGCAAGCGCTGCGTCTCGATTTTTAATAATTCCATTTTTACCACTTTCTTTTCTCGGATACAAGAAAACCGCCCTGAGAACTCTCAGAGCGGCATATTCAAGTCGGCGGCTACCTATTTTCACAAGCCGTTTCCAGCTAACTATCTTGGGCACGAGTGAGCTTAACTGCTGTGTTCGGAATGGGAACAGGTGGAACCTCACCGTCATCGTCACCGACCATATGACTAGCTAAGTATATCATTTCTGATCTACTTTGTCTAGTGTTTCAGAAGGACGTGCCTTCAAAACTGAATAATCACTGCTTACATTTTTTCGTTGACTC